>Ga0182741_1000819_pt1 | contig 43974 bp, 40 predicted proteins | sample eDN5th37CBELigOP_FD_128874 | JGI IMG/M metagenome (GOLD analysis project Ga0182741, IMG submission 128874) | Enriched Organic Plus compost microbial communities from Emeryville, California, USA - eDNA 5th pass 37_C BE-Lig OP (version 2) (version 2) ... | reverse complement strand
GGGTGAACACGCCGCCCAGCGTCTCGATGCCCAGCGACAGCGGGGTCACGTCGAGCAGCAGCACGTCCTTGACGTCGCCCTGCAGCACGCCGGCCTGGATAGCCGCGCCGAGCGCGACGACCTCATCCGGGTTGACGCCCTTGTGGGGATCCTTGCCGAAGAACTGCTTCACGACTTCCTGGACCTTCGGCATGCGGGTCATGCCGCCGACGAGGACCACTTCGTCGATCTCGCCAGCCTTGAGTCCGGCATCCTTCAGCGCCGCCTTGCAGGGCTCGATGGTCCGCTGCACCAGGTCGTCGACCAGCTGCTCGAACTTGGCGCGGGTCAGCTTCATCGTCAGGTGCTTCGGACCGGTCTGGTCCGCGGTGATGAAGGGAAGGTTGATTTCGGTCTGCGACGCGGACGACAGTTCGATCTTCGCCTTCTCCGCGGCTTCCTTGAGGCGCTGCAGGGCGAGCTTGTCGGCCTTCAGGTCGATGCCGTTTTCCTTCTGGAATTCCGACGCCAGGTACTCGACCAGGCGCATGTCGAAGTCCTCGCCGCCCAAGAAGGTGTCGCCGTTGGTCGACTTCACCTCGAAGACGCCGTCGCCGATCTCCAGGACCGAAATGTCGAAGGTGCCGCCGCCAAGGTCATAGACGGCGATGGTCTTGCCGTCCTTCTTGTCGAGGCCATAGGCGAGGGCGGCAGCCGTCGGCTCGTTGATGATGCGCAGGACCTCGAGGCCCGCGATCCTGCCGGCGTCCTTCGTGGCCTGGCGCTGGGCATCGTTGAAGTAGGCCGGAACGGTGATGACCGCCTTGTCGACCTTCTCGCCGAGATAGGCTTCGGCGGTCTCCTTCATCTTCTGCAGCACCATCGCCGAAATCTGGCTGGGCGACTGCTTCTTGCCGCCGGCCTCGACCCAAGCGTCGCCATTATCGCCAGCGACGATCTTGTAGGGGACGAGCTTCTTGTCCTTCTCGGTGACGGGGTCATCGAAGCGGCGGCCGATCAGGCGCTTGACCGCAAAAATCGTGTTCTCCGGGTTGGTGACCGCCTGGCGCTTCGCCGGCTGGCCGACCAGCCGCTCGCCATCGCTCGTGAAAGCGACGATGGACGGCGTCGTACGCGCACCTTCCGCATTCTCGATCACCTTCGCGTCCTTGCCGTCCATGACGGCGACGCAGGAATTGGTCGTTCCCAGATCGATGCCGATGACTTTTGCCATGTTCTTTTTCTCTCCGTTTAGCAGGCTCCCGGGACCCATCAGGCGTTCCGTTGGGAGCCCCCGTTCTCTTTGAATTTCGCCAGTTCAAGCCGCTCGGAAGGGCCGTCCGACGATCTTGCGGCTATATAAGAAGGCCCCCCGTCAGGTGCAAGCGGCGCAGGGTCGCTAAGGCGCCGTGTGATGCGGCCTGCAGCCGCGCCTCTCGAGGGTGACGGGCGCCAGGATTTCTCACCCACCGAATGCCTATGGGACGGCCGGATCACGGAAGGTCTCCGCGGTCGTCGGCGGCAGGCTCCGTCAGCACGTTCACCTGCACCTCCATGCCGAGAAAGTCGTCTGCCGCGCCGAAATAGCTTCCCGAAAGCGGCACGGCCTGGCGCGGATCGCGGGCGGACGCCACGCGGATCAGGTCGCGGTTGCCGACAATGCCGTTGGTGGGGTCGAACTCCACCCAGCCGGCGCCCGGCAGGTAGACCTGGCACCAGGCATGGGTGGAGCCGCCGCCGAGATTGGGCTTGCCGTCGCGGTCGGCGACGTAGATGTAGCCGGTGACGAAGCGGGCCGCGAAGCCCAGCGAGCGCACGGCCTCCATCATCAGCAGCGCGAAGTCCCGGCAGGAACCGCGGCGCGTGCGCAGCGTGATCAGTGGCGGCTGCGTGCCGTGCTCCAGGCGGCGCTGATAGCCGAAGCTCTCGTGAATGGCGTAGCACATCGTCATCAGCAGGCCGGCGGTCCGCGTCACCGGGCCGCGTCCCGCGAACTGCGCGGCCCAGGCCGCGACCTCGCCGCCGTCGTCGTCGAATTGGCGCGCCACCAGCGGCGCGAGGTCCGGCGCTTCCTCCGCGTCGTAGGCGAAGGGATAGGTCAGCGCCCGTTCGTCAATGCGGAAGTCCTCCCCCGCCCGGGGGAAGTGCTCGACCTTGATCTCCGTCTCGAGGCGCAGTTCCGAGGCCTCGCCGTCCAACGCGATGCGGGCGACGCAATTGCCGAAGACGTCGTGAACCCAGTGGACCTCGCGCGGTTCCGGCGTCACCTTCAGCGTCGAGCCGATGAGGCGCTGGTCGTAGCTGTCGCGTGGACGGAACATCAGCCGGTGCTCGCCGAAGCCAACCGGGTTGCGATAGCGATAGACCGTCGCGTGGCGGACGACGAAGATGGTCACCTTCGTTCGTCCGGAAGTGCGCAGCGCGCGAATTGCACCGGAGGTGCCGGGTTGAGTGCCATCGGATGCCGCCTAACTTGCCGCGGCACCACCCACGAGCCCGCCGATGGGCTGCAGGCCGGGCATCTTGCCGCACGCGATGCCTCCGCGCGTCCGTGCGGCATTGACGCCGGCGCCGGCACGCGCATGATGGCCCTATAGCCCTCATGACGCCCCGCCGCCATCCCCCTCGAACCCTGATGCTGTCGCCCCGCCACGTCGAGGCCATGCGACGCGACATTCCCGATCCGGGGCCACGCCTGCTTCCGGGCTTCCGTCCGGCGACGGACGAGGACTATGACGCGACCGTCAAGGAAATCATGGCGTCTGCGCCGGCGGATGGCTTCTGGGTGTTCGCCTACGGTTCGCTGATCTGGAATCCCGAGTTCGACTATGTGGAGCGGCGGGTGGCGCTGGCGCGAGGATGGCGCCGCGCCTTCTGCCTCGGCTGGGATTTCCGCTTTCGCGGCAATGACGAGCAACCGGGGCTGATGCTGGCGCTCGATCGCGGCGGGCAATGCACGGGCGTCGTATTCCGGCTGCCAGACGGGCGGCTGGAAGAGAACCTGCACAGGCTGATCCGTCGCGAGGTCAGCATGGTGCCCACCGCCTTTCCCTGGCGCTGGATCGGCCTGCGCACCGAACAGGGGCCGCTGACCGGGCTGACCTTCGCCATGAACCGCAAGTCCGGCCGCTACGTGTCGGGGCTTTCCGACGAGGCGCTGGCCGACGTGCTGGCCTCAGCCTGCGGTTTTCGCGGATCGATGTGTGAATATCTCTACGCCACCGTCAGCCACCTGGAAGAGCTCGGCATCCGCGACAGCCACATGTGGAAGCTGCAGGCGATGGTGGCCGAGCGCATCGAGCGGCGGCTCGCGGCGTCGGCCGAGAAGGTCGCCTCCTGACAATCGCGGCAGCGACCGAAGACCCTTCGGCCGCTACACCTTCTCCCAGTCGCCGCTCTCACCGGCGCGGAAGATCGCGTCGATGACCTTCTGGTTCTTCACCGACTCCTCCAGCGTGAAGACGGGCTCGTCGGCGCCTCTGGCGACCCGGGCGAAGGCCTCGACCTCCAGCCGATACTGCCGCGTCGCCGGGAAGCGGTAGACCGTAGCCTCGGTGTGGTTCTGGTTGTGCAGTTCGATGCGGTGATGGTCGTAGTCGCCGGCGTTGAACGGAGCATGCACCTCGATGAACCCCTTCTCGCCGTGGAAGACCATGAACTGGCGCAGCGCCATCTGGGTCGAGCAGTAGAAGGTGAGGTCGAAGTCGCCGAAATCGGCTCGGGTTGTCGAGTAGATGTCGGTGCCGAAGGTCTTGTCGCGCTCGACGGAGGCGTGCACGCGCGCCGGCTCCCTGCCGGTGACGAAACGCGTCGACACGGTCGGATAGACGCCGATGTCGGGCAACGCGCCGCCTCCGAGTTCGAGGATGTTGCGCATGTTGCCGGAATCGACATTGTAGTAGGAGAACGCGCCCTGGACATGGCGCAGCCGCCCGATCGCGCCGCCCTGCAGCAGTTCGCGTACCTTGCGCCACTGCGGGTGGTAGACCACCATGAAGGCCTCGCAGACGAGCACCTTGTTGCGGTCGCGCGCGGCAATCACCTGGGCGATGTCATCGGCATTCAGCGCCAGGGGCTTCTCGACCAGCACATGCTTCCCGGCGTCGGCGGCCTTCACCGCCCATTCGACGTGCTGCGAGGTCGGCAGCGGGATGTAGACGCCGTCGACCGTGTCGGAGGCCAGAAGAGCCTCGTAGGAATCGAATGAATGCGGCGCGCCGAAACGGTCGGCGAGTGCCCGCGCCCGGGCCGCGTCACGGCTCGCAACCGCCGTCAGAACGCCGTTCTCGGCTTCCTGGATGGCAGGCAGCAGATAGTCGCGCGCGATCTTCGCGGTCGAAAGCACACCCCAGCGGAACATTCCTCATCCTCCCCATGCGGAAACCGCGCGGACCGTAGCCGAACGGACGGGGAAGTAAAACCCGCTCTCAGATCATCTCCAGCGGCCGGCGCCGCGTTGGCGGGGGAAAGGCCGCATCGAGCTCGGCGAGGTCCTCGTTCGTAAGGACGAGGTCGGCGGCGGCACGGTTCTGGCGCACATGATCGGGAGCCACCGCCTTCGGGATGGCAATGACATGGTCGTGGCGCAACGTCCACGCCAGCGCGACCTGCGCCGGCGTCACGCCGTGGCGCGCCGCGATTGCCGCAATCCTGCGGTCGCGGGCGAGGTCGCCCTGCCCCACCGGCGAGTAGGCCATGATCGGGATCCCCGCCGCAGCCTGCTTCGGCAGCAGGTCGAACTCGATGCCGCGGCTGGCGAGATTGTAGAGCACCTGGTTCGTCTGGACGTCGCCCCCGGCGCGCAGGCCGGCCAGTTCATCCATGTCGTCGACATCGAAATTGCTGACGCCCCAACCGCCGATCTTGCCCTCGGCCTGCAGCTTCTCGAGCGCTTCGACCGTTTCGGCGAGCGGAACGCCGCCCCGCCAGTGCAGCAGGTAGAGGTCGATGCGGTCGATGTTCATGCGCCGCAGGCTGCCTTCGCAGGCGCGCGCGGTGCCGGTGCGAGAAGCGTTCGACGGCAGCACCTTGGAGACGATGAAGACCTCGTCACGGCGGCCGGCCACCGCATCGCGTACCACGTCCTCCGCCCCGCCGGAGGCATACATCTCTGCGGTGTCGATCAGGGTCATGCCGAGGTCGAGGCCGAACTTCAGCGCAGCCACCTCCTCGGCGTGCCGGCGCCTGTCCTCGCCCATGTGCCAGGTGCCGAGGCCGAGCGCGGGAACAGCGCGGCCGGAAGGAAAGGTGATCTGCTTCATGCAGCCATAGTGACGGTCCGGCGCGCGCCTGCCAAGCGCCGTCGGTGCGGCGCGGCCACATTGCTGGCGAGGATTGCCGCCGGATCAGGCTTCCTGGATAGCCGACAGCTTCCAGTCGCCCCCCTTGGGCCGCACGAAGGTCCAGAGCTCGACCACCTCGGTCGGATGTTCCACGCCGGCGACGAGCGCTCCGGTAGCGCGGTCGCGCATCACGTCGGTGGCCTCGTAGCGGAAGGCGGCCGTGGCGTAGTCCTCGTCGCCCTCGCTCCATGCCTCGGCGATGTCGGCCTGCAGCAGATGGACGTCGCTGACGTCGTTGCGCTCGCCGCGCTTCGCATTTTCGGCAAGCTCCTCGGAGAAGAAGGATACGATCTCCGGCGTGCAGAGACGGCGCAGCGCAGCATGGTCCTCGCGCGAGAATGCCTCCTGCACTTCAGCCAGCCGCCGCTCGAACGTGTCGAGATCGGCCTGGTCGAGTTCGATGTCCTTCGACGGCGCCGGGTTCCCGCCACCGATGGTGGGAATGGTGAAGCCCCTGCCCGAGGCGCCGCTGGAGAGGCCGCCCGCCTGATCACGTTGCAACGGGTCACGGCCGAAACCGCCGATGTTGCCCAGCGGCGCGCCACCCGCCGTCGCGGGCGCGTTGCGCGAACGGAAGAAGGCCATCGCCAGCCAGACCAGCAGCCCGATCAGGGCAATCTGGACGAGGAAGCCAAGCGCTCCGGCCAGGCCGCCGAATCCGGACCCGAGCAGCATGCCGATCAGGCCGCCGATCAGCAGGCCGCGCATCAGAGAGCCGCCCAGGCCATTGAAGAAGCCCGGACGCTGGCCGACCGTCTGCCGCGAAGCCGCGCTCGGCGACGGCGCAGGGGTCATCGAACGCTCGACCGGCGCGACCTGACTCGGCGCGGTGCGTGTCGAGGGAGGCGCCTGAAAGGTGCGCGTGCCGCGACTGCCGAAGCTGCCGCCGCGGCGGGCCTCGGCGAAATCGACCGAAGCCAGCGTCAAGCCGACGAACAGTGCAGAAAGAAGCGCGACGAAGCGAAAGCGACCAAAGCGCAGCATCGAATCGGTGTCCTCCAATTGCCCGCCGCGCAGTTCCTGCAAAACGGGCCCAGCATCAACTACGGTCCGACATCACGATCGCGTCATACGATCGTCAGAGGGGCCCGGCCCGCGCCGCGGATTTGGGTATGACGGGAGCGCGTTGCAAGGGAGACGCGAGCGAACGCCGCCGATCCGGCCGCCCCTTGGGCCAGCCGGATCCGCGGCCAGGGTAGCGCGCCTGGAGCGTCAGGCCCGGAGCACGCCGCCGGTGCGCTTCCTGACGTTCTCGACGATCCGGCCTGCCAGGGCCTCGAAATCCTCGTCGGTCAGCGTGCGCTCCACCGGCTGGATGGCCACCTCGATGGCCACCGACTTCTTGCCTTCGCCGAGGGCAGCGCCCTCGAACACGTCGAATACCGACACGCCCGCGATCAGCTTCTGGTCCGCGCCTGCGGCCGCCTTCGAGATCGCACCGGCCTCGACCGTCCGGTCCACCACGAAGGCGAAGTCGCGCTTCACCACCTGGAAGGGCGACAGTTCGAGCCTGGCCTTGGTGCGCGTCGGCTTGGCCTTGGCCTCCGGAATGGCGTCGATGAACACCTCGAAGCCGCAGAGCGGGCCCGAGACGTCGAGCACTTCCAGCGTCTTGGGGTGGAACTCGCCGAAATGGCCGAGCACCAGCTTCGGGCCGAGCTTGATGACACCCGAGCGCCCGGGGTGGTACCAGTCCGGCGCGCCCCTCTCGATCTGCAGCTTGTCGACCGGCGCGCCGGCGGCCTCGAGCGCGGCCAGCGCGTCGGCCTTGGCGTCGAAGACCCCGACCGGCGCGGCATTGCCGGACCAGTGGCGGCCCGCGCCGTCCATCTTCGCCGTGCCGCGCCGCACGCCGGCGGCAACCCGGCGCTGCCCCGCGGGCATGTCGCCTTCATAGGTGCCGGAGACCTCGAAGAGCGCCACGTCGCCAATGCCGCGGTCGGCGTTGCGCTGCGCCGCCGCGATCAGGCCGGGCAGCAGCGAGGGCCGCATGTCGGACATGTCCGCGGCGATCGGATTGGACAGCGCCAGTTCCGGCTTGCCGCCGCCGAAGGCTTCCGCGTGCTTCTTCGGGATGAACGACCAGGTGACGGCCTCCATCATGCCGCGCACGGCGAGCGCCCGGCGCGCGGAGCGCGAGCGCACCTGCAGCGCCGTCAGCACCCTGCCGTTGACGCCGGTGTGGGTGACCAGCGGCTGCGGGGCGATGGCGTCCACCCCGCGCATGCGCATGACCTCCTCGACGAGGTCCGCCTTGCCGTCGACGTCGGGCCGCCAGGACGGCACGGCGACGTCCACCACCTCGCCCGAGCCCTGCGGCGCGAAGCCGAGGCGCGACAGGATGTCGAGGCTCTCGGCCGCGGGTACGTCCAGGCCGGTGAGGCGCTTCACCTCCGAGGCGGGGAAGCGCACGACCTTCGGCGTGTGGCCGGCATAGCCGACGATCTCGGCCTCACTCGGCGTGCCGCCGCAAAGCTCGACCACCATCTGCGTGGCGAGGTCGAGGCCCAGCACCATGAACTCGGGATCGACGCCGCGCTCGAAGCGATAGCGCGCATCGGTGATGATGCCGAGCGTGCGACCGGTGCGGGCGATGTTCAGCGGCGACCACAGCGCCGATTCGATCAGCACGTCGGTGGTGTTCTCGTCGCAGCCGGAATGCTCGCCGCCCATGACGCCGGCGATCGACTCCACGCCGTTGCCGTCGGCGATGACGCACATTTCCGGCGTCAGCGTGTATTCGCGGCCGTCTAGGGCAAGGATGGTCTCGCCCGCGCGGGCGCGGCGGATGACGAGGTTGCCCGCCACCTTCGCCGCGTCGAAGACGTGCAGCGGACGGCCCCTGTCGAAGGTCATGTAGTTGGTGATGTCCACCAGCGCGTTGATGGGGCGAAGGCCGATGGCCAGCAGGCGTTGCTGCATCCACTTCGGCGACGGGCCGTTCTTCACGCCGCGGACCAGCCGGAGCGCGAAGCCGGGGCACAGATCGGTGTCCTCGATGGTGACCTTGACCGGGCAGGCGCCCTCGCCCGCTACCGGCGCGACCGGCGGCGTCTTCAGCTTGCCGAGACCGCTGGCGGCGAGATCGCGCGCGATGCCGTGAATCGAGGTGGCGTCCGGACGGTTCGGGGTCAGGTTGATCTCGATGACCGGATCGTCGAGATGCGCCCAGGAGGCGTAGCGCTCGCCCACGGGTGCGTCCGCGGGCAGCTCGATGATGCCGTTGTGGTCCTCCGAGAGCTCAAGCTCGCGCTCGGAGCACATCATGCCGCGGCTCTCGACGCCGCGGATCTTGCCGACGCCCAGCGTGATGCCGGTGCCGGGGATGTAGGTGCCGGGAGGGGCGAAGGCGCCAACGAGGCCGGCGCGCGCATTCGGCGCGCCGCAGACCACCTGGATCGGGTCGCCGGAGCCGGTGTCGACCATCAACACGCGCAGCTTGTCGGCGTCGGGATGCTTCTCGGCCGAAACGACCTTGGCGATCACGAACGGCTTCAGCGCCGCCTTGTCGTCCACCGCCTCGACTTCCAGCCCGATGGACGTGAGACGCTCGACGATCTCGTCGAGCGAGGCGTCCGTATCGAGATGGTCCTTGAGCCAGGAAAGGGTCAGTTTCATCGTGTCATTCCGTCGGTCTAGCCACGGAGGTCGTCAGCATACGCGGAAGGCCGTCGGGCATGTGAAGGTAGGGAAGCTGCTCGCGCACATAGGCGTGCAGCGTCGGCTTGTAGAGCTCGGGCGCGTCCATCGCTCCGAGCTGGAAGAAGATCTGGTCGCCGATGCGGGCGTCCACATAAGCGATCGGCGAGCCGCAGGTGGCGCAGAAGCTGCGCGATACCGGCCCCTCCGAATAGGTCCGCGGGCTCTGGCCCGAGAAGGTCACCGCGTCCGCCATGAAGGCCACGAAGGCCGAGACCGGAGCGCCCGTCGCCTTGCGGCAGTCGGCGCAGTGGCAATAGCTGATGTGGTGCGGTTCGACCGATGCCTCGAAGCGCACCGCGCTGCAGCGGCAGCCGCCCGTATGCCGAATCTGGATTCCCGTTTCGCTCATGTCAGACCTGTCCGTCGCGCATGTGCCTCAAGAGTGTCCGGTTCATCCGAACCCTGCTGCTTCTCCCCGTCCGCTGCAGCTCGATCGAAGGGCCACAAATCCTCCGTGGCCCCGCGATGATCAAGTGCTCAGCCCGCCGAACAGCGTCGGCAGGTCGAGCGGGCGGAAGCCGTAGTGCTGCAGCCAGCGCACGTCGGCGTCGAAGAAGGCGCGCAGGTCCGGCATGCCGTATTTCAGCATGGCGATGCGGTCGATGCCCATGCCCCACGCGAAGCCCTGGAACTCGTCGGGGTCCAGCCCGCCGGCGCGCAGCACGTTGGGATGCACCATGCCGCAGCCGAGGATCTCCATCCAGTCGTTGCCCTCGCCGAAGCGGACCTCTCCCGGCCGCGAGCGGTCGCACTGGATGTCCACCTCCAGGCTCGGCTCGGTGAAGGGGAAGAAACTCGGGCGGAAGCGCATCTTCACGCTCGGCACCTCGAAGAAGGCCTTGCAGAACTCCTCCAGCACCCACTTCATGTTGGCGACGTTGGCGGTCCTGTCGATCACCAGCCCCTCGACCTGATGGAACATCGGCGAGTGGGTGGCATCCGAATCCTGCCGGTAGGTCTTGCCGGGGATGACGATGCGGATCGGCGGCTTCTGCGCCTCCATGGTGCGGATCTGCACCGGCGAGGTGTGGGTGCGCAGCACCTTGCGCTCGCCGTTGGCGTCCGGCGGCAGGAAGAAGGTGTCGTGCATCTCGCGGGCCGGATGACCCTCGGGGAAGTTCAGTGCCGTGAAGTTGTAGTAGTCGGTCTCGATGTCCGGACCTTCGGCGACCGAGAAGCCCATGTCGGCGAAGATCGCCGTAATCTCGTCGATGACCTGGCTGATCGGATGGATGCGGCCACGCTCGGCCGGCGACTGGCGGACGGGCAGGGATACGTCGACGGTCTCCGCTGCAAGCCGCGCCGCGATCGCCGCATCCTTGAGCTCGGCGCGGCGTTCGGCCAGCGCCTCTGTCACGCGCGTCTTCAGGCCGTTGATGAGCGGCCCCTTCACCTGCCGCTCCTCGGCGCTCATGCCGCCGAGGGTCTTCAGAAGGTCCGATACCGAGCCCTTCTTGCCGAGCGCCGCGACACGCACGGCCTCGAGTGCCTGCTCGTCGCCTGCCGCGGCGATGTCGGCGAGAAGCGCGGTTTCCAGGGTCTTCAAAGTGTCGCTCACAATACTGCTCGATCGGTTGGCATCCCCTCACCGTCATGCTTCGCAGACGTCCGCCTGGTCGGGAGAGGCGGCGATCGCGCTTCGAACGACCTCTACTCCGAAGGAGAGCGGTGGCCCGAAGGCTCGGATGAGGAGACGGGGAAGTGGAATGCCCCGGGACAAACAAGCAAAAACCCGCGCCAGCCCTGCCAGCGCGGGTTTCCCAAACCAGATTTCCGAATGCTTGGGAAGGCGCTAGCTCAGGCTACCGCGGCTTCAAACGCGTTCGGGGTGGTGTTCTTCAGATATTCCAGCGCCTGCTTGGCCTTGGCGACCAAGGCGGCGAAGGCCTGCGGCTCGTGGATCGCCATGTCGGACAGAACCTTGCGGTCGATCTCGATGCCGGCCTTGTTGAGGCCGTCGATGAAACGGGCATAGGTCAGGCCATGCTCGCGCACGGCGGCGTTGATGCGCTGCACCCAGAGCGCACGGAAATTGCGCTTGCGGACCTTGCGGTCGCGATAGGCGTACTGCAGCGACTTCTCGACCGCCTGCTTGGCGATGCGGATGGTGTTCTTGCGACGGCCGTAAAAACCCTTGGCGGCTTTCAGGACCTTCTTGTGCTTGGCGTGGGCGGCAACGCCTCTCTTTACGCGGGCCATGTCATGATCTCCTTAGTTTCGTTCCGCGCGGCTCAGATGCCGCCGCCGTTGGGCAGGAAGTTCTTGATGACCTTCTCGCCATCGGGCTTGGCGAGGACCATCGTGCCGCGAGCGTCGCGGATGAACTTGTTGGAACGCTTGATCATGCCGTGGCGCTTGCCCATGGCCTGCGCCTTGACCTTGCCGGTCGCGGTGATCTTGAACCGCTTCTTGGCGGCTGACTTGGTCTTCATCTTGGGCATTTTGCTCTTCTCCTTGGAGGCGTATGGCCTCTCGTTCTCGTTTCCCAGCCGACCAAAGCTTGGAAAGCATAGAAAACCGCCACGGCATGCCCTGCCGGGCGGCTTGTTGAAACGGGGCGCTCTTACCAGCAACGACCCCGCCGCGCAAGCCCGACGAGCGGGCCCGCGCAGTGCTAGACGATCCGCTTGCCCTCGGCGTCGAACCGCAGCGTGCGGGCGGGATCCGGCGTGGCGTAGAGCACGGCGCCCGGGTTCGTCTGGTATTCGCCGAAGATGCGCACGGTGATGAGGCCCGCCTGCTCGGTGTCGAGATAGAGGTTGGTGTCGGCGCCGAGATGCTCGACATGGACCACCGTGCCCTTCCAGCTTCCCGAGCTCGGATCGACCGTCAGGTGCTCCGGGCGCACGCCGACCGTCTTGGCGCGAGTCTCGCCCAGCCGGGCGCCGTCGATGAAGTTCATCTTCGGCGAGCCGATGAAGCCGGCGACGAATGCGTTGGCCGGGTTGTTGTAGAGCTCCATCGGTGCGCCGACCTGCTCGATCCGGCCGGCGTTGAGCACCACGATCTTGTCGGCCAGCGTCATGGCCTCGACCTGGTCATGGGTGACGTAGACCATGGTCGAGCGCAGGCGCCGGTGGAGGCTGGCGATCTCGAGGCGGGTATTGACCCGCAGCGCCGCGTCCAGGTTCGACAGCGGCTCGTCGAACAGGAAGAGCTTCGGTTCGCGCACCACGGCGCGGCCGATCGCCACGCGCTGCCGCTGGCCGCCGGACAGCTCCGCCGGGCGGCGGTCCAGATAGGGCTCCAGCGACAGCATCGCCGAAGCCGCCGCGACGCGCTTGGCGATCTCGGCCGCCGGCTCGCCGGCCTGCTTGAGGCCGAGGCCCATGTTGTCGCGCACCGTGAGGTGCGGATAGAGCGCGTAAGTCTGGAAGACCATCGCGATGCCGCGCTTGGCGGGCGGCAGCGACACCACGTTCGTCCCGTCGATCAGGACCGAGCCGGAGGTCGGGTCCTCGAGACCGGCGATCACGCGAAGCAGCGTCGACTTTCCGCAGCCGGAGGGGCCGACGAAGACGACGAACTCGCCGTCGTCCACGAACAGGTCGATGCCCTTCAGCACATCGACCTTGCCGAAGGACTTCCTGACGTTCTGAATGCGAAGCGATCCCATCAGTCGGCCCCTCGCCCGATCATTGAACCCCTGCTTGCCGGAAGTGCGCTCACAGGCGCACCGCCTTGCCCGTTCGCACGCTTTCGTCCGCCGCAAGGCAGACGGCCAGCGAACGCACGGCGTCTTCCATGTGCCGCGACAGATCGATGTCGTCGCGAATGGCCTTGAGCAGATAGGCCTGCTCGCGGTCGCAGAGCCCCTGGTGATCGGGCTCGCCCTCCATCGAGAGCAGCGTGTCGGGGACGGTAAAGCGGCCGTCCGGTCCGGTCTCGGCGCGATGGACGCGGATGCGCGACGTCTTCGTGTGGGTGTCGATGTCGTCGGACCTGGCGCTCTCGTCCATCACGATCGACACGCAGCCCTTCGGCGAGATCACGTCCTTCACGAAGAAGGCCGTCTCCGAGATCATCGGACCCCAGCCGGCCTCGTACCAGCCCACCGAGCCGTCCGCGAACAGCACCTGCAGGTGGCCGTAGTTGTACATGTCCGGCGCGATCTCGTCGGTGAGGCGAAGCCCCATGCCGCGCACCTCGACCGGAGCGGAGTCGGTGATCTGGCACATGACGTCGACATAGTGGACGCCGCAGTCGACGATCGGACTGGTGGTCTGCATGAGCTGCTTGTGCGTCCCCCAGGTCGGGCCCGAGGACTGCTGGTTGAGGTTCATGCGGAACACGTAGGGACCACCCAGCGCGCGGGCCTCCTCGATCAGCCGCATCCAGGAGGGATGGTGGCGCAGGATGTAGCCGACAACCAGCTTGCGACCGTTGGCCTTGGCCGCGTCGACCACGCGCCGCGCATCCGCCACAGTCGTCGCCAGCGGCTTCTCGACGAAGACGTGGCAGCCGGCCTCGAGCGCCATGACGGCATAGTCGGCATGGCTATCCGAATAGGTCGAGATGCAGGCGACGTCGGGACGTTCGGTGCGGATGGCGTCCTCGAACGAGCGGCCGATCGGGCGGCCGGCCAGCGGCCCCGGCAGGTCCACGTCCGAACGGTTCACCAGCGCGGCGATCTCGTATCCGGGATTGGTCGCATAGGCGAGCGCATGGCTGCGACCCATGTTGCCGAGACCGGCGACGACGACGCGAAGGGGGGATTGATGTGTCATGTCTCTCAGTTCGTGCACGCTTGCTTGAAACGCAGCAGGCGCTCGGCAGCCTTCGCGTTGTCGGAAAGGACCATTGAGTGGTCTTCAACCTGGAGCGTGACGGAGCCAGCCGAGCTTTCGTCGAGGGCCTCCAGGAACATGTTCTGCTGGTAGCTGTGAAGGTCGAGTTCCCAGTCGCCGTCCATCTCGTTCTGGCTCACGCCGAATGCCGTCAGCATCAGGTCGAGCGGCTCGCCCTTGCCCAGGCGGAAGCGGGCCGTCATCTGACCGAACTCGCGCTCCAGCAGGAGCCTGGCAATGGCGCGTACGTCCCGACCTTCCTCGGTGTTGCCCATGATCGTGATGCGCAGGTGGTCGCCGTAGGTCGTGTCTCCGCGGCAGTCCAGCGAATAGGCGATGCACTCCGCCGCCTCGTCTTCCGAGCAATAGGTGTAGGCCAGCGTCCTGGCGTCCTCGGACAGGACGGGGGCTGGCGCATCGCCGGCCCGCGCCGGCACAAGCCCGGCAGCGGTCTGGGCGAAAACGACAATCGACAGCGCTGCGATGAGACCGGGCTTCATTTGACCGCCCCCGACGTGATGCCGCGGATGAGTTGGCGCGAGAAGATGAGATAGAGGATCAGCACCGGCAGGATTGCCAGCGACAGCGCGGCCAGCACCGCGTTCCAGTTGGTCACGAACTGGCCGATGAAGATCTGCGCGCCCAATGTCACGGTCTTGGTGCCTTCCGACGGCGCCAGGATCAGCGGGAACCACAGGTCGTTCCAGATCGGGATCATGGTGAAGACCGCGACCGTGGCCATCGCCGGCCGTACCAGCGGCAGCACCAGCCGGAAGAAGATGGTGTACTCGGACAGGCCGTCAATGCGCCCGGCGTTCTTCAGGTCGTCGGAGACCGTCTTCATGAACTCCGACAGGATGAAGATGCAGAGCGGCAGCCCCTGCGCCGTGTAGACCAGGACCAGCGCCGTCAGCGTGTTCACCAGCCCGCTCGCCACCATCATCTGCAGGATGGCAACGGTGCCCAGCCGGATCGGGATCATGATGCCGAGAGCCAGGTAGAGGCCGGTCAGCGTGTTTCCGCGGAAGCGGTACTCCGACAGCGCGAAGGCAGCCATCGCGCCGAACAGGATGACGAAGAACAGCGACCCGACGGTCACGATCAGGCTGTTCTGGAAGTAGAGCAGGAAGTCGCCCTGCGCCATCACGGTCGTGTAGCCCACCGGATCGTAGGTTTCCGGCGTCGGCAGGCTGAGCGGCGAGCGGAAGATGGCGTTGCGCGACTTGAACGAGTTGATGACGATCAGGAGCACCGGGAACAGCGCGATCACCGTGTAGGCGATCAGCACCGCATGGGCGGCCGTCGAGCGCAGCGGGGAGTGGGTGGCACGGCTCATGCGGCGCGCTCCATCGAAGCTCCGCAAGCCTTGCAGCCCCCTCCACCGTCTCCGGCGGTCCCCCTCCCCCGTGAACGGGGGAGGATGACGGGCGCAGCCAGCGGCGACGGAAAATCCTCCCCTGCGAAGCGGGGGAGGGGGACCATGCGGAGCATGGTGGAGGGGGCAGCTGTCTGTTGCATCGTCTCCCCCATCAGAACTGGTAGCGGCGCAGCCGCGTCTGGATGGCGAAGAGGTAGACGCAGACACCGGCGAGGATGATGAAGAACATCATGGTGGCGATCGTCGCGCCCATGTTCGGATCGCCGAGCTGGAGCTGGAAGCCGAAGAAGGCGCGGTAGAGGAAGGTGCCGAGGATGTCGGTCGAGAAATTCGGGCCGGCTAGCGCGCCCTGGGCGGCGTAGATCAGGTCGAAGGCGTTGAAGTTGCCTACGAAAGTGAGGATCGAGATGATGCCGATCGACGGCAGGATGAGCGGCAGCTTGATCTTCCAGAACTGCGCCATGCCGGTGATGCCGTCGCATTCGGCCGCCTCGATCACCTCCTCGGGGATAGACAGCAGCGCGGCGTAGATCAGCATCATCGGGATGCCGACGAACTGCCAAACCGAGATCAGCGACAGCGCAGTCAGCGCATATTCCTCCTTGCCGAGCCAGGGCGCGAACCAGCTGCCCAGCCCGATCGCCTTCATGAAGGAGGGTGCCACGCCCCACAGCGGCGACAGGATCAGCTTCCAGATGAAGCCGACGATGACGAACGACAGGATCGTCGGGATGAAAATCGCGGTGCGGTAGACGGAAGCGAAGCGAAGCGACGGGATCGAAAGGATCGCCGCGAGCAGGATGCCGATGGGGTTCTGCACCAGCATGTGCACGATGAAGAACCAGCAGTTGTTCCACAGCGCGTTCCAGAAGCCGGCGGACCAGCGCGGATCGCCGAACAGCGTGCGGAAATTATCGAGCCCGACGAAGACGAGCTCCCGGTCCACGGTCCGGAACAGCGAGAGCTGCAGCGTGCCGAACAGCGGAACGATCATGATTGCCGTGTAGATGAGGACAGCCGGCGCCAGGAACACGAGGATGTGCCAGCGGAAAGGCTTCCTGATCGGTCTGATCGGTTGTTCGTCTGCAGGCATCCGGATCCCCGCCCAAACGATGCGAGTGTCAGCGTTGCGGAACGTGCCGCGCCAGGCGCGACACACTCCTCGATGACCGCTATTCTCCCCTCTCCACCCCCGGCATTCCGGGGCCCGGCAAATGGCCGGCACGGAAAGGTGCTTCAGCGGAAACGGCGGATCAAGTCCATTCCCGACTCGCGGCGGGCGTCTTCGTTCCGCCGGGGGCGGAGAGACGCTTCTGCCGAGCGGGAAGGACCGTCATCCGCCGGTCGGCGGATGCGCCGGCTCCCGGCCCATCCGCCCGGCACAACGGCCGCCAGCCTTACTTGGCCGGCTTGTACCAGCTGTCGAGGCCCTTCTGCAGCTCGGCGGCCGCAGCTTCGGGGGTCTCGGTGCCGTTGATCACGTTGGCCGACTTCACCCAGGTCTCGTTCTCGAGGTTCGGGGTGCCGCGCGACAGGATCTGGTAGGTCGAGCGGATGGTCGGCTTGCACTTCTCACGCCAGGACACGAACTCCTGCGCCAGCGGATCCTCCATCTGCACCGGGGTCGACGACAGGGAGAAGAAGCCGGGCAGCGCGTTGGCATAGATCGACGCGAACTCGGGCGAGGCGACCCACGACAGGAAGGTCTTCGCGGCCTCCGGGTGCGGGGTCTTGGCGTTCATGCCGATGGCGATGTCGGTGTGGTCGGAGATGTAGCAGGTGTCGCCGGCGTTCTTCACCGGCGGCGCGAAGGCGCCCATCTTGAACTGGGCCTGGGTATTGAAGCCCGAGATTTCCCACGAACCGGCGGGATAGATGGCAGCGCGACCGAGGGTGAAGAGGTTCTGGCTGTCGGGGTAGGTCTGCGCCTCGAAGCCATCACCGAGATAGTCCTTCCACTTGGCGAGCGCCGCGAAAGGCTCGACCCACTGCGGATCGGTCAGCTTCTGCTCGCCCTTGATCAGAGCAAGGCGGCCTTCCTCGCCCTTCCAGTAGTTGGGGCCGATGTTCTGGTAGCCCATGGTCGCGGCCTCCCAGAGGTCCTTCGTGCCCATGGCCATGGGGATGTAGATGCCGTCCTCCTTGATCTTGTCGAGGACCGCGAAGAACTCCGCCTCGGTCGCCGGCGGCGTGAGGCCGAGCTGATCGAAGGCGTCCTTGTTGTAGATGAAGCCGTGGATGACCGAGGCCATCGGCACGCAGAAGGTGGCCGAGCCATCGTCGGTCTGCCAGGCCGACTTCGCCACGTCGGAGAAGGACTCCATCCCGGACAGCGAGGTCAGGTCGGCGAGATGGCCCTTGTTGTAGAGCTCGAGCGAGGCGTCGAAGGGACGGCAGGTGATGAGGTCGCCGCCCGAGCCGGCGTCCAGCTTGGCATTGAGGGCCGCGTTGTACTCGGTCGGCGCCGAGGGCGAGAAGACGATCTTGATGCCCGGATGCTTGGCCTCGAAGGCTGGGATGAGCTTCTCCTGCCAGATGGAGAGGTCATCGTTGCGCCAGCTCTCGATCGTCAGGGTCACGTCCTCGGCGGACGCCGCCGAGACAAAGCCAAGGATGCTGGAGCCGGCCAGCAACGCGGCGAGGAATTTGGTCTTCATTGCAGTCTCCCTGTTTGGCCCTTTCAGGCTCGGTTCTGACGAGAGCTTGCGCTCCCCTCTCTCAATTTCGCAAGCGCCGGCCTCAGCCGCCCGGCATAAGAGACAAGCAGCGCCTCAGCCGCGGACCGGTCGGCGGCGCCGGCAGCAATCAGCACGGCCGGCTTCACTGCGCCTCCCGCCCTCTCCAGCGCCGCCGCCGCGACATCCTGCGCGCAACCGGCAACGGAAGCGACGATGCGCACGGCGCGATCCCGCAACTTCATGTTGTCGGCCTTCAGATTGACCATCAAGCCGTCATGAACGTGGCCGAGCCGGATCGCGGCCAGCGTGGAGAGCATGTTCAGCGCGATCTTCTGGGCCGTACCCGCCCCCATGCGGGTCGACCCCGCCACCATCTCGGGCGGCGTCGGAAGGACGATGCCGATGTCGGCATCCACGACGAGCGGCGTTCCGGGATTGTTGGCAATGCCGATCGTGGCCGCGCCACGGACCCGCGCCGCCTCAAGCGCGCCGACGGCGTAAGGGGTCGTGCCGCTCGCAGACACGGCGATCAGGCAGTCGCCGGCGCCGACGCCGTGAGATTCGACCAGCGCCGATGCCGCCGCGCCATCATCCTCCGGCGCGCCCGCGAGATCGACCAGCGCCTGCTGGCCTCCGGCGATGAACACGAGAATGCGGTCGAGAGGAATGCCGTAGGTTCCCGGCAGCTCCAGCGCGTCGGCAAGCGCCATCAGGGCGGAACTGCCCGCCGCCGCGTAGACGAGACGGCCACCACGTTCGAGGGCCTCGGCCACGATCTCCGCCGCGCGAGCAATTTCGGGCGCAGCCTGCACCACCACGCGAGACGCTTCCGCCTGCGCTTCGGCCAGAAGCCGCGCGGCGACGACAGGGGGCTGCAGGTCAAGGCCGGCAGAATTGGGATTGAGCGCTTCGGTCGCCTTAGGAGCCATTCTGTCCTCCTTAACAAGGGACCATACCAAAAAAATACCACTTGTCCATAAGCCGCAACGGATTTCCACGGACGGCGCACCACGGGGTCATTCATCCCTCTGTTTTTTGCCGATTTGTGATTGTAGGAGGCGGGGACCGCGTGGCCTAAATTAGCGCTTGGATATTGGTATTTTATTGGTATTATCACCGCGAGGAGCCCACATGACCTTCGTGCTTGGCATAGACGGCGGCGGAACCAGCTGCCGGGCAGCCGTGGCGACTGCCGCGGGGGAAATCATCGGTCGCGCCAAGTCCGGCGCCGCCAACATCCGAACCGATCTCACGGGCGCCCGGCACAGCATCGTCAGCGCCGCCCGCGAGGCGTTCGCGAATGCCGGACTCGATCCGGAGCTTATTTCGCAGACTCCCGCCGTCCTCGGCCTCGCCGGCAGCAATGTCGGCACCTACCGCCAGCAGCTCGAAGCGATCCTTCCCTTCCCCAAGGCCGCGGTCGAGAGCGACGCGCTGATCGCGCTGGAGGGTGCGCACGGCGCGGGCGACGGCGCCATCGCCATCCTCGGGACGGGCACTGCCTACATGCTGCGACGCGACGGCGTCGTCCGCTCCGTCGGCGGATGGGGGTTTCTGGTCGGCGACCAGGGCAGCGGCGCACGCATCGGCCGTGACCTGCTTGAGGAGACGCTGCTCGCCTACGACGGCATCCGACCGGCCTCGCCGCTGACGCAGGCCCTGCTCGAGGCGTTCCAGGGCAATCCGCGCAACATCGTCGAATTCACCACCACGGCGAAGCCGGGCGATTTCGGCGGCTTCGCGCCGATGGTGTTCGAGCACGACGCCAGGGGCGACGAGGTGGCCGCCTTCATCCTGCAGCGCGCCGTGTCCTCCATCGAAGCCTCGCTCGGCGTGCTGGAACTGCGCGGCGACGAACCAGTCAGCCTGCTCGGCGGCCTCGCTTCGCTCTACGCGCCGCGTCTTTCCGCGCCGCTGCGCGCGCGCCTTCGGACGCCGAGGCAGGATGCGCTGGGCGGCGCCGTGTCGATGGCGGTCCGGCGGTTCGGCGGAGGGGCGGATGGCTGAGCCCGACGCCTCACTGTTCCGCAACATAAAGGCCGCTCCGCCCTCGGGGGCGCCGCTCTACCTGAAGCTGCGGCGCTCGATCGAGGACGCGGTAGCAAGCGGGTCGCTCAAGCCGGGCGACGCGCTGCCTTCGGAACGCGAGATCGCCGCGCTCGCGGACATCTCCCGCGTCACCGTGCGCAAGGCGGTACAGGACCTGGTGCGCGCCGGCGTGCTGGTGCAGCGGCACGGCTCGGGAACCTTCGTCGCGACGCGGCCGGCACGAGTGGAGCAGTCGCTCTCTCTCCTCACCTCCTTCAGCGAGGACATGGCCCGGCGCGGCATGACGCTGAGCTCCGAATGGCTGGACCGGGGCACCTACCCGCCCTCGCCCGACGAGATGATGGTGCTCGGCCTGTCGTCCATGGAGCGCGTGGCGCGCGTGAACCGCCTGCGCATCGCCGACGGCATGCCGCTGGCGATTGAGCGCGCGTCGCTCTCAACCGAAATCCTGCCCGATCCGGAGGCCGTCGGCGCTTCGCTCTACGCGACGCTTGCGTCTCGCGGCATGCGTCCGGTGCGCGCCGTTCAGCGCATCTCGGCCGCGAACCTCGGCGAGACCGACGCCGGCCTGCTCGGCGTGGCGCCGGGGGCGGCCAGCCTCAACATCGAGCGGATATCCTATCTCGCCAGCGGCAAGGTCGTGGAGTTCACGCGATCTGTCTATCGTGGCGATACATATGACTTCGTCGCCGAGCTGCATCTCGGCGAGGCTGACGGGAAGGAGACAGGCCCGTGATCGACAGCACCTACATGCGCCGTGAAATCGAGGAAGTGCCGCAGGCCGTGGCGCGCCTGCTCGACCAGGGCGGGCCCATGCTCGCAAGCGCGGGGCAGGCCATCCGCAAGAGCGATCCGCGTTTCATGGTCTCGGTCGCCCGCGGGTCTTCGGACCATGCGGCGTCATTCCTGAAATACGCGGTCGAACTGACCGCCGGCATTCCCGTCGCCTCGGTGGGGCCGTCGGTGGCATCGATCTACGGCGCGCGACTGCGCCTCAACGGGACGGTCTGCCTGGCGATCTCGCAATCGGGAAAGAGCCCCGACATCGTCGCCATGACGCGGCAGGCCAAAGCCGGCGGGGCGCTCACCGTTGCGTTGACCAACACCCCCGATTCTCCGCTGGCGCGGGTGGCCGACTTCCCCATCGACATCCTCGCGGGCATCGAGCGCAGCGTGGCGGCGACGAAGACTTTCGTCAGCTCGGCTGTCGCGGGCCTGGCGCTGATGGCCCACACCACCGCCGACGAGGGGCTGCTGGCGGCGATCGCGCGGCTGCCGGAGCACTTTCAGGCAGCGATCGACTGCGACTGGATGGAGGTCGCGGAAGCCCTCGAGGAGGAGCGCTCGCTCTTCATCCTCGGCCGCGGGCCCTCCTTTGCGCTCGCGTCGGAGGCCGCGCTGAAGTTCAAGGAAACCTGCGGCATGCACGCCGAGGCCTACAGCGCCGCTGAGGTGATGCACGGGCCGTTGGCGCTGGTCGGTCCGGGCTTCCCGGTGCTGGCCCTTGCCGCGCGCGACGCGGCGGAGTCCTCGGTCGCGGAAACCGCCGACGCGCTCGCTGGCCAGGGTGCAGCCGTCTTCGCAACGTCCAAGCGCGTCGGGCAGGCGCGCAGCCTGCCCTTCGTGTCGACGGGCCACCCGCTGACCGATCCGCTGCCGCTGATCGTCTCCTTCTATGCCTTCGTCGAGGCCTTCGCCCGACATCGCGGCCTGGACCCGGACAAGCCGCGCAACCTGCGCAAGGTTACGGAGACCAAATGATGCGCCAGTTTGCGATCGCGGCCCCGCGCATCTTCGACGGGGCGGGCTGGCACACGGACGCGGCGCTGCTCGTCGAGGACGGCTCGGTGCTGGACATCGTGCCGCGCGGTTCGGTGCCCGCCGGCGCACCGCTCATCGAGACGGACGGCATTCTCGCTCCCGGCTTCGTCGATCTTCAGGTCAACGGCGGCGGCGGCGTGATGCTGAACGACCGCCAGGACGTCGAAGCCATCCGCACCATCTGCACGGCGCATGCGCGCTTCGGAACCACGGCGCTGCTGCCGACGCTCATCACCGACACGCCGGAAATCACCGCATCGGCCGTTGCCGGGGGAACTGCAGCGGCGCAGGCCGGCGTGCCGGGCTTCGCGGGCCTTCACCTCGAAGGGCCGCACCTGTCGCTCGCCCGCAAGGGTGCGCACGACCCGAAGCTGATCCGGCCGATGGAGGACGCCGACCGGGACTTCCTCGTCGCCGCGCGTCAGTCGCTGCCCGCGCTTCTCACCACGATTGCGCCGGAGTCCGTCACGGCGGATCGCGTCACGGCGCTGAGCGAGGCGGGAGTGGTGGTCAGCATCGGCCACACCGATACCTCCGCGCGCACCGCGCGCGCCTATGCCCAGGCGGGCGCGCGCATGGCGACACACCTCTTCAACGCGATGAGCCAGATCGGCAGTCGCGAGCCCGGCGTGGCCGGCGCCGTCATCGACTCGACGACGCTCTGGGCCGGGCTGATCGCCGACGGCTACCATGTCGATCCCGTCACCATGGGGATTGCGCTGCGCGCCAAGCGCGGGCCGGGACGCATCTTCCTGGTTACCGACGCGATGGCACCGCTCGGCACCGACATGCCGTCGTTCACGCTCAACGGCCGCACCATCCTGCGCAGGGATGGACGCCTCACTCTGGAGGACGGGACCCTGGCAGGCGCCGATCTCGACATGATCTCGGCGGTACGGTTCATCCACCGCGTGATCGGGCTCGAGCTCGACGAGGCGCTGCGCATGGCCTCGACCTATCCGGCCGAGGCGATGGGCTTCTCCACGCGCGGCCGGCTCGCGAAGGGATCGCGCGCCGACATCGTTGCGCTCACGCCCGATCTCGAGGTGTCCCGCGTGTGGATCGGCGGCGAGACGGCCTTTTCAGCGAGCTGACTCAGGCCGCCGGTCGGGCCGGCGGCGCCGTCATCCGATTCTGTCGGAACGGTTTCGGAAACGCGAAGGCCGGCAGTCGTTCACTGCCGGCCTCGGTTCCTCAATGACCGGTCTCAGGCCGCCTGCACCCACTTCTTCGGCAGGTGCGCGGCCCGGGCATATTGCGGCGCCACGGGCATTTCGTGGCCAAGAGCCGCAGCGGCGCGCCACGGCCAGCGCGGGTCGGCCAGCAACGGCCGCGCCAGCGCGACGATGTCGGCGCGGCCCTTCACGATGATCTCGTTGGCCTGGTGCGGATCGTCTATCATGCCGACGGCGCGCACCGGGATGTCGGCGCCCTTGCGGATGTGCTCGGCGAGATGGACCTGGTAGCCCGGTCCCATCGGGATCTTCTGCAGCGGCGAGTTGCCGCCGCTCGAGCAGCAGATGTACTGCACGCCCACCGCCTTCAGCGCCTTCGCGACCTCGACGGACTCGTCCTCGGTCAGGCCGCCCTCCACCCAGTCCTTCACCGACAGCCGCATGCCCAGCATCAGGCCGGGAACGGCGCGGGCCACCTCCTGCGCCACCGCCACGTGGAAGCGCATGCGATTTTCCAGCGAGCCGCCCCAGCGGTCCTCGCGCACGTTGGAAAGCGGCGACAGGAACTGGTGCATCAGGTAGCCATGGGCGCCGTGCAGCTCGATGAAGTCGAAGCCGGCGCGCTGGGCGCGGCGGGCGGCCGCCACGAAGCGCCCGATCATCTCCTCGATTTCGGCCTCGGTCAGGGCGCGCGGCGTGTGCCAACCCTGGTCAAAGGGAATGGCGGACGCGGAAACGGTCTCCCACGGGTCCTGGTCGGGCCCCAGCGGCCCGCCGCCCTCCCACGGACGCTGGCACGAGGCCTTGCGCCCGGCATGGGCGATCTGCACGCCGAACTTGGTGCCCGGGTTCGCGACGCGGCGCGCCGCATCCAGCGCCCGCTTCGCCGCGGCCTCGTTGGCATCAGAATAGAGCCCCAGGCAGCCGTGGCTGATGCGGCCACGCCGCTCGACGTCGGTCATCTCCACCGTGATCATGCCCGCGCCCGACATCGCCAGCGTCATCCAGTGCTGCAGGTGCCAGTCCGAGGCACAGCCGTCGTCAGCCGAATACTGGCACATGGGCGCGACCGCGATACGGTTCGGGAACTGCAGCGAACCGAGCGTGATCGGAGAGAAGAGATCAGTCATCGAGAGGCTCCGGTGGGTTGGATCAGGCTGACGTAGGGCGGGCATCGGCCTGACGCAACGTCTGGCCCTATAGCAAGCCGGCCTTGACAGCCTCCTCGCGCAGGTTCTGGCGCGGCCGCGGGCCGATCTGCTGGATGACAAGGCCAGCCGCCAGCGAGCCGAGATCGCCGCAGCGCTTGAGGTCGAAGCCCGCCGTGTAGCCATAGAGGAAGCCCGCGGCGTAAAGATCGCCGGCCCCTGTCGTGTCGACCAGTTCGTCGATCGCGAGTGGCTCGATCATTATCGTCTCGTCGCCGCGCACGATCACCGAGCCCTTCTCGGAGCGGGTCACGGCGGCCAGCTTGCAGTCCTTGCGGATCGCCTCGAGCGCGGTCTCGAAGGACGAGGTCTGGTAGAGCGCCTTGATCTCGTGGCTGTTGGCGAACACGATGTCCACCGTGCCGGACCGCATGAGATCGAGGAACTCATCGCGATAGCGGTCGACGCAGAAGGAATCGGAAAGCGTCATCGAGACTTCCCTGCCGGCTTCGTGCGCCAGGCGGGCGGTGAGGCGGATGGCCTCCTTGGCGCGCGGGGGATCCCACAGGTATCCCTCGAAATAGGTGACCAGCGCGCCGCGCGCCTTGTCCTCCTCGACATCCTCCGGCCCCAGCTCCACGCAGGCGCCCAGATAGGTGTTCATGGAACGCTCGCCGTCGGGCGTCACGAAGATCATCGAGCGGGCCGTCGGCGGCGGCCCCTCGAGCGGCAAGGTGTCGAAGGCGACGCCCTGGGCGCGGATGTCGTGGGCGTAGATCTCGCCGAGCTGGTCGCGGGCGACCTTGCCGAAGTAGGCGGCGCGCCCGCCGAAGCTCGCGATACCGGCCGCCGTGTTGCCGGCACTGCCGCCGGACGCCTCGATCGCCGGACCCATGCGCTCGTAGAGCAGGTTGGCGCGGTCGGCGTCGATCAGGTTCATCGCCGCCTTGATGATGCCGTTCTCGACGAGAAACGCGTCATCGGCTTGGGCGATGATGTCGACGATGGCGTTTCCGATGCAAAGGACGTCGTACTGGCTCATTCAAGGCTCCAAGGGCAAACGGCGCCGTTCTGGCACAGGCGCCGCGCCCACGTCCATCCGCCGCCACGCCGCAGGTTCCCTTGCCCCGGAGTTCCGCGCTACCCATGTGGGGACCATGGAAACCACGGGACGGGGCCCGGACACATGATTCTCGATGAGGCGCGTACGGCGGCCGGCCATCTTTTCAGCCCCCAGTTTCGCGGGGTCTTCTACAAGGTGCTCGGACTGACGCTGCTCGTCCTGCTCGCCCTCTGGTTCGGGCTGAGCGAGGCGGTGCAGTGGCTGGCGCTGCCGTGGATCGACGCGCTGCTTCCCGGCGCGCCTGAAACCGCCGGGTGGCTGGGGCTCATCGCCAGCATCGTCGTGGGTATCGGCATCGCGCTCGGCCTGGCCCTGCTGATCGCGCCGGCCACCGCGATCGTCGCCGGCATCTTCCTCGACGACGTCGCCGAGTTGGTCGAGCGCACCGACTTTCCAGACGACCCGCCCGGCACGCCGGTACCGCTGCTGAATAGCCTCTTCCTGTCGCTGAAATTCTTCGGCGTGGTGGTGCTCGGCAACCTGCTGGCGTTGCTGCTCCTGCTCGTGCCGGGCGTCAACGTCGCCGCCTTCTTTGTCGTCAACGGCTACCTGATCGGCCGCGAGTTCTTCGAGTTTGCCGCCATGCGGTTCAGGCCGGAAGCTGAAGCCAAGGCGCTCAGGCGGCGCAATGCCGGGACCGTCTTCCTCGCCGGCCTCGTCATCGCCGCGTTCATGGCGGTGCCGCTGCTCAACCTCCTGACGCCGCTGTTCGCCTGCGCCATGATGGTCCACCTGCACAAGGGGCTGGCGGCCGCGGAGCGCTCCGCCGGTGCTCAGCGCGCCGCGTACAGGGCCTGAAGGGTCGCGAACGGCTCGGCGTCGTTGGCGAAGGTGAAGGTACCGGAGTCGAGGATCTCGCGCACCGCCCGCCGTACCGCACCGAAGGCCGCCGTGGTCAGCCGCGGACCGAGGGTGACGCGGCGCACGCCTGCGTCCCGCAGTTCGGCGACCGTGAGACTTGGCAGGGCCATGACGTTGACCGGCTTCGGAACGGCCTGGCAGATCGCGCGGATCATGGCGATGTCGGAAATGCCGGGAGCGTAGACGACGTCCGCACCAGCTCGGGCAAAGGCGTTCAGCCGGTTGATCGTATCGTCGAGGTCCGGCCGGCCCCATAGGAAGTTCTCCGCCCGCGCCGTGAAGACGAAGTCGTGCTTCAGCGCCCGCGTGGCTTCCGCGGCCGCGGCGACGCGCTCGACGGCCTGATTGAAGTCGTAGATCGGATGTTCCGGATCGCCGGTGTGGTCCTCGATGGAGCAGCCGGCGAGGCCGGCGGCATCGGCGGCAAAGATGGTCTCGGCGGCGCTGTCAGGGCTGTCGCCCTTGCCCTTCTCGAGATCGGCGGAAACGGGCAGGCTGGTGGCGCCAACGATGTCCTTGCAGTGCGCCATCATCGCATCGAATGTGACGGCCCCGTCCGGCAGGGCACGCGAGAAAGCGAAGCCGGCGCTGGAGGTCGCGAGAGCCTTGAACCCGAAGGTCTCCAGGAAGCGCGTCGTGCCGGGGTCCCAGGGATTGGGCACGACGAAGAGGTCTTCTCCCTCGTGCAGAGTCCGGAAAATCCTTCCCTTGTCCATCGGCTTCTCCACCGCTCGCAAGTCGCGGGGAGTTTACGCCGACGAACCCGATGCGTGAAGCGGTCAGGCCGTTCCGGTGGAGCCGAACCCGCCCTCGCCCCGCCCCGTTTCACCGGCCGACTGCCGCTCCTCGACAGCGACTCGGGTGACGGGTGCGATGACAAGCTGCGCGATGCGCATGCCGCGGGTCACGGTGAAATCCTCGTCGCCCAGGTTGACCAGCAGCACCTTGACCTCGCCGCGATAGTCCCAGTCGATCGTGCCGGGCGTGTTGAGGCAGGTGATGCCGTGCTTGAGCGCGAGACCGGAGCGCGGGCGCACCTGCCCCTCATAGCCTTCGGGAATCTCCAGGATCAGGCCGGTGGGGACGAGAGCCCGCCGGCCGGGAAGGATCAGCATCGGCCGGTCGTCGGGAACTGCGGCTCGCAGGTCCAGGCCGGCGGCACCCTCGCTCGCGTAGGCGGGCAGTTCCAGCCCCGCCGCGTGCGGCAGGCGCACCAGGCCGAGAGTGGGCGCGGCAGCCACGGTCACGCCCACCGGATCTCTTCGGGTTTGTAGAGCAGGTCGGGTCCCGCGTCGCGGATGTCCCGCTTGCCGCAAAGCGCCAGCGTGGTGTCGAGTTCCTTGCGGATGATGTTGAGCGCCAGCGTCACGCCTTCCTTCCCCATCGCGCCAAGCCCGTAGAGGAAGGGCCGGCCGATGAAGGTGCCCTTGGCGCCGAGGCAGAGGGCTTTCAGCACGTCCTGGCCGGAACGGATGCCGCCATCGAGATGCACCTCGATGCGGTCGCCGACTGCCGCCACGATCTCCGACAGCACGGAGATCGAGGACGGCGCACCGTCGAGCTGTCGGCCGCCATGGTTCGAGACGATGATCGCATCGGCGCCGGAGTCGGCGGCCATCTTCGCGTCCTCCACGTCGAGGATGCCCTTCAGGATCAGCTTGCCGCCCCAGCGCTCCTTGATCCAGGCGACGTCGTTCCACGAGAGCTTCGGATCGAACTGCTCGGCGGTCCAGGACGACAGCGAACCCAGGTCAGCAACGCCCTTGGCATGGCCGACGATGTTGCGGAAGGTGCGGCGCTGCGTGCCGAGCATCGCAAGTCCCCAGCGCGGCTTTGTCGCCATGTCGATGAGGTTCTTTATGGTGAGGCGCGGCGGCGCCGTCAGGCCGTTGCGCAGGTCCTTGTGGCGCTGGCCGAGGATCTGCAGGTCGGCGGTGAGCACCAGCGCCGAGCACTTCGCCGCCTTCGCCCGGTCGATCAGGTTCAAGACGAAGTCGCGGTCGCGCATCACGTAGAGCTGGAACCAGAACGGCTTCTTGGTCACGCTCGCCACATCCTCGATCGAGCAGATGCTCATGGTCGAGAGGGTGAAGGGGATGCCGAACTCCTCCGCCGCCTGAGCTGCCAGCATCTCGCCGTCGGCGTGCTGCATCCCGGTCAGGCCGGTCGGCGCCAGCGCCACGGGCATCGACACCTTCTCGCCGATCATCGTGCTCTCCAGCGAGCGGCCGGTCATGTCGACCAGCACGCGCTGACGGAGCCTGATCTTCTTGAAGTCCTCCTCGTTGGCCCGATAGGTCCCCTCGGTCCAGGCGCCGGAGTCGGCGTAATCGAAGAACATCTTCGGCACGCGGCGGCGGGCAAGGGCTTTCAGATCGGCAATTTCGAGGACGGGTTTCATCAGAATCTCGGACGAGCGGCGTGGTAGGAGGTCGAAGTAAATCCTTCCCGCGAAATTGTCGATGGCTCGCGGCGACGTGGGACAATGCGACCGGGGAGCAGAGGCGGCACGTTCCGCGCCTGTCTTGCGAGGCAGTCCCCAGGGTGCGGCGCGCAGCCCTCGGTTGCAGGCGCCATCGGACCCGAGCGCAGGGCCACGGCGAAACTGGCAGGACGGTCGACCACCATATCGCCCCGCGTCACCTGGTCTCGCGGCCCTAATCCACCGACGTCGCGGCCAGCGCTTCCGCAGGGCTGGCGGAAGTTGTAAAGCATCGCGCGTGGACTTGTGACAAGGGAACGGGCATGGGGCGGCAGATCGGCGCGCATCTTGGCGGACGCCAGGGTCATCTTCCGCGGTATCTGGCGGCTGCCGCAGTGGCCGGCCTGCTGGCTGTGGCGTTCCCGCCGGGTCCGGCCGAGGCCGCGAATTGCCGTGCCATGCCGGCGCCATCGGTCGACTGGCGAAGCTGCAGGAAGGGCGGCCTGCTCCTGCCCGAAAGCATGCTGGAAGGCGCGATGCTGGCCGATGTCGACCTGTCGGGCACCGACCTGCGCAATTCTAACCTGACTAAGGCCGACCTGGAGAAGGCGACGCTCATCCGCACTTCCTTCGAGGGGTCAAAGGCCGACAAGGCCAACTTCTCTCGCATCGAGGGCTATCGGACCGTGTTCACCGACGTGTCGGCGAAGGGCGCATCCTTCGCGAGCGCGGAACTGCAACGGGCCGACTTCACTCGAGCGGATCTCACGGGGGCCGACTTCGCAAAGGCAGAGCTCGGCCGCGCCAACTTCCAGGACGCGACGATCACCGGAACCAACTTCGCCTTCGCCAATCTCGCCCGTGCCGAATTCCAGGGTGCGAAGTTCGAGGGGCCGATCGACTTCACCGGGGCCTTTACCTTCATCACCCGTTTCGACGGGCTCGACCTGTCGCAAGCCAAGGGTCTTACGCAGGACCAGCTCGACGAGGCCTGCGGAACCGCCGAGACGAAGTTGCCGGAGGGCCTCAAGCCCGGCGCGAAATGGCCCTGCAGCTTCAAGTTCGACTGAAGCCGCCCCTTCCGCGACGCCATTCGACAGGTCGCGCCGACGTCGCTATATGAGCGGCCAACCAACGGAATCCTCGACATGGCCGAAACGATCCAGCAGGCGGTGGCGCGCCGCCGCACCTTCGCGATCATCGCTCACCCCGACGCCGGCAAGACGACGCTGACCGAGAAGCTGCTGTTATTCGGGGGCGCGATCCAGCTCGCCGGCGAGGTGAAGGCCAAGAAGGACCGGATGAACACCCGCTCGGACTGGATGAAGATCGAGCGCGAGCGCGGCATCTCCGTCGTCACCTCGGTGATGACGTTCGAGTACGGCGACAACGTCTTCAACCTGCTCGACACGCCCGGCCACGAGGACTTCGCCGACGACACCTACCGGACCCTGTCGGCGGTCGACAGCGCGGTCATGGTCATTGACGCAGCCAAGGGCATCGAGCCGCGGACGCTGAAGCTGTTCGAGGTCTGCCGCCTGCGCGACATCCCGATCGTCACCTTCGTCAACAAGATGGACCGCGAGGCCCGCGACACGTTCGAAATCCTCGACGAGATCGAACAGAAGCTGGCGCTCGACACCGCGCCGATCACCTGGCCGATCGGCCAGGGCCGCACCTTCGCGGGCACCTACCACCTGGCCGAGAACGCGGTGCGGCGTTCCGACGAGGAGACCGAGCGGCAGAAGGTCAACGGCCCGGATTCCAACCGCGTCGCCGGGCTCCTGCCCGAGAACGACCGCGAGACCTTCATCGAGGAGCTCGAGCTGGCGCGCGAGGCCTGCCGGCCGTTCGACCTCAAGGCGTTCCGGGAAGGACACCTCACGCCCGTCTACTTCGGGTCGGCGCTTCGCAACTTCGGCGTTCGCGACCTGATCGAGGGGCTTGGCGCCTTCGCGCCGAGCCCGCGCGACCAGGAGGCGGATACCCGCACCGTGCACGCCACCGAGCCGAACATGAGCGCCTTCGTGTTCAAGATCCAGGCGAACATGGACCCGAACCACCGGGACCGCATCGCCTTCGTGCGGGTCTGCTCGGGCACGCTGGAGCGCGGCATGAAGGCCAAGCTGGTGCGCACCGGCAAGTCGATGAGCCTGACCGCGCCGCAGTTCTTCTTCGCCCGCAGCCGCATCACCGCGGACGAGGCCTATCCGGGCGACGTGGTGGGCATCCCCAACCATGGCACGTTGCGTATCGGCGATACGCTGACCGAGGGCGAGAACATCCTGTTCCGTGGCGTCCCGAACTTCGCGCCGGAAATCCTTCGACGTGTCCGCCTGGGCGACGCGATGAAGGCCAAGAAGCTGAAGGAAGCTCTGCAGCAGATGGCCGAGGAAGGCGTCGTGCAGCTCTTCTCGCCCGAAGACGGGTCCCCCGCCATCGTCGGGGTGGTCGGCGCGCTGCAGCTCGACGTCCTGAAGGAGCGGCTCAACGTCGAGTATACGCTTCCCGTGGACTTCGAGATGTCGCGTTTCTCAGTCTGCCGCTGGATCAGCGCAGACGAGGCAGGCGAATTGCAGCGCTTCGTCGACGCCCATCGCGGCGACATCGCCCGCGACCTCGACGGCGACCCGGTGTTCCTGGCCCAGCACGATTTCTCGCTGAACTACGAGGCCGAGCGCTGGAAGCAGATCCGCTTCGACGCGATCAAGGATTACCAGGTTCGGGAAGCGGCGTAGCCGCCCGCTCCTCGACCGCCTTCAGGCGCACCACGGAGACCGAGCAGCGGGCCTCGGCCACCACCTTGGCCGACACGCTGCCGAGATGGCGGCGCAGCGCCGAGGACGCCCGCGCCCCGATGACGATGTGGCCGGCGTCGTTGCGAGCCGCGAAGGCGAGGATCGCGTCGGCGGGGCTCACCCCTTCCAGCACGTGGAAGGAGATGCGCTCGTCCGGCAGGTGCAGGGGCCGCGCCCAGTCCTTCAGCGCCACCAGCCGCTTCAGGTAGATCGACCGGCCGCTTTCGTCGGCCAGCGGCGTCTCGCTGACGATCTCGGTCTTCAGCACCGTCAGGCAGACCAGCTTCGAATCCGGGCGGCAGGCAAGGACGCGCGCCGTCTCGGCGAGCACTTCCTGGGCGAGCGGGTCCGGCCCCGAGGAAAGATCGACGGCGACGAGCACCATGGACGGTCCTGCCTCGCGACGCGGGACGCTGGAACTGCCGACGAGCGCGCGCTCATCCGTCTTGCGGAAAAGGCCGGCAAGCCCCTGCAGCAGGCCTGGGCTCACCGCTTCCTGCTGACGCGGCAGGGCTACCTGGTCGGGGTTGCGCAGATCGAAGGCCACCTGCGCCGCGTCCGCGTAGCGTTTAGACCGGTCCAACTCCAGGCAGCGCATGATGACGGCGTCCAGCCATTGCGGCAGCGTCGCGTTGCGGGCGCGGGGTGGGGCGGGCGCTTGGTAGAGCCGCCGCTTCATGCCGGCCACCGTGGAAGGATGGCCGAACGGTTCCTTGCCCGTCGCCAGCAGGTAGAGGATGCAGCCCAGGGCGAAGATGTCGCTCGCCGGATCGAACCGCTCGCCGAGAATCTGCTCCGGGGCGATGTAGGCCGGCGTGCCGATGGGCAGCTCCGTTTCCGCGCCCAGCAGGTCCGGCAGGTCGGCGTGCGTAGCCAGGCCGAAATCGAGCAGTACCGCGCCGCGTTCGGCCAGGATGACGTTTTCCGGCTTCAGGTCGAGGTGGACGACCTTCTGGCGATGGATGGCGTTGAGCGCGGTGCCGACCTCGATGCCGATCCCCGCGATCTCCTCGGCCGCCAGCGGCGCCTCCCTCGCCAGCGCGGCAAGGTGTCGGCCCTCGACGAACTCCATCGCGACATAGGGCGTACGCGCAAGATCGCCCGAGCCGAGGAAGCGCGGCACATGCGGCCCGGAGAGATGGCGCATGATCATCTCCTCCATCTCGTGGCTGATGATGACGGAGACTTCCGCGCCCGGATCGAAGAACGGCATCTTCAGCACGATCGGGAAGTCGTGCGCCGGATGCCGCGCCCGCCACAGGCTCGCCATCCCGCCGGACGGCATCTGCTCGATGAGTTCGAAGCCGTCGATCGTCATGCCCGCATGCGGCTTCATGGGTGCGGCTACCTCCCGATCCGGAGGCGCATTCCCAGCCACGGCGAAAGTCCGGCGGCATCGATCTTCCGCGCCGTCGTTTCATGATCGTAGGGGATACGCAGCATCGTCATCGTCCTTGCCTCTTGGTCGACGAGGCCGAGGCAGGCGGCCGGGTTGCGGTCGCGCGGCTGCCCGACGGAGCCCACCACCACGACATGGCGCCGGAACGGCGACAGCGGCGTGGCGACCCCGTCCCGCGGGGTGAACGGCTGCGGCGCCCGTCCGGGCAAGGCGTAGTGGATGGCCGGCAGGTGGGTGTGGCCACAGAAGACGTTCGTTGCGTCCGTGGCCTCGAGACAGTCGGCAGCGGCAGCCGCGTCACCCACGTAGTGCCAGCGTTCCGGGGACAGGGCGCTGGCATGGACGAAAAGGTCGTCGCCGTCGCGCCATTCGAGCGGCATCGTGCCCAGGAACTCCATGTGGTGCGCCGAGAGCCGGGTCCGGGTCCACGCGACCGCCTCGCGGGCGATGTCGTTCATGCCCGCCGGCCCGGACAGCACCGCCTCGTCATGGTTGCCCTTCACGCAGAAGGCGCCGTGCGAAACCAGCTCCGCCACTTTCTCCACGGCGTAGTCCGGATCGGGTCCGTAGCCGACGATGTCGCCGAGGACCACCACGCGATCCACCCGAAGACCGGCGACCGCGTCCAGCACGGCGTCGAGCGCCTCGCGGTTTGCATGGATGTCGGCGAGCAGGGCAGTCCGCATGGCATGACACTACCGTTTCGCAGTCGGCCGACGAAGCCCATCGGATCGTTTGCGTTCCCGTGACTTCACTGTGCCGGCGAACGGCTGGGCGGTCGTTGCGCAGGATCAATCCTTGTGACGGGAGAAGGCCCGCCTCGGCGTGTCGGCGCGGCTGGGAGCCGGAGCGAGCGGCGCCGGCGCTATTCAGCGAAGTTTCGGAACGCCTTCAGGACTTTCGCTGCGGCAGGCGCGAGACTGCCACCATCGACACGGATGGAGGCCGTCATGTTCGACGAGCAGGACTGGAAGCGGGCAAGACAGGATGCCTGCGAGGCGCTGTCCTCCGGCATGCTCGGCCCCGCTTCGGCGCCAATGCCGGGAGCGCTTCTGGAAATGCTGGAGATGGCCGCGCTCGAGCGCTGGAGGCACGCTGACACCGAGGGAACGGCTGACGAACCGGCGTCCGCCTTGACCGCGCCACGAATTGGGATCGGAATGGCCGTTCATCTGAGACAGACCTGGACTGTGTTCCTGCATGCTGTCGACACGAGCAGAACCCGGTTGCGTGGACGTTGGCGTCTGCCGGCTCGACCCTCAACGCGGGCTCCTGCTGCGTGAAGGCCAGCCGGTTTCGCTGAGGGCCAAGAGCTTCGCGCTGCTCTCCTTCATGGCGGCGCATCCCGGCCAGGTCCTGGCGAAGGACCAGCTTCTTTCCGCGGTCTGGCCGGATGTGCTCGTCACCGAGGATTCGCTGACGCAGGCGATCCGCGAAATCCGCAAGGCGCTCGAAGACGACCAGCAGCGCCTGGTGCGCACCATCGCGCGGCGCGGCTATCTCCTCGACCTTCCCCGGCCGGAACCCGCCGTCGAGAGCGGCGACGCGCGCGTGGCCGTGCTGCGCTTCTCGAACCTCGGGGCCGCCGAGGACGAAGCGCTCGTGGATGGATTCGCCGAGGATCTGATCGGCCGCCTTGCCCGTTTCCGGCGACTGCCGGTGCTGGCGCACAACTCCAGCTTCGCCTTCCCGTCGAACGGGGGAACGAACCTCGCCGAGGCCGCGCGGCAGCTCGGCGCGACCTACCTCGTCTGCGGCTCGGCACACCGCACCGGCCAGGCCTTGCGCGTGCGCGTCACGCTTGTCGACGCCGCGCCGGGAGCGGTTCTCTGGGGCGACAGCTTCAGCGCCGCCGGCGAGGACCTGTTCGCCACGCAGGACGAGATCGCGGTGCGGATCATCAACCGGCTCGTCTCGCGACTCGACGAGGCCGACCTGGTCAGGGGATCGCAACGGGCGCCCGCCAGCCTCGCCGCCCACGATCTCGTGCTGCGCGGCCTCGCCCGTCTGCGCGGCTACGGCAAGACGGACAATGTGGAGGCAAAGGCGCTGTTCGAGGCGGCGCTCGACAAGGATGCCGACCATGCGCTCGCCCACGCCTGTCTCGCACTCACCGATCTCGTGATCGGCGGATACGGAGAGGCCCCGGCGGAGGTGATCCAGGACGTCCTGCGACGCGCCACGCGCGCCGTGTCGCTGTCGCCCGAGGAGCCGCGCTGCCACCGTGTCCTGGCAATGGTGCAACTGCATTGCCACGAGCACGCGGCCGCCGAATACCACCTCGTGCGCGCGCTGGACCTCAACCCATACGACGCCGACAGCATGTCCCACATGGGCTACCTGCAGACGATGCGGGGCCGCCCGCTGGTGGCGCTCGACTGGCTTGATCGCGCCATCCGCATCAACCCGATCCACCCGGACTGGTACAACTACGACCGGGCCGTCGCGCTTTATTGCGCCGGAGAGTACCGCGAAGCGGCGCTCTGCCTGGAAAAGCTCGCGGTGGATACGCCCTGGCGGCTGATGCGGCTGGCCGCCTGCCACGCGATGCTCGGCAACACCGACCGCGCCCGGGGCCTCGTCGCCCGCATGCGGGAGGTCGGCCCATCCTACGATCCCATGCATGCTGCCCGTTGCTGCATGGCCTTCGAGCACCAGTCGGACGTGGACCATTTCGTGCAGGGGGTGGCGCGGGCCATGGGCGCGTAGGGCCGGCGGTTGCGGTGGCATCCGGCAACGGAGATGGTTTCGCCATGATCGACCATGCCGCAATCGACGCCCTCGTCGCCTGGATGATCGACGGCGCGCCACCGATACCGCGTGCGCCGCTCATCATCGACAGGATCTGCCGGGAGCTCCTCGAGGCGGGCGTGATCTACGACCGGCTGGCGCTGTTCCTGCCGACGCTCAGTCCGCGATCGAGCGGCCGCCGCTACAAATGGACGCCATCCGGAGGCGTCGAGATCGGGGATAGCGAAGTCGGGCTCTTCAACACACTGGACTATCTCGCAAACCCGGTGCCGGAGGTTCTGCGCGACCAGGTGACAATCCGGCGACGGCTGATCGATCCCGACACGCCGGACGACTATCGCATCCTCGCGGAACTGCGGGCCGAGGGTTACACCGATTACCTGATCCAGCCGCTGCCCTTCGCCACGGGCGGCAGCGCGGCGATGAGTTGGTCGACGCACGTTGCCGGCGGCTTCAGCGACGAGATGCTCGGCGCGCTGGAGCGCATCCGGGGGCCGGTCGCACGGCTCGTCGAATCGCTGGTGATGCGGACGAACGCCACGACCCTGCTGTCGGCCTATATCGGCCGCAACAGCGGCGAGCAGGTCCTGTCGGGCAAGGTGCATCGCGGCGATGGGGAGGAAATCCAGGCGGCGATCCTGTTCACCGACCTGATCGGCTACACCGAATTGTCGAACGGCCGCTCCGGTCGCGAGATCGTCGCCCTGCTCAACGACACCTACGACCGGTTCGTCCCGGCCGTGGAAGCCAAGGGCGGCGAGATCCTGAAGTTCCTCGGCGACGGCTTCTTCGCGATCTTCCCCTATGAGGACGACGACGCCCTGCCGGACGCGGTGCGCAGGGCGCAGGCCGCCGTCCTCGCCGGCGAACGAGCGCTGGCAGGCTCGAAGGTCGGCGAGACGGCGCGCTTCCGTTCCGCCATCCACGCCGGCCAGTTCCACTACGGCAACATCGGCGGCGCTGATCGGCTCGACTTCACCGCGATCGGCCGCTCCGTCAACTATGCCTCGCGGCTGATGACGGCCTCATCCGAACTGTCGATCGCCCGGGCGGCGTCGATGGAGGTCGCCAGCCACCTGTCGCCGCCGGTGTCGCTTGCCGGCGAGGCCCGCCTCAAGGGCTTCGACGGGCTCCACAAGGTCTATACCTTCTGAGTTCGGGCCGTCCGGAGCTCTGCCGTTCAGAGCGCCAGCCGTGTCCAGGCGCCGTTCTTCTTCGAGGACCGCACGCAGGCATCAACGAAGGCCACGCCCTCCACCCCATCCCGCACCGTCGGATAGATGACGTCCGAATCCGGCTTGGCGCCGGCGCGCGCTGCACGGATGGCGCGCGCGGCTTCCGCATAGATGTTGGCGAAGCCCTCGAGATAGCCCTCCGGATGGCCCGGCGGCACGCGGGTGACGCGGGCCGCGGCAGGTCCGGAGCCGGCGCCGCCGCGGGTGATGAGCTGCTTCGGCTTGCCGAACGGCGAGAACCACAGATAGTTCGGGTCGGCCTGCACCCATTCCAGCCCGCCCTTCGAGCCGTAGATGCGCAGCTTCAGGCCGTTCTCGTGACCCGGCGCAACCTGGCTGGCGAAGATCATGCCCTTGGCCGGCTTCTCCTTCCCCTTGGGCTGAAAGCGCAACATGACGTGCATGTTGTCGTCCAGCACACGACCGGGGACGAAGGAATCGAGATCGGCGGAAAGGCTGTCCAGCTCCAGCCCCGAGACGAAGCGGGCGAGATTGTAGGCATGGGTGCCAATGTCGCCGCTGGCGCCACCGGCTCCCGACTGCTTCGGATCCACCCGCCACGCCGCCTGCTTGGAGCCTGAATCCTCAGCCTTCTCGGTCAGCCAGTCCTGCGGATATTCCGCATGCACCAGCCTGATCTCGCCGAGTTCGCCTGCGGCCACCATTTCGCGGGCCTGCCGCACCATCGGATAGCCGGTGTAGTTGTGGGTCAGCACGAAGACCTTGCCTGACTTCTCCACCAGCGCCGCCAGCTTCTTGGCGTCCGCCAGGTTGGAGGTCAGCGGCTTGTCGCAGATGACGTGGATGCCCGCCTCGAGGAAGGCTTTCGCCGCGGGCCAGTGGACGTGGTTCGGGGTGACGATGGCGACGGCCTCGATGCCGTCCTTGCGCCGCTTCTCGGCCCGCGCCATCTCCTGGAAGGATGCGTAGCTGCGCTTCGGGTCGAGGCCCAGCTCGGCCGCGGACGCCAGCGCCTTCTCCGGCGTCGCGGAAAGCGCACCGGCGACCAGCTCGAACTCGCCGTCCATGCGCGCCGCGATCCGGTGCACCGCCCCGATGAAGGCTCCCTGCCCGCCGCCGACCATGCCGTAGCGGATCGGGCCCGCCCCCGATTCAACCTGCCTGCCACTGACCATCAGTCCTCGCCTCCGATGCGTTGCGCTCGCTTGTACAAAGCCGGTCGTTCTTGGCCGTGAATTTCAGCCGGATGATATTCGTTCCAAGGAACGGAGCTTTCATATGGTACCCAGAGGTACTCAGGGAAAACTGAACACCTCTTTGCCAAACTGTGGAGAAGCCCGCCGTTATCAAAACGGGCATAACCACCCCCGAATCCGTGATCGATCACGACCAAGCCGAAAGGTCCTCGCGTCGCGCCCTCCTGACAAAAGAGAGCATCGTAAGTGGCAATGCCATCCGCGCCGAGGAACACTATGGCCAAGCGTTCCGGACCATGCGCATCATCAAAGCCGTCCTCTCGTTCCAGAACCTCAAGGAAGCCGAAGGGGGCAACATGGTGCTCACGAAATGTGTAGTCGACCTCAACAGGATATACATGAGGCCTCCACTTCCGCGGCGTCAGATCTCCTTCCGACAGGGTGACGCGACACAGTGATCTGTACCCTCTGAAGCCGTAGGCAGGGTGGTCAAGTGCTTCTTCGATGTCGGTCCGAGGTCGTAGATAGTCGGCATAAATGAAGCAGTGAGCAGCGTGGGTCGATCCGAAAAGCTCGACTGGCCGGCCATCGGTACCGGACCCAGGATAGACAATGACACGGGATTCCTTGAACTCCTTGAAGGGAAACGGCATTCCCGGGCGGAACGTCGCCAGCCAATATGGCATAGGCTCCGCCAGCGGCCTGAGCGCCGCCTTTTCCTCTTCACTCGGCATGCTCAATCGATCCCCAGCATTTTGCGCACCTGTGCGCGGTCCGTCGAGCCGGCGGTAAAATCGTCGAAGGACCGTTCGGTGACGCGGATGATGTGGCTGGCGATGAAGGGCGCGCCCTCGGCCGCTCCGTCCTCGGGATGCTTCAGCGCGCACTCCCACTCGAGCACCGCCCAGGAGTCGTAGTCGTAGGCGGCCAGCTTGGAGAAGATGGCGGAGAAGTCGACCTGTCCGTCGCCCAGCGAGCGGAACCGTCCGGCCCGCTCGATCCAGCTCGCATAGCCGGAATAGACGCCCTGCTTGCCGCTCGGATTGAACTCGGCGTCCTTCACGTGGAAGGCCTTGATGCGCTCGTGATAGATGTCGATGAAGGCCAGATAGTCGAGCTGCTGCAGCAGGAAGTGCGAGGGATCGTAGTTGATGTTGCAGCGCTTGTGGCCGCCGACCTCATCCAGGAACATCTCGAAGGTCGTGCCGTCGAAGACGTCCTCCCCGGGGTGTATCTCGAAGCAGACGTCGACGCCGTTTTCCTCGTAGACGTCGAGGATCGGCTTCCAGCGGCGCCCGAGCTCGGCGAATGCCTCCTCGATGAGCCCGGCCGGACGCTGCGGCCACGGGTAGAGATAGGGGAACGCCAGGGCGCCGGTGAAGGAAACCGAGGCCGAGAGGCCGAGATTGCGGGAGGCCTTGGCGGCATGCTTCACCTGCTCCACGGCCCAGGCCTGTCGCGCCTTCGGGTTGTCGTGCACGGAGGCCGGCGCGAACGCGTCGAACGGCTTGTCGTAGGCCGGGTGCACGGCCACGAGCTGCCCCTGCAAGTGGGTCGACAGCTCGGTGATCTCGACGCCTGCCTCGCGGCAGATACCCGCGACCTCGTCGCAATAGTCCTTCGAGCTCGCCGCCTTGGCGAGGTCGAACAGCCGGCCGTCCCAGGACGGGATCTGGATTCCCTTGTAGCCGAGGCCCGCCGCCCATTTGGCGATCGCCGGCAGCGAGTTGAACGGCGCCTCGTCGCCCGCGAACTGGGCGAGGAAAATCGCCGGCCCCTTCATCGTCTTCGCCATTCGTATCCTCCCGAAAACGCGCGCATCCTAGGCTTTCCCGTCAGGACCGCAACCGTTGTGGACGCTTTGGACCGAGCCGGAGCCGGCCGGCTCTGGTCATACCAAATGTCGCAGGCGGGTCAAGTTCCCCCTCCCCCGCGGGTCAGTCGATTTCTTTCGCGCCCCGTTTTTATTTCCGATTACAATTCAACGTCCTGACGTGGCGCAACGGGGCCTCGCCCAGTCTCCTTGCGGGGTCCATCCAAATGGGCTAGAAGCCTTCTCACACCCAATTGGTAGAACCAGTTTGCAAAAAGACTGGGATGCCTTGCGGGGAGGAGGGCGCGCATCGCCAGATTGCGCGCGCAGGGCCATGATCGGGAGAAGACTTCACCATGCATTTGTCGACGCACAACTGGATGCGGGCCGAACCGCTCGAAGTGACTCTGAAGCGCATCAAGCAGTTCGGCTACGAGTCGATCGAGATTTCCGGTGAGCCAGAGCAGTACGAGACCAAGGAAACCCGCCGTCTGCTGAAGGAATACGGAATCCGCTGCTGGGGCGCCGTCACGCTGATGCTGGGCGAACGCAATCTCGCCGCCAAGGACCAGGGACAGCGCGAGCGCTCGGTCCAGTACGTCAAGGACGTGCTCACGATGGTCAGCGAACTCGACGGCGAGATCATCACGCTGGTGCCTGCGACGGTCGGCAAGGTAGTCCCCGACGGCACCGAGGAGGAAGAGTGGAAATGGGTGGTCGACGCCACCCGCGAGTGCTTCACCCACGCCAAGAAGGTCGGCGTGCGGATCGCCGTCGAGCCGCTGAACCGCTTCGAGACCTACTTGTTCAATCGCGGCGAGCAGGCGCTGGCGCTCGCCGACGCCGTCTCGCCCGAATGCGGCGTCTGCCTCGACGCCTACCACCTGAACATGGAGGAGTTCGACGTCCACGAGGCGATCCGCAAGGCGGGCAAGCGGCTCTTCGACTTCCACGTCGCCGACAACAACCGATTCGCCGCGGGCCTCGGCACCATCGACTGGAAGGCGATCATCGGCACGCTTCGCGAGATCGGCTATGACGGCGCGCTGACCAACGAATTCGTGGCGCCGGTGGACCGCACGCCGGCAAACCGCTATCCGAACATGGTCGAGCGCAACCCCGTCGACATCTCGCCCGAACAGTTGAAGTTCATCCAGGATCACGGCTCCAGCCTGCTGACCGAGGCGTTCTACACCGATCAGATGCGCATCACGGCAGAGACGATCCTTCCTCTGATCAAGAACTAGTCCGGGACGTCGCCACGGGCGGCGCCAAGGGCCCGCCCGTCACGATCTCTCGCCCAGAATGAGCCGCTCATGCGCATAAAATCTGTCCGGGCCTGGTGGGTCCGCATCCCGATCGAACCGGCACGGCAGCACCGGAGTGACTTCGGACAGGTGCAGACGTTCGATTCCGCCATCCTGCGCATCGAGACGGAAGATGGCCTGGTCGGGTGGGGCGAGGGCAAGAATGCCGCGGGCAGCGCGGGCGCCTATGGAGCGCTCGTGCACATGCTCAACAACGAGGTCGGACCGCAACTCATCGGGCGCAACGCCGGCGACATCGGGCCGATCTGGGAACTCCTCTACAATGCCAGCCGTGCCGAGTCGGCCGCGCGCGAAGGGCACGCCATGCCGCAGATCGCCCGGCGCGGCATGACGGTCGCGGCGATCAGCGCCGTAGACATCGCGCTGTGGGACATTCTCGGAAAGCATCTCGGTCAGCCGGTGTGGCAATTGCTCGGCGGTCGAAAGGCCGACCGCCTTCCCGCCTACGCCTCCGGTGGCTGGGCGCCGGCGGACAAGATCGGCGAACAGCTCCAGTCCTATGTCGACGCCGGCGGCTTCCGGGCGGTGAAGATGCGGGTGGGATCGATGGACGGGGCGCCGCACCGGTCGGCAGCGCGGGTACGTGCCGCGCGCAAGGCGCTGGGGCCGGACATCGACATCATGGTGGACGCGCACGGAACCTACACGGTGGCGGACGCGAGACGATTCGTCGCGATGGTGGCGGACTGCGATCTCGCCTGGTTCGAGGAACCGGTGATTGCCGACGACAAGGCCGGTATGGCGGAGGTCCGGGCCTCCGGTCCGGTGCCGATCGCGGCTGGCGAGAGCGAGGCAACACGTTGGGATTTCAGGGATTTGGCAGTGATGAAGGCTGCCGACATCTTCCAGCCGGACCCGGCGTTCTGCGGTGGCATCAGCGAGGCCATGCGCATCGCCGGGCTGGCCAGCGCGTTCAACCTGCGGTTTGCACCGCATCTGTGGGCAGGAGCGCCTTGCTTCTTCTCCGGCCTGCATCTATGCGCGGCTGCACCGGCCAGCTTCACGATCGAGTTCTCCCTTGGTGCGAACCCCATGATCCATGATCTGGTGGCCGAACAGGTACGCGCCGAGGATGGGATGATCGCGATCCCGGACAAGCCGGGGCTGGGCTTCACGGTGAACGAACGATTCCTGGAGGCGCACGCACAAGCGACGTGACCCGATGACGGAAAAAGGACTTCTCGCCGAACTCGCGGCCTATCTCTACGCCTGCTCCAACGCGGAGACCGGACGGACGCCCTCGGAGCGCGAGCTCGCCGAGCACTTCTCCGTCAGCCGCGGCCAGATCCGGGAGACGCTGGCGATCCTCGAGGCGATGCGCATCGTCGAGCGGCGGGCCAAGTCCGGCATCTATCTCACCACGCGGCAGGCGAGCGTCGAGGCGATGGCGCTGTTCGCGCGCGCCGGCGTGCCGCTCGATCCGATCCAGATCTACGAGACGGTGGAGCTGCGCAAGATCCACGAGATCAAGGCGGCCGAGCTCGCCTGTTCGCGCGCCACGGAAGAGAACTTCACGCGGCTCCGCGAGATCCTCGACCTGTCCGAACAGCGGATCGCAAACGGCGAGGGCCTCGCCAAGGAAGACCGCGACTTCCACCTCGAGATCGTGCGCGCGACGCAGAACAGCGTTTTCTACAAGATCTGCAGCGTCTACTATGTCATGGGCGAGCAGAGACTGCCCATCTATTTCAACGACCCGGAACGCAATCGCCGGTCCCATGCCGATCACCTCCAGATCTACGAGGCGCTGCGGCGGCGCGACGGAAACCTGGCGCAGGCCCTGATGAACGCACATCTGCAGGGTGCGGAAAGCTACTGGAAGGGGCTGATCGGCGGCGCCGAGGCACCCAGGACGGTGGAGCACGCGTGAGCGGCGTCGTCTACTCCACGCACCACCTTCACCCGGAGGCCGCCGAACTCCTGGCCAAGACTGACCTGCGCATCGCATCGGCGCTCGACGCCGAAACGCTGACACGCGAATCGCGCGACGCCGACGTGATCATCGTGCGGGCGCCGCTGCCGCCTGAGATCTTCTCCGGCCAACACCACATCCGCGCCGCGATCCGCCACGGCGCGGGGCTCGACATGATCCCGGTCGAGGCTGCGACCAAGGCCGGCGTATTGGTCGCCAACGTGCCGGCGGTCAACGCGCGCTCCGTCGCGGAGCACGTCATCTTCGCCTCGCTCGCGCTGTTGCGGCGTTTCCGGATGATGGACCGCGACCTGCGCCGGCAGGGCTGGCTGGCAGGGCGCGAGCACGCAAACCACACGCACGAGCTGGCCGGCCGAACCATCGGCATCATCGGCATGGGCGCGGTGGGCCGTCAGCTCGCCGCAATCGCCCATCACGGCTTCGGCCTCACCGTCGTCGGCAACAGCCGGACCAACAGGCACCTGCCCGATTTCGTGCTCGCCGCATCGGTCGACAACCTCGTCGCGGAGAGCGACATCGTCGTTCTCGCCTGCCCGCTCACGCCGGAAACGACCGGGCTGATGAGCCGCCAGCGCCTTGCGTCGATGAAGGAGGGCGCGATCCTCGTCAACGTGTCACGCGGCGCGGTTCTGGACGAGGCGGCACTGGTGGATGCGCTGCGCGCGGGCCGGCTGCTCGGCGCGGCGCTGGACGTCTTCGCCACGCAGCCCTTGTCGCCGGATCATCCGCTCTTCACGTTCGACAACGTGCTGATCACGCCGCACATGGCGGGGATCACCGAGGAAAGCATGATCCGCATGGGCACCGGCGCCGCCAACGAGGCGCTGCGCGTGCTCGCCGGCCATCTGCCGGTCAACCTGCGCAACCCCGGGGTGGTCGGCCACTACCGCCAGCGCTTTCCGGAGGAGTAGAATTGGGCGTCCCGCCGTTCGTTCCGGGGCGCCACAATGAACAAGGACGGTCTGCCTCGATTAGAGCAGATTCGACCTAATCCGGGTCATATCCGGCGGCCTCGAAGTAGTGTCGGCATTCCTCTGGCGTGAATGCAGAGAGGCAGTCGGCGACGACCGACCACAGGTCGTCGACGGTTCTGGC
>Ga0182741_1000818_pt1 | contig 44026 bp, 42 predicted proteins | sample eDN5th37CBELigOP_FD_128874 | JGI IMG/M metagenome (GOLD analysis project Ga0182741, IMG submission 128874) | Enriched Organic Plus compost microbial communities from Emeryville, California, USA - eDNA 5th pass 37_C BE-Lig OP (version 2) (version 2) ... | reverse complement strand
GTCGAGACGGATGGGGCCGGTCCTGCCGCTCAGGGCAACGAGCTCGCCGTTGCGGCCGGGCGGAAGCACGACTTCAGGGGCGCCGGAGGGGATTTCGAGGGATTTCGCGTCTGGCGCGGCGGAGTTGCCGAGGAACCATCGCCCGTCCTGGCGGATCCCGATGGGCACGATGTCGTATTTCGCAGGATCCAGGGCGCGCAGCACGTTGGCGGCCGACATCCGGGAGACGTCATGCTCTGCCGAGCATCCGCCGAACATGAGCCCGACGGTTCTGCGCGTATGAGTCATCGTCCATCCTCCGGCCGGTTTCAGGATGGGCCGGAGAGGTTGAGGGCCCGTTAAGGCCGCTTACAACTTCCGGCCGATATTGAGGAATTTGTCCGCGCGGTGATCGCGCAGCTCCGCCGGGCCCATGTTGTTGAGGTCCTGGAGCGCGTCCTCGATAGCCGTGCCGGCCGCCGCGATGGCGGCCTCCGGGTCCCGATGGGCGCCGCCCGTAGGCTCGGTGACGATTCCGTCGATGATGCCGAGTCGCAGGAGGTCCTGGGCCGTGATCTTCATGTTGGTGGCTGCGTCCTGCGCCCGGGCGGCGTCGCGCCAGAGGATCGAGGCCGCGCCCTCGGGCGAGATCACGCTGTAGATCGCGTGCTCCATCATGAGGACCTTGTTGGCGGTCGCAATCGCGATGGCGCCGCCGGATCCGCCTTCGCCGATCACCAGCGAGACGTTCGGAACGCCGAGGCCGAGCTGGGCCTCGGTGGAGCGGGCGATGGCCTCCGCCTGGCCGCGTTCTTCCGCCTCGATGCCCGGATAGGCGCCGGCCGTGTCCACGAAGGAGAGGACCGGCAGGCCGAAGCGGTCCGCCATCTCCATCAGGCGCACGGCCTTGCGGTAGCCCTCGGGCCGGGCCATGCCGAAATTGTGCCGGATGCGGGTTTCGGTGTTGTAACCCTTTTCCTGCCCCAGCACGCAGACCGGCTCGCCCCGGAAGCGGCCGAAGCCGCCGACGATGGCCTCGTCCTCGGCAAATTTGCGGTCGCCCGCGAGGGGCGTGAAATCCGTGATGAGGCCCGCGCAGTAATCGACGAAATGCGGGCGCTGGGGATGGCGGGCGACCAGGGTCTTCTGCCAGGGCGTGAGCTTGGCATAGAGGTCCTTCAGGGCCTCCGCGGCCTTGGCCTCCAGGCGGTTGATGTCGTCGGAAATCGAGACGGCATCCCGGTTCTCGCCGAGGGCCCTGAGCTCTTCGACCTTGGCCTCCAGCTCGGCGACCGGCTTTTCGAAATCGAGATAACTGCGCATCAGACTCTATGAAAATGAAAAACCGGCGCCGACCTTCGCGGCCCACGCCGGACCGCGCGGACACTGGCGATTTGCCGGCCTCAAGTCAAGGCAAAGCCCGTTTTCACCCCAGCCGGGACCGTGCGGACCGGGCTCCAGGGGACGAATCCGTCCCCGATCTTCAGGTGCGAGCCGGGTTCGGGAGGCGGGCGCGGGAGCCGGCACGAAGACCGGGGCGAGCCGGGCCGAGCGGCGTACGGCGCGGACCGCGCCCGGCCGGTAGAGCTGCTTCGTCGCCTCCACGATGTGCAGGCCCGCGAAGGGCAGCGAGAAGCCGATGCCGATCTGCTCCCAGGCCTGGGCCGTCTGCAGGAGGAAGCGGTTGCGCAAGGGCGGCACGTAGAGGGTCTCGGCCCAGCCCTCCGGCGAGAACCAGGTCTGGCGCATGAGGCTCTTGAGCTGGGAGCGGCTATAGGGCTGGCCGTGGCCGAACGGGGTCGTATCCATGCGGGCCCAGAGCCCGCGCCGGTTCGGCGCCACCACGATGATGCGCCCGCCCGGGGTCAGGATCCGCCAGATCTCGTGGAGAAGCTCGGTCGGACTTTCCACCGTCTCCAGGGCGTGGATCACGAGCACCCGGTCGATGGAGGCGTCCGGCAGGGGCATGATCAGAGGATCGACGAGGGCCGAGGCGGAGGGGCCCGTGGCCGGCCAGTTCACCACCCCCTGGCTCGCCGGCATGAACGCCAAGGTCCGCTCGCTTTCGACGCGAACCGCGGTCAGGTACGGGGCCGCATAGCCGAGCCCGAGCACACGCAGGCCCGTGAGCGGCCCCCAGAAACGGCCGATCGCCCGTCCGACGAAGCGGCGGGCGACGCCCCCGAGGGGGCTCGCATAGAAGCTGCGCAGGTCCGTGATGTCGATGCTCATGCGCCGTCCGTCGGTTCTCTTCCGTCGAGCCGTCCTGAGTTCCCGCGCGGTCCGGGGCTGGTTTCCTTTCCGGACTGTCCCATGATAACCGGTGATCCATCAAGCCAAGGTCGTTCCATGTCCGCTCAGATCCACGTCTTCCTCTGTCGCGAGGACAATATCGGTGCCCTCGTCCACGATCCCAAGTCGGGCGCCTGCGCCGCCATCGATGCCCCCGAGGAGGGACCGATCCTCAAGGCGCTCTCCGAGACCGGCTGGTCCCTGTCGGACATCCTCATCACGCACCGGCATGGGGACCACGTGGAGGCGGTGGCGCCGCTCAAGGAACGTTTCGGCTGCCGGGTTGTCGCGCCCCTCAAGGCGAAAGGTGCGGTGCCGCAGGCCGACAGGCTGGTGCAGGAGGGCGATTTCGTGCAGGTGGGCGAGTTGCGCGCCGACGTGTGGGAGACGCCCGGCCATTGCAACGACCACATCTCCTACTGGTTCGCGGCCGACCGGGTCCTGTTTGCGGGCGACACGATCTTCACCCTCGGCTGCGGCCGGCTTCTGGAGGGGGATTACACCACTTTCTGGGCCTCGCTCCAGCGCATCGCGGCCCTGCCGGACGATACCCGCATCTATAGCGGTCACGACTATACCCTCTCGAACGGCCGCTTCGCGCTCGCGGTCGAGCCCGACAACGCGGCGCTCAAGCGGCGCATGGCCGAGGCCGAGAAGGCTAAGGCGGAAGGCCGTTTCCTGATCCCCTCCACCCTCGGCGACGAGAAGGCCACGAATCCCTTCCTGCGCGCGGGCGAGCCGGAGGTGGCGCGGGCGGCAGGCCAGGAGGGGGCAGCCCCCGCCGAGGTGTTCCGGGCGCTGCGCGAATGGAAGAACAGGTTCTGACGGCCGACGGGCCGGCGGATCCTCTCGACGATGCTTCAGTCCGTCATCGGCCTGCGGGCCGGGAGAACGCGATACCATGAGCGACCACGACCACATCCTCGCCCTTGAGAGCCGCCTCATGAATGCCTGGCCGGCCTTCGACTACCAGGCCTATGAGGGGTGGATCCTGCGTCTCGCCAACGGCTACAGCAAGCGCGCTAATTCGGCGACGCCGTTCATGCCCGGAGCCCGCCTCGACGACGAGCTGATCGACTACATGATCCTGCGCTTCCTCGACGCCAATGTGCGGCCGACCTTCCGGCTCACGGGCCTGCAGGATCCGGCGGTTGACGGCACGCTCAAGGGGCGCGGCTTCCTGGAGATCGAGCCGACCTTCGTGCTCACCGCCCCGGTGAACGGGGATTGCGAGCCCGATCCGGAGGTGGCGATCGAGTCCCAGGTCTCGAAGCGGTGGGTGCGCGAGGCCGCCCAGTCCTATGGGGGCGACAAGGCGGACGACACCACCCTGATCGAGATCGTCTCCCGCATCCGGCAGAAGGCCGCCTTCGCGACCTTGAGCCTCGACGAGCGGCCCGTGGCCTGGGGTCTGGGCGTGGTGGAGCGCGGCTTTGTGGGTCTCTACGACATCGTCGTGGCGCCGGACCTGCGCGGCATCGGGCTCGGGCGGCGGGTCGTCGCGAGCCTCATGGCCTGGGGCTGCCGCGAGGGGGCGCACACGGCCTATCTCCAGGTGCGCGAGGAGAACGAGATCGCCCTGTCCCTCTACCGGGCTTTCGGCTTCACGCCTGCCTACCGCTACACCCACCGGGTCATGCCGGGCGGCGCTTAGGGCATCGGGCGCAAAAGCGGGAGCCGGTTTTGCGTGAAAAGATGATCAAAAACAAAAACCTAAAGTCTCGGTCGTAAGAGTTCGAACTCACGACCGAGACTTAGGCGTGACGGTCGCGACGAGCGCGCCGATGACGATGAGTCCGCACGCGATGGCGAGGGCGAGCGTCGGCTTGTCATACCCAAGCATGACGAGCAGCAATGTCGACAGGACGGGTGCAGCATATGATGCGATGCCCAGGAGACGGATATCCCCGTGCTTCATGCCGATGTCCCAGACGTAAAACGCCCCTCCCAGGGGGCCGACGCCGAGGGCCAGGATCGCCAACCATTGCTGCAATGTCAGAGGCCAGACGGTCACTTCGAAGAGGATGTGACAGAGGAAGCTCAGAAGCGCGGTGGCGAGGCAGAAGCCCGCCACTGCGCTTGTGGGCACCTGACCGAAACGCCGGGACAGAACCGAATAACCTGCCCAGACGAAGGCAGCGACGACAGCGCAGCCATAACCAATCAGATACTCGGTGCGCACCTCGAGCGTGTCTCGTCCGGCGAGAAGCACCACGACTCCCGTGAAACCGAGCAGCGCTCCTGCGATATGGGCCCGTTTCAGATGCTCGCCCGGCAACAGCGATGAGAACAGCACAATCAGGAGCGGCCAGAGGTAATTGAGCAACCCGACCTCCGCCGGCGCCGCCGGGGCAAGACGCAAGGCGGCTATGTAAAGGGCGTGATAGCCGAACAGCCCGCCAAGGCCGAGAACCCAAACAACCGGCTTTTGACGCAGCGACTTGGGACCGGCAGGCCGCTTCAGCCAGTTCGCCATGCCGATAAGTCCTCCGATGAGAAAGGTCATCGCCAGGAGCTGAAATGTCGGGACCGCGGACTGATACGAGGGAATCTCCCCCGTCAATACCGTCAGCAGGGCCAGGAGAGACCAGAGGAGGATGGCCGTGAAGCCGATCGAGGTGGCGGTGCGCGTCGTCATTCCGCCCGCATAGCCGAAAGAGTTTCGTCTGGGGAGAGCTTTCGTTTGTGCGGCAGTGGTTTGGGTTCGGATGATGGGAGGGCGCCGCGCTCCTCCCCACGGATCTCGGGCGTTCGCGGGAGGCGATGCCCTGCTCTCCTCCCCCTTGTGGGGAGGAGGTGGAGGTGGGGGTGTCGGCACTTAATTCTCAGAACGTGGCGCTCACACCCCCACCCTAGCCCTCCCCCTTGTAGGGAGGGAATTCCGTCGCGCCACCCCCGTCATTCCGGGGCGCCGCAGGCGAGCCCGGAACCCATATCCACTAGCGTTTCAGAAGGAGGGGCTATGGGAGCTGCTGCACTTTCTCCTGAGCCGTCAGCGATTATGGGTTCCGGGCCCGGCCGGAGGCCGTCCCGGAATGACAGTGGAAAGGGGCAGGCGAAGGCTCTTCCCGCGTCCTGAAGAAGATCCCTGAAATGCAGCCCTCGCGCCTCTGCGTGTCTCTTCAGGCCATATATTGCCCGCCGTTCACCGTGAGCGTCGAGCCGGTGATGAAGCCCGCCTCGTCTCCGGCCAGGAAGAGAACGCTGCGGGCGATCTCGTCGGCCTCTCCCAGGCGCCCGACGGGGATGAGCGGCAGGATCTTGGACTTGAGGACTTCTTCAGGCACGGCCTGGACCATCTCGGTGGCGATGTAGCCCGGCGCGATGACGTTGACGGTGATGCCCCTGTTGGCATTCTCCAGGGCGAGTGCCTTGGCGAAGCCGATGACGCCGGCCTTGGCGGCCGAGTAGTTCGCCTGGCCCATCTGGCCCTTCTGCCCGTTGATGGACGAAATCAGGATGATGCGCCCGAAGCCCCGCTCGCGCATGCCCTCGATGACCGGGCGGGTGCAGGTGAACATGGAATCGAGGTTGGTGCGGATCACCGCAGACCATTGCTCGAAGGTCATGCGGTGGAACATCCCGTCCCGGGTGATGCCCGCATTGTTCACGAGCACCTCGATGGGGCCGAACTCGGACTCGATGGTGCGGATGCCGGCCTCGCAGGCGGCCGGATCGGACACGTCGAACTTGTAGACGGGGATCCCCGTCTCGGTCTTGAACCGGCTCGCGGCTTCGTCATTGCCGTGATAATTGGCAACGACCTTGTAGCCGGCCTCCTTCAGCTTCCGTGAAATCGCAGCTCCGATGCCACGGGTTCCTCCCGTGACCAGCGTGACGCGCGCCATCCTCGTCTCCTTCCCATAAGCCGTTCCGGGACGGTGCCCTCGTCGAAGCCCGTCTCTTGTGACGGCCCGATCGAGCGGGCCGTCATGGAGCATAACTTAGGACAATGGGCAGAGCCTAGGAGGGGCGCCCCATTCTTTGGGATGGCTCGGGGCCAGCGCCACTCAGCGCTCCAGGCACATGGCGATGCCCATGCCACCGCCGATGCACAGGGTCGCGAGGCCTTTCTTGGCGTTGCGGCGGCCCATTTCGTGCAGCAGCGTGACGAGGACGCGCCCGCCCGAGGCGCCGATGGGATGGCCGATCGCGATGGCGCCGCCGTTGACGTTCACGATGGACGGATCCCAGCCCATGTCCTTGTTGACCGCAAGCGCCTGTGCCGCGAAGGCCTCGTTGGCCTCGACCAGGTCGAGATCCGAGACCTTCCAGCCGGCCTTCTCCAGGGCCTTGCGGGAGGACGGGATCGGGCCCGTACCCATGATCGCCGGGTCGACGCCCGCAGTGGCCCAGGAGGCGATGCGCGCCAGAGGCGTGAGGCCCCGGCGCTCGGCCTCGGCCTCGGTCATGAGGACGATGGCGGCGGCGCCGTCATTGATGCCGGAGGCGTTGCCGGCCGTCACCGTGCCGTCCTTGGAGAAGGCGGGCTTCAGCTTCGCGATGGCCTCGATGGTGGTGCCGGGGCGGATGTACTCGTCCTGGTCCACCACGATGTCGCCCTTGCGGGTCGAGATGGTGACCGGCGTGATCTCGTCCTTGAAGCGCCCGGCCTTCTGGGCGGCTTCGGCCTTGTTCTGGGACGCGACCGCGAACTGGTCCTGCTCCTCGCGGGTGAGCTGCCAACGCTGGGCCACGTTCTCGGCGGTATTGCCCATGTGGTAGCCGTGGAAGGCGTCCATCAGGCCGTCCTTGAGCATGGTGTCGATGAGCTTGAAATCGCCCATCTTGGTGCCGCTGCGCATATGGGCCGCATGGGGCGCCTGGGACATGGATTCCTGGCCGCCGGCCACGATGATGCTGGCGTCGCCGTTGGCGATCTGCTGAAGGCCGATGGCGACCGTGCGCAGGCCCGAGCCGCAGAGCTGGTTGAGCCCCCAGGCCGTCTTCTCCTGCGGGATCCCGGCCGCCATGGCGGCCTGACGGGCCGGGTTCTGGCCCTGTCCGGCCGTGAGGATCTGGCCGAGGATCACCTCGTCGACCTCTGCGGCCTCCACCTTGGCGCGCTCGAGGGCGGCCTTGATCGCCACGGCGCCCAGCTCGTGGGCAGGGGTGTTGCCGAACGCGCCGTTGAACGAGCCGACGGCCGTGCGTGTCGCGCCGACGATGACGATGTTGTCCCGGGCCATTCCGATCTCCTGTGCGGTTGAGGCGAGCCGCCTCTTGACGTTCGATCAAAGCGCCGGACGGAGGGAAGTCAAGCGCCGACGCTCGCCGGGGGCTCCGAATATTCCGGTATATAGGGGCGGGGCTGGGGTACGCCCTTAGACTTTTAGGGCTTTGATCGCACAGCGGATTGCCTATAGCTTGATGCCGACGGCCCGGCTCGCGCGGGGCCGGGGCGCTGGCGCGCCGGTTTCGCATTCAAGCAGGACGTATCGGGTTCCATGGCGACGGACAAGCAGACCGAGACACAGACGGACAAGCAGCCCACTGTCATCAAGAAATACGCCAACCGACGTCTCTACCACACCGGCACCTCCACCTATGTGACCCTCGAGGATCTGGCCGGAATGGTCCGGCAGGGCGAGGATTTCGTGGTCTTCGACGCCAAGACCGGCGAAGACATCACCCGCTCGGTGCTGACGCAGATCATCTTCGAGCAGGAGAACAAGGAGGGGCAGAACCTTCTGCCCGTCACGGTCCTGCGCCAGCTGATCGGCTTCTATGGGGACAGCCTGCAATCCCTCGTGCCCAGCTACCTCGAATTCTCCATGGAGAACCTCTCGCGCGAGCAGAAGAAGCTGCGCGAGCAGATGACCCAGGCCTTCGGTCCCTCGGCGTTCCAGACCATGGAGGAGCAGGTCCGCAAGAACATGACCTTCTTCTCCGAGGCGATGCGCATGTTCTCGCCCTTCGCCCAGCGGGACGGAGGCGCGGCCCGGCCGAAAACCGAGGCCGGCGAGGAAGGCTCCGCCGAGCTTCAGGACCTGAAGCGCCAGATGGCCGAGATGCAGGCTAAGCTCGACCGGCTCTCCCACAAGTAACGATCACGGGCTGCGCCGGCGCCTCAGGCGCGCCGGGCCCGCAGCGGCAGGAGGCCCGGGAGCGGCAGGGGCTCGGCCTCGCCCGTCACCGTGCCCTGGAGATAATCGACGCCCCACGTGGCGAGCCTGCGCGCCTCCGCTTCGTCGTCCACCCCGTCCGCCAGGGTCGCGATGCCGAGATGCTGGGCAATGTCGATGAGGCGCCTCACGAAGAGCCGGTCCTCGGTCGAGCCGCAGAGAATCCGCGTGAAGACCCCGTCCATCTTCAGAATGTCGATGGGCAGGTGGCGCAGATGCGCCAGGGTCGCGTAGCCGCTCCCGAAGCCTGAGAGGACAACCCCGACGCCGAGCGCCTTGAGGGCGTCGAGCCGTCCCCGGGTCACGCCCGGATGCCGGAGAATGGCTTCGGGCAGCTCGATCAGGAGGCGGGATTCGATGCCCGGCCTAGCGCCAAGGTGGGCTGCCAGCATGGGCAGCCATTCGCCATCCCGCAGGGTCGCCGGGGCGACCGGAAGGCTTACCCGCGCATCGGGCCGCCGGGCCAGGTGATCCGCCGCCAGCTCCAGCATGCGCGCATCCACCAGGAGCGGCAGGTTCGCGCCCTTGAGGGGCCGGGCAGGCGCAAGGGGCCCGCCCAGGTCGCCGGGCTCGCCCACCACGAAGGGCTGCGCATGGGCCAGGACGGCGCGACGGGTCTGCGCGTCCACGGCCGGCTGCAGGGCCAGGGTGAGGCGGCGTGCATTCAGGATGTGAACGGTGTCGAGCGGGTCAGGCGCAGGCCGGGCAGGCTGCGGCGCGCGGCGGCGTGCCTCGTGCAGGACGGTGGCGTCCGGTCCGGCCAGGGCCGTCTCGAGGGCCTGCTCGGCGAGGCGCAGGAGCTCCATGGCCTCGAGGGCATGTTCGGGGGCGGAGGCCGCTCCAAGCTTCACCGGCAGCCCATGGGCGGCCAGGAGCCCTGCAAGGCGCTTCATGGCGCTTGCCGCATCCCAGGCCGCGCAGGAGGCGAGCACCATGGCGAAACGGTCGGACCCGAGCGCCGTGAGGAGATCGCGCCGGCGCATCATCGGTGCGAGAAGGCGGGCGAGCCGTTCCGGGACCGGGCCGTCCTCCCCGTCCTCGATGCGGCCGAGGATGAGGGTAATGGAATGGGAAAAGCGCAGGGCCTCGGCGATGTCGGCATTGAGCCGCGCCAGGAGGGCGGAGCGCCGCCCGACCGCTCCGGGCAGCATGTCCTCGCTGGCCTTCTCGATCCGCAGGAAGCCGCGCACGGCGCTGACACCGCCTTGGCCGTCCGGGGTCGCGCGTCCGGCATCCCGCACCATGACGACGCGGTCGGTACCGAAGCGCAGGGCATAGCGCAGGTCGTAGGCGCGTCCCGCTGCCGCGATTGCCCCGGCCCGGTCGGCCGGGCCAGTTCCAGGCTCGACGAGACCCGCCAGGGCCTGCCCGGTCGGCGGCAGGGCGTCGGGCGGAAGGTTGAGCACCTCGGCCGCATTGGGACCCCAGGCCAGCACGTCGCTGGCTGCGGCCCATTCGTAGATCGTGCCCTGGAGCGCCGCGAGGGCGGCCTGCGGATCGGCGACGGGCGGGGAGTGGGTTGGCCGGGTCAGGGTCGCACCCTTGAAAAACCCAGCCCGCCCCTGCCGCTTCCGTGTCATGACCCGATCCTCGATACGCAATACGTGAGGGGCGGAGGAGCAGCGTGAATCGCTCCCTCGACGGCCCTCGACAACACGGGCCAGGATCGGGCCGGAGGCTTAACGAAGCCTAAAGGGAGGCGTTATCCACCGGTTGTTCAACAACAAAAAACCGGCGCTTGCGGCGCCGGTTCGATGGTCTGCGTCTGGCAGCCTGGGATCAGGCTTCCGACTTCACCTTGAGGACCTGACGGCCACGGTACATGCCGGACTTCAGGTCGACGTGGTGAGGACGGCGCAGCTCGCCGGAATCCTTGTCCTCGATGTAGGTCGGGGCCTTCAAGGCATCGGCGGAGCGACGCATGCCGCGCCGCGAAGGCGACGTTTTTCTCTTTGGAACGGCCATTTCTCGTCTCCGGTCAATAGCAGAGCGCCCGCTCAAACCGGGGAACGCTCACAATGGGAACTTGATGAGGTTGCGCCTCATACAAGGTATTTACGGAAATATCTAGCCCCAAACCGCTCTCTTTCGGGCTTCAGGGCGCCGTAAGACAACCCAATGCCGGAGGCCTACTCCCTGAGGCAGTCGCTGAAGGGGGCGGCCACGACCATGCGCTTCATCAGCCGGGCCGCCAGAGCCTGATGCCGGCGCTTGGGACTGCCGGGATTGCGCGCGATCGGGTTGGGCAGGGCGGTCGCCAGGAGAGCGGCCTCACGCCGGGTCAGGTTCTTGGCCGGCTTGCCGAAATATTTCCGCGCCGCCGCCTCGGCCCCGAACACGCCCTCGCCCCATTCGGCGATGTTGAGATAATTCTCCATCATCTTCCGCTTCGACCAGATGAGGTCGAGATAGAGCGCGACCGGCAGTTCCAGGCCCTTGCGGAGATAGGAGCGACCTGACCAGAGGAAGAGATTCTTGGCTGTCTGCATGGGAATCGTGGAGGCGCCCCGGGCCGGGCCGTCCTCATCCGCGGCCTCCACCACATCGCGCAGGGCGTCCCAGTCGACACCGCGGTGGTCACAGAAGCGGCCGTCCTCCGAGGTCAGGACCGCGAGCGGAAGCTGCGGCGAAATCTCGTCGAGGCTCACGTAGGTGCGCTCTACCGGCTGGAGGGTCAGCCAGCGCCCGACCATCAGGGTCGAGACCGGCGGTACGCCCCAGTACAAAAGGCCTAGCCAAAAGACCGCGGCCGCCCATAAGAGGATGAGCCCGAGGCCGAGCCCCACAAGGCGGCGGAGCCAGCGGGAGGCCGCCCAAGGCTTGCGCCGCAGGACCGGCTCCTGCGGCGGGCTCGGGCCCTCGTTTCCTTCGGACCGGTCGCCCTCGGCGCCCGAATTCAGGCTGAACATGATACCATCCACCGACTCTTTTCTGATGCGACTGACCGGCGTCGCAAGGGATGTCGAGACCTGCCTCGAAGCGTTGCTATCAAACGAACCCCGTTCGGGCGAGATGGCAAGGCCCGATCGCCTCCTTTCGGCGATGCGCCATGCAGTGCTCGGCGGCGGCAAGCGCCTGCGCCCGTTCCTCACGGTCGAGACGGCGCGCCTGTTCGCCTGCGCCGGGCCGGGCCCCCTACGGGCGGGGGGCGCCATCGAGCTCCTGCATTGCTACTCTCTGGTTCATGACGATCTGCCCTCCATGGACGACGACGATCTCCGGCGCGGCCAGCCGACCGTCCATCGGGCCTTCGACGAGGCCACGGCGATCCTGGCAGGCGATGCCCTCCAGGCCCTGGCCTTCGAGATCCTGGCCGACCCGGCGACGGATCCGGACGGGTCGGTCCGGGCCGAGCTGGTGCTCGGCCTCTCACGGGCATCCGGCCTCGGCGGCATGGTGGGCGGCCAGATCCTCGACCTTGCGGCCGAGGGCCGCTACGGCGAGGCGACCCTCACCGAGGCCGATATCCGCCATCTCCAGATGATGAAGACCGGTGCCCTGCTTATCTTCTCGGTGGAGGCCGGCGCCATCCTTGGCCGGGCGGACGCAGCGGCCCGGGCCGCCTTGCGGACCTACGGCCGGGCCCTCGGCGCCGCCTTCCAGGTGGCGGACGATATCCTCGACCGGGAGGCTTCGGCGGAGGCGCTCGGCAAGCGCACCGGCAAGGACCTGGAGAAGGGCAAGGCGACCCTCGTCGACCATCTCGGCATGGAGGGAGCGAAGCGGGAATGCCGCCGGCTCGTCGAGGAGGCGCAGGGATCCCTGGAGATTTTCGGCGAGAAGGCCATGACCTTGCGCGATGCGGTCCGCTTCGTGGCGGAGCGGGAGGTTTAAGGCCTCATACCTCCGCCGAGCGGCGCTCCTTCGCCCAGCGCGGCGGCTTGAGCTCGCTCACGATCACGCCGGCCACGATGAGAGCGGCGCCAATGAGGGCGGCAGCAGGCAGGCGCTCGCCCGCGAGACGGCCGACGATGCCGGCCCAGACCGGTTCGCCCGCGTAGATCACGGTGGCGCGGGTGGGCGAGACGGTCTTCTGCGCCCAGTTCATGGCGAGTTGGATCCCGGCGCTCGCGATGCCGAGACCGACGGCGCTCGCCACCAGCAGGTTGGACATGGCCGGAATAGGCTCCCCCATGGGTACCATGCCGCCGAAGGCCAGGAGCGACGCGGTGGCGAGCTGCACCACCGTGACGCGGCGCACGTCCACCCGGCCCGCATAGCCGCCGATGAGGATGATCTCGGCCGCGATCGCGATGGCGCTGATGAGCGTCAGCACTTCGCCGATGCCGAGCCCGATGGAGGTCCCGTCGGGGCCGGCGAGCAGGACAAGGCCGCCGAAGGCGAGCGCGATGCCGAGCCAGGACATGAGCCCGGGCGGACGCCGCAGGACGAACCATTGCAGCAGGGGCACGATGGGCACGTAAAGCGCCGTGATGAAGGCGGATTTGCTGCTCGGGATCGTCTGCAGCCCGTAGGTCTGAAGCGTGTAGCCGAGGAAGATGCAGATCCCGATGAAGATTCCGGCCCTGGCCTCATGCCAGGTCAGCCCGCGCAGGACGGGCGCTGCGAAGAGGCCCATGAGCAGCGCGGCGGTGCCGAAACGCAGGCCCACGAAGAACAGCGGACCGCTGACCGCGAGTGCGTTCTGGACGGTCAGGAAGGTCGCGCCCCAGATCACCGTGATCACGATAAGGACGGCTTCGCTCTTGCTGAAGAAGAAGCGGAAACGGGGAGCGGAGGAGGTTGCGGCGACCACGGGCGATCCTTGCGCGAGAAGCGCTGTGGGTATGGGCAACGGCCCGGCGGGTCAAGCGGGAGGGCCCGCATTCGGAATGGACGGCAGCCGTGAAGCCGCCGGTCAACGCCTCCTGACGGCGGTGGCGTGCAGCCAGCGCGTCGGCAATCCGTCGTAGCCGCCGCCCATCTCCTCCTCGATGGCGATGCTCCCCCAGAGCGCGGGGGCGTAGGCCGAGCGCAGCCAGTCCGCGGACGGGTAGTTGTAGTAGCGGTCGAGGCTGTCGCGCCCTTCCTGCTCGCCCGCCTTGAAGCTCGCATAGAAGACGCCGCCCGCCTTCAGAGCCGCATTGATGCGCCGGACGATGCGCGGCAGGTCCCGGCGCGGCACATGCAGCAGGCAGGCATTCGCCCAGATGCCGTCATAGGCGCTCTGTGCATCGAGTTCGTCGAACAGCAGCACGCGCACGGGCCGCCCGAGCCGCCTTTCGGCCTCCCGGGCGATTTCCGGCGTGCCGTCCGTCGGCGTCACGTCGAAGCCCCGGGCCAGCATGGCCTCGCTGTCCTGACCACCCCCGCAACCAAGCTCCAGGATGGAGCCTCCGGCCGGCAGGGCCTTCAGGAAGCTGTCGATTCGCCGGTGGCTCGCTTCCTGTCCGCGCGCCGCATAGGTCTCGGCTTCGCCGGCATAGAAGTTCAGGGTCACGGAATCATGGCCGGACATGGGGTTATCCTTGCGGAAGAAGATCAGTGTGCCGGACCGTCACCGATGGTCGACACCCAGAACCGGAGCTTGGTCTGCCCGGTCGGGCTCGGATGCACGAATGTGCCGTCAAGAATGCCGCCATTGGCGAGAATCACCTTCCGGGAGGCCTCGTTGGATTCGTCGCAGGTGATCGTGACCCGCGAAAAACCCTCCGCGCGCGCAACCGGAAGGATCAGGCGCAGGGCCTGCGTGGCGTAGCCGCGGCGCTGTTTCCACGGCACGATGGCGTAGCCGATATGCCCGAGGCAGGTCGGCGGCAATTCTTCGGTGCCGGGCTGGAAGCGAAAGCCGATCCGGCCGCAGAATTCCCCGTCGCTGATCCAGAAATCGCGGGACGGCAGGCGCGGCACCTCGCGCCCGTCGGGCAGGCGCAGGGTCGGGCTGCCATAGACCTCGTGGAGAAAGCTTGCCGGGTCGCGCCGCAGCCGCTCCAGCTGCTCCTGGCTTACGTCCTGGACCGTGTCCGGGGACCAACCCTGGGCGAGGGCATGCTCGTAGCCGGGCAGGTCGTCGAGGTTCGGCTGGATGAGAGTGATCGTCGTCATAGCGCGCGAGACTGACACCGCGCCACCCTGATGACAACCGTCCTGGAGCCCCGTGCGGACCTGGAGATCCGACGGCGCTCTCATTTCAATAGAACGCTTCGGATCGATCCCAAAAGTGCAAATCCACTTTTGGGTCCGAAGCTCTAGACAGTGACCTGGGTGCCCACCTCGACCACACGGCCCGTGGGGATCTGGAAGAAGTCGGTGGCATCGCTCGCCGACTTGGCGAGGCTGATGAACACCTTGTCCTGCCACAGCGGCATACCCGACTGCGCGGCCGGGCGGATCGAGCGCCGGGACAGGAAGAACGACGTCGCCATGATGTCGAACTTGAAGCCCTGCTTGCGCAGGATCGCGAGGCCGCGGGGAATGTTGGGGGTTTCCATGTAGCCATAGGCGATCTGGACGCGCCAGAACGAGTCGCCCACATGCTCGATCCGGACCCGGTCCTCGTCCTCCAGGCGCGGCACGTCCTCGCTGCGCACGGTCAGGATCACGTTCTTCTCGTGCAGGACCTTGTTGTGCTTGAGGTTGTGGAGGAGCGCAGCCGGCGCCGTCTCCGGGTCGCTCGTCAGGAATACGGCCGTGCCCTTCACCCGGTGGGGCGGGCTCTTCTCGAGCATCTTCACCAGCTCGAGGAGCGGCACGTCGATCTTGCGGGTCTTCTCGAACAGGATGCTCGTGCCCTTCACCCAGGTCCACATGAGGGTCATGAGGGCGGCCGCGAGAATCACCGGGACATAGCCGCCCGTGAAGATCTTCAGGAGGTTGGCGCCGAAGAACGCGAGGTCGATGAACAGGAAGGGCAGCATCACCAGGAGGGTGAGCCCCAGCGACCACCGCCAGCCCTTCCAGATGACCAGGATGGCCAGGACTGCGTCCACCGCCATGGCGCCGAACACCGACACGCCATAGGCGTGGGACAGGTTGCTCGACGAGCCGAAGATCAGGACCAGCACGACCACGCCGAAGAGCAGGAGCATGTTCACCCGCGGCAGGTAGATCTGGCCCTGATGCGTCTCGGACGTGAAGCGGATCTCGAGGCGGGGCAGGAGCCCCAGCTGCACCGCCTGGCGGGTCAGCGAGAAGGCTCCGGTGATCACGGACTGGCTCGCGATGATGGTCGCGAGGGTCGCAAGCCCGATCATCGGGAGGAGCGCCCAGTCCGGCACGAGGCGGAAGAGGGGCGATTCGGCTGCGGCCGGATGAGCCAGGACCAGGGCGCCCTGCCCGAAATAGTTGATCACCAGGGCCGGAAACACGATGTAGAGCCAGGCGCGGCGGATCGGCTGGGCGCCGAAATGGCCGAGATCCGCGTAGAGCGCCTCGGCTCCCGTCACGGACAGACAGACGGCTCCGAGCACCGCGAGCGACACGGCCGAATGGTTGTGGAAAAACGTGAGGGCATAGACCGGGTTCATGGCGAACATCACGGTCGGGTCGTCGGCGATGTGAAGGAGGCCGGCCACCGCCAGCGCGGCAAACCAGGCGAGCATGACCGGGCCGAAAAAGGCCGCCACGCGCCCGGTCCCCCGGCTCTGCACCATGAAGAGGGCCGCCAGGATCGTCAGGGTGATCGGCACCACGTAGGGATCGAGCTCCGGGGTGGCGAGCTTCAGGCCCTCCACGGCGGACAGGACCGAGATGGCGGGGGTAAGCACCGCATCGCCATAGAACAGCCCTGCGCCCGCGATGCCGAGAACGAGGACGATGCCCCGCCGCTTGCCCAGGGCCCGCTGGGCGAGGGCCACCAGGGTCAGGGTCCCGCCTTCGCCGCGGTTGTCGGCGCGCAGCAGGATGAACACGTATTTCGCCGTGACGACCAGCACGAGCGACCACAGGATCAGGGACAGGACACCCAGGATGATGTCCCGCGTCACCGGCCCGCCGGCCGAGGCCGCCGCGACGGATTCCTTGAAGGCATAGAGAGGACTCGTGCCGATATCGCCGAACACGACGCCGATGGCGCCCATCATGAGCGTCCAGACGCTCACCTTGGGATGAGATTCGGGGAGGGTAGCCTCCGGCGCCGCGGAATCCGCGTGCCCGGGGGCGACAGCATGCTGTACCATAATGACTGTTCTTTGCGGATGCTCCGCGGACGGCCCTCGTTGAACGTCTCGGACGAATTGAAGAGCGGCCCCCCTCATCGGAAGCGGCAGCCGCCGGTGCCGGCGCGGCGGGCTCTCTAGCACATCACGCCAATGCGTAAAACGGAATTTGAGCTTACGGTTCCATGCCAGCGCGGCGGGGGGAGGGAATTGGCCCGGCCGAAACGGCGCCGGGCCGGCCATAATTCCGTTCGATATAATCCAGAACGATCTTCTGGAAATCCTGTGCGAGGGTCGGGCCCCGCAGGGTCATGGCCTTGCGTCCGTCGATGAAGACCGGAGCGGCCGGCTGCTCCCCCGTGCCGGGAAGCGAGATGCCGATATGGGCATGCTTGGATTCGCCCGGGCCGTTCACGATGCAGCCCATGACGGCCACGTTGAGGCCCTCGACGCCCGGATAGCGCTTGCGCCACTCGGGCATGGAAGTGGAAATCCAGTTCTGGATGTCCTGCGCCAGCTCCTGGAAGACCGACGAGGTGGTCCGCCCGCAGCCGGGGCAGGCCGCCACGAGGGGCACGAAGGTGCGGAAGCCCATGGTCTGGAGCAATTCCTGGGAGGCCTTGACCTCCAGGGTCCGGTCCCCTCCCGGCTCCGGCGTAAGGGAATAGCGGATCGTGTCGCCGACGCCCTGCTGCAGCAGGATGCCCATGGCGGCCGAGGAGGAGACGATGCCCTTCGAACCCATACCCGCCTCGGTGAGCCCGAGATGGAGCGCGTAATCGGACCGGCGGGCAAGTTCCTGGTAGACGGCGATCAGCTCCTGCACGGCCGAGACCTTGGCCGAGAGGATGATCCGGTCCCGCCCGAGACCGATCTCCTCGGCCCGCGCGGCGGACATAAGGGCGGACTGGATCATCGCCTCGCGGGTCACCCAGCGCATGTCGCGCGGCCGGCGGGAAGCGGCATTCTCGTTCATGAGGTGGGTCAGGAGTTCCTGATCGAGGGAGCCCCAGTTCGCGCCGATGCGCACCGCCTTGCCGTACCGGATCGCCATCTCGACGATGGCGCCGAACTGCCGGTCCTTCTTGTCCTTGAAGCCCACATTCCCGGGGTTGATCCGGTACTTGTCCAGGGCCTCGGCGCAGCCCGGATGGTCTGCAAGGAGCTGGTGGCCGATATAATGGAAGTCACCCACCAGGGGCACCGCGACGCCGAGCCGGTCGAGCCGCTCACGGATACGCGGAACCGCCGCGGCGGCCTCGTCCCGGTCCACGGTGATGCGCACCAGCTCCGATCCGGCCCGTGCCAGGGCCGCGACCTGCGCGACGGTGGCGTCCACATCAGCCGTGTCGGTATTGGTCATGGACTGCACGACGATGGGAGCGCCGCCGCCCACCATGACGGACCCGACCCGGACGCCGACGGTGCGGTGGCGGGGCGCAGGGCCGGCCACGTCGTCGGGAAGGGTCAAGGCGTCGGAGGACAAGGGGGTTACAGACATCGATCATCCTGAACGGCGGCATTCGGGCCGCGATGGCGGCATAGAGGCCGCCGCCGTTTAGCTGAGGCCTAATCGCGCCTCCGTCAAGCGTGGCTTGATCCTCTTATCGGCAATGGGCGCAGCATCCGACGATTTCGAGGAGCTTCGTCCTGGGGGCGAATCCCTCCCGGGACAGGAGGGCCGCGACCGTTTCGCTGAGATCGGCGGCGCTCGCCTCGTCCACCCCTCCGCAGGCCTCGCAGATCAGGAAAGCCACCGTGTCAGGGGCGCTGTCCCGGTGGAAGCTGCCGATATAGGCGTTCTGGCTGGCGAGCCTGTGGGCAAGGCCCTGCTCAGTCAGGAAATCCAGGGCGCGGTAGACCGTGATCGGCGCCAGGCGCCGGCCGGAAGTGCCGAGCCGTTCGGCAATCTCATAGGCTCCGAGAGGCTTGTGCGTGGCATAGAGAGTTTCGAGAACCTCGCGGCGGATCGCCGTCAGGCGGACGCGGCGGGCACGGCAGAGCTCCTCGGCCTGCGCCAGGGCCGGGCCGGCGCGCTCGGCCTGCCGTTCGACATGAGGACAGGTCGTTTTCCGATCAACGAGAAAGGAGAGGGCGGTTCTGGTCACGGTTATGCCTCAGCTTCGGGACCCACCCTGTTCGTATAGGTTATACTGCTACTCTTTCATAGGGGGTGTCAGGAGCGGAAGCGCCAGACCCCGGTTTTCTTGATCTCCGCATCCTCCAGGGTCCGGGTGACCGGGACCTCATACAGGGCCACCTGGTCGAGCCGGTCTTTGGGGAGATAGCTGCGCCCCGGATCGCCGATGAGGACCGTTGCGCCGCGGCCGTTGAGGGCAAAGAGCCAGTCGACGACCCGCCGGGCGAGATCCTGCTCGTAGCAGATATCCCCGGCCAGGACCGTGTCCCAGCCCCTGTCCTCGCCCACGAGATCCGCCTGGAGAACGTCGAGTTCGACCCCGTTCGCCTCCGCGTTGATCCGAATCGCCGCCACGGCGAAGTCTTCGATGTCGCAGGCCGTCACGGCCGCCGCGCCCGCCTTTCGGGCCGCAATGGCCACAAGGCCCGAGCCGGAGGCGAAATCCAGCACGCGCCGGCCGCGGACCGTCTCCGGATGGTCGAGAATATAGCGGGCAAGCGCCTGCCCACCGGCCCAGGCAAAGGCCCAGAAGGGCGGCGGCAGGCCGATGGCACCGAGCTCCTCCTCGGTCTTCTGCCACAGCGCCGTGGCCTCGTCGGCCACGTGCAGCAAGATTTCCGGCGCATGGGGCACCGGCAGAAGCCGCGTTTCGGCGCGGATGAAGGCGGAGCGGTCCGTGATCACGCGGCCAGCACCTCCCGGTAGAGCTGTTTCACGGCGTCCATCACCTGCCGCTCGGTGAAGCCGTCGAGGACTCGGGCGCGGGCCGCCTGTCCCATCCGGGCAACGATGTCGGGCTGTCCGCTCAGGCTCACGAGCGCTTCAGCAAGTTGCCCGGCATCGCCCGGAGGAACGATTCTTCCCTCGATCCCGTCCCGGACCAGGGTCCGGCAGCCGGGAACGTCCGTGGTCACGATGGCGCGGCCGCAGGCGGCCGCCTCAAGGAGTGTCCGCGGTAGGCCTTCGCCGCCCCGTGAGGGCAGGCAGGCCACGTGATGCTCGCGCCAGACGCCCGCCACGTCCCGGGTCGGCCCATGCCAGGCGATCCCGGGTTCCGCGCTCCAGGCCTTCAGGGTCGCTTCCGGGATCGCCTTGGGGTTGGAAGGGTCGGGCGCTCCGTAGAGGGACAATTCGACAGCGGCGCCGCGGGCCCTGGCCGTCCTGACCGCCTCCACGGCGACGTCGACACCCTTCGACCAGAGCATCCGGGCCACAAGCGCCACCTTCAGCGGCGGCTGGACGGGAAGGGGCGCCGGCGCCAGGGCGTCCGGGTCTATCCCTGCGCCGCCCACCAGGGTGACGCGCGGATCCGCCGGGTCGAGCCCGAGGAGCCGGGGATCATCCGCATTCTCGAAGAGATAACGCGTTTCTTTGGTCTGGAGGCCGCGCACGAGCAGGCGCACCGCCTTGCGGGCCATGCGCGCGACCATGTCGGTCCGCGCCCCGAGGAAGCCGAGCCCGGTCAGGGCATAGACCCGCCGGCCGATCCCCGCCATGGAGGCGGCGGTGCCGCCGATCAGGATGCTGCGCAGCGCGATGCAATGGACGAGATCGGCCTTCTCGGCCTTGAGAATGGCCGCAAGCTGCCCCGCCGCGTAGCCTGCGGTCATCGGGTTCAGGCTTCGGCGCTCCGCATCGAGGGGCACGACCTTGCCGCCGAGCGCCTCGATGGCATCCCGATGGGCGCGCACCCGCGTCACGACCGTGACGTCGAGCCCGAGCTCCTTCGCGGCGCGCAGCATGGGCAGGAAATGCGAGACGAAGAACCAGTCCTCGGTGACGACGAAGACGAGCTTTCGCCCGAGAAGGGCAGGGGATGCAGCAGGCGGATGGGTCACGGTCGCTCCGAACAAGAGACCGGTTCTTCTAGGGCATTTTAGGCGCCAGGGAACCTCCTCCGCGACCGCCCGTTCTCCGCGTCCGGGCCGGTTGGCCTTGTAAAGGAGGGCCGGGCGACGTTCATGGGCGAGTGGTTTCCGACGGTTCTGGGCGTGACGGCGGGGCTCGTTTCCACGTCCAGCTTTGTCCCGCAGGTCATCAAGGCGTGGCGGGACCGCGACACGGCTGCCCTCTCCAAGCGCATGTATGTCGTGACCGTGACGGCCTTCACGCTCTGGTCAATCTATGGCTTCCTGATCGGCAGCGTGCCCATCGTCATCTTCAACCTTTTGAGCCTGGTCCTGAGCGGCACCATCCTGGCCCTGAAGATCCGCGACGAACGCCGTGGCGCCCTGGCACAGTCCACGGGAAGGGAACCGGAACCGACGCGATCCGGTTGACGCAAGCCCCCGAACCAAGGCGCGCCATGTCCCTTGACCCGTCCCTCGACTCGAAGCCCTCCGCCGACGACATCGTCGATCCGCGTGATGCGGCCGAAACGGCTGGCCTCCTCTACGTGTCCGACGAAGAGCCCGGCATCCGGCGGCGCAAGGCCGGGAAGGGCTTTTCCTATAAGGGGCCAGACGGCCGCAAGGTGACCGACAAGGCGACCCTGGAGCGCATCCGGTCCCTCGCGATTCCCCCAGCCTATACGGATGTGTGGATCTGCGCCAAATCCAACGGTCATATCCAGGCGACGGGGCGCGATGCGCGTGGGCGCAAGCAGTACCGCTACCATCCCGCTTTCCGGGAGATCCGTGACAGCACGAAATACGAGCACATGCTCGATTTCGCGAAGGCCCTGCCGAATATCCGCAACACCATCGACACCCACATGTCCTTACGGGGGTTGCCGCGCGAGAAGGTGCTCGCCACCGTGGTGCATCTTCTCGAAGACACGCTCATCCGGGTCGGCAATTCCGACTATGCGCGGCAGAACAAGAGCTACGGGCTCACCACTTTGCGTGATCCTCACGTGAAGGTCGAGGGCGGGGAGCTGCGCTTCCAGTTCAAGGGCAAGAGCGGCAAGACCTGGAACCTCAAGGTCAGGGACCGCCGCATCGCCAGGATCGTCAAGGCCTGCCAGGATCTGCCGGGGCAGCATCTCTTCCAGTATCTGGACGAGACGGGCACGCAGCAATCCGTCACGTCCGCCGACGTAAACGCCTATCTGCGCGAAATCACCGGGCGCGACATCACCGCGAAGGATTTCAGGACCTGGGCCGGAACTGTGCTCGCGGCCCTCGCCCTGTCCGAGTTCGAAGAATTCGACAGCGAGGCCATGGCGAAGAAGAACATCCGCTCCGCCATCGAGACGGTGGCTGCACGCCTCGGCAACACGCCGGCCATCTGCCGCAAATGCTATGTGCATCCCGAGGTCTTCTCGACCTATCTCGACGGCGGGCTTCTCCTGGAAATCCGGGAGGAGGTGGAGGCGGAACTGCGCGAGAACCTGCCGGCGCTCAAGCCCGAGGAGGCAGCTGTTCTCTCGCTCCTGCAGGCCCGCCTGTCGGAGGAGGCCGCCTTGTCCAAGGCAAAGGCCGCGTCCAATTCCAAGGCGCCGAAAACAAAGCGCAGCCCGCGTAAAACGAGCCACGGCGCGGAAGCGCGGGCCTGAACGAGAGGGCGTCGCGCTTCCGCGCCTGATCGCCTTTGCCGCACCTCTGCGCCCTGGTTTTCTTCCCATCCGGCCCTAGAAGCTTGAGGGAACCGTTCGAAGGAGTGCGGACATGGAACTCGATGCCTTGATGTTGTCTCGGATCCAGTTCGCCTTCACGATTTCCTTCCACATCATCTTCCCGGCCTTCACCATCGGTCTCGCCAGCTGGCTCGTCGCCCTGGAATTCAGCTGGCTGCGCACGGGCAATCCGATCTACCGCAACCTGTTCCGGTTCTGGGTGAAGATCTTCGCGATCTCGTTCGGGCTCGGCGTCGTGTCCGGTATCGTGATGAGCTACCAGTTCGGCACCAACTGGTCCCGCTTCTCGGAGGTCGCCGGGAACATCGTCGGGCCGCTGATGGCCTACGAGGTCATCACGGCCTTCTTCCTGGAAGCGGCCTTTCTCGGGATCATGCTGTTCGGCTGGGAGAAGGTCGGCGACCGCCTGCATTTCTTCGCCACCTGCATGGTGGCGCTCGGCACTCTCACGTCCGCCTTCTGGATCCTCTCGGCGAATTCATGGATGCAGACCCCGGACGGCTTCGCGGTCGAGAACGGCCAATTGGTGCCCGTGGACTGGTTCAGGATCGTGTTCAATCCCTCGTTCCCTTATCGCTACGCGCATATGGTCCTGGCCTGCTATCTCACCACGGCCTTCGCGGTGGCGGGCATGTCCGCCTGGATGCTGCTGCGGGCGCGCCAGGAGCCGGAGGTGCGGCTTGCCGGCGCGCGGCGCTCCATGTCCATGGCCCTGTGGTTCGCGGCGATCTTCGTTCCGATCCAGATCGGCATCGGCGATCTCCACGGTTCGGGCGTCCTCAAATATCAACCGACCAAGCTCGCGGCCATCGAGGGCAATTGGGAGCGTCAGGGCAATATGCCCCTGCGCCTCTTTGCATGGCCCGATCAGGAGGCGGAGACGAACCACTACGAGATCGGCATTCCGAAGATCGGAAGCTTCATCCTCACCCATGCGTATGACGGCATCGTGCCGGGGCTGAAGGATGTGCCGCCCGACGAGCGCCCGCCGGTCTGGCCCGTGTTCTTCTCGTTCCGCATCATGGTCGGCATCGGCCTTGCCATGCTGGGGCTGGGGCTTTGGAGCCTTTATCTGCGCTGGAAGGGCGGACTTTACACCAACAGGCTCTTCCTGACCGCCACCATGCTCATGACGCCGTCCGGATTCGGCGCGGTGCTCTTCGGCTGGTTCACGGCGGAGATCGGCCGGCAGCCATGGGTGATCTACGGGCATCTGCGCACCGCCGATGCGGTGTCGCCCGTGACGTCCACCGCCGTGGCCGCCTCGCTCGCGACCTTTGTGATCGTCTACACCTTCATCTTCGGCTTCGGCTCCTATTACCTCGCCAAGCTCCTGCGCAGAGGGCCCGAGCCGATCGAAGAGCTGGACGAGGACAGGCTGTCGAAGAAGCCGAAGCGGCCGTTCTCGGTGCCTGACGAGCGCCTGGAGGGACCAGGCAGCCAGCGCACTCTGCCGGTGCGATAGGAGACGGCCATGTTCGGATTCGGAACGGAATATGAGGGTCTCGCCTTCTGGCTGCCGCTGGTCTGGGCCGGGCTCATCGCGATCGCTGTCGCCATGTACGTCATCGTCGACGGGTTCGATCTCGGCATCGGCATCCTGTTCAAGAGCGCACGGGACGAAAACTGGCGCGACCGGATGATGTTTTCCGTTGCGCCGATCTGGGACGGCAACGAGACATGGCTCGTCTTGGGAGGAGGCGGACTTCTGGCGGTCTTCCATATCGCCTATGCAATCCTGATGCCGGCGCTCTACGTGCCTGTCATCGTCATGCTGATCGCCCTGATTTTCCGGGGCGTCGCGTTCGAGTTCCGGTTCAAGGCGAACCGTTCCAAGTTTCTCTGGGACAACGCCTTCCATTACGGGTCGCTCATCGCGACCTTCGCTCAGGGGATGGTGCTGGGCGCCTTCGTCCAGGGCTTCTCCCATGACGGACGCCAGTTCACCGGCGGGACCCTGGATTTCTTCACGCCGTTCAGCGTACTGACCGGCATCGGCCTGGTCTGCGGTTACGGCCTCCTCGGCGCGACCTGGTGCGTCATGAAGACCACCGGGGAACTCGAGATCTGGGCGCGGCGCATGTCCCTGCGCTTCCTCGTCGCGACTCTCGTGGCTATGGTGCTGGTCTCCCTGTGGGTGCCGTTCCTCGGGCGGCAGATCGAGGCGCGGTGGTTCTCCTGGCCCAACATCGCCCTCCTAGCGCCGATCCCTCTCGTGACCGCCTTTACGGCCTACAGGCTCTATCAGGACCTCGAGCTCGGCTATCACAGACGGCCCTTCTTCCTGGCCATCGGCCTCTTCCTGCTCGGCTATCTGGGCCTTGGCGTCAGCCTGTTCCCCTACATCGTGCCGCCGGCGCTGACGGTCTGGCAGGCCTCCAACACGGTGAGTTCGCAGCTCTTTGCCCTCGTGGGCTTCGCCATCGTCATGCCGGTGACCTTCGCATACACGGCTTACGCCTATTACGTGTTCCGCGGAAAGGTGGCCGAGGAGGTCCAGGCTGGGGGCTATGGATACCACTAGGCCCAAGCCCGGCTCGCCCCCCCCAGGGTCTCGAAGCTCCCTGAAGCGGGTGGCCTGGTTTGTCCTGATCTATCTGGCGAGCCTCGCGGCCTTTGCTGCCGCCGTCTATGGCCTGCGTGGGTTGATTCCCCACTGAAACCCGCCGGACCTGCGGTTCTCGGTCGGGGTCGGAATGTCCCGATTCGAGCGGTGGGACGCCCTATCCTGTCCTTACGGAACGCCGGCTGCGACCACATGTCAGCCGCGTCACGGCATGGTGAATGGCGGTTAAGCCGCGGCAATTCCAGCCAAAAATCCCTTTTCCGCAGCCAAATTGCTCCTCCGGCAAAAAAAGGTTGCGCGCCTTTCAGTTGACATAATTACATGGAATAGGGTTACAAAAGGCGTGGCGTAAGGTAAACACCATGCCGGGGGCTTCCTCCTGATATGAACGTGATCGTCGAAGAAAGCGCTATCCGAAAGGCGCTCGCGAAAGCCTTCATGACGTTAGCCCGCACCGTCGCCATCGCGAGATGGCCCCACGCCTCGGACGGCCATTCGCTCCGTTCGAGGGGTAACCGCAACGCATCGGCGCGGTTCGGCTCCGGCCGGTCCGCTTTATGGGACGACAGATGACGCAGGCATCGAAAAGGCACCGGGAAGACAGCACAGAGGTCTATGACGCTCTGAAAGCTTGCAGCCCCTCATTCATCGGCGTCGCCGCATTCTCGGCGGTGGTCAATCTCCTGGCCCTCACGGGCTCCCTCTACATGCTCCAGCTCTATGACCGGGTTCTCTCGAGCCGGAGCATCCCGACCCTGATCGGTCTGTCCCTCATCATGCTCGCGGCCTATGCCCTGTCGGGCGCCCTGGACATGCTGCGCGGCAAGATGCTGGCGCGCATCGGCGCCCGCTTCGACGAGCAACTCTCCGCCCGCGTCTTCGATCTCGTGGCGCAGATGCCCCTGCGCGGCGCCAGGCAGACCGAAAGCCTCCAGCCGGTGCGCGACCTCGACCAGATCCGCGGCTTCCTCTCGAGCCTCGGCCCCACGGCTTTGTTCGACATGCCGTTCATGCCGATCTTCTTCATCGGCTGCTTCATGATCCACCCCTGGCTCGGCTGGATGTCCGTCATCGGCGGTATCTGCATCATCCTCCTGACCCTCTACACGGATGCCAAGAGCAAGGGCCCGTCCTACGAGATGACCAAGAGCTCCGCCGAGCGTCATGCGATGGCCGAGACCAGCCGCCGCAACGCCGAGGCGATCCGGGCGCTGGGCATGCTGGGCTTCCTCGCCAAGCGCTACGATGCGGTCCATTGCCGTCACGTAAATGACGGCTTGCGCGCCAGCGACTCGGCGTCCGGCATCAGCGCCTTCGCCAAGGTCTTCCGCATGGTGCTCCAGTCGGCCGTGCTGGGTGTCGGCGCCTATCTGGTGATCCAGGGCCAGATGTCCGGCGGCCTGATGATCGCGGCGTCCATCATGACGTCCCGCGCTCTCGCCCCGATCGAGATTGCAGTCGCGCACTGGAAAGGCTTCACGGCCGCTCGCCAGGGCTATCGGCGCCTGCAGCACATCATGTCGCTGATCCCGCCGCAGTCGCAGCTTCTCGACCTGCCGGCGCCCAAGACGACCCTTGCGGTGGAGGACGTCTTCGTCGGAGCGCCGGGTGCGCAGCAGCCCATCGTGCAGGCGGTATCCCTGCAGCTTCAGGCCGGACAGGGGCTCGGCCTCATCGGCCCCAGCGCCTCGGGCAAATCGACTCTGGCGCGTGCCCTGGTGGGCGTGTGGCCGAGCCTGCGCGGCGAGATCCGCCTCGACGGCGCTGCCCTCGACCAGTGGGAGGCAGACGCACTCGGACGCCACATCGGCTATCTGCCGCAGGATGTCGAGCTGTTCGATGGCACGGTGGCCGAGAACATCGCCCGCTTCCAGCCCGACGCGAAGCCCGACGACATCATTTCGGCTGCCCAGATGGCGGGCGCGCACGACCTGATCCTTGGCTTGCCGGAAGGGTACAACACCCGGATCGGCGAGGGAGGATCGGCCCTATCGGGCGGCCAGCGTCAGCGGGTGGCCTTGGCGCGCGCCCTTTACGGCGATCCCTTCCTGGTCGTGCTGGACGAGCCCAATGCAAGCCTGGACGGCGCGGGCGACGACGCCCTGAACCGGGCGATCCTGTCGGTGCGTCAGCGCGGTGGCGTCGTGGTCGTCATCACGCACCGCCCGGCCGCACTCGGCCAGGTGGACCAGGTCGCCATCATGGAAGAAGGACGGATCAGGGCCATGGGCCCGCGGGACGAGGTTCTGCAATCCGTCATGAAGCGCAATACGACGCCTGCCCCAGCTGCTGCCGCACGGCCGCAGACCTCGGCGCCGGCCAGCACCCTGCGAGAGGTGGGTTAACATGACGACGATGATCCTTCAGAAGCCGAAGCCGAAGGCCTCGATTCACGAGAAGGCCCTCCGCCAGGCAACGATTGCGGGCAGCGCCATGATTGCGCTGTTCGCCGGCACCATCGGCCTCTGGGCCGCGACCGCGACCCTCTCGGGCGCCGTGGTGGCGGGCGGCCAGTTCGTGGTCGATACCAGCGTCAAGAAGGTGCAGCATGCCACGGGCGGCATCGTGGGTGAGTTGAAGGTGCAGGAGGGCGACAAGGTCGCGGCCGGCGATCTTCTGGTCCGCCTCGACGAGACCGTGACGCGCGCCAACCTCCTCCTGGTTACCAAGCAGCTCGACGAGTTCGTCGCCCGCCGCGCCCGCCTCGAGGCGGAGCGGGACGGGGCCGGCCAAGTCAAGGACCCGGAAGAGTTCGCCAATCGCCTTGATGAGCCGGGCGTCAAGACCATCATGACGTCCGAGCGGACGTTGTTCGATGCCCGCCGCTCGGCGCGCGACGCGCAGAAGGACCAGCTGCGCAAGCGGATCGCCCAGTCGCAGGACGAGATCGTCGGCCTCAAGGCGCAGCAGGACGCGAAAGCGCGCGAGGCCGAGTTCATCAAGGAAGAACTCAAGGGCGTGCGCGAGCTCTACCAGAAGAACCTCGTGCAGCTTCCGCGCCTGAACGCGCTGGAGCGGGACGCGGCGAGCATCGAGGGCCAGCGCGGCCAGCTCATTGCGGCTGTGGCGCAGGCCGAGGGCCGCATCGCCGAGACCCAGTTCCAGATCATTCAGATCGACGAGGAGATGCGGGCTGACGCGCTGAAGGAGCTGCGCGAGATCCAGGGCCGCATTGCGGAATACACGGAACGGCGCGTGGCCGCCGAGGACCAGCTCAAGCGCACCGACATCCGGTCGCCGAGCGCGGGCTTCGTGCATCAGCTCAACGTGCACACGATCGGCGGCGTGATCTCGCCGGCCGAGCCCGTGATGCTGATCGTGCCGACGAATGACAAGCTCGAACTCGAAGCCAAGGTGATGCCCAACGACATCGACCAGGTGAAGATCGGCCAGCAGGCGACGGTGCGGGTGCACGCTTCGAACCAGCGCATGATCCCCGAGTTGCACGGTTCTGTGAGCCGGATCTCGGCGGATGTGTCGCGGGATCAGCAGACGGGCGTGACCTATTACACGATCCGGGTGGATCTGCCGCCGGATCAGATCAAGCGCCTGGAGAACCTCAAGCTCATGGCAGGCATGCAGGCCGAGGTGTTTGTGCAGGTCAACGAGCGCACGCCCTTCGAGTATTTCTTCAAGCCCATGGAAGAGCAGATCGCCCGCGCCTTCCGCGAGCACTAAAACACCCTGCTCCGACGAGACTGGAAAACGGCCGCAAGGCCGTTTTCTTTTTGCCCTTCAAGGAAAGGGGCTCATCCTCGTGCCATGGCCCCGAACGCCTGGGCGATCTTCATCGCGGTGTTCCAGTTGCGGTTGGTCCCGACCGTCCCGAGGGCTTTCAAACTGAAACCCGCCGGAATCTTGGATTCCGAGATGAGAGACTCGCCGAACCAGACGTAAAGGTCGCCGCTTTCGGTGCGCGCGATACGCTCCGCGCCACTCGCCCGGCGGAGAAGCTGCTCCAGACCTTTGTCCGGGAGGGGCGTGCGCATGGCCCAGACCAAGAGACGGGACGGGGCGCGGGCGGCCTCCTCCGGAAAGGGATTGGCCGCAAGGAGCGCCTGCCATTCACCCGAGGTCTTGACCACCATCTCGGTCGCCCGACCGTAGAAGTCGCTGCAAGCCTTCTCCAATGCGTCCTCAAGGATTCGTGGTGCCTCGTCCGAGCGGAAAAGCAGGTTGCCGGTCGCGATCACCGAGCGCACATCCTTGCCACCCGCTTTGGTCACGAGGGCACGCGCGTCCTCCATCTTCACCCGCTGGCCATTGACCAGGATGCTGCGCATGAGGGCGACTTTGAGAGACATGCCGATGGAGTCCGTATCGTACCGGCGCAGCTTGCGCCTCTTCGGGCGAGCCGATCAATCCCTGTCGGGAGCGCCGAGCGGAAAGAGCTGACGATAAGGTCTGGCCTCATCGACCGCACGGGCGAAGGAGGGGCGGGCGAGGAGTCGCTGGCGGTAAGCTTTGAGGACGGTGTGATCTGCGCCGATCGGATGCACCCAATCCGCATAGAACAGCGACGGTGCCGCTGCACAATCCGCCAGGCTGAACCCGTCGCCAGAAGCCCATTCCCGGCCTGCGAGAGCGCGGTCGAGCCAGGCATAAGCGGAATCGAGCATCTTCCGCGCCTCGGCAACCCCATGGGCATCACGCTGCGGTTCCGCCTGGATGCTGTCGAAGACGATCTTCTGCACGGGCGTCATGACGTAAAGGTCGAAAACCCTGTCCAGCTTCCGCACGTCCAGCGCCGCGCGGGGATCCTCGGGCAGCAGACGGACCGGGCCCGGATGCTCCAGGCCCAGGTGCTCGATGATGATGCTCGATTCCATCACGGCCCGGTCCCCATCCAGAAGCACCGGCATGCGCTTGAGAGGCCAAAGGTCGGCCCACTCGGCTCCGGTTTCAGGTTCCTCAGGCCCGAGGAAGCGGAGCGTGAAGGGGGTCTCGTTTTCATAGAGGGCCGTCAGCACCTTCTGGCAATAGGACGAGAAGGGATGGGCGAAGAGCTGCAGGGACATGGTCTTATCCGATTTCACTTTGCAAGCAGTTGCAGCCTAAACAGACTGGTTTTATTTTGCAAGCAGTGGGAGCTTGCCATGAACGCCACGCACCGGTCGGGTTGTCCGATCAACCTGACCCTCGAAATGCTGGGGGATCGCTGGAGCCTGATCGTCATTCGGGACATCATCTTCGGGAACCGGCGCCATTACCGGGAATTGCTGACCCGGTCGGAGGAGGGGATCGCCTCCAACATCCTGGCCGACCGCCTGCGGCGGCTCGTGGATGCGGGGCTCCTGACGAAGAGCGATGATCCCACCCATCGGCAGAAGGCGCTCTACAGCCTGACGGAGCCTGCCATCCAACTCGTACCCCTTCTCGCACAGATGGGCGCCTGGGGCCGGCGGCATACGCCGGTATCGGCGGAGCTTTCGATCCGCGCCCAATTGCTTGAGGAGGGAGGCCCGGCTCTCTGGAACGATCTTATGGCCGAGTTGCGCCATATCCATCTCGGCCAACCGGCGCCTGGTCGATCCATGCGCGAGGAGTTGCAAAAGGCCTTCGAGAACGTGGTTGCGGCTGAATCCAGGAAGCGTATCGGTCGGCAAGACAATGATGTCGGCTCCTAGATGGACCGGTTATCCGGTCCCATGAGCCGCAGAGGAAACTTTGCCAGACCTCGCGAGTTAAAGCGTGGCCGTTCCGATTCCGCCGCATTCAACCCCCATTCAAGAGAAAGACGCTATTTAAGAAGTTTCGCTCCAGGACACGTCGCGTCCATGCAGGCGCCCAGCGTGCGAAACGCCTGCCGTGACAGCAAGCGTTGGCGTGGTCGGAGGACAAACCAAGCAGGTGTAAGGCAGCCGCGTGTTCATGCATGAGATTCTTTTGAAAACCGCCCCGCAATCCGAAACGCAGGAGAATTGGGCGCTCTTCCTCGATTTCGACGGGACGCTCGTCGATATCGTCGAACGGCCCGATGCGGTCTTCGTCGATCCTGCTCTTCCGAAGGTCCTGGCAGAGCTCGAAACCCGCCTCGGCGGCGCTCTCGCGGTCATCAGCGGGCGGCCCATCGCGTTTCTCGATGCGCGCCTCGGCGAGCACCGTTTCGACATTGCGGGCCTGCACGGGCTCGAACATCGCATCGGCGGACACCTGTTTCTGTGCGATCCGGACGATCATCCGCGGTTGCGCGAGATGGTGGACCGCCTTCAAACCGTTTTCCGCCCGAAGCCCGGGATCCTGATCGAGGACAAGGGGTGCTCCGTCGCCATTCACTGGCGCCTTGCGCCCATCGAGCGCGACTTCGTGCATGCCACCGTCCACGCGGCGCTTGAGGCGCTCGGAAGCGATTACCGGGTCCAGTTCGGCAAGGCCGTGGCCGAGATCCTTCCGTCCGCTGCCGGCAAGGGAAAGGTGATCGAGAAGTTTCTCCAGCAGGCTCCCTATCGGGGCCGCCGCCCCGTCTTCATCGGAGACGATCTCACCGACGAGAACGGCTTCAGGACGGTGAACGCCATGGGAGGCTTTTCGGTCCGCATCGGAGCGGGCGAAACGGTCGCACATGAGCGTCTTGGATCGCCTGCCGAACTGAGGCATTCCCTGTCGGTCTGGGCCGAAGGGGGCTCCTTTCCTTTCCAAGGGGGCAATTGACCATATGAGTTCGCTCGACCTTGCCGTCATCGGCAATTGCATGATCGCGGCTCTCGTGAATCGCCGTGCTCATATCGTCTGGAGCTGCTTCCCGCGCTTCGACGGCGATCCGGTCTTCTCGCATCTGCTCGACAGCCCGGAGGACCAGCCGGATGCCGAGCAGCGCGGCATCTTCGCCATCGACCTAGTCGGCCTCGAGACCTGCGAGCAGCATTACCTCGAGAACACGGCCGTTCTCGTCTCCACGATGACCGATTCCTTCGGCAACATCGTCGAGATCACGGATTTCGCGCCGCGCTTCAAGCATTACGACCGGACCTTCCGCCCGCCGCTTCTCATCCGCCGCGTCCGCCCCGTGAAGGGGCGGCCGCGTATCCGCGTGCGGCTGCGGCCGCATTTCGAATGGGGCGAACTGCCTCCTGCCAAGACCCGCGGCAGCAACCATCTGCGCTTCGTCGGTCCGCACCGGTCGCTGCGGCTGACGACGGATGCGCCGATTTCCTACGTGGACGAGGAGCGGCCCTTCGTGGTGGAGCGCCCCATCTCGTTCTTCTTCGGCGAGGACGAGCCTTTGCGCTCCGAGGCCGACACCACGGCGCGCGAGTTCCTCGACAAGACCGTCGATTTCTGGCGCGACTGGGTCCGCTCCCTGTCCATTCCGTTCGACTGGCAGGAAGCCGTGATTCGGGCCGCGATCACCCTCAAGCTCTGCAATTACGAGGAGACCGGCGCCATTGTGGCGGCGCTCACCACCTCTGTCCCGGAGGCACCGCACACCCAGCGCAACTGGGATTACCGCTATTGCTGGCTGCGTGATGCCTATTTCGTGATTCAGGCCCTGAACAGGCTTGGAACCACGAAGACCATGGAGGAATACCTCACCTACATCACCAATATCGTGGACGATGCGGAGGCGAAGCCCGAGTTGCGGGATATGCCGCCACTCTTCAGCATCACCCGCTCGCCCGACCTGGAAGAGCGCGAAGCCACGGCGCTTGCGGGCTATCGCGGGATGGGCCCTGTCCGCGTCGGCAACGCCGCCTATACGCAGATCCAGAACGACGCCTATGGCAGCATCGTCCTCGCCTCGACCCATGCGTTCCTTGACAAGCGTTTGATCCGGACCGGAAACCAGGCTCTCTTCGAGCATCTCGAAAAGCTCGGCCAGCGCGCCATCGAGGTGTTCGACAAGCCCGATGCCGGCCCCTGGGAGCTGAGGACGAAGGCGGCCGTTCACACATTCCCAAGCGTCATGTGCTGGGCCGCCTGCGACCGACTGGCCAAGATCGCCAAGGCCCTGAACCGTGCGGATCGCGCCGCCTTCTGGCGCGAGCATGCTGACCGCATGCACGCGATCATCGATGCCCGGGCCTACAATCGGGAGAAGGGAACCTTCGTCTCGTCCTTTGGCGGCGATCATCTGGATGCAACCCTGCTGCTCCTTGCGGAGCTGAGCTTCGTCGCTCCGGAGGATCCGCGTTTTGTCGCCACCGTCGACGCTATCGGGGCGGCCCTGCGCCGGGGCAACCTGCTTCTGCGCTACGACGTGGAAGACGATTTCGGCCTCATGCACACGGCGTTCATGATCTGCGGCTTCTGGTACGTGGATGCTCTCAACGTCACGGGGCGCAAGAAGGAAGCGTGCGAACTCTTCGAGGAGATCCTGAAGCTGCGGAACTCTTTCGGGCTCTTTTCCGAGGATGCGGACTTCACGACCGGGGAATTATGGGGCAATTTTCCGCAGACCTACTCCATGGTGGGTCTCATCAATTCTGCCGTTCGCCTCAGCCGCGGCTGGGAGGAAGCGTTCTGATCCTCCCGAAACGGCCACAAGAGCAGAAAGGTCGCTAAGGTTCGATGTTCGCGTTTCCCGTTCTGCTCGGCGATATCGGCGGCACCAATGCCCGTTTCGCCATTCTTCCGGCGCCCGAGGAACCCGTTCGTCTTCTGCCCCGTACCCTGACCGCACAGGCGTCCGGCCCGGTCGAGGCCATCGGAAAGGCACTCAAGGGCTATGACGGCCCGGCTCCGCGGTCTGCGATCTTTGCCGTGGCGACGCGGGTGGATCGGCCCGTGATCCGGCTCACGAACGCACACTGGACCATCGACGCGCAGGAGATCGGCACGGCTCTCGGGCTGGAGCGGGTGGTCCTCGTCAACGATTATACGCCGGTTGCCGCCTCCGTGACGGTCCTCGACGAGGCCCGGGGCGACCTTGCGGCTCTTGGAGAGGCAGGACAGGCCGGGCCTGGGACAAGGCTCGTCCTGGGGCCCGGAACAGGGTTCGGGGCGGCGGCGCTCGTCCCGGTCGAGGATCGCCTCGCAATTCTTGCCACTGAGGCGGGCCACGTGGAGTTCGGTCCCGTGGACGCCGACGAAATGGGCCTCTGGCCCCATCTCGAGCGGGTGGGCGGGCGTGTGACCGCCGAGGTCGTCCTGTCTGGCCCCGGCATTTTCCGCCTATCCAAGGCGCTGGCCTCGAAACGGGGTGAGCCCTGTCCTTTCACCGTCCCGAACGACATCCTCGATGCCGCAAAAAGTGGGAACACCCTGGCCCGGGAGACCCTGGACTGTTTTTCCCGCTGGCTCGGGCGCTTTGCCGGCGACCTTGCACTCACGTTCGAGGCCGCCGGAGGGGTCTTCATCGCCGGCGGCATTGCGCCGCGCATGGTCGACGTGCTGCAGCAGGGCGGCTTCAGGGAGGCCTTTGACCGCAAGGCTCCCCACGACAGCTGGGCCCGGTCCGTGCCGGCTTTCGTGATCGTCAACCGGGAGCCCGCCCTCCAGGGGCTGGCCGCCCTGGTGACCTACCCCAGGCGCTTCGTCTACCAGTCCCAGGGCTGGATACGGGCCTGAGCCTCAGACGGAGGCGAAGAACCGAAGGCAAAAAAGAAAGGCCGCCCGGAGGCGGCCTTTCCATTGTCGGGTCCGCGGTCCGACAGGACCGCGCCTTGTGCGTTACGCACGAATCTCGGCAGAGGCCAAGATCCAGGCCACGGTGGTCGGGAACCGCTTCGTATGACAATGAGACACTGGATCACCTCCTTTCACTGTTGACGGGAAAGACCAATATGGGTTGAAACCCCATGAGACGTAAGGGGGCGGCGCTGCGGCGTCTTGCCCTCATCCCCAGGGCTTTGCCCAGAGAACTACGAGAGCCATGACCGATCTTCCGGCCCCTGTGGGCCGCCGCCGCACCTTTGCCATCATCTCCCACCCGGACGCCGGTAAGACCACGCTGACCGAGAAGCTGCTCCTCTTCGGAGGAGCGATCCAGCTGGCAGGCGAGGTGAAGGCCAAGAAGAATCGCGTCTCGACGCGCTCCGACTGGATGGGCATCGAGAAGGAGCGCGGCATCTCGGTCGTGACTTCGGTGATGACCTTCGAATATGGCGGGTGCGTCTTCAACCTGCTCGATACGCCCGGCCACGAGGACTTCTCGGAGGATACCTATCGCACGCTCACGGCGGTCGATTCCGCCATCATGGTCATCGACGCCGCCAAGGGCATCGAGGCGCGGACGCGCAAGCTCTTCGAAGTCTGCCGGATGCGCGACATTCCGATCGTGACCTTCATCAACAAGATGGATCGGGAGGCCCGCAGCCCCTTCGATCTCCTCGACGAGATCGAGAAGACCCTTGCGCTCGATACGACTCCTGTGACCTGGCCCATGAGCCAGGGCCGCAGTTTCGCCGGCACCTTCGATCTGCGTCGCAACGTGGTGCGGCGCATCGACACGGACGAGGAGCCGATCCAGGTGTCCGGTCCCGAGGATTCTGCCATCGATAAACTCCTCCCGCCCGAGGAGCTGCAGACATGGCGGGAGGAGGTGGAGCTCGCCCGCGAGGCCTGCAAGCCCTTCGATCTCGAATCCTTCCGCGAGGGCCATCTCACGCCCGTCTTCTTCGGCAGTGCCCTTCGCAATTTCGGCGTGCGCGACCTCATCGACGCCATGGCCGAATATGCGCCGCCACCGCGCGGCCAGGAAGCGGACAAGCGCCTCGTGGAAGCGGGTGAGCCGAAGATGACCGGCTTCGTGTTCAAGATCCAGGCCAATATGGATCCGAACCACCGCGACCGCATCGCCTTCATGCGCATCTGCTCGGGCAAGCTCACCCGCGGCATGAAGGCGAAGCTCGTGCGCACCGGCAAGCCCATGAGCCTGAACGCACCGCAATTCTTCTTCGCTCAGGACCGGGCCATTGCCGACGAAGCCTGGGCCGGCGACGTGGTCGGTCTCCCGAACCACGGCACCCTGCGCATCGGCGATACGCTCACGGAAGGCGAGGACATTGTCTTCCGCGGTGTTCCGAGCTTCGCGCCGGAGATCCTGCGTCGCATCAAGCTGCAGGACGCCATGAAGGCGAAGAAGCTGCGCGAGGCCTTGCAGCAGATGGCCGAGGAGGGCGTGGTGCAGCTCTTCGTGCCGCAGGACGGGTCGGGCGCCATCGTGGGTGTCGTCGGCGCGCTCCAGCTCGACGTGCTGAAGGAGCGCCTGCAGGCTGAATACGGCCTGCCCATCGACTACGAGCCGACGCGCTTCTCGATCTGCCGCTGGATCTCGTCAGACGACCGGGCCGAGCTCGACAAGTTCGTCGACAGCCACCTCTCGGCCATGGCGCGGGACCTCGACGAGGCGCCCGTTTTCATGGCGGCCAATGCCTTCAACCTGCAATACGAGCAGGACCGCTACAAGGCGATCCGCTTCTCGGACGTGAAGGACTATCAGAAGAAAGCCTGAAGAGGCCGCGTTCCCGGCGAGGCACAGCTTCGCCGGGAATATTCTAGCCCGCGCTCTTCAGCCCGCGCTTTTGCGGCGCATCTTCCATGACGAACGCGCCCAGGCGGTTTTCCGGGAAGGCCGCTTGCGTTGCCGCGATGTCCGCAAGGGTCGGGAGGCTCGCCTCGTTGCCGAGATGCTGGATCGCGTAGGCCGAAGCCGCGCGGGCCAGAATGAAATGCTCGCGCCAGGGAAGATCCGGTCGCGCCATGGCCGAGTAGACATAGGCCCCGTGGAAGGTGTCGCCTGCGCCGTTGGTGTCGATCACCGCTTCGGCCGGGACGGAGAGGGCCGGCATGACGCTTTCGGCGCCCGTTTCGTCGTACCAGAGAAGACCACGCTCACCCAACGTCACGCCGCCGATCCTGCAGCCCCGGCTCTTCAGGTAGGTGAGCATCTCACCATGGGTCAGGTTCATCTGCTCGCAGAGGCGGTCGGCCACGATGGCGACGTCGATGAACTCGAGGAGTTCGTGCGTGTTCGAGCGCAGGCCGCCGCCGTCGAGGGACGTGAGGATGCCGGCTTCGCGGCAGGTGCGGGCGTAATGCATGGCGGCATCGGCCTGGTGACCGTCCAGGTGCAGCGCCCGGCATCCCGTCAGGTTGAGCGGCGGAACGGGGTGAAGGTAATGGTCGTCGCGGCAGCGCACGATGGCGCGCTTGCCGCCGCGCGGCATGATGAAAGACAGGGAGGATTCCCGGACCTTCCGATGATGGACCGGGATCGTATATTTCGCCGCCATGTCGATGAACATGCGGCCCAGATAATCGTCCGCGACGGAGGTCAGAAGATCGGGCGCGATGCCGAGTTTGGCGCAGGCAAAGGCCGCCGTGACCGCATTGCCGCCGAACGAGATGGCGTAATCCCGCGCCACCGTCTTGTCGTCCCCGGTCGGAATCTCATCCGCCAGGAAGGTCACGTCGATATAGGTCTGGCCGACGAAAAGAGCATCCATTGCGCAACATTCATCCCATGATAAGGGCAACGAGCTTTGCCCAAGGCCCGGCGATTGTGCAACCTTCCTCCGGCAAGCTCAAGGCACCGCCGGCTTCGAGATGACGTGTAGCGCCTCCATGATGGGCCGTGGGGAAATGCGCCACGGGCCGTCGAAAGGTCGCTCACGGATTGCGATGAGCCCCAGGGTCGTCACGGCTGCCGTGGAAAAGATTACGAGAGCCGCGACCTGCGCTCGCGGGCGCTCCAGATGCACAATGCCGATAGCCACCTGGGTAATGAAGGCCAGGATCAGGACGGCGGTCCACTTCGTCCTGTCGGTCTGGTCTCCGCTCAGGGCGAGCCGGTCGTCCCTGGTGGTGCGGAGCTTGAGCACCGTATCGAGGAGTGCCGTTTGGGCGGCAGATCCTGCCTCTACGGCAATTTGCGGATTCGAGATGCGCGTGAGCAGGTCGAGCAGAGCCTGCCCTGCCTTTGCCGAGCTCTCCTGGTCGAGCATGCGCGGCCATTCTTCCTGAACCAGGGCCTCGGCATAAAGCCGCGCGGCCGCGCGGATGTCCTCCATATCGGTCACGGTCGCGGTGCTGATGGCCTGCACGGCCAGCAGGCCCTCTCGTTCGCCCAGAACGGTGCGCGCCGCCTGGCGGTTGCGCTCCCAGACCTCGTTCGCGAGGAAACCCGCCATGAGGGCGAACAGGACGGCCACAGCCCCGAAGAAGGGCGCCACGACTCCCGTGAAGGTGGAGGAATAAGGTTTGACGTATTTCCCGAAGCTCAGCCAGTAAATGACAAAGGCGGAGAGCGAGAAGGTCACGACAAGTGAGATGAAGATCCCCCAGATGGGCATGTCGAGCCAGGTTTCGAAAATCAAAGGTCTCTCCAGGAACGCAAAAGGGACGCGACACTAGAATGTGATGAAGAAAAGGGGAATCCCGCTTTGGTTCGATGGTTTGCGGCTTCTGTTGCGGCCCATGCGAGGAGGCGGGCGCTCCTTCCGGCTGGGTGGGCTGCCTTTCGCGACTCATGCGTGGAGGAGACTCACTCGACCAGCGCCGCCAGCCGGGCGGCCGTCATCGCGGCATCGACATCCGTATCGATCACGTCGACGGGCGCGCATAGCTCCTGCCGGAAGGCCGCCCCGATGATCGGATGAAGGCGCGTCCCGCCACCGACCAGCGCGACAGGGCGCGGCCCGACGCGCTTGATCAGGCTGTTGGCGAGCCGCGCCAGCTCACGACCCGCCTCGCGAAGGATGTTCAGGGAGAGAAGGTCGCCCGTCTGCGCGGCATCCGCGACAGCCCGGGCCAGGAGGCCGATTCGGCCCCGGTCGCCCCCATAGACGAAAGCGCGCATCGTGTCCCACTCGGTTCCCCCGAGCGCCTTTGCGAGCGCGGTTCCGACAGGGGTCGTCCACCCATCGCCGGGGCTCTCCTCCTCCTTGCGCAGAACCGCTTTCAGCGCCTCCCGCGCAATCCAGAAACCGGATCCGCCGTCATCGATGAGGTTGCCCCGGCCGCCGATGCGGATCGCCTGCTTGTCCGACGAGAGATAATAGCCGATGGAGCCGGTTCCCCCGTAGACAAGGATGCCTTCGCCGAGAGCGAAGTAGGACAGGTAGGCGATCCACATGTCCTCGGCCACGAAAATCCTGGCGGAGGGAAGGTCGAAAGCCTCGGCAAGAATGCCGCGCATGACGGCCTCGGCCGGCGTATCGCGGGTCAGGCCCGTGATGCCGGCGACGATTCCCGCAGGCCTCCCGGTCTGGGTGACGGCCTGGGCGAGCTCGCTGCTGATCCGCTTGGCGCGCTCTTCGGCGGCTGTCGAGAACAGGTGTCCGGTGAGCGGCTCCACGGAGCCTTGCGCAAGGCAGGTGCCCTCACGATCGACGAGGCGCCATCGCGTCGCCGTTCCTCCCGCGTCGATGCCAAGCCCCAGCCCCATGGCGCCCTGCTTCTCCGATGTCCCGTCTGCCGTTTCGGGACGCTATCCTAGGACGAAATCCCCGGGAAGTGCGACAGGGCTTCACGAAGATTTCCATCGCTCTGCGTCAGGGCGCCCTGCGCCTCCGACGGGTCGACGCCTAAGGCGATGAGGGAGGCGAGTTTCATGTCGCCGTTCGCCCGGCGCAGGGCCTCGATGGCGGTAGCATCGTCGCAGCCGGTGATCTGGGACACCATGATCTCGCTGCGGCGGCGCAGTTTCGCGTTTGTGGCGCGCATATGCACCATCAGACCGCGATAGACGCGCCCGAGCCGCACCATGATGAGGGTGGACAGGAGGTTGAGAATGACCTTCTGCGCGGTGCCGGCCTTCATGCGGGTCGATCCCGCAATGACCTCCTCGCCCGTATCCGCCAGGATAGGATGCGAGCAGGCGTCCAGGATGGGAGCGGCAGGATTGTTGGAGATGCCGATGGTCTGGGCGCCACGAGCCCTCGCTTCCTCCAGGGCCGCGATGGTGAAGGGTGTCCGGCCGCTGGCCGCCACGCCGATCACGATGTCGTCCGGCCCAACGCCGGAGTCCCGGATGCCGGCGATTCCCTGCTCGACCGAATCCTCCGCGTTCTCGACGGCCTTCAAAAGCGCGCCTTCGCCGCCCGCAATGAGGTACACGAGCTTGTCGTCCGGCCAGTGAAGGTCGGAGGCAGCTCCGTGCCGTCCTGAACGCCGATTCGGCCTGAGGTTCCCGCGCCCACATAGACAAGGCGCCCGCCCCGGCGGAGCCTCTCAACGGCCGCTTCGGCCGCGGCCGCAATAGCCGGAAGCGCGGGCCGCACCGCCGCGACGGCGGCGAGCTGCCCTTCATAGAAGGCGGAGAGAATGTCGGAGCTCGGCCAGGCGTCGAGGTCTTGGAAACGGGTGCTGAAGTTTTCGGTGGGCATGATCGCTTGCTTTCTTGCAGACCAATATAGGTCCAGTTGCGGCTTTCAGCAATCGGCGCAAGGCTTGGCCCGAGAGATCCGAGGCGTGCTTCGCCGAAGATTTTCAGGCCTGTTGCGTAAGGGCATCGAACCGCGCGATCACCTGCTCGCCGGTTGCCCGGCGCAGGGGCAGGATCCCGCTATCCGTGTGGCGAGAGGGATGGACGCGGTTAGTGAGCAGGGACCACGCAAGACCACGCTCGAAGTCGATCCAGAGCCCGGTGCCCGTGAAGCCCGTATGGCCGATGGTGGAGGGCGAGCAGGCATCCCCGCCGTGCCAGCCCGCATAGGCTCCCTCCCAGCCGACAGTGCGCTTCTCCGATTCGCGCTTTCTGATCGCCGCCATGGATGCGGCAGACAGGGCTGAGCCGTCGAGGATGGAACGGGCAAAGCCCAGCACGCCGTCGATGGTCCCGAACAGGCCCGCATGGCCGGACGCGCCGCCGAGAGCGAAGGCGTTCTCGTCATGCACCTCGCCGCGGATGACGCGCCCGCGCCACGTGCAGCGCTCGGTGGCGGCGCAGTGGCGCGGGTTGGGCCGGAAGGTGAGAAGCGGCGGGAGCGGCTGGTCGATCAGCGCTTGCCCGGTGATGCGCTCGATGGCAATGCCGAGCAGCATGAAATTAATGTCGGAATAGACCGGAGGGCCGGCCTGCCACACGCACTGGAGGATGAACGCACGCAGGGTCTGCGGATCCTGCCCGTAGGTATAGAGCGGCTCGACCGCCGGAAGATGCGTCTGGTGTGCAAGGCACTGGCGGAACGTGAGCTTTCGCTCGGCGGCGTTCATGTCGTACTGACGCAGGTCCGGAAGCGCCGTCACCAGGGATGCATCGAGGTCGAGCTTTCCCTCCTCGGCCAGGTGCAGGATGCGCGTCGTCGTGAAGATGACCTTGGTGAGGGAGGCAAGATCGAACCAAGTGTCGCGGGAGATGTCCTCCCGCTCCGGCTCGATCTGCGCCGCTCCGGCAAAGTGCACGGCGCTGCGTCCATCCGCCGTCGCGATGCCGAGAACCGCACCGGGAATAGCGCCGCGGCGGATCGCTTCGAGAGCCGGCGCGAAGGCCTGTTCGACAATGTTATTCAGCATCTCTTCTCCGGAATATCAGGCGGCGCGGTGCAATTCGCCGCCCGGCATCGGGTGCGGAACTCCGGTCGTGGTCGGAAGGCTCAAGGGCAGCCCACGCACGGAGCGGACCGCGAGATAGCCGAAGGCCTGCGCTTCGAGGAAATCCCCGTTCCAGCCGACGCTCTCCACGGGATCGACACTCACGCCAAGCTTTTCGCGCAGGCGCTTCATGAAATGGGCATTGCGCCGTCCACCGCCGGTTACGAGCCAGCGCCGGGGCGCCTGCGGCACATGACGGAGAGCAGCCACGACGGACTCGATCGTGAATTCCGCCAGAGTTGCTGCGCCATTCTCGTCCGAGAGCGTCTCGACGCCCTTGGCTCTCGCATGGAAATCCTGCCGGTCGAGGGATTTGGGGGCAGGGCGGTCGAAGAATGGATTGGCCATGAAGGCGGCGACGAGCTGCGGATCGGCAGTGCCGGACGCCGCGAGGCGCCCGTCCTCGTCGAAGGCGATGCCTCGGCGCCGGAGAACAAAGTCGTCGAGCAGGGCGCTTGCTGGGCCGGTGTCGAACGCGATCACCGTGTCGCCATCGATATAGGTAACGTTGCCGACGCCGCCGAGGTTGAGGATCATCAGGGGCTGGGCAAGGCCGCTTGCAAGGGCGCGGTGATAGAGTGGAACGAAGGGCGCGCCCTCGCCGCCGGAAGCGACATCCGCATGGCGGAACCGGTCCACCGTGTCGATGTTGAGTGCCGCGGCGACGCGGGTGCCGAGCCCGAGCTGGCGGGTGAATCGGACTTCCGGGCGGTGATAGACCGTCTGCCCGTGAAAGCCGATGAGGCCGACCTCTGCCGGATCGATTCCGTTCTCGCTCATGAAGCGGCGGATAGCGTTCACGTGTGCGTCCGTGACGGCTTTGTCGAGGTTCTCGAGCGGCTCGCTTTGGGCGCGTGCGGGCTCGGCGATCAGCTCCAGCAGCTCCCGCCGCAGATCGTCAGGGTAGGGATAGGTCTGGCCGGCGCCGGGGCGGACCATCGTGTCTCCGTCCGTCTCGACGATCGACACGTCGATCCCGTCCATGGACGTGCCGCTGATGACTCCGATTGCCTTCATGGGAAAACGCTGGACCATCGACCTCTCCCGAATGCCTGCCCGGCGGAACCATAGCATAGCCCAACAGGCGGTCTAGAGTGGTATGATATTGGACCATGACAGGTCCTGAGGGATGGCCTATAAAACCTCAGCGGCTTGCAAGGGAGAAAAGACGCATGTTCAGGTCGGTACTGCGCGGCGCCATCGGCGCAGGCTTCATGATGGCGGCCATGGCCTCGGCCTCGGCCCAGGTGCTGGAGATCGGCATGGATAACGGGCCCACGGGCCTCGATCCGCACCTCATCACCGCCTTTCCGAGCTTTATGGTGGTGAACGGCAACATCTATGAGGGCCTTACGGCCATCGACAAGGACCTGAAGGTCATTCCCGGCCTTGCGGAATCCTGGAACGTCTCGGCTGACGGCAAGACCTACACGTTCAAGCTGCGCTCCGGCGTGAAATTCCATGACGGCTCGGACATGACGGCCGAGGACGTGGTCTCGACGATCCGGCGCGTGCAGAGCAAGGACATTGCCTCGCCGCTCGCGAGCCGCCTGTCCGCCATCGAGAGCGCCAAGGCGGTCGATCCGCTGACCGTGGAGCTGACGCTCAAGGAGCCGTCCGCGCCGCTCCTGTCGTCGCTTGCGACCATCGCGGTCGTGCCGAGCGAGGTGGAGGCCAACAAGGACGCCCTCCAGAAGGCGCCGGTGGGCACGGGTCCGTTCAAGTTCCAGGAATGGCAGCCCAACGGCTTCATCCTGCTCGCGAAAAACGACGCCTATTGGCAGAAGGGCACGCCGAAGCTCTCAGGCCTCAAGTTCAACATCGTGCCCGAATCGGCGACCCGCCAGGTCGGCCTGACCAACGGCCAGTATGCACTGCTTCCCAATATCGACGCTGCGACGGCCCTGCAGCTGAAGGGCAAGCCCAACGTGAAACTCGGCGAGACTCTGGACCTCGCCTACATGCTCATCGGCATGAACGTCTCGAAGCCGCCCTTCGACAACCCGAAGGTGCGTGAGGCGGTGAACTACGCCATCAACCGCCAGGAGATCGTCGACGCGGCGCTCTTCGGCGCCGGCGTCCCTGGCGGCCCCCTGTCGCCGGCCCTGAAGTCCTGGGCGCTCGATGTCAAGGAATTCTCCTGCTACAAGCCCGATCCGGCCAAGGCACAGGCCCTCCTCAAGGAGGCCGGCGTCGCGATGCCGGTGGCCGTGACCATGAACGTCCTGCCGCGCCAGGACGTGAAGGACATCGCCCAGGTCGTTCAGGAGCAGCTCAACAAGGCCGGCTTCAAGGTAGAGCTCAAGAACCAGGAGCAGGGGCAGTTCATCCAGGACTGGCGCAACAGCAATTTCGACATGTTCGCCTCCATCAATGCCGGCAGCCCCGATCCGGACGAGTATTTCTACCGCACGTTCCGCACCGGCGGTTCGACCAACGTGTTCAAATACTCGAACCCGGAGATCGACCAGCTGCTCGACAAGGCGCGTACTCTCCAGGACCAGGCCGCGCGCAAGACCGCCTACGATCAGGTGCAGAAGACTCTCGCCTGCTCGGGCCCGGTGGCGCACCTGACCTACGGCACTCTCTTCTCGGCCATGCGCGATAAGCTGAAGGGCTACGACGTGATGCCGAACCGCTCGCTCGTGACTCTGAAGGACGCGAGCCTCTAATCCTGTATTCCCCGGCGCCGCATCGGGCGGCGCCGGGATTTTTTTGAGCGTCAACACGAATTCACGATGAGTCGTATCCTGCTCTCGCGCCTGATAGATCTGGTCG
>Ga0182741_1000817_pt1 | contig 44046 bp, 47 predicted proteins | sample eDN5th37CBELigOP_FD_128874 | JGI IMG/M metagenome (GOLD analysis project Ga0182741, IMG submission 128874) | Enriched Organic Plus compost microbial communities from Emeryville, California, USA - eDNA 5th pass 37_C BE-Lig OP (version 2) (version 2) ... | reverse complement strand
TTCTCGTCCGGCTTCGCCGCGGATGGTCTGACCGTAGGCGATCAGGTGGCGGACCCCGATCCATCGATCCTCGACCGGTACGAGATCGTCAAGGGACCCGCCTCAGTCGTGTACGGTGCACAGAGCCCGGGCGGCATCGTGAATCTCGTTTCGAAGAGCGCTGCCCATGCGCCGACCTACCTCGAGCTGCTCGCGGGTTCGTGGGGACGCTGGCGCATCGAAGGGCAGACCGCGAAATCGCTCAATCGGTCGGGTACGATTCGCGGGATCGGTGTCGTGTCGCACGAGGAAGGTGGCAGCTTCGTCAACTTCGTCGACCGGAAGAAATCCGTCGCCTACGGAGGAGTGGACTTTCTCGAGTTGCCGCATGGTGTGAGCGGTTATGCTCGCGTGGCGTACCAGCGCGGAGAAAACACTCCGTTCAACGGCCTGCCGACGTTCGCGGATGGAACGCTGGTTCCAGTCTCTCGTTCGTTCTTCCTCGGCGGTTCGAAGCTGAACAACATCAGTCAGGCAACGCGCGCCGATGCCGGCATGACGTGGAGGCCGGCTGACCTCTGGTCGTTCGATCTGAAAGCCATTTACCAGTACACCACGCACGACGGCCAGAATGCCTATCCATATACGTACATCGGGGATGACGGCAGCTTCACGTTCGGCGGCGAGAACTTCGATGACTGGCATGTCGACGATTACCAGGTCGGCGCCTCGGCGACGCGGAAGCTCGATGACCTCGGCCTCGCTGAAAGCTCGGTATCGGTGAGCGTCCGCTACCAGCACTACCGCTACTACATCTTCGAACGCTCGCTGACCGGCGGGACGGCAAACGTTTTTGCCGGTGACGCTGCCGTCAGCGACAGCTTCAACCTGGCCACGCCCGGTACGACGAACTACCAGCAGGATCAGAGGATGAACTATCTGACCGCATCCTCGCAGGCAGTGGTCAAGGTAGCGAGCCCGGTGACGCTGGTGGGCGGCATCGCATATTCCCGGCCGAATGTGGACCAGCAGGTGTACAGCGGCCCCTTTCAGAACTACGACCCGGGCGATCAGGTGAACTACCGTGGTGGTCTCATAGTCGACGCGGCGCGCGGCCTGACGCTGTACGCATCGTACGGTGAGTCCTACCAGCCCAATTTGCGGATCGACGTCGATCACGACGTGCTCGCGCCGGTGGCGGGCCGACAGTACGAAGTGGGCGCAAAATACGATCTCAATGGCAGCCTTCTGTTGACGGCGGCTCTGTTCGACATCGACGAGAGCAACGTCGCTGTATACGACACCACTGTCGCCAACGAAGCGTTGTACAGGGCCAAGGACGTTCGCCACCGCGGCCTCGAGCTCGAGGCGAGTGGCCGCCTGACCACGCATTGGCAGGTGAAGGGAGGGGTCGCGCTGCTCGATCCGAAGGTGACGAACGATCCGCAGAACCCGGTGAACAATGGAGAAACGCGGCCGTGGCTGCCGAGGACGTCTGCCAGCGCGTACACGAGTTACACGTTCGGGCAGGGCGCTTCCATCGGTGGCGGCGTGCGCTACGTCGGCGCGGTGAAGACGTACGACAACTCATCGGCATCCCGCACGCCTGACATCAGCTCGTACACGGTCGTCGACGGCGTGGTCGGGTATCCACTGAAGCGCTTCCTGCTGCAGCTCAACGTGAAGAACATCTTCGACGAGCACTATTACATGGCCACGCCAGTGTTCCAGTCGCTGAGGTCCGGCCTGTATCCCGGCGAGCCGCGCAGCGCAGCGCTCTCCGTGCGCACCTTCTTCTGATGCCGGGCATGAGCAAGGGCCACACGCGGCGCTCGTGGCCCGACTATGCCGCGGTCTGGCGCTGGCATTTCTACGCCGGGCTGCTCTGCTTGCCGTTTTTCTGCTGGCTCGCCATCACCGGCTCCGTCTATCTCTTTCGTCCCGATATCGAGGCGTGGCTGGATCGGCCGTACGAGAGCCTGCAACTCGATACGCCGCGCGCGGCTCCATCTGCCGAGGCCCGCGCGGCCCTCGCCGCCGTGACGGGTTCGGTGCTCAGCCGCTACGAGCCGCCCGCGACACCGACGGGTGCCGCGCAAGTCGTCGTCGCGCATGATGGCCACCTCTTTCGGGCCATCGTGCACCCGGTGAGTCTAGGCATCATGAAGCTCGAGCGCGATGATCATCGACCGATGGAGCTCCTCGCTCATCTACATGGGCAGTTGCTGCTCGGAACGTACGGGTCGATGATCGTCGAAGTCGCGGCTTCGTGGGGCGTGGTGATGATATTGACCGGGCTCTTCCTCTGGCTGCCGCGCGGCAGGAAGCGGCTGGGTGGCTTGCTGTATCCGCGGCTCGGTCTGCGCGGCCGCGCATTCTGGCGCGATCTCCACTCAGTGGCCGGCGTCTGGGTGTCGCTCGTGACGCTCTTCCTGCTGCTGAGCGGCATGCCATGGTCGGCGAACTGGGGAAGGTACCTCACCTGGGTTCGCAATCAATGGGCGGTCACGGCGGGGACGCCCGCGTGGCCGGTCGGAGGAACGACCCTGACGGCTGTCGGCGCCACGGTACCCTCTTCGTCGACATCGGCACATAGCAGCATGCCCGGCATGACGGCTGCCGAGATGGCTGCGATGTCGCCTGGCACCTCACGCCGGACGGTGGGAGGGACGCCCGAGGCGACTTTGCGGGCGTTGGACCGACTGGTTCCGGTTGCCGCTCGACTGCGCCTGCCGCGGCCCGTATGGATCTCGGCGCCTCTGGACGGCACGACCGACTGGTCGATCTCGTCGCAGATCCAGAACCGGCCACTGCGAGTGACGTACACCGTCGATCCGACGAGTGGCGCTGTGACGGGAACGAGCGACTTCGCGCAGCAGAACATCGTCGACAAGGTCGTCAACGTGGTGATCGCGACGCACGAAGGACAGTTATTCGGGCGGATCAACCAGGCGATTCTCCTGCTCACGGCCGTGAGTTTGCTGCTGGTTTCGATCAGCGCTGTCGTCATGTGGTGGCACCGCCGGCCGGTGGGGGCGCTCGGCGCTCCCGTACCGGTAGCTCGACCACGCACGTCGGCCATGCTCGTATTCGCGATCCTTGCGCTGGCGCTGGTCCTTCCGCTGTTCGGATTGTCGTTGACCGTGGTACTGGTGATCGATCGAACGTTGATGCGACGTCTTCCGGGAGCACGCCGCTGGCTCGGGCTCGCACCTCGGACGGTCTAGGATGCTCCATCGCTCGGCGCCGTGCATTCTCGTACGATGCAGCGTTCGCTCCCGGAGTTCGCACGCCTCTACTGCGCCTACGCAGCGTGACCGTCGTGGCGGGGCGCTAACCGCTGTCGTCCGCTCCGGCTCGTATCCACCGCAGCGCATCCTCTGCCATCGCGCGCACCTGGTCGCTCGAGTCGGTCAGTGCGCGCCCCAACGCCGGCACCGCTGTACGAGCAATCGGGCCGGCGCGCCCCAGAGAGTATGCCGCGCCCGCGCGGACTTCCAGGCTGCTGTCGACGAGCGCGTCGAGCAGCGCGGGGACGACCTCGGCGAGCCGGGGGCCGAGATTCGCCGCGGCGTGGGCGGCGTGCTCGCGCACGACGGCGGAGTCGTCGCGCAGTCCGCGCTGCACCGCCATCAGCCGAGAACGCGCGCGGCCGCGATGCGCGCCACCGGACGCGGATCGGAGGAGAGAACGAGCCGCACCGACATGGTTATCCCGCTCCGCATGCGTCCGAGGCGAATGAGCTCCACCATCAGGTTGCTGCGAACGGTCGCGTCCTCCTCCCCCAGCGCGTGCACGAGTGCGCGCAGCGCTCGAGGTGGGAGCGGGTCGGTCCGGGCGAGCTGGAACGCCGCCATCTCCCGCATCCCCATGCTCGTGTCATCGAGCGCCACGATCCACTCTTCGGTGGATCGCTCCTCGTAGATGGGGTCTCGCTTGCAGGATGGCGGGATGGCCACGAAGGCGGCCACGATCGCGAACGGGGCGTAGCCGGCGCGCGCCGAGCGAGGGATGGTACGGCGCAGGGTTCGCAGACCGGTCGCGAGCATCGCGGGGAGCGCGCCCATCACGACTACAACCGGAGCAGGTATTCGCGCAGCACGCGCGCGCGCTGGCGGCTCACCGAGAGCCGCTGCTTGTTGCGCAGCGTCACCACGTACGTGCCGCCGGGCATCGGGCTCACGCGCTCGAGCATGGCCACGTTCACGAGCGTGCCGCGCGAGAGGCGGATGAAGTGCGCGGGATCGAGACGCGCCTCGAGGTCCTTGAGGCGGTAGTTGATCGTGTAGTGCGCTCCGCCGGCGATGGTCAGGTGCAGGAGCTCCCCGTCGGCTATCACCGAAATGAGATGGTCTACGGCCACGATGACTATGTCATCGCGGTCGCGCACCGGGATGCGCCGCAGATACTCACCCGAGGCGCCGTCCACGCGAACTGCTGCGGCTCGTAGCCGCGCCGCCTCCGTCGGCTGGTAGTCGGCGCGTTCCAGCCGCTCGTGCGCGCGCTGCAGCGTCTGCCGCAGCCGCGCCGGCTCCACGGGTTTGAGCAGGTAGTCGATGGCGTTCAGCTCGAAGGCGTGGACGGCGTACTCGTCGTACGCGGTGACGAAAGCGATCAGCGGGAGGTGGGCCTTCTTGATGAGACGCACCACGCTGAGTCCATCCACCTCCGGCATCTGCAGGTCGAGCAGCGCGAGGTCGGGGCGCTTCTCCTCGATCAGCGTTACCGCCGCGGCGCCACCGGCCGCCTCGCCCACGACATCGACATCGCCGCACGAGCGGAGCATGGCGACCAGAAAGGAGCGGGCGGGGCGCTCGTCGTCGGCCACCACCACTCGAAGTGTCGCCGACTCCGTCACGCGGCCCCCGCCCCCGCCCCCACGCGCCTGCGGCGCTCGCGCGGGCCGGAGAGTCCCACCGGCACGCGGATGCGAACCGTCGTACCCACGCCGGGCGCGCTGCGGACTTCGATGCTGGCGGCATCGCCGTAGTACCGCTCCAGCCGACGCACGATGTTCGAGAGACCGATCCCTCTCCCGCGACGCCGCTCCAGCTCGTCCTGCGATACGCCCATGCCGGTATCGATGACGGAGAGCGAGAGGGCGGAGAGCCGGCCGGTTTCCGCACCATCGCGCTCGCCCTGCGCGGCGACCACCACCCTCCCACCCGACCGATGCGGCGCGATGCCGTGCTTGATCGCGTTCTCCACCAGCGGCTGCAGGAGCAGGGGAGGGATCCGGCAATCCCGGATCTCTTCCGGTACATCTATGGTCACGTTCAGCCGCTCCTCGAAGCGCGCGCTCTCGATCGCGAGATAGGCGCGCACGATCTCGAGCTCCTCGGCGAGCGTGACGAAGTCTCCGTCGGAGCGCTTGAGCACGGCGCGCAGGAGCTTGGTCAGCCGCAGCAACGTATCCAGCGCGCGGTCCGGCGCTTCCTGGATCAGGTGGCCGATCGTCGTGAGCGCGTTGAACAGGAAGTGTGGGTTGAGCTGCGCGCGGAGGGCGCGCAGCTCCGCCTCGGTGGCGAGCTGCAGGATCTCGCGCTCGCGCAGATCGCGCGCGTAGCGCTCGCGCGTCATCCGCATGGTGTCCAGACGCCGTGCCACTACCAGTGCGACATCATCGAGCAGGGCGAGATCGTCCGACAGGATGCGCCGCCCGCCCGTGAGGTGCCCGATGCCGATCTCGTACGCGGGCGGGTCGGCGGTCGGCACGGTGACGCTCGCGCCGTGGCCACGCTCGTTGGAGGTGTGGGCGCGGCCGCCGATCGTGCGAGCTCCGGAATCGATCTCGCTCCACGATACCTCGCGCGCCGAGAGCGCGGGACCGAGCGCGGCGCACGCGGTGGAGAGCGCGGCTTCGGCGGTGTCGGCGTCTTCGATGCGCGTGGCGATGTCGGCCAGCAGCCTCTGGTAGTCGGCTCGTCGGAGCACCACGCGATCCACGAAGCGCCCCACCCAGCGCCGCAGCGCCGGATACGCCATGGCCGTGGCCACGCCGAGCATGAGCAGCAGCCCGACGCCGAGCGGCTGGGTGTGATCGGCCTCGATGCGCGGTAGCACGAAAGGAACGGCGATCCAGACGTACTGCGCCATCCAGATCGCGATGAGCACCAGGAGCGTGAGCAGCCGCTTGAGAAAGAGATCCGCCAGCGCGAAGCGATAGTCCTGGTAGAGGATGACCAGCGCCAGCGGCAGCGATGCGTGATGACCCACCAGCTCCATGGGCCAACTGTCCGCGGCCTGCGCGTGCTGGCTCAGGTGCAGCGCCATCACCGAGAACGCCGCCAGCGCCACCGCCGACAGTGCGTGACGCACCGCCGGTTCGCGCGGCGAGTAGACAACTATGAGAGCGATGATGACCGCATAGCCGGTCGTGAGGAGGAGCAGCGGCGTCCGCGACGGAACGGCCGCCCCCACCACGGCCGCGCGAATCTGCAGGAAGGTGGCTACGGTGCTGAGCGAGTATGCCGTGCCGATGAGCGCCCTCGCTCCGCTGCGGGGCCCGGCGGCCTGGAGCGCCGAGTGCACCACCACCGCCGGCAGGAAGCCGAGCGCGGAGAAGGCCACGGCGATGAACAGCGGCGCAGGGGTGCCCACGCCGAAGTCGCGGAATCCATAGATCACCAGCGCGCCGCAGTTCCAGAGCAGCCCGAGGAGCGCCGTGAACAGCGGGATGCGGTCGCCGCGGCGGCTGAGCATCGGCACGCCGCCCCGATGCTCGTTGCGCAGCGTCATCGCGCCGAGCATCGCGTAGAGCGCGATCCCGGTCACGAAACCGATCACGTGGATGAGCGTCGTGGCGTCGGCCGATGTCATCTGGGTCTCACCGGTAGCTCATTTGCGCCGTTCGTGAAGCGCGTGGCGTACGACGCGAGGTGCTTCGTCTCGTGCGCGGCCACGGAGCGGATGAAGGCTTCCCAGCTCGCGCGGTCGTCGGGCCCCGTGGCCACGAAATCGTAGAAGATGAGCTGCTGGTTCCCGATCGGCGCCTCCGATCTCGGGTAGAAGTCGCAGCCGCTCACGAAGCCCGCCACCCCGCCGAAATACTGGTTGAGGATCGGCGAGAGGAGCACGACCACGCGGCCGATGGGTGCGTAGCCGGGAAGCAGCGCGAGCGGGTCGCCAAAGTTCTCCACCACCTCCGGGTAGGTCAGCGCGTCGTACTCTTCTCCCATCTGCCGGAAGAAATCATCCTCTTCGCCGGCAAGTGGTGCGGTCACATCCTCGAGAATGACCAGCTTGTTGGAAACATACACCGTTCGTGCCTGAACGGCCGTCCCATCGGTGCAGTCGGTGTCCGAGCGGATGTCGCGGATCGTGAGGGTGTTCACGTCGCCCACATGGAGCGAGATGGGGGACGGGCCCGATGGAGCGACATCGGCCAACAGCGCGGCAGCGCGTCGTCTGGCGGCGGTGATACCCGAAGGAGCTCGCAGCCGCCGGAAGAGACGGCGGTCGCGATCGAGGAGCTGAACGTGCAGGTCGGGCACGGGTGCGGGCGGGCCAGCCACGCCGCCGGGACCCAACTCGCCGTGCAGGGCGAAGCCTGTCTCTCCCGCTTCCGTCGCGCTCGTGTTGACCACCGCGATCATGTATGCGGCGTCGGGCACGAGCTCGATGGTTCGCATCGCGCCGGCCGAATCGGCCAGCGACTGCCCGAGCTCCAGGCGCGCGGCGAGCGGTGGTTCCGTGCCATCCCTATCGCAGGCCACGAGGACCATCATCGCGAGCGCCAGCACGAAGTACCGATGTCGCATGTGTCGCATGGGAGATGCCTCCAGACACTGATGCGCGGGCAGCTCACCCGGGCGCCATACCAGCAGCGGCATGGCGCCCGGATGAATGGTGTGTGGTACTACTCCACGGTCACCGGGAAGTCGATGCTCAGATCCGTCTCGAACGTCGAGCCCAGGCCATCGCCCTTGTCGGTCTCGAAGTGATGCAGCTCCACGTGCAACGTGCAACTGCTCGTGGTGGGAGCATCGGCGTCCACGACCACCTGGTAGTGCAGGCCCACCGGGTAGGCGGTCGGAGTCTGTGTGTCGAGATCGAGGCTCCCTTCGGGAACGGTCACGCCGTCGCAGTCGAAGCTGTAGAAGAAGCGGTGGAAGTTTGCCTCCTCCTCGATCTCCTCGTTGATCTCGACCACGTCGTTCGGGTCGAGGTCGTTGAGAAGCTCGATGGTGCCGTCGTACGTCGTTCCCTGGCTCAGAGTGAGGGTGCCGTTGGCGGGGCCCACCGGGTCGGGGAGCTGCGTACCATCCGGGTCGACTCGCTCGGATGTGATGGTCGCGCCGCCGCCAACCGGTGTGAGCTCCACGGTCACCCGGGAAATGTTCTCGGGATCGCCGGCGCCAGGGATCGGTGCCGCCGGGTTGTCGTCTCCGCACGCCGCGGTGAACAGGACTGCCACTACGCCAGCGGCGAACAGCGCGCGGCGACGGATCACGCCGATTCGTTTCATGTCGAAGTTCCTCTTGTCGGTGGGGGAGTAGTCCCGGCTCAGCGGGATGTGCCGCCGGCGCGCGATGCGTCTCATCGCGCGGGTCCGAACGGCATCGTGACACGCAGCACGACGTCGCGCCCTGGCTCGTTCACGAACAGCCGGTAGCGGCTCAGGTAGTCGCGATAGCGCGTGTCGAGCACGTTGCGCACGGCGATGCTCGGCTCCAGCCGCACTCCGCGAAGCTCGAGCGCCGTGGCGCCCAACTCGAAGTTCAGCAGCCCGTAGCCGGCCGTCGGGAGCTTGTAGATGGTCACCGCCGGCACCCGGTCCTGCTTTCGCACGAGCGTGGTGCCGATCTCGAAATACGGTCCCGTCGCCCACGAGTTGCCGGGCGCGAGGAGTCGAGCGGACACCGTGAGGCGATCGGCCGGCATGTCGTAGAGCGGCTCGCCCGTATGGCGATCGGTGCCGCGTACGACGTTGACGTTGGCGTAGAGCGAGAGCCAGCTCGCCGCCGCGAGCTGCCCGGTCACCTCGGCGCCTCTGAGCAGGGCGTCGACGTGTGCGTAGTTGTAGGCGGGATACGCTCCGCGCACGGTGCTCACCGGCTCCCGCGGCTGGAGGTAGATGAAGCCGTCGATCTGATTGCGGAAGGCGCTCACCTCGAGCCGCGTGCGCGCGCCGGCGTGGCGCAGCGTGGCGTCCGTGTTGAGCGAGACCTCCGCCGTGAGGGAGCTGTCGCCGATCTCGTACTGCGCCGTGCCGTGGTGCACGCCCTGGCTGAACAGCTCGTTCACGTTCGGCGGCCGCCAGGCGCGCCCCACGGTCGCCGCGACCGACCACGCCGGCGTGAGCTGGTACGAAGCACCCAGGGAGCCGGAGACTCCCTCGTACGAGCGGCGGTCGTCGGGGCTCGCCACCACCGGCTCGCCGTACTGATAGGAGTGCTGCCACCGGTAGTCGAAGCGCGCGCCAGCGGTGACGGTGAGCGGCGCCAGGTCGATCTGCTCCAGGGCGAACGCGCCTCCCGTGTACAACCGGTACTGCGGGATGAGAAACGACCGGCCGGGCGAGAGATTCCCCTGACGCATCCCGCTCACTCCCACCGTTCCGCTCACCCGTCCGAACGAAGGGTGATGGTACTTTGCATCGAGCGTGTGCGTGTAGAGATCGAGCCCGAACGCCGGCCGGGGGCCGCCCGCGGCGAAGCCGTGATTATCGAACTCCTGACGGTCGTTGTGCTGGTAGCCGTACGACACCTCGAGCTCCGCGCTGCGGGGGAGACCGATGCTCGTGTGCCACGCCAGGAGGTTGTGGCTGACCTTCTGATCTGGATGCGCGATTTCGTACGAGAAATCCGGCGACGTGTACGGCTGCTGCATCGCGCGCTCGAGATCGTCGAGATTCCCGACGTGGGCGCCGGCGTACATACCGAGCCGCGTGCCGAAGTGGCTGTAGTCCAGCTCCGACCTTCCCCATGGGCGCGTGAAGCCCACGGCCAGATCGTAATCGAGCTCGTCGAAGCCCGTGTTCGGCAGGTAGTAGTCGGGTGTGCGCGCATCGCCGGCGCGGCGCCCGCTCACCTGCGCGCGCCAGCCGAGCGGGCCGACGATCGGTAGATGGATGTCGGCGCCTTCGAGCAGGAGTGAAGCCGCGCCCTGCCGGTTGTTCGCGAACGCGTTGAGCGAGAGAGAGCCGCCGATGCCGCCGCTCGTGGGGAGTGGGCGCGGCATCACGCGCACGACGCCGCCGAGCGCGCCGGAACCGTAGAGGATGGTGCCCGGCCCGCGGATCACTTCGATCTGGTTGGCCGCGAATGCGTCGATCTCGGGAGCGTGCTCGCCGCCCCACTGCTGCCCTTCCTGCGGAACGCCGGAGTTGATGGTGGCGATGCGCTGCGAGTGCAGCCCCCGCACCACCGGCTTGGCGATGCTCGGCCCGTACTGGATCACCGACACGCCCGGGAGCGCCTTGATCGTCTCGCCGAGCGTCTGCCCGCGGCTCCGCTCCACCTCGCTGGCAGACATCGTGGACGTGGCCTGCTCGCGCGAGAGAAACCGGGCAACCGTGTCAGCTTCGGCCGTCATCCCTTCGAGGACAACCGCGCGGGCGGGTAGCGCGACGTTCGCGGTGGTTGCGCCGCGCGAGAGATCCACGCGAAGCTTGATGGGTGCGTACCCGATCTGCCGGACTATCAGCACGATGGCCGCGGGGAGGAAGCCGGTGAGCTCGTAGTGTCCGCTGGCGTCCGTGTACGTACCGGCGTTGGTCCCCTCGACGGCAACGGTGACGCCCGCAATGGGCCGGTCCGTGGCGGAATCGACGACCGTGCCCTGAACGTGGCGCTGCGACTCGCCGCGCTGCTGGATCTCCTGCGCCAGGAGCGACGACGCGCTTCCGAGCATGATGGTGAGCAGCGCGCCGAATGCGATTGCGCGCCGGACGCGGGCCGGCCGGCGCACGGCACTCGCGTGGCGTTCCGAAGACTCTTTGCTCACGGTACCGCATGTGGGCGGAGGCTCGGTGCGCTCGCGCGATCGGGTTGGCATTGCATGGGGAAGCAAGTCTACCGGTGCGGACCAGCCGGCGCAGCAATAATTCAACGAACGGTTGTCCTCGGCCGATGAGTGGCTCGTGTGCGCCTATGAGCCGGAGCTCCAATCGGTCTGCTGCTCGCCCGGTGCGCTGGGCGGTCACCACGTCGTTGGTGACGCCCTCGTTATCCGAGTATCATCCTTGGTAGGACGTCATTCCCCTGGATGTGCCATGCCACGTATTCTCTCTTTTCTCCCCGCCGCCACCGAGATCGTCCACGCGCTCGGCGCTGGCAACGAGCTCGTGGGCCGCTCGCACGAGTGCGACTACCCGGCGAGCGTGCTCGAGCTACCAGTGGTCAGCAAGCCGGCGCTCGCGCTCGAGGGTCTGAGCCAGGCGGAAGTCGACCGCGCGGTCGCCGACCGGCTCGCGAGTGGCGAGAGCCTGTACATGGTCGATGAGCACCTGCTCGATTCGCTCGCGCCCGACGTGATCCTCACGCAAGACCTCTGTCAGGTGTGCGCGCCCTCGGGGAACGAGCTATCTCGCGCGCTCGCGTCGATCCCGTCGCATCCGGATGTGCTGTATCTCACACCGCGCACGCTCGCCGAGATCGACGCCAACATCGTAGAGGTGGGGCGCGCGATCGGGCGCGAGGCCGAGGCGCGCGCGCTCGTCGCGCACAACCACGAACGGCTCTCGCGTTTGGAGCGGCCGGCGCAGAGGCGCCGCGTGGCGTTCCTGGAGTGGACCGACCCTCCGTTCTGCGCGGGCCACTGGGTGCCGGAGATGATCGAGCTCGCCGGCGGCGAAGACCCACTCGGCCGCGCCGGCGCCGACTCCGTACGGCTCACATGGGACGAGGTGCATGCCTCGGAGCCGGAGGTCGTGGTGGTGGCACCGTGCGGCTACGGGCTCGCCGAGGCGGCGCGGCTTGCCGGCGCGCTGCCAGAGATACCGGGAGCGCGTGTCGTGCCGGTGGATGCGAACGCATACTTCGCGCGGCCGGGACCGCGCTACGCGGAAGGGATCGAGCTCCTGGCCGAGATCTTCGCGGAGCGGTAGCGAGATCGCCTACGTTTCGCGTTCTTCCTCCCCTTCGACGTGCGTCTGGAGCCGCGCAAGCGCCGCATCCCACTGACGCCCGATCTGATCGAGATACCGATGCGCCGCGGCGAGCTGCTTCGGGCACAGCTCGAAGATCCGCTCGCGCCCCTCGCGCCGGCTCGCGGTGAGGCCAGCTTCCTCGAGCACTTGCAGATGCTTCGTCACCGCCTGCCGGGAGATCGTAGTGTCTTCGGCGAGAGTCGCGATGGACTGCGGTCCGTCGCGCGAGAGCCGCGCGAGGAGCGCCAGGCGAGTGGAGTCGCCCAGCGCGGCGAAGAGCGGCGCGGCGCCTTCTGCGTTCCGGGTAGCGATCGCGTGGAACGTGGACCAGCTTCCCATCACGCCGTCTGGGCGAGGTACTTCCCGATGAGCACGAGCTGCGCCTCCCACCCCTGCTCGTTCCCCTCGAACGCCGCGGCGCGGCGGGCGAGTGGGATGCCGTCGAACCCGGACTCGGTGATCGTGAGCAGCGTACCGTCCGAGCGTTCCTCGAGCTCGAAGACGACGAGAGTGGTGGGCTCGCGGGAGTAGTCGAGATTCGGATCGACCGCGCCGGGATGCCAGCGGAAGGAGAAGATCCGCATCGGCTCGATCCGCTCGATCATGAGCTCGAGCCGGGTGCCTTCGTATGGCTTCTGTGCTGCGGCCACGGCGGGATCGACGGTGGTGGGGGCGATCGCTCCCGCGACGCGCGCCCCCGTCACGAACGGGCCGTCGAGGCGCATCCCGAACCAGCTCCCGAACTCCCGCGAGTCGCTGATCGCCCGCCAGACGCGTTCGAGCGGGGCGTGCAGCAGGATCTGTTTTTCGATACGGTCGGTACTCGGTGCCATCTTTCGCCTCCAGAGAAGTGCAACCATTTGGTTGTATCCAATGTATTCCGAGATGCTTGGATACGCAACCAGAAGGTTGCGTTGTTTGTGCCGGGTGGGTCGTAGCTCCCGAGCCGGAAGGATGCGATCACGGGGAATCCATCCATCCGGATTGTCGGTGCACGATGACCGGTGCGCGTGGATCGTGCGCGACCTCCGCGCATGCTGGAATTGCCGTCGGGCACCGGGTACAATGCCCCACGAGCAACGACCACTCCACGAAGCGTAGGATGAGACGAACCACGGGAGGCTGACTTGCGCGTCATCGAAGCCGCGGATGTGCACCGCGTCCTGGAGCTCCCCGCACTGATCGAGGCATTGCGCACCGCGTTCGGCGGCCGCGCGGGGATGCCTCCGCGCCTGATGTACCGGCTGGACGAGGGCCGGTCGCACGACGTCTTCGCACTCCTACCGGCATGGGCCGACGACGTCGTGGGCGTCAAGGCGTTCACCTACCTCCCGGACAATGCGGGCAGGGGGGAGGAGGTCCTGCACGCGAACATCCTGCTCTTCGACAGGAGGAGCGGCGAGCCGCTGGCGCTCGTCGAAGGGAGGTCCGTCACCTTCTGGCGGACGGCGGCCATGACGGCGCTCGCGGCCGACTACCTGGCCCGCCGTGATGCCGCGCGCCTGCTGGTGTGCGGGACGGGAAATCTGGCACCGTACCTGGCGCTCGCCCACGCAGCCGTGCGCCCGATCCGTGAGATAGCGATCTGGGGCAGAAACCCGGAGAAAGCCGCACGCGTCGTCGAGGAGCTCCGCCGCGTCCGCGCCGATCTCGACATCGGTGTGGCGGGGGATGTCGAGGCTGCGGCCCGGCACGCTGACGTGATATGTTGTGCCACCGCCTCGCGTACACCGATCATACTCGGCGAGTGGGTGGGGCCCGGCACGCACGCGAGCGTGATCGGGAATCACGAGCGCGACGCGCGCGAGTGCGACACGGAACTGGTGGTGAAGTCGCGCGTCTACGTCGACAGTCGTGCCAACGTGCTGAACGAAGCGGGCGAGATCCTCATCCCGATCAGCGAAGGGCGGTTTCGCGAAACTGAGATCGCCGGGGAGCTCGCCGAGCTGTGCACGGGTACCGTCGCCGGACGTGCGGGCGATGATGAGATCACTCTCTTCAAGTCGGTCGGAACCGCGCTGGCCGACCTCGCGGCCGCGCGGCTCGTGGCGCAGCGAGTGTAGCCGGCTCCACCGTACCTTTCACATCGATTCCAACAACCCGGAGACTGAGACCATGCTGCTGCACCAGATGGGTACGCTCGCACGCTCGCGCCGGGCCTCTTCGCGCGCGCTGCTCCGCTGCGCGCTCGCGCTTCTCGTCATCGCCGCGCCGCTTTCCGTGTCTGCGCAGACCGTGGTGCGCGTGCCCGCGCCGGTCTCCGTCGCGCAGGAGCGCGCGGTGGACCAGGCGCGCGAGCGTGTACGAGCCTGGCTGGCGAAGGACAACCTCGCCGGCGCCTCGGTAGCGGTCGGGGTGGACGGCGACATCGTGTGGGCCGAGGGGTTCGGCTGGGCGGACATGGAGCAGCACGTGCCGGTCACAGAACTCACGCGCTTCCGCATCGGCAGCGTCTCCAAGCCGCTGAGCTCAGTGGCCGTAGGCCTGCTCTACGAGCGCGGCAGGATCGATCTCGACGCGCCGGTCCAGACGTACGTGCCGAGTTTCCCGAAGAAGAAGTGGCCGATCAGCACGCGTCAGTTGATGGGCCACGTCGCCGGCATCAGACACTATCGCGGTGATGAATTCCTGAGCAGCAGGCATTACGACGGCGTTCTCGATGGACTCGCTATCTTCGCCAATGACACGCTCCTCTTCCGGCCGGGGACAGCGTACAGCTACTCCAGCTACGGGTGGAACCTCGTGAGCGCGGTGGTGGAGAAGGCAGCCGGGGAGCCCTTCCTCGACTTCATGCGTCGTGAAGTGATCGCACCACTCGGCCTGCGTCACACCGTCGCGGAGTACATGGCCGACATCATTCCCGATCGCGTGCGGTACTACGAGCACGACGAGGAGGGACGGCTCGTGAACGCCCCGTACGTCGACAACAGCTACAAGTGGGCCGGCGGCGGTTTCCTTTCGACGCCGTCCGATCTCGTGCGCTTCGGCTTCGGTATGCTCGATGCCAAAGTGCTCCAGCGGAAAACCATCGATCTGCTCTGGATGCCGCTCCGTCTCGAGTCGGGGAAGTCGACCAACTACGGGCTCGGCTGGGGCGTCGACACGGTGGATGGTCGCCGAGTGATCAGCCACGGCGGCGGCTCCGTGGGCGGCACCACTTCGTTCATGATCTTCCCCGACCAGCGCATGGTGGTGGCCGTCACGACTAACCTCACCGATGCGAAGGTCGGCCCGATCGCGAGCGAGGTCGCGAGGCTGTTCGAATCGGCGGCGTCGGCTGGCGCATCGGGCGGCAACCGATAGCCGGGAGGTGGGACATCCATGGCCGAGCAGGCGGATGTCCATGGCCGTGGACTGGGATGGACAAAACCATGACTGACCATCACGAGGTAGCGCCCGACAACACGGCGGTGCGCACTGCTCTGTGGCGCGCGCTGCATCTGGAAGTCGATGCGCCGCCGCACATCTTCGAAGACGATGTCGGCCTGAAGCTGGCGGCACCGGATGAGGGATGGCGCGACCGTCCGGACATGAGCCCGTTCACGCGGCCCTTCCGCGCCTCGATCCTGGCCCGCGCCCGCTTCATCGAAGATCTCGTCGAGGAGCGGGCCGCCTGCGGTCTGGCGCAGTACGTCATCCTGGGAGCGGGGCTCGACACTTTCGCGCAGCGCCGTCCGGAGCTCGCCTCCCGCATGCGCGTGTTCGAGATCGATCAGCCGGGACCTCAGGCGTGGAAGCGGCAGCGTCTCATCGAGCTCGGCATCGGCGTTCCGCCATTTCTCCGGCTCGTGCCCGTGGACTTCGAGGCGGGCGACGCATGGTGGGAGCGGTTGGCGGCGTCGGGCTTCGACTCGAAGCTCCCTGCCGTCGTGGCATCCGCCGGCGTCAGCATGTACCTCACGAAGGATGCGATCATGGCGACGCTCCGCCACGTCGCCGCGCTCGCCCCGGGCTCCACGCTCGCGATGACGTTCATGCTTCCCGTCGGGATGGCCGACCCCGAGGTGCGTCCCGGAATCGAGCGTGCGATGGAGGGAGCACGCGCGAGCGGGACGCCGTTCATCAGCTTCTTCATGCCGGATGAGATACTGGCGTTGGCCCGCGATGCCGGCTTCAGGGAAGCGCGACACGTGTCGGCCGATGCCCTCACCGAGCGCTACTTCGCCGGCAGGGCGGACGGGCTGCGCGTGCCGGGTAACTCGGAAGAGCTGCTGTTGGCCACTATATGAGTCGAAGCCGAGTCGAGGGCAGCTCCGAGCTCGTGCATGAATCGTCATCCCGCGAAGGCGGGGATCCAGTCCGGCGTCATTCCCGCTTACGCGGGAATGACGGTGCAGTCATCCGCCGCCCTGGCCCGAGACAATCTCGTGTTGCGGCATCATCCCCATGTAGAAGCTCTTGAAGTCTCCTTGCACGGAGATCGCCACATGCAGCTTTGGGTATGCGCCCCACCTCGTCGGCTCGCTATCATTCGAGCTGGAGCATGCACTCTACAAGGAGGCCGGATGCCATCGCTATTTCGTAGTACGGCCATCGTCGTCGGAGCAGCGGCGTCCGTTGGCTGCAACCCGTTCACCGGCACCGTCTGCACCACCGAGGCGCGAGCGGCGATCGTCGTGGATGTGCGTGACTCGAGCACCGATGCTCCGGCGGGGCGGGGGGCGCGGGTCATCGCCAGCGACGGGGCGTTCGCCGACACCGCACACACGTCGGCAGACTTTGACGGTCCCTACGGACTGGCTCACGAACGCGCGGGTACCTACACCGTCACCGTGGAGCAGGAAGGGTACAGGGACTGGTCCCAGGATGGCATCAGAGTCACCAGGGACGAATGCCACGTGCGCACCGTGGACATCACCGCTCGCCTCCAGCCCTGATCCGGCGCGACGGTCGTCGCTACTCGCTGGCGGAGGTGTCTGCCGCCTATCGCTATGCTACCGCTGCCCGCGACTCAACTGCTCGATGCGCTTCCGCGCCTCGGTGACGCGCGGCCGTAGCTCGGGGTCCGCGCCCTTCCAGAGGTCGACGAAGCGACCGTAGTACTCCGTCGCGTGCGCGGTATCGTGAGCGCTCCCGTATAGCTCGCCCAGGCGGAACGGTACCGGTGCGAGATAGTAGCCATTGATCGCGGAACGGACGACAGCCACGGGGAGAGCCGCCGACCGTCACCATGGATGCCACGAAGGCCGGCCCCCTGAACAGGACCGGCCTTCGCATGGGCCGCGTTGGTTCGAGCGAATGGCGAGGCGACTACTCCACGGCACTCCAGTGTGGTGAAGCCGCTCCTATCTGCTCCAGCACGCCGTGCAGGTCGGACACGACCCAGCGCTCCATCAGCTTCCCGTCATCTACACGGTAGATGGCGATGCCCTCGAGCGTGATCGCCCGGCCCGTGGGGGCGATCCCCTGGAACTCACCCTCGTGTGTTCCGAGCAATCGCCACCGCACCACCACTCTGTCCCCTTCGGCTATCAGGTCGTCGACTTCGTATCGGGCGTCCGGTACCGCGCGGCGTATGGCCGCGTAGTAGTCCTTGAACGCCTGCGGACCTGTCGGGCCGCTCTCCGGCCAGTCGTGGGATATGAACCGAGGCGATACGGCCTCGTCCACCAGAGCCATGTTCCAGTCGACGTAGACTTCCTTGTAGAATCGGCGAACGAGATCCTTGTTCGCGGTGGTGATTTTGTCAGGCATTGGTAGCTCCTTCGGTTTGAATTGAAGCGCGCACGATGGCGACGCGCGTGCAAGAAAGCTGCTCATCGCCGGGGCACCGCTCCTGCACGGACTTGATCGCCGTGGAACGGACCTGACAATTTTTCTTCCTGCTCATTCGTCACGCGGTCGTGCGGGGCGGTACGCGACCGAGGAGGGCGCCCATGCACTCGAACGCCAAACACGCGTCAGCTCTGCGCCGCCGGGCGGATTCGAATCGGAGGCCGCGCACCGAGCGTCTTTCGCCGGGTCGGCCCGAGCCGTGGACCATCGTGCGTCACGTGCACGCGCAGGGCGGCCGGTACGTGGAGAGCCGCCACGAGGCGTTCGCGTCGCATCCATCGCACGTGCACACGACGCCCACCGTCGCGCTGCTCCTGCGTGGCGCGCTCGAGGTCGAGTTCGCTTCCGGCAGGCGCCTCACGGTCGATGCGAGCGCGGCGGCCGGCGCGCTCGTGCTGCCACCGGGCCCGCCGCACCACGGGCGCGCGGGTGCCGACGGTGCACGCATGCTGTTCGTCATGCCCGAAGCGGACCGGCTCGCGACGCTGGGCCCGGCGGCGGCCGAGTTGCTCGCCGACCCGAGCTGGTGGCGGACGCCGCGGGTAGCGCTGCTCGGCCGCGGCTTGTTGCGCGAGCTGGTGGTAGCCGACGACGCGGCTGCGCTCGCGCTCGAGGGGCTCACGCTGGAGCTGCTCGGCGCTCTGGTCCGGCGTCGAGAAGAGACGGTCGTGTCCGGTCCGCCTCCAACGTGGCTGCGGCGCGTGCGCGAGTCGCTCGACGATCGCTACGGCGAGCGCGGGCTGCGGATCGCGGATCTGGCCGCCGTGGCCGGTGTGGACCCGGCGCATCTGGCGCGGACGTTCCGCGCGCACTACGGCACGACGGCGGGCGCATATCTGCGCGAGATCCGCGTACGGCGCGCCGCCGACGCGCTCGTGCACTCGGCGCTACCGATCTCCCGGATCGCCATCGACAACGGCTTCGCGGACCAGAGCCACTTCACGCGCGTATTCCGGACTGCTTACGGAGTCACGCCCCAGCGCTGGCGCTCGCTCGGCGGAGGGTGAGGAGTGTGTGGAGTGCGCGCGGAGCGCGTGCGGAGTGCGTGTCATCCCCCGCGCAGAGTACTGTCATCCCCGCGCCTTTCCCCGTCGTCCCCGCTTTCGCGGGGATGACGCCTCTCGCGGAGACTACGGCCTCGAGCGTGCTACCTCGCCTTGCGCCTGAACTTGAACACCGGATACTCGCCCGGCCGCAGCCGGTCATCGAGCACTCCCCACCCGACGAACCCATCACGCGCCTGCGGCTCCAGGTAATAGAAGGCCGCATTCGCCATCGGCTGCGCCATGTCGACGAAGAAGCTCCCCGCGGGGAACTCGCGCACCTGCGCCCTGGTGAAGTCGCCCTCGAGCGTGGTCATGTCGTAGCCGCGCCGGCGCGCGTGACTCACCTTCGAAATGATGAACGCCTCCCCCTCCGCCCGCAGTGGCTCGTCGAGTGTGCGCACCTCGATGTTGTGCGCGCGGAGCTTGGCGGCGACGTCCGCCAGCGATGCTGGAAGTATGTAGGCGCGCGGCACCGACGCCTGCCGCGTACCCACCGGCAGCGTCAGGTCATCCATCATCACCGTCTCCGGCTTGCCGCTCGCCGTGCCCGGCTTGGTGCCGATCACGCTCGTTCCCGGCAGATACGCCGGCTCGTTCGTGCGGTAGGCCAGGATGGGGACCTGGCCGCGCGAGTGGTACTCGCCGTCGAGATAGTTCATGAGCGTGCCCGACTCGGCGTGGTCGAGCACATTCTGCACCGTCTCCTTGTCGGCCCTCTCCACCGCCGCGCGCATCTCGGCCGCATGCGCGTTGGTGTACTCGAGCAGCGCCATGATGTACGCGTACTGCGCGTACACGCGCCGCTCGAGCATCGGCTGCCCCGGCGTCTCGGTGATGATCGCGAAGCGGTTGCGGAGACCGAAGTCGTTCACGACGAACTTGGCGTCGACCGTCCACGCCGCGAGGTCGTGGCTCCACGCCTTCGGCGGCCACTCGTGTCCGAAGAGAGCATGGGTGAACACCTCCAGCCCGAACTGCTGGCGCACCATGTCGCGGACGGCGGGGAAGATAGTGTCGTCCATGTACGTGCGCAGACCGGGATTCGCAGCCGGTACCGTGACGGTGCCGTACGTGTTCGCGTAGCCGTGGTTGACGCGGCTCATGAGGTGCCCGTCGAGCAGGAGGATCGGGTCCCATTCGTTGAGCGTGCGATACAGCCCGTTCCCCTCTACCGTGGTGAGCTTCACCCCGTCGCGGTTGAGATCCAGCCCCTGCGAGTTCTCGCGCTGGCCCTGGATCACCGGTGTGAGGCTGCCGATCGATCCGTCGTTCGTTGAGATCGCATCCGTACCATCGACGTTGTAGATCGGTGCGATGATGACGATCTGGTTGTCGAGGAGCGACTGCGATTTGCCCAGCAGCAACTCGCGCGCGACGAGTAACAACGCCTCCGCAGCCTCGGGCTCGGGCGGGTGGATGTTGCCGAGGAGGAAGACGACGTTCTTTCCCGACTCGCGCGCCTCCTTCGGCGACGTGACGCGCGGGTTCGCGAGCACCATGGCCGGCGCCACCTTGCCGAGCGGGCTCGTGAACATGCTGAGCACGTGCATCCGGTCGCTCTTCCAGCGGAGCGCGTTGATGTACTCGTGGAGCTGCGCCGTGGTCATCGTGCGTGTGAAGTCGCTCTGCTCGGCGAAGGTGCGGAGCTCGGCGGGCCACTGGCCGTTCCAGCGGGCGGGAACGGAGTCGCCCCAGTAGATGTGCTGCTGGGCTGCGGAAGGCATGGGCGAGATGAGGGCGGCAGCGATGGAGAAGGCCGCGGAGACGAAAAGGGCTCTGGAGGAGTTCACTCCGTATAATGGATACAATGCACGAGGCCGACAAGCGGCGGAGACACTGCGCCCCGGAATCGTGTCCCGGGCGTCTCGCGAGCAAGCGGATGGATCGGCATCTTCCCGCATGGTGAGATGCCCCTCGCCGCTCGGCTCCGCCTCGAGCCGTCCTGGTCAGCCAGTTCGCAACGGGAGAGAGATCGCATGAATACGCCGCCCGCCCCGGCTGGGCCGTCGCGGCAACCGGGTTGGCGGTGTTCGGCGGACTGCTCGGCTGCATCGCGCTCCTCCTGCGCAGGAGGTGGGCGTTCGTCGTCTTCGTGCTTTCGTTGATCGGCATTCTGCTTCAGGACTTTGGCCTGTTCGTGCTGGTGGACGGGGCCACTCTGGCCGGCCCGGTTGCCGTGGTGCTGCAGGCCATCGTGCTGGTGGTCGGGATCGCGCTCGTGCTGCTCAGCCGCCGGGGCATCAGCCGGGGTTGGCTCGCGTAGCCGCGAACGGTTGGCGGGCGACGCGGGACGACATCGCCGCGCGTAGTGCGGCCGCCGTCGAATCCGCCGATGCATTACGGTCGAAGCAGCGCTCCTCCATTCCACCTTCCCTGCGCGTAGGCGGGGCTGGCCTGGCACGGGCCTCGTTGTATAATGGATACAATACCAGGCGGCGTCGGGTATCGAAGCGTGACGGGCTGCCTCGGAGTTCCTGTATACCATACGGAACGCGACGTCGCATCGGGCGCTGATCCCGGATCGCACTGGGCCACTGCCGCCAGGGCAGAGCACCGTCGCGACTGCGCGTCAATCGACAAGGACGAGGAATCCGGATGCCGATCGTGAAACGCTGGTCGATCGTGGGCTCATGCCTCGTAGCGACGCTCGCCGTGACGAGCCACGTGGCCCTCGCGCAGGCGCGCGGTGCTCGCGCAACTGCGGTCGTCACCAGCCAGAAGCCGCCCGCGGATCTGCGCCCGCTCCTGGAGCCGCGGCACAGCGAGCTGCGGCTCGTGCTCACGCGCTACACCGCCGACCACGCCCTGCTCATCACCGATTACGCCGGCGGCACGAGAAATCCGCGGGAGCGCAGCGGTGGTGGTGTTGGCCGCGCCGGCGGCTGGCCGGGCGCGCGCACCGGCGGCGACAGTGTGGCGCGGGATCCCGCCAAAGAGGTCGTGATCTCGCCCAGGCGAATAGCGCGACTGAAGCGGTTCGACCTGTCGTGGCAGGCCGCGCTCGACGAGATCGACGCGTCCACCCTTTCGCCCGAAGGGAGGACCGATCTCGCCAGGCTCCGCTCGCTGATCGATCGCGACCTGCAAGTCCTCGACGCGCAGACCGCGACGCTCTCGGAGATCGCTCCGCTCATTCCGTTCTCCCCGAGCTGGTCTCGCTCATCGAAGCGCGCATCGAGATCGCCGACATCGACGCCGAGTCCGCGGCTGGAACGCTGACGGACGTCACGCGAGAGATCGCCGGCATCCAGGCGAAGCTCGCTTCCGGAGCGCTGACGGCCAGCGCCACCCAGGCGACCCGCGCCGCCGAGGCCGTGGACCAGCTCCGCGATGGACTTGCCTACTGGAACAACTTCTACAATGGCTACGATCCGCTCTTCACCTGGTGGATGGAACTCCCCTACAAACACGCGGACTCTGCGCTGCAGGCGTATTCGACCTTCCTCGAGCAGCACATGATCATGATGACGCCCGAGCGCCAGCTCGTGAATCCGTTCTTCACGGGCGGCGGGCAGATGAGCGTGTCGTATCCAACCAACACGATGGAGTTCGACGCGCGTCAGCAGAGCATGCGCGGCAACAACCGCCCCTGGTCGCACGCCACTGCGTTCCACGAGATGATCCCGGGTCACAACCTGACCGGCTACTACAGTCAGCGCTACGCCGACTATCGCCCGCCGCTCGGCGGCGGCCCGTTCTGGGGCGAAGGGTGGCCGGTATACTGGGAGCTCACGATGTACGAGCTGGGCTTCCACGACACGCCGGAAGAGCGGGTGGGTGCACTCTTCTGGCGGATGCACCGCTGCGCGCGGATCATCTTCTCCTTGAAGTTCCACATGGGCCAGTGGTCGCCGCAGGAGGCGGTCGACTTTCTGGTGGACAGCGTGGGGCACGAGCGCGAGAACGCGATGGCGGAAGTGCGCCGGTCGTTCGATCCCTCGGCGGGGTACTGGCCGCTGTATCAGGCCGGATACCTGCTCGGCGCCATGCAACTGCGTGGATTGCGGAAGGAGCTGGTCGACTCGAAGGAGATGTCGCAGAAGTATTTCCACGACGATATCCTCCGTCAGGGCTCGATGCCGATCGCGCTCCTGCGCCTCGCGCTGACGAAAGAGAAGCTCACACGCGACATGCCTGTCGTCTGGCCGTTCTCGGGCGACCTCGCGAACGATGATTGAGGAGGGGAGAGCATCTGGCGCGCCTCGGGCGGGGCGACGAACGATCTTCACGCTTCTTGCGTGACACGCTGCCGTAGCGGAGGGCAATACCATGAGAAGGATCGCCCTGATGGTTGGTGTGCTCGGCGTGCTACTCGGCGGTCTCTGGCTGCTTCAGGGGCTGGGGATCGTGCGCGTCCGGCCGATCCTCTGCTTCGCGAACTGCGCACCCGTCCAGGGTCCATCGTCGACGTGGGCCACTGTCGGAGTCGTCGTGCTCGCGGCTGGAGTACTTGCCATCCTCTACGCGCGCGGGCGCCGCACTCGGCGGTAACGGCACGGGTGCGAGCCGCCTCATAGCAGACCGTCCGGCATATGGCGTCCGGGCGGTATCTTCTTGCGGAAGGGAGCGAGCACGCGCTTCACTACCGAGCTTCCTACGACGATGCCGGCGAGCTCCGCGTCGGGCGTCGCCATTGCTGGCCGCTACTACCCGGCGAACGCTTCATCACCTCATCCTCACTTCGAGACGACCTCGATGCCAATGATCCGCTCGCGTCCCGCAGGCAGACTCGCGACCCTGGCGGCGCTCACGCTGCTGGTGCTGCTGACGCTCACCTCCATACCGGCCGCGGCGAGCGCGCAGCGAGCGACTATCACGCTGGACCGGTCGGTGGCGTCCGCGCCGGTGACCGGACGCGTCTTCCTGTTCATCGCGCGCACCAACGACCGGGAGCCGCGCCTCCAGGCCGGATCCTACGGCGGGAGCGTGCCGTTCTTCGGCGTGGATGTGAGCGCGCTCGCTCCGGGGAAGGCCGCCACGATAGATACCGGCACCCTCGGCTTCCCGCTCGAGAGCCTCCGCGACCTGCCGCCCGGCGACTACTACGTGCAGGCGCTGCTCAACGTCTACACCGAGTTCCACCGCGCCGATGGCCACGTGATCTGGGCCCACATGGACCAGTGGGAAGGGCAGCGCTTCGATCGCTCGCCGGGCAACCTCGTGAGCGACGTGCAGCGCGTGCACGTCGATCGCGATGCGACCATCGAGCTCTCGCTCACGCGCGTGCTTCCCCCCGTGGAAGTGCCGGCCGACACCAGGTGGGTCAAGCGTATCAAGATCCAGAGCAAGCTGCTCACCGCGTTCTGGGGCCGGCCCATCTACATCGGCGCGACGGTGCTGCTTCCGAAGGGCTTCGACGAGGAGCCCGCGCGGCGCTATCCGGCGATCTACATCCAGGGCCACTTCGGCCTGCGGGCACCCTTCGGCTTCGATCCCGACACGACGCAGACGGAATCGCCTGAAGAGCGTACCGCCCGCCTCGCGCGTACCGCGCGCGAACCCGGCTTCGAGTTCGCGAAGTCGTGGATGAGCGACGACTTCCCGCGCATGGTCGCCATCACCTTCCAGCACCCCACGCCCTACTACGACGACTCGTACGCGGTGAACTCGGCCAACAACGGTCCCTACGCCGACGCGCTGCTCACCGAGCTCGTTCCGCTCCTCGAAAAGCAGTTCCGGCTCATCCCCGACGGATACGCCCGGCTCCTCACCGGCGGGTCCACCGGCGGCTGGGAGTCGATCGCGCTCCAGATCCACCACCCCGACTTCTTCGGCGGCACGTGGACGCTCTACCCCGACCCCGTGGACTTCCGCGACTACCAGATGACCAACATCTACGAGGACACGAGCGCCTTCGTCCCCAACGTGGATCCGGCGACCATCTGGGTGGTTCCGGAGCGCTACATGTCGCGCACCCCGGAGGGCCAGCCGCTTCTCTCGATGCGGATGATGAGCCGCCTCGAAGCGGTGCTCGGCTCGCACGAGCGGAGCGGCCAGCAGATGAACGCGTGGGACGCCGCCTACGGACCCGTGGGGCCGGATGGCTATCCGAAGCCGCTCTGGAACAAGCTCACGGGACACATAGACAAGGACGTCGCGCTGTACATGCGCGACCACGGCTTCGACCTCACCTACCACCTGCAGCAGAACTGGCCGCGCATCGGCCACTCGCTCGCCGGCAAGATCCACGTCTACGTGGGCGACATGGACAACTACTACCTGAACCTCGCCGTTTATCGGATGGAAGAAGCGCTCAGGTCGATGACGAACCCGAAAGCGGATGCCGTGTTCGAGTACGGCCGCCCCATGAAGCCGCACGGCTGGCAGCCGTTCACGAACGCGGAGCTCGTGCGGCTCATGGATGCGCAGGTGAAGAAAGCGTCGTTGACCGGCGCCGACTAGCGTGCGACCCCGTCGATCCAGGTGTTGCGAACGAGCTGTCCGCGCCGCCGCGACACGATGAGCAGCAGCACTGTCGCGAGCAGGAACGCGTTCGCCCACCACATGCCGACGAGTGGCGTGACGATCAGGCGGTCGGCGAGCGACTCGCCCGCGATCATCAGCATGTAGTACGCCCAGAACACCGCGCAGCTCGCGCCGATCACGAGCCACATGCCGCCGCGCCGGATCCGGAGCCCGATCGCCGCGGCCGCGAGCGCCATGACCACGCACGCTACGGCGAGGGCAAACTTTTTCTGGACTTCGACCTCGTAGGCGACGACGCGCGTGACGGCGTCGGGACCGGCCTCCGCGCGGGCGCTCCGCGCCGCCGCCCGCAACTCGGCGATCGTCATCATGCGGTCGCTGTGCCGCGTCGTACCTTCCGCAGCCATCGCGGCGGAGAGCCGCGCATTCGCGTGGGGCACGACGCTGGCGGTCACCACAAGCTCCAGCACGGCCATGCCGACGGCGGCGAGGAGCACCGGCCTTACCAGGCGGCGGATGCCATCGCGTTCCCGTCGCGCGGCGGCGAGCGTTCCGTCCGCGCCGAGGCGCGCGAAGTTCCGGAGCACAGCCACGAAGACAGCCATCGGTATCGTCATCGCCGCGATGAACGGCACTGCGAGGAGCAGCACCTCGGCCATCTTACTGGCGGATGCTCCGCGCGCTTCGAGCGCAGGCATCTGCTTCCGGGCGAAGAGAGCTAGCAGCGCGAGCGTCAGCGTCAGGAACGCCGTTGCGAACGAGACCGCGTGACGGCGCAGGATCTGCCGGGTCGTGTACTGCGGCATGCGTGTGCCTCCGAGGTTGGCGCCGGCCGGCTGCGGCCCGCGCGCGTTCGTGCTCCACGATTCCGAAGTGCCGTGCTCGTGCCGCTCGCGCGCGGCGTCGCGGCTCGGCTGCGGCCGAGCGCGCACCTGCTCGTAGGCAGCTCGCCGAACCACATCCCATACGCCCGCCGCGCCGGCAAGCATGCCGGGCAGCCGCCCGCGCTCGCGCGCGCGTTCGAGCTCGCGGGCGAAGAGCGCCTCCATCGCCGGGCCGTGCTTGCGATGCAGTACGGTCGGGAGCAGCTTCAGGGCGAGGCGATAAGCGCGCAGCCAGCTCATCACGCCCTCCCGGCCGCGAGGCGCGTGCGGGCCACGCGGGCGAGCGACTCCAGCCGCGCGGCCTCGCGCTCGAGGGCGGTGCGGCCGGCGCGCGTGATCCGGTAGAAGCGCTCGCGCCCGGAGATTCCCTCGGGACGCTCGTCGTCGGGTACCTCCTCCAGCCACTTCTGCTCGACGAGCTCCTCGAGCGAGCCGTACAGCGTCGCGGGCCAGAGACGCACGCTTCCGTCGCTCAGCTCGCGCACGTCGTCCTGGATCGCCGTGCCGTAGCGCGGTGCGGCGGAGACGGAGAGGAGGATGAAGAACCAGTGAGCTTTCATGGGATGGTGTCGAGGTGCGAGATCAGGCTAACTATGAAAGTATAGTATTAAGTAATAGTATGCTGCGCAAGAGCTGCGTCCCGGGTCTCTGGTCGGTGCGCGGAAGTCTTTCGGGTCGGCCGGCCTGGATGCGGCCATATGTGATGCCAAGACGGCCACTCCCCCTGCTGGACGTGCGGCGCCGCGGCGGGCCCGGTGTCGCCACCTTCGAGTAACCGCCGCCTGAACAGCATCGTCAGAAAAGAGCGGGGCGCAAGAGTACTCGTCCGCCGCGGCGGTTCCGGTCACGGACGGCGCCGCTCACCACCATCTCGATCGCCGAGGTTCGGGAGTGGCCATTTCACCTCGCGCGGCACTCGTGGCCGCGCTCGCGTCGCTCGCCGCGTGCGGTGATGGCAGCACATCGCCCGGCGCCGCGCTGAAGTTCTACGAGCCCGCCGGCAGCCCGTACGTCATCGAGGGAGGCGTCAACTCCATCGCGGTCGGCGACGTCGACGGCGATGGCATTCCCGATCTCGTCGTCGCCGGCGGCCCGTCCGGTCGGATCTCCGTGCTCCCGGGGAACGGCGATGGGACCTTTCCCGCCGTTCGCACTTATGCGGCCGGTTTCGATGCGCACTCGCCGGTGATCGGTGATCTCGATTCGGATGGTCGCGCCGACATCGCCGTCGGGCTCGGAGAGGAGAGCAACATCGCCGTGCTCCTGGGGAGCGGTGGCGGGAGCTTCGATCCCCCGCGCATCTTCGCGACGGGCGACTACCCCACCTCGCTCGCGCTCGGTGACCTGAACGACGATGGCGCGCTCGACCTGGCGGTCGGCGCGTTCTTCAGCGGTGCCACGGTGCACCTGGGTCGCGGCGATGGCACCTTCTCCGAAGAGCACCCCATCGCTCGTGGAACTGGAGTGAGTGCCGTGGCGATTGCCGACCTGGATCGCGACGGCAGCGCCGACGTACTGGCCGCCAACTCGATGGCCGACCAGGTGGCAGTGCTGCTCGGCAGCGGCGAGGGCACCTTTCACCTCGCGTTGATGCTGAACGTGGGCTCGCAGTCGCTGCACGTCGCCACGGGCGACTTCAACTCCGACCATATCCCGGATCTCGCCGTCGTCAACGGCTTCACGAACGATGTGGCCGTGGTGATCGGCAGAGGCGACGGGACGTTCGCGACGCTCCAGCGGTTCCGCGTGGGAAACTCGCCGCGCGCCGTCGCGGCGGGTGATCTCGACGGCGATGGCAACCTCGATCTCGCGGTGGCCAACCTGTCGTCGAACGACGTGACGGTGCTGCGAGGGAGGGGCGACGGGACTTTCGTGGACTGGCGGAAGCAGAAAGTCGGTGCGGGCCCGCTGGGGCTGGTCATGGCCGATCTCGACCGGGATGGCACGCTCGATCTCGCAGTGGTGAACGCCGGCTCGAGCAGCGTGACGGTGCTGTTGAATCGGCGGAGCTAGGCGCGGCCGCCAGGCATCGGCCCTAGGGGGAGTCAGGCATCGGCCTAGGGGGAGGCAGGCATCCATGTTCATGAACGTCTCCGTTGCTCCGCTAGTCGCGCCATATACCGCGTAGCCGAGCTCCGGATGCCCGGCGCGGCGCGCGGGAGAACCACCCCGCCGTTCCAGCGGACGACGATGGCTTCGGGTCGCGAGGTGCGCGCACTCAGAGAGACTCGCCATGCGGAGCGTGCGATCCGGCGCACGCCGAAGCTCGCGAAGATACCCGCGACTGGGCTCGAGCGGTCGATCTTGACTCGGCGAGCTCGCGATGTCGATTTCCACGGAGCCCATGAGCGACGACTCCAACGGATACGAAGCCATCGCGGCCGAGTTCATCGCGGCGCGCGGATCACCGGGCGGCGGCCGCCCGGGCGTCGGTGTGTCCACGGTCCGGAAGTGGGCCAGTGCGCTGCGATCCGGCGGAGCGGTGCTCGATCTCGGCTGCGGCTCGGGCTATCCCATCACGCAGGTCCTCGTCGAATGCGGCCTCGCGGTGCACGGAGTGGACGCATCGCCCAGCATGGTCGCCGCGTTCAGAGCGCGATTCCCCGAGGCGCCCATCGAGTGCAGCGACGTGGTGAAATCCAGCTATTTCGGACGTGAATTCGACGCCGTGATCGCCTGGGGCCTGCTGTTCCTGCTCCGGGCCGACGCTCAGGCGCAGCTCGTCGAGAGAGTGGGGCGCGCGCTCAAGCGCGGAGGCCAGTTCCTCTTCACCGCGCCGCGACAGCGCTGCGAGTGGTCCGACAGCATGACCGGATTGGCATCGGCATCACTCGGCGCGGAGGGATATCGGCGGCTTCTGGAGACGGCCGGCTTGGAGCTGGTCGATGAGATGGAAGACGAGGGCGAGAACCACTATTACCTGGCATCCAGGCGGTAGCAGCGCGGGCGCGGAATCGGGCATCCACGCTCGCTATCACCGTCATGCCCGCGAAAGCGGGCATCAACGCTCGCTATCACCGTCCTGCCCGCGGAATCGGATATCAACGCTCGGTATTGCCGTCATGCCCGCGAAAGCGGGCATCCACGCTCGGTATTGCCGTCATGCCCGCGAAAGCGGGCATCCATGTTGGGTCGAGCGAGATGATTTTCTGCCCGGGGTCTTGTCATCACCGGATCCCGATCAGCCGCGAATCCACGGGTCCAGACGATGGAATCCGACCCCGCCGTTAACATCCCCCGCCGCCGTCTCGTCTTCCCGTGCGGGCCGCGAGCTCGCGGCCCGCTACGCTACCACCACGAGGCAATCGCATGGGGCGGAAGCGAATGAACCCGAGAACCGTCGTCGTGGTCGCGGGAGCGGTGGCGACGCTCCTCCTCGCCGCATGCGGAACGCGCCTCTCGCAGGGCGCGGCTTTGGAGAGCGCCCCAGCGCTCGCGGCCGGGCGCGAGCTCCTCCCCGACCAGCAGGTGCAGCAGGTCCTTAACCGCTTCGCCTTCGGGGGCCGGCCGGGCGACGCGGCACGGGTGCGCGCCATGGGCGTGGATCGCTGGATCGCTCTGCAACTCCACCCCGAACGCATCGACGATCGCGCGACCGATCGGCTCGTCGCGAGCTACACGATGCTCGACGTGCCCACCGCGAAGATCCTGGAGTCGTACCGCGAAGTGCGCGAGGCGCGGAAGAGCGCCGCGCAGCGCGCGGGCTCCGCCACGTCGCAGTCGCTTTCGAACGGCGAGAGCTCGCGCGACGGAGCCGCCGCGCGCGAGACCATGCGTGAGATCGCCCGCCGCGATCCCGATGCGCTCGAGGCCGCGCGGCGCGTGCGCGCAGCCACCACCGAGTTGCAGTCGGCGAGACTCGCGCGTGCCGTCATGAGCGAGCGGCAGCTCCAGGAAGTGATCGTGGACTTCTGGGAGAATCACTTCTCCGTGTTCGCCGGCAAGGGCCTCACGAGGTTCTACCTCGCCGATTACGAGCGCGATGCCATCCGGCCGCATGCGCTCGGAAAGTTCCGCGACCTGCTCGGCGCCGTGGCGAAGAGTCCGGCGATGCTCTACTACCTCGACAACTGGCGCAGCACCGCTGACAGCGCCCACCCCACGCTCGCATCCGAGCGGATGCGGCGTCGCGCGCCCGGCGTGCGCGGTGCTGTAGCGCGGCGGCGGATCACCCCGGCCTCGCAGTTGCCGCAGCGGCCGCGGCGCAGGAACGGTCTCAACGAGAACTACGGACGCGAGCTGATGGAGCTGCACACGCTCGGCGTCGACGGCGGCTACACGCAGAACGATGTGATAGAGGTCGCGCGCGCGTTCACGGGGTGGACGATCGACCCGCGCGACGGCTCGTTCGCGTTCCGGCCTCAGATCCACGATGCCGGCGAGAAAGTAGTGCTCGGCCACCGGCTCGCCGCCGGCCGCGGCATCGAAGATGGCGAAGAGGTGCTCGACATCCTCGCATCGAGCCCGGCTACCGCGCACTTCATAGCCAGGAAGCTGGTGGTGCACTTCGTATCGGACTCGGCGCCAACCGCCCTGGTGGAGCGCGTGGCAGAGACATACATGCACACCGGCGGCGACATCCGCGAGATGGTCCGCACGATCGCCACGAGCCCGGAGTTCTTCAGCCGGGCGGCCTACCGCTCCAAGGTCAAGACCCTCTTCGAGCTCGTGGCCAGCGCGCTGCGCGCGATGGACGCCGCGCCCGATACCACCCACCGCACCGCCGCGATCGTCGGAAAGCTCGGGCAACCGATCTTCGGCAGGCAGACGCCCGACGGCTGGCCCGACCACGGTGATGCGTGGATGAACACGGGCGCGATCCTCAACAGGATCAACTTCGGAATCGCTCTCGCCAACGGACGCGTCCCAGGCGCGTCGCTCGCGAGCTGGCCCTACGCCGACTCGCTCTCCGCGCTGAGTCACGAGCAGCAGGTGGATGGCGTGATCGCGACGATCCTCGGTGGCGAGGTGTCGCCAGCCACGCGTGAAGTGCTGGTCTCGGGCGAGAACCCGATGCTCTCGAAGTACGCGGACAGCAGCGCCGCAACGGCTTCATTCGATGTCGCCGCCGCCGCTGACGGCGGTGCGATGGCGAACGGTGGAGGATCGATGACCACGGGTTTCCCCACGCTCCCGGCCACGCGCCCCGCGAACTCCGATGAGCGCCGCCGCCCGCGCGCGCGGCAGGCATCCGGACTGCAGCAGATCCTCGGCCTCGCGCTCGGCGCGCCCGAGTTTCAGAGAAGATGACGCGGGCGTCGGCGGCCGATCCGATCACCAAGGAGCTCTGGTATGAACCGTAGAGTCTTCATGAAGTCCGGCGCGATGGCGCTGGTGACGATGGGCTTGTCGCCCGCCTTTCTCAGGCGGAGCGTGTACGCGCAGGAACTGCTTCGCGGCGCGGCGCGCTACGGCAACAGGCGCGGCAAGGTGCTGATCTGCCTCTTCCAGCGCGGCGCCGCGGATGCGCTCAACGTTGTGGTGCCGCACGGCGAAGCTGCGTACTACCGGATGCGACCGTCGATCGCGATCCCGCGGCCGGCGCGCGGCGCGCGTGGCGCGGCCGGTGCGAGCGCCATCGATCTGGATGGCTTCTTCGGACTGCACCCATCGCTCGCACCCTTCCACGACCTCTGGCAGCGCAAGATGCTCGCTCCGGTGCACGCGGTGGGGAGTCCGAGCAGCACGCGGTCGCACTTCGATGCGCAGCAGTACATGGAGAGCGGCACCCCCGATCGCAAGGGAACCGTCGGCGGTTGGCTCAACAGATATCTGGCCACGAAGGGGACGTGCGAGGAGTGCGATGCGGGCGGGCGGCAGTCGGCCTTCCGCGCCGTATCGCTCACTCCGCAAACGCCGCTCATCCTCGAAGGGCCGGCGCCGAGCATCGCCATGAACGACCTGAACGACTTCACCATCCGCAGCAGCGGAACACAGGCGGAAGAGATCGAAGCGCTCTACTACACGGGAGCGGCCGACATCGTGCACGCGGCGGGGAGCGAGATGGTGGAGGCGATGCGCGTGCTGCGCGCGGCGAACCCCGCGCGCTACCGCAGCGAGAACGGCGCCGAGTATCCGCGCTCCCAGTTCGGACGGCACCTGCAGCAGATCGCGCAGCTCATCAAGGCCGACGTCGGACTCGAGATCGCCTTCGCCGACGTGGGCGGCTGGGACACGCACGTGAACCAGGGCGGTTCATCGGGACAGCTCGCGCAGCGCCTCGCCGACTTCTCCGGCTCCATCGGCGCGCTCGTCACGGACCTCGGCGACCGGATGGCCGACGTGACTATCCTGACGATGTCCGAGTTCGGCCGCACCGCGCGCCAGAACGGCAACGGCGGCACCGACCACGGCCACGCCAGCGCGCTCTTCGTGATCGGCGGCAGCGTGAAGGGCGGGCGCGTGTACGGCCGCTGGCCCGGCCTCGAGCCCGAGCAGCTCAACGAGGGTCGCGACCTCGCCCTCACCACCGACTTCCGCTCCGTCTTCTCAGAAGTGATCACCAAGCAACTCGGCGCCGACCGCATCGACGCGATCTTCCCCGGGTATGGGGGGACGCAGCGGGAGTGGCTGGGAGTGGTCTGAGCAAAGGTGAATGGGGGCGGACAGCGCCGAGGAGGAGATGGGAGGAGATGAGGTCGGACCCCATTTTCGTGTTGTCACCCCCGTCACCCCCGTCATCCCCGCGAACGCGGGGATCCATGTTACCTCGACAAAAATGGATTCCCGCGTTCGCGGGGATGACCGTCAACCGCCACCTCCCCCCACCCTCGGCGCCGGCTGGCGCGCTACTTACTGACGGGCGCCGGCCTCCTGCGCCGATCCGCAGACCTCATCGCCCGCCTCGTAGAGCTGGCGGAGCTCGCATTCGCCGTCGCCAGCCGTGTCGAGAAACCGGCGGCACAGCTCGATCGCCTCCTCCTTAGAGGCGGCTTCGAGGATTGCGAAGCCGCCCACCAGCTCCTTCGACTCCGTGAAGGGCCCGTCGGCCACGGTCACCTTCCCACCGGAGCGCCGGACGCGCGCGCCGAGCGCGCTCGGCAGACACCCCTCCGTGCTGATTAGCCAGCCCTCGCGCATCGCCTCCTCGATGAGCTGTCCCATCCGGGCCATCTCGTCGGGCGTCGGAGGAGTGCCGGTCTCCTCGCTCTTGTAGATCGACAGGAATCGCATTGTAGATGTCTCCATGTGTAGGGTTTCGCAGCCGAGTTGCCTCGTACATCGGACAGCTCGTCCTCGGCTCTACTGATACGTCGAGCGAGGAGCACGGAGATCGACACGACGCGGACGATCGTGACGAATATGCTCGACCTCCGCAGTGGAGTGAGGGACGCGCCGCGCCACCGCGGATGAGAAGTGCGGCCAACCTGATGCTCAGACTGCGACTGGCGATGGGAGTGGGAACCAAGGCGGATGTCCTGACGGTGATGCTCGGCAGCGACCGGCCAGTCACGGTGCGTCAGTTGTCCGACAATCTTTCGTACACGGCGGTCGGGGTTCGCAGCGCCGTGAACGACCTCGCCAGGGCCGGCTTCACCGTATCCGCCAGTGGCAAGCCCGCCGCGTACTCGGCGCCGCACGCCGAGTGGGGCGCTCTGCTGGGTCTACGGGAGCGGCCGCTCTGGGTGGCGTGGCACCTCTGGTTTGCGCTGGTGGTGGACTACCTGGCCTGGGCCGACAACGTGAAGGAGAAGTCGTTGGGAGATTACGCCATCGACGTCAAGCTTCGTGAGCTGCTAGCGGGCCACGAGCTGTTCTTCCGCTACGCGGCGCACGAGCTGCCGCCAGTGGCCTTCGTGAGCGAGGTGGGTGACTACCCAGGAAGGATACGGTCGCTGATCGAGTGGGCTCGGCGGCAGGACCGCAGGGAAGCAGCGTAGCCGCTGCACATCGACCATCCCCTCGAAGGCGGGGATTCATGTTCGATGAGGTAGCCTGGATGCCCGCGTCCGCGGGCATGCCCATGAAAGTCATTCCCGCGAAAGCGGGACCATTCCAACCGTCATCCCCGCGAAAGCGGGACCATTCCAAACGTCATCCCCGCGAAAGCGGGGATCCATTCTTGTAGGAGTAACATGGATTCCCGCTTTCGCGGGAATGACGGGATGGCCGCTTTCGCGGGAATGACGGAGTGACTTCGGCGCTCGAATGATGAGGCACGCATAGGCGCGCCGTTGCCGGCGAGCCGGCTGTCATCAATCCTTGGTAGACCAGCCGCCAGTCGCGCGATTCCACTATGCCGCCCCGCAAGAATGAGCGGGAGCTCGACACATGCACGGTGAGAAGAGCCCGAGCGTCTACATACTGGCCAGCGCGCCACGCGGGACTCTCTACATCGGCGTCACCAGCGATCTCGTGAAGCGAGTGTGGGAGCATCGGAACGACCTGGTCGACGGATTCACCAGGAAGTACGGCGTGCATCGGTTGGTGCACTTCGAGCTTCATCAGCGAATGTACGACGCCATTCAGCGCGAGAAGCGGTTGAAGAAGTGGGAGCGAATGTGGAAGATCGAGCTCGTCGAGAGTCGGAATCCGGAGTGGAGGGATCTCTGGGAGGAGGTGATTGGAGGTGAGGAAAATGGATCCCCGCTTCCGCGGGGCTGACTACCCCGCCGTCATCCCCGCGCAAGCGGGGATCCATTTTCAGTCCGGCCAACATGGATTCCCGCTTTCGCGGGAATGACTTGCCATCGTCATGCCAGCGAAAGCGGGCATCCAGGTTACTCTACCGAACATGGATTCCCGCTTGCGCGGGAATGACGGGCTACGCCCTCGCGATGCCGACGATGGCAGCCACACTCCGCTCCACGTCTTCCTCTGTAGTCCTCCACCCCGACACACTGATCCGCATGGCCGTACGCCCGTGCCACTCCGTCGCGCCGCACCAGCACGTGCCCTCGGCCTGCACACCATCCACGACGCGCCTCGTGCGCTCGGCGCTTCCGAACGACACCAGAACCTGATTCAGCACCACATCGTTCAAAATCTCGAACCCCGCCTCGCGAAGCCGCTCCGCGAACAGACGCGCGAGGCGGCAGTTGCGCTCGATCAGCTCCCGCAGCCCCTGCCGCCCCAGCGAGCGGAGGGCGGCCCACAGCTCCACTCCGCGCGCACGACGCGATGCCTCGGGCGTGTACTGGCAGCGGTCATGCCCCGCGCTGGGCTGCAGGTAGGCGGCACTGAGCGCCATCGCGCGCCGCAGCGGCGCCGGGTCGCGCACGAGCGCGAGCGCAGAGTCGTAGGGCACGTTGAGCCACTTGTGGCAATCGACCGCTCAGGAGTCGGCGAGAGCGCAGCCGTCCACCAGGTCGGCGAGCCGGGGCGACACCGCGGCCCAGAGACCGAATGCACCGTCCACGTGCACCCAGGCACCCGCCTCCCGGGCGCGCTCGCAAATCGGCCGGGCGGGATCGAAGGCGCCGCTGTTCACATTCCCCGCCTGGATGCAGACCAGCGTCCGCTCGTCGAGCCGGGGCAGGGCGTCCGCGCGCATCCGCCCCTCGCCATCGACCGGAACGGAGATCACGCGCGACCGGCCCAATCCGAGCAGCGACAGCGGCTTCAGCAGCGAAACGTGCACCTCTTCGCCGACCACCACCGTGATGGGCGGAGCGCCGAACAGCCCATCCTCCTCGACACTCCAACCCGAGCGAGCCAGCAGCGCCGAGCGCGCCGCCGCCAGCGCCGTGAAGTTGGCCATCGTGGTGCCGGTGACGAAGCCGGCCCGAGTCGACGCCGGCAGCCCGAGCAGATCGACGACCCATTCCGTCACGATCTCCTCGAGCTTCGCCGCCGTCGGCGACATGACCCGGAAGGCAGCATTCTGATCCCACGCCGCCGCGAGCCAACTGGCCGCCAGCGCGGCCGGAACGACACCCCCGGTCACGAAGCCGAAGTACCGCCCGCCCGTCGAGGCCACCGTGCCCCGAGATCCCAGGTCGTCGAGTAGCGCGAGGACATCGGTGGGGGCGGAGGGGTGGTCGGGGAGAGGGCCGCCGAGACCATCCAGGCGGGCGACATCGTCCGGGTGGGGGTTCACCCTCATTTCCGGGGACGCGGTGACGTAGCGTGAGGATCGAGCCGCGGCATCGGAGAGCAGGTCGTGCATCGTCGCCTTCTGGTTGTGGGACTTCATTTTCGAGATGGGATCAGCGGGCGTGGCGGGAGTCCAGCCTGGTGTCGGGCGCCGTCATCGATTTACACCTCCTCCAGCAACCATTGCGAAGCCGAGTGCCACTCGATGCGATCTGGCAGGGGGCGAGAGGGTGGCGTCGGGTCGAGAGTGATGAGGAGCGCTCGGGCATCCGGGTACGCCTCCGCGGCAGCTTGGAGGGAGCGAATCTCGCGCTTCCACGTCCCCTCCGATGTCGTATCGAGTGACACCTGGATGAGCAGCGTGTCCGCTGCCGGATTCTCCGCATGGAAGTCCACCTCCAGGTCGTCTCCCACTCGCACCCAGCCCGCGTCGTATCCGCGACGCTCGAGCTCGAGCAGGACGACGGTCTCGAGGCTCCGTCCCCAATTCTCGCGACGCGCCCGCTCGTACACGGGAATGAGACCCGGGTCTATGGGATATACCTTGCGCGGATTACGCATCCGCTGTCGTTCGGAGGCCGTGTGCATGCTCACCAGGCGCACGAGAAAGGCGTCCTCGATGTGGCTCAACAGGTGGTAGAGCGTTTCCTCTCCCACGGCGATCGCTTGCGACTTCAGGTCACGGTGGAACTTCGAGACGCTGAAAGTCGCCGTTGGATTCGCCATGAGATGGCGTTGGAGACGCCGCAGAGCTTCGACATTCGAGACGTGATGCCGCTCGATCACGTCACGGAGCACCATGAGGTCCACGTAGCCCTTGAGGAGCGACATCCGATCGCGAACATCGGATCCTTGCGCCTCGGGAAAGCCGCCGACCTTCAGGTAGCGGCGGAGCGCGGCATCTACCGCGGCCCGCTCGTCCGGGGTGAGGCGCGCCCACTCGTCCGTCGGCTCCTCACCCGCGTGGCGGAGCGCCTCACGGAAGGAAAAGGGGTGTACGAGCACTTCCATCGAGCGGCCGCGCAGAGAGGTATGCACCTCGCTACTCAGCAGCTTGGCGGAGGACCCGGAGACGAAGACCTGTGTGTCGTGGGCGTCCAGGAGTCGCCGCACGAGAGCTTCCCAGCCAGCAACGACCTGGACTTCGTCCAGGTAAACCGTTCGTCGTCCCTGCTCGCGCACGGCGGGGGCCACGCGTCTGTGCTCCTCGATCAGCCACCCCAGGTCCTCCGCCGTCATCCCCACGAGCCGTTCATCCTCGAGCGATACGAGCAGGTGCGTACCGGGAGCGTCACCCGCAGCCAGGCGTTCGGCGATGTGGCGGTAGAGGAAGGAAGTCTTCCCGCCGCGGCGAACGCCGATGACGGCCAGCGCCTTGTCGGGGATGGCCGGTAGACGGATATCGCGCGCGGTGCGCTCCGGAAGCGGTGCCGCCAGCGACTCGGAGAGCTTGAGGCGGAGCATGTCGTTCGAAATGACCCTTGGCATACAGGTAAAATAGGTGTAATTAGCCCTTGTGAAAAGGGCAAATTATCGTCATTTTACGTGTATCAGAAGGGTCAAATTTGTCGGCTGCCGCGTGACGACGCCGTCGCCATCGCCGACCGTGAGCCAGAAATCATCAGTCATCCCCGCGAAAGCGGGGATCCATGCTCGGCTGGATAAAATGGATTCCCGCTTGCGCGGGAATGACGGTCTTCGCGGGCATGACGGTCGCCGATAGGCATGGTCCGGAGCGCGTCGCTCGTCTTGCCGCCGTCGTAGGAGATCGCGATCCCGCCGTCGCTCCCGATGATCATGCGATCCGAGTTCTCCGGATCGAACCAGAACGTGCGGAAGTCGCGCCGCTCTCGGGACCGCCGTTGATCATCCGCCAGGGGAGCCGCGTCTTGTCGTAGGCTGCGGCGTAGAGGACATCCGGGTTCTTCGGGTTCATGACCAGGTCGATGATGCCGACCTTCTCGTTGATGCAGAGAACCTTCTGCCAGCTCTTCCCGCCGTCAGTGGTCTTGAAGACACCGCGCTCCGCATTCTCGGAGTAGAGGTGCCCCATCGAGGCGACGTAGACCACGTCGGGGTTGCGCGGGTCGATCACGATGCGCGGGATGTGCTGCGAGTCGCGGAGACCCATGTTCGTCCAGGTCTTTCCCGCGTCGGTGGACTTGTAGACACTGTCGCCCGCGTAGGAGCTGCGCGAGGTGAAGCCGTCGCCCGTGCCGACCCAGACGATGTTCGGGTTCGAGGGGGAGATGGTGACGTCGCCGATCGAAGAGGAGCTCTGATCGTCGAAGATCGGGTCCCAGGTCGTGCCGTTGTTGGTGGTCTTGAAGACGCCGCCGACCCAGGGGGCGACGTACATCGTGTAGAGGTGGTCCTTCTCGGGGTGGGAGGGGACATCGATGTCGGCGATGCGCGCCTGCATCCGGAAGGGGCCGATGTTGCGGTAGGGGAGGGTGGAGACGAGGGAGGAGTCGAAGGGGTGTTGCGCGGGGGCGGGGAGGGGGGGAGTAGCGAGCTTGTCACCATGAGCGTCGCCGCGATGGTATAGCTGCGATTCATAGCGGGTTCCTCATCTTGAGAGCGCTCCAGGGCGCTCAGCCGGTGATATTGCAGGACGAGCGACTGCGGTGGGGCAAGGCGAGAGTGCGGTAGAAGGTCGTGTGTCAACAACTATCGGATATTGTATACGGTCCTGTGAGACGTACAGAATGCGCTAGTGTCCCTGGCCATAAGTAAAGCCCGAAATTCCCAGGGGCGGCGCCTGGCACCAATTCCTTGCAGGACTTCTGGCCAGGGACACTAGAGAGCATTGGTGTAGGAGGATGATAGCTGGCTCGGTCCGCTGATCGTAAGTCGGTGTGGAAATCTGCAGCTACCGTGGACCACCGCGACGGGGTCACCCAATCTGGATCGCCGACACCAGCTCCCTGGTTTCTCCGTCACTCCGATATTCCGCCATGCGATCCAGAGGCACCTACTGGCTTGGGAAGTAGCGCGTAAGCAGGGCGGTGATTTTCGTTGTTATGCTGTGCGGTCCTCGCAAGTGCTAACCATAATTTGCGTGGGGTATTGCACACGAATGGCTGAGCCCACTTACCGACTAGTTAGTAATGCCGCATATTCTGGTTTCTGGCCGTTTTGGGCGAATTCTCCTCAGCTCGCAGCAGCCACCGTCGGAGCCCGATGGGCACAATGTGGCAGACATCGAATGAACCTCGCAAGCAATCTCACGGACATGGACCGCGCGAGTCGCCGGCTCGCCAGGCTTCCACTCGCAATAAGACGATTGTCCGCGCAGGAGCTTGGCACCCTGCTGGGCGCCTATGGTCCGTGGAAGCAAACCGCGAGCGCTGCCGCTGAATTGCGCCATGGCTGGGTGAATGACCCGGTGCTTCTAGACCAATACAACCCGAAAGTCGTCGCGGCCCAAGAACAGATCAACCGCCTGGTACTCGAGGACGAGGGCTTCCGAAGGAAGATGGATACCGCGGTACCCGGATTGTCCGAGGACTACATCGCGTTCGTCCTGTACGCCATAGCGGACGCGTTGGTTTACGACAAGAGCGACTCTACCGGAGTCCTGATCCAGACGATATACGGCCCGCTCGAACAGTTCTGTTCTTGGGAGGAACTGGGTCACACCAAGCCTCCCGCGTGGTACTCTCCATCTGCGGTCTAAATGGTCGATATCGGCGGCGCTATACTGAATCTAGGCGCCGGTGTACTCGCCGGCGTCGTAACGGGTGCTGTCAGCGTCCGCTTTGCCCTCAAGCGGTTTCGCGCGGAGCGGAGCTGGGAACGAAAGGTCGCTGCATATACTGACATCTTTGACGCTCCGTACAATATTCAGCGAAACGCGAAGATGCACCTCGAGGAAATCGAGGAGGGAGCTACGTTCGTCAAGGAGTACAAAGACGATGTGCGTCGCCAGGCGGGTCAGGGTTACGATACGATTCGCCGTGCAGCGATCAAGGGGATCTTCATCGTCGGCTCCGCTGCGGCGGCGAGACTGGACCAGCCCGTCAGCGTTTTCGACGAGCCGCGTTATGGATACGACATGCATGACAGGATTAGCGCCGATCTCGATGCAGTAAGGAAGGCGCTGGTTGATCTGCGCACGCCGATGTTTACGAGAGCGATGCATTCGATCGGCGCCAAATTGGCAAACACCCTTTGAGGCCAGCTGGATCTCGCCGTACAGCGCTGCCTAACAATCGTTAGAGCGACAAGTCAATGCAGTCGAGTTCGACGCGCACGAGTGACTTGGCGAGCACGCTTCGGTGTCGCTATCGTACTATTCTGACGAGGAGTGAGCTAATGCCGACAAAGAAGACGGCTTCCAAGAAGCGATCCGCGCGAAAGACGGGCGCACGAGGCTCGAGTGTCAAGAAGGCGTCGGCACGAAAGAGTACGGCGCGCAAGTTCATCCGAAGAGGCGCCAAAAAGGCCTCAAGTGGCAAACGCGCAGTCATGGTACGGAGCGCTGCGCCCGGAGGCCACGTCTACGTGTTCACCACCAAGGGCACACGAGTCGCGGGCGTGCATGTGGCCAAGAAGGCCACTGCCCATGAGATCAAGAACACGCTTGGCATTTCGAATTCCTTGGTGACGTCGGCGGAGCGCACACTGAGAGACCTGGAGGCTAAGGGTCGCATACCTAGAACGAGTTGAGATGCCTTCTCATCAGCGGGACCCCAAGGCGGTATTCCTTAACGTTCCGTACGACCCTGGTTATGAGCGACAGTTCGTCGCTCTCGTCGCCACGATAATCGCTATAGGTCGCATTCCGCGCTGTGTTTTGGAAATCGCAGAGACAGGGGAGGGTCGACTCCGACGTTTGCTCAACCTCATCCGCGCCTGCGAAGTCTCGGTTCATGATCTTAGCCGTGTTGGCGTTCCGCCTCGTTTCAATATGCCGTTCGAGCTGGGACTATCGTGTGCAATAGCTCGGAGCGCTCCCGGGTATAAGTACTTGCTGCTTGAGCGCGTGCAGCATCGCGTCCAAAAGACTTTAAGCGACTTGAACGGGAGAGACCCGTATATCCATGGCGGCACCGTTCGTGGTACCGTCACGTGCGTTCTAGATGCCATGCGTCCGAGGAGCGGCGCTCCTGACGTCGACGAGGTATATCGTTTTTGCCGCACAATGTCGATCGTGGCCAGAGAGATCAAACGGAAGCGCGGGCGCGGCACTCTATTCGCCCGTACGGCCTTTCTTGATCTTGTTACGTTAGGCACCGTACGGGCCCAGCAGCTCGGTTTTATCTCTTCATAGCCCTGCCCCCCGGGGGGGAAGGCGCTCTAACGATTCACTGGAGCTGACGGGCGGCCGACCGGCGTACGCCGATCGGCTCCTGCCTTGGCCGCTCGCAGCTCAGTTCAAGAGTTAGATGGCGACGAGCCTCGCTGTAGATCACAGCTTGCTTCACCCACATTGTCATGACTGATCCCGTACCAAATCAAGCTGTCGAAGATGGTGTCGAAGATCTCGACGAACTTTCGGAAGTCCTACCCACGACGACCTTCTCCATTACGTCGTATGGAGCGGACTATCCGGTAGATGGCCTAGTCAAGAGGATGACGGAGGGTGATGTCGTCGTCCCGATCTTCAATGCAATACCCGTTGAGGGTCAGACCGCGGTGGGCTTTCAGCGCGAATTCGTGTGGAAAAAACCGCAGGCAGATCGATTCATCGAGTCCCTACTCCTTGGCCTACCAGTTCCAGGGATATTCCTGGTCAAGGAGCTAAATGGAAAGCTGTTAGTGCTGGATGGCCATCAGCGTTTGAGCACCCTGTACAGTTTCTACCAGGGCATCTTCGCCGGTTCCGAGTTCAAGCTGGAAAACGTTCAGGAGCGATGGGTCGGCAAGACCTACCGAACGCTCGCTCCGGATGATCGTCGGCGTTTGGACAACAGCATCATTCACGCGACGATCGTGCGTCAAGATGAGCCCTCGGAGGACCAAAGCAGCATTTACCTGATTTTCGAGCGACTGAATTCCGGTGGCACGATCCTGCAGCCACAAGAAATTCGTGTCGCGCTTTACCATGGTCCGTTCGCGGCGCTGCTCAGTCGACTCAACGAGAACTCGGATTGGAGAGCCATGTACGGGCGTAAAAACGCTCGACTTAAGGACATCGAACTGATCCTGCGATTTTTCGCGCTTTATTACTACGGCCGCAATTATCGCCGGCCCATGAAGGCGTTTCTGAACCGGTACATGGCGGCCAACCATGATCTGGCTCTCCAAGGGGAGGATGCGCTTCGGTCGATATTCACCCAGACCGTTTCCGCCATCCGTAAAGGAATAGGCTCGGACGCATTTCGCCCATGGGGCCAAGTGAATGCAGCGGTTCTTGATAGTGTCATGGTTGGTGTCGCGCAGCGCATAGCCGGCGGTCCGATTGGAGACATCGCGATGTTGGAGGCATCCTACGCTGGCCTGATTGCGAATGATGACTTTCTAGATGCGGTCCGTCGCTCCACTGCCGATGAGGAAAGCGTTCGGACACGGCTCCGTCTGGCACGCGAGGCCTTTGCTGTAGTTGCATGAGCGGACGATTTGAGGTTCATCGGCTGAAGCGCCGTCTTGATGCAACGTTCGCTCGCGCACCACAGTCAAATGCAGATCCCGAGGTCCAATCAGATTCAGCGCGGTATCTGTGCGTGCTCGTATCCGGCTACCTCGAGAACGCGCTCGTCGCGTTGCTACTGGATATGGCCAGTCGGCGGGCCGCACCGGAATTGGCATCTTTCGTTGAACGCGCACTCGACAGATGGACGAACGCACATGCTGAGAAGATATCGCAACTACTAGGCAGCTTCAGCTCGGAGTGGAAAGCGAAGACAGATGCGTTCTTGGTCGACGAACGCAGAGACGCAGTGAACAGCCTGATCGCACTGCGGCATCAGATCGCGCACGGCGAGTCGGTCGGCACGAGTATGGTGCAAGTAAAGCAATACTACGAGTCCGTCCAGGATGTCATTGACTTCGTCGCGGATCTCGTGGATGCAAGATAACGTTCTCGAACGCGCCATCTAACGAACGCTGAAGCTGACAAGGAATCTGCGGATTGCGCCGGACCGCACCCAGCGATCTTATTGGACTTCCTTGCAGCTTAGGCGGGGTGTTAGGTCGCGCCGCTCTTACACTGTTCCACTGCATGCCACTGGATCTATCCCGCCTGCTCGTAGTGTCCGTCAGCTCGAGAGCGCTCTTCGATCTCGAATGGGACGCAAGGATCTACGACCGAATGGGTCCTGACAAGTTCCGCGAGCATCGGATTCAGACTGAGGACGAGATCTTACGGCCCGGTACCGCATTTCAGTTTGTGAAGGGGCTTCTGGCCCTTAACCTGAGCGCCACGGAGCGCGCCGTGGAAGTGATCGTGGTATCGCGCAACGATCCCGATCTTGGGTTGAAGGTAACGCGGTCTATCGAACACCACGCACTCGACATCAGTCGCATCGCCTATATCGGCTCGGAGCCCATTACGGGCTACCTGGCGGCGTACGAGACTGACCTGTTCTTAAGCGCTAACCCCACAGACGTTCAGGCGGCAGTCGACGCCAGTATCGCGGCCGCCGTCCTGTACCGACCTCCGATTGAAACTGCCGGCGATATGGCCGATCTCCGGATCGCTTTTGACGCGGACGCGGTTCTATTCTCCGAAGAGTCGGAGCACATTGGTCTTCCCCCCGTTTGATGGACACCTCAACAAGCCCGACTATCATACGGGAGGAGGTGTCGAATGGCGAGAAGGCGGAGGCAGTTCACAGCAGAGTTCAAGATCGAGGCAGTACGGCTG
>Ga0182741_1000816_pt1 | contig 44085 bp, 39 predicted proteins | sample eDN5th37CBELigOP_FD_128874 | JGI IMG/M metagenome (GOLD analysis project Ga0182741, IMG submission 128874) | Enriched Organic Plus compost microbial communities from Emeryville, California, USA - eDNA 5th pass 37_C BE-Lig OP (version 2) (version 2) ... | reverse complement strand
GCATAAGCTAATATCAACAAACGCTTATTGGTTATCACAAGAGCGGTTATATTGACGCGAAGTTATAACCAAGACCGCCTTACCGCCCGCGCCGGGGTTGGGCCTTCCGTTTCGCGCTGCTTCCAGGGACGGGGGCGTTCGTAGAGAGTCGAACGTGTCCTTCTTCACTCTTCCCGCCGTCCGAGACGTCAAGCCCGAACGCGCCACCGCGCTGGTGTTCGAGGACGCGCATTCGCGCGCGCTGCTCGAGCGTATCGAGCGCATCGCGCCCAGCGACGCCTGCGTGCTGATCACCGGCGAAACCGGTACCGGCAAGGAACTGGTGGCGCGCCACGTGCACGCCATGAGCCGGCGCCGCGATCGGCCGTTCGTCGCGGTCAACTGCGGCGCACTGACCGATACGCTGATGGAGAGCGAGTTGTTCGGTCACGAGAAGGGCGCCTTCACCGGCGCCCACGCGTCGCTGCCCGGCTGGTTCGAGCAGGCCGACGGCGGCACGCTGTTCCTCGACGAGATCGGCGAGCTGCCGCTGTCCGCCCAGGTCAAGCTGCTGCGGGTGCTGCAGGAGCGGGAAGTGGTGCGGCTGGGCTCGCGCACGCCGATCGCGGTCGACGTGCGCATCATCGCCGCCACCAACGTCGAACTGGCGTCGGCGGTGGCGGCCGGCCGTTTCCGCGAGGACCTGTTCTACCGCATCCACGTCGCCGCCCTGCGGCTGCTGCCGCTGCGCGAACGGCCGGGCGACATCCTGCCGCTGGCGCGCTTCTTCTTGCTGCGCTACGCCCGCCAGCTCGGAATGGGCGCAGTGACGCTGTCCCCGGACGCCGAGCGGCGGCTGCTCGAGCATCCCTGGCCGGGCAATATCCGCGAGCTGGAGAACACGCTGCATCACGCCTTGCTGCTCTGCCGCAACCACCGCATCGAGGCGGCCGACATCCAGCCGGCGCCGCTGCGCCCTGTCGCGCCGCCGGCCGCGAGCCCGGCGCAGCCGGTGGCCGCCGCGCAACCGGCACCGGTCGCCACCCCGGCGTCGCCCCTGCGACTGCTCGACGAGGCGCTGACGGCGTTGTTCGAGCAGGCACCGGACAATCTGTACACGCAAGTCGAGGACGCGCTCATCCTCGGCGCCCTCCGCTACTGCGACGACAACCAGTCGCAGGCGGCCCGCCTGCTGGGGATCACCCGCAACGTCCTGCGCGGCCGCCTGGCACGATTGGGCACGCCAGCGGCGGATGCGCGCGACCTTCATTGAACAAGGCGCAAGGAGCCCTCCTATGAACCGCTTTCCCCTCCTGCTCGAACCGTCGGAGCTGGCGCCCCGACTCGGCGAGCCAGGCCTGCTGATCGTCGACGTCGGCAAGGAGGCCGTGTACCGCCAGGCCCACGTCCCCGGCGCCATCCACCTCGACTACCGCCGCCTGCAGCGCGGCACGCCGCCCGCCCCCGGCCTGCCGCCGGCGCCGGAGCACATCGCCGCGCTACTGTCGGAGATCGGCCTGACGCCGGAAACCCACGTGGTTGCCTACGACGACGAGGGCGGCGGCCGCTCGGCGCGGCTGCTGTGGCTGCTCGAACTGGCCGGGCATCGCCGCTATAGCTGGGTCAACGGCGGCATCCACGCCTGGCTGGCCGACGACCTGGCGTACGAATCGACGCCCAACGCGCCGACCGCCACGCGCTATGAACCGGGCGAACCGAACGCGCGCGCGATCGTCGATCTGGACTATTTGCTGGCGCGCCATCGCGACGCCGACGTGGTGGTGTGGGATGCCCGCTCGCGCGAGGAATACGAGGGCAGCCGGCCGCTGGCGGCCAAGGCCGGCCACATCCCCGGCGCCGTGAACTACGAGTGGACGACGGCGCAGGACGCCGCCCGCGACGGCCGCTTGCGCGATCTGGAGACGATACGCGCCGAACTGGCGGCGCTGGGCATCGACGGCAGCAAGGAGATCATCACCCACTGCCAGACCCACCACCGCTCCAGCTTCACCTGGCTGCTGGGCCGCATCCTCGGCTTCGACGACATCCGCGGCTACGCCGGCTCCTGGTCGGAGTGGGGCAACCACCCCGACACGCCGGTGGAACGCGGCGCCTGACATTCCCCTACCGGCAACGACCGTCGCGCCATGCGCGACGGTCGCAACACCGCCTCGTGCGCGCCGCGCCGACCGCGCGTTCGGCTGGCTTTGGTCTTTGCATCCCCACTCCCCTCGATGCCACCGAGCATCGCGGGCGAAAGCGGAAGAAGGCGCGCCGCCTGTTTGAGGCCCCGTCTTCGGGGCCGAGTTCGGCGCGCCCCGCTTTCGCTTAAGAAGCGCAGGGGAGCCCAGCCGCAGGCCGGGCCGGCATCGCGGGGGCGTTTCTTTGCCTACTTTTCTTTGCGCGCTCAAAGAAAGTAGGCCGCCCGCGGGGCGGGACCCCGCACAACCGCGCCCGATGAGGGCGGACAAGCGCCGCAGGCGTGCCTTTCACACCGTCAGCGGCTCACTCCCGAACCACCGACAGCACCACCCACAAGCCGCCGTCGCGCAGGTGGCGAGCATCCAACGCTGCCTACCACCCCATCCGCTTGCGCAACAACCACCCCACCCAGGTGCCAACCAGCGCGAACACCGCGAACACCCAGCCCGATACCGCCGCTGCCATGATGCCCGACAGCAGCGTGCCGATGGTGCAGCCGAGCGCCACCATCGAGCCCCAGCCGAGCAGCACGCCGCCGAATAGCGCGCGCACCGACTCTCCTAGGCGCGGCAGGCGCGGCTTGAAATCGCCGCTGGGCACGGCGACGCCGAGCGAACCGAGCACCAGGCCGGCGACGAAGGCACCGTTCTCCGACCACAGCGTCTCCTTCACCGTGGTCGCGCAGCCGGCGAAGCCATCCAGCCCCTCCAGCCGCTGCGGGAACCAGGACGCGCCGCTGACCGCGGTGCGAGCGATGCTGCCCAGCTCGGCGGTGACGCCCAGTGGGCCGATGCGCAGATAGGCGAGCACGCCGATGAAACCGATCAGGATGCCGCCGACGTAAGCCGGCCAACGCCGCTGCCACCACGGCTGCGCCGGATCGGCCGCCGGGCGCCGGTGCGCCCGCGCCAGCAGCGCCGCCACCACACCCAACAGCGCCAACTGCAGGGCCACCGAGCCGCCGTAGCCGAATCCGCGCGGCAGCCAGGCCACCGGCGCCTCCTGTAGCGCGCCCAGATACAAGGTGTTCCAGCTCAGAAAACCGAGCACGAAGCCGATCAGCGCGCCGAACAGGGCGATAGGCGAGGTCGGCGAGCCTTCGCCCAGGCGGTAAAGGTGGGCGCTGATGCAGGAACCGGACAGCGCCATGCCGAAGCCGAAGCTCAGCGCCCCCACCGCCAGCACCCAGCTGACCGGCCCGATATGAGCGCCGGGCGGCAGCCGGCCGGTGGTGGGATCGGGCAGGAAAGCGCCGAACAACACGTGATAGCCGAGGGTGCCGACCGCCAGCGCGGCGACGATGCCGAGCAGGCCGCGCGCATCGCGCCCGGCGAAGAAATCGCGGGTCACGCAGTAGAAGCAGAAGCGGGAGCGCTGCAGCGCCACCCCGAAGGCGACACCCAGCAGCACCGACAGGCTCAGTTCGCGGCCGCTGCCGGGCACGGCCGAGAGCCGGTGCGCGAGATAGAACGCCACCGCGATCGCGACCGCGCCGGCCGCGAGCCGGTGCAACGGCGGCAGCGGCGCGGCCGCGGCGGACGCAGGCACAACAGGCGTAGACGACATGTTCGTTCCCGAGAAAAGCAGCGCGGCGCTTTCGGAACCCTCCCGTGGGCTCCCAGCGCCGCAAATCGGTTACCACGCCCGGCCGGCGCGGGATGCTCGACGAAGGCTTACTTGCCGCCCCAGACCGTACCGGCCAGGTTGACGATCGGCACGCCCACCGCGTTGCCGTACTCGGTCCAGGAACCGTCGTAGTTGGCGACCTCGTAGCCGAGCAGCTTGGACAGCGCGAACCAGGTGTGGCTGGAGCGCTCGCCGATGCGGCAGTAGGTGATGATCGGCTTGCTGCCGTCGACGCCCTTGGCGGCGTAGATCTTGCGCAGCTCCTCCACCGGCTTGAAGGTGCCGTCGGCGGCCACCGCCTCGCCCCAGGGCACGTTCACGGCGCCCGGCACGTGACCGGCGCGGATCGACAGCTCCTGCACGCCGGCGGGCGCGAACACCTTGCCCTGATACTCGTCCGGCGAGCGGATATCGACCAGCGCGACGTCGGCCTTCTTCTCGGCGGCGGCGACCACGTCGGCCAGGCGCGCGCGCAGCTTGGTGTTGACCTTGGTGATCTCGATGTTGCCCGGCGCCGGCTGCTTGACCACGGCCGACAGCGGACGATTCTCCGCCTCCCACTTCTTGCGGCCGCCGTCCAGCAGCTTGACGTTGTTCACGCCGTAGATATCGAACACCCACGCGCCCCAGGCGGCGAACCAGTTATTGGTGTCGCCATAGAGAATCACGGTGCTGTCGTTCGACACGCCGGCATTGCGCAGCAGCTTCTGGAAATCTTCCTTGCCGACGATATCGCGGCGGACCCGATCGACCAGATCGGTATGCCAGGCGAAGTTGACCGCGCCCGGCACGTGGCCGCGCTCGTACACGCCCGGATTGACACTGACTTCGATCACCCGGACCTTGGGGTCGTTGAGGTTCTTCTCCAGCCAGTCGGTGGATACCAGGAAATCGGACGCCGCGGCGAACACGCTCTGGCTGGCGAGCAGCGCGGCCGAGGCGAACAGCGCTCGAAAGATCTTCATCGGGGGCTCCGGCTTTATTGTTCTGGGTGCCTAAACATAGCCAGCGCCCGCAGCGCGACGGAACGAACCAATTTTAATAACGTAATAACCAAATTATCGATCATTTATACCCATAACATCCCTCCAGGCATATCCATGAGGCCGTTCCGTTAAATATCACGGCCCGCGCCTTCGCCGCCGCGTCTATGGTTATTCCCAACGGCTATTTGGTTTCGCCGACACCGCTAACTTAAGTTGGCCCCAACCGGACCACCGGAGCATCGACCCACCCGCCGATCTCCGGTGCTTCCTCATCGAAGCACCCGTGCGGCGCTTATCGACGAGGAAGAGGCAAAACCGTGACCGGCTCCATACCCAGCCATGCCCATGCCGAGCTGGCGGCGACCGCCGCCAGCGACCGCGCGCCGGCGCTGCTGCCCGCGCGAATCCTGCAAACCGACGCCGAGGCCCTGCTGGCCGCGCGCCGATTGGCGGAGAAGGCCGCCGCCGGCGCCGCCCACCGCGACCGCGCTCGCCACCTGCCGTGGCGCGAGATCGAGGAGTTCAGCAGCAGCGGCTTGGGCGGCATCACCATCCCGCGCGCCTACGGCGGGCCGAAACTGTCCTTCGTCACCCTGGCGGAGGTGTTCCGCCTGATCTCGGCGGCCGACCCCTCGCTGGGCCAGATTCCGCAGAGCCACTTCGGCATCCTCGCCCTGATCGAGGCCGCCGCCGACGACCAACTGAAGCGGCGGATCTACGCCTCCGTGCTCGGCGGCGCGCGTATCGGCAACGCCGGCCCCGAGCGCAACAGCAAGCACACCCTGGACATGAGGGCGCGGCTGGAACGGGTCGGCGACGGCTACCGGCTTACCGGCACCAAGTTCTATTCCACCGGCGCCCTGTTCGCCCATTGGGTCAGCGCCAAGGCCATCGACGACGCCGGCCGCCCGGTGCTGGCGCTGATTCCCCGCGGCAGCCCGGGCCTGACCATCGTCGACGACTGGTCCGGCTTCGGCCAACGCACCACCGCCAGCGGAACCGTGCTGTTCGAGCGCACCCCGGTGGCGGCGGAGAACGTGGTGCCGCTGACGCCCCTGAGCGAACGCCCGACCCTGCAGGGCGCGACCTCGCAGCTGATGCAGGCCGCCATCGACGCCGGCATCGCCCGCGCCGCGCTGGACGACACCATCGCCTTCGTGCGCGGCCGCTCCCGGCCCTGGATCGACGCCAAGGTCGAACGCGCCGGCGACGATCCGTACGTGATCGCCGACATCGGCCGTCTGCAGATCGACCTGCACGCCGCCGAGGCGCTGCTGCGCAAGGCCGCCGAACTGCTCGACCGCACCGCGGCCGCTCCGGTCGACGCCGCCGCGGCCGCGCGCGCCTCGATCGCGGTCGCCGAAGCCAAGGTGCTCGCTACCGAGATCGCGCTGCAGGCGAGCGAGAAGCTGTTCGAGCTGGCCGGCTCGCGGGCCACCCTGGCCGAGTTCAACCTCGACCGGCACTGGCGCAACGCCCGCACCCACACCCTGCACGACCCGGTGCGCTGGAAGTATCACGCCATCGGCAACTACCGCCTCAACGGCGCGTTGCCGGCCCGTCATTCCTGGATCTGAGGTAGCCGCCATGACCGCGACAGGCAATCGCAACGACGGCCAGGTGGCCGTGATCGGCAGCGACGCCGAGGCGCTGCGGACGGCGCAAGAGCTGGCGGCGCGCTTCGCGCCCGGCGCCGCCGAGCGCGACCGCGAACGCCGGCTGCCGCACGCCGAGCTCGATCTGTTCTCCCGCTCCGGACTGGGCGGCATCACCGTGCCCAAGGACCTGGGCGGCGCCGACGTCTCCAGCGTGACCGTGGCCAAGGTGATCGCGCTGCTGGCGCAGGCCGACGGCTCGCTCGGACAGATCCCGCAGAACCACTTCTACGCGCTGGAGGTGCTGCGGGTGAACGGCACGCCGGCGCAACAGCGGCGGCTGTACGGCGAGGTACTGGCCGGCGCCCGCTTCGGCAACGCGCTGGCCGAGCTAGGCACCCGCACCGCCGCCGACCGCAACACCCGCCTGCGCCGCGACGGCGACGGCTACCGCATCACCGGCCGCAAGTTCTACTGCACCGGCGCGCTGTTCGCGCAGCGCATTCCCACCGCGGTGGCCGATCACCACGGCATCACCCTGCTCGCCTTCGTCCACCGCGACGCCGAGGGCCTGGAGGTGATCGACGATTGGAGCGGCTTCGGCCAGCGCGGCAGCGCCAGCGGCACGGTGTTGTTCGACGACGTGTGGGTGGCGGCCGACGACGTGGTCGGCTTTCAGTCGGCATTCGACCGGCCGACCGCGGTCGGTCCGTTCGCGCAGCTCATGCATGCCGCCATCGACGCCGGGCTGGCGCGCGCCGCGTTCGAGGACCTGTTGGCGTTCGTGCGCGAGCGGGCGCGGCCGTGGATCGATTCCGGTGTCGACAAGGCCGGCGACGATCCGCTCACCCTCGCCGAGATCGGCAAGCTGAGCGCGCGCCTGCACGCCGCCGAGGCGCTGCTGGAGATCGCCGGCGAACGGGTCGACAGCGCCCGGCGCGAACCGCACGCGCAGTCGGTGGCCGCCGCCTCCATCGCCGTCGCCGAGGCGCGCGCCATCACCACCGAGATCTCGCTCGCCGCCGGCAGCAAGCTGCTCGAGCTGGGCGGCTCGCGCGCCTCGCTGGCCGAGCACAACCTCGACCGGCATTGGCGCAACGCCCGTACCCACACCCTGCACGACCCGGTGCGCTGGAAGTACCACGCGGTCGGCGACTACTACCTGAACGAACGCCTGCCGCCACGGAGGGGGACCATCTGATGGGCAAGAAAAAGCAGATCCTCGTCAACGCGTTCAACATGAACAGCGTGGGCCACATCAACCACGGCCTGTGGACCCATCCGCGCGACCGCTCGCCGGAGTTCGACACCCTGCAGTACTGGATCGATCTGGTGCAGCTGCTGGAGCGCGGCCTGTTCGACGGCCTGTTCATCGCCGACATCGTCGGCGTCTACGACGTCTACCAGCGCTCGGTGGAGCTCACCCTCAAGGAGTCGGTGCAACTGCCGGTCAACGACCCGCTGGTGCTGGTGTCGGCCATGGCCGCCGCCACCCGCCACCTGGGCTTCGGCATCACCGTCAACTTGAGCTACGAGCCGCCGTACCTGTTCGCGCGCCGCATGTCGACGCTGGATCACCTAAGCGGCGGCCGGGTCGCCTGGAACATCGTCACCGGCTACCTCGACAGCGGCGCCCGCGCCATGGGGCTGACCGAGCAGATCGAGCACGACCGCCGCTACGAGCAGGCCGACGAATACCTGGAGTTGCTCTACAAGCTCTGGGAAGGCAGCTGGGAAGACGGCGCGGTGCTGAAGGACCGGGAGCGGCGCGTGTTCACCGACCCGGCGCGGGTACACCCGGTGCGCCATCACGGCGAATTCTTCCGGCTCGAGGGCTATCACCTGTGCGCGCCCTCGCCGCAGCGCACGCCGGTGCTGTACCAGGCCGGCACCTCCGAGCGCGGCCTACGCTTCGCCGGCCGCCACGCCGAGTGCGTGTTCATCAACGCCCAGAACCACGAGGCGGCGCGCCAGCAGGTAGCGCAGATCCGCGCCCATGCCAAGGAGGCCGGCCGCGACCCGGCGTCGGTGAAGATCGTCATGGGCTTGAACGTGGTGGTGGCGCCGACCGAGGCCGAGGCGCGCGACAAGTACCTGGAGTACCGCCGCTACGCCAACCCGGAGGCGGGGCTGGCGCATTTCTCCAGCTCGGTCGGCGTCGACTTCTCCCGCTTCGATCTGGACGAGCCGATCCAGATCGGCAATTCCAACGGCATCCAGTCGGTGGCCAAGACCTTCAGCGGCTGGACCAAGCGCGCCCTGCTGGAGCAGCACGCGCTGGGTGGCCGTTACACCACCGTGATCGGCTCGCCGTCGCAGGTCGCCGACGAGCTGGAATCCTGGGTCGTGGAAACCGGAGTGGACGGCTTCAACCTCACCCGCACCGTTACGCCGGAGAGCTACGCCGACTTCATCGATCTGGTCGTGCCCGAACTGCAGGACCGCGGCTCGTACAAGACCCGCTACGCCGAGGGCACGCTGCGCGAGAAGTTGTTCAGCGCCAGCCCGCGGCTGCCGGACAGCCATCCGGCGGCGGCCTGGCGAACGCCGGCGCCGCGGCGGGCCGCCGTCGGCTAGCGGCGCCGCCCTCAACGACCACCGGAGCGTCTCCGGCTCAGACCCCAGGCAAGCCACGGCTGCCGCTTCCGCGCCTGCGGCCGCGCAGCCTCGAACCGTGGCGCCTCACTGAAACCCGAAACGCTGTCAGGAGCATTCAACGATGTTCGGTTCCAAGATTTCCCGTCGCCGCCTGCTGGCCTCGTTCGCCGCCATCCTGCTGACCGGCCTGGCCGGCACCGGCCAGGCCGCCGACTACGGCAAACCGCTCAAGCTCGGCACCACCGCCGCCTTCGTGCCGCCGCTGGAAGCGGCGGTGGCGGAAGCCGCCAAGGAAGGGCTCAAGGTCGAGCTGGTCGAGTTCACCGACTGGATCGCGCCCAACGTCAGCGTCGCCAACGGCGACATCGACGCCAACTATTTCCAGCACATCCCCTTCCTCGAGAACGCCAACAAGGACGGCCGTTACGGCCTGGTGCCGTTCGCGCCCGGCATCATCAACAACGTCGGCCTCTACTCGAAGAAGCACAAGAGCATCGACGCCCTGCCGGTCGGCGCCAAGGTCGCCATCCCCAACGATCCGATCAACAGCGGCCGCGCCCTGCAGATGCTGGAGAAGGCCGGCCTGATCACGCTCAAGCCCGGGGTCGGCTACAAGGCCACCCAGGCCGACATCACCAGCAACCCCAAGAAGCTACGGCTGATCGAGCTGGAAGCGGTGCAGCTGGCGCGTGCGCTGGAGGAGGTGGATCTGTCGCTGGGCTATCCGCACTACCTGCGCCTGGCCGGCACCATCGATCCGAATTCGGCGCTGCTATTCGACGGTCTCGACTATCCCGAGTACGTCATTCAGTTCGTCATCCACCCGCGCAGCAAGGACGACCCGCGCCTGCGCCGCTTCGTCGAGATCTACCAGACCTCGCCGGTGGTGCGCGCCGCGCTCGACAAGGCCAACGGTTCCCTCTATCAGCCCGGTTGGAAGCTGTAACCATGAGTATCGTCAACGTTGCACTCAAGCAGCCGCACGAACTCCAGCCCGAGCCGGCGCCGCCGGCGGCCGAACCGCGGCAGCGCGAGGTCCACCTGCGCTTCGTCGGCCTGGGCAAGACCTACCAGGCCGCGCACGGCCCGGTGCAGGCGCTGCGCGGCATCGACCTGGAAGTCCGCCGCGGCGAGGTGTTCGGCATCATCGGCCGCAGCGGCGCCGGCAAGTCCTCCCTGCTGCGCACCATCAACCGCTTGGAGCGGCCGACCGAAGGCAAGGTGCTGATCGACGGCGAGGACATCGGCGACTACGACGAGGAGCGCCTGGTGCTGCTGCGGCGCCGAGTCGGCATGATCTTCCAGCACTTCAACCTGATGTCGGCCAAGACGGTCGGCGAGAACGTCGAGCTGCCGCTACGGGTGGCGGGCGTGCCGCGCTGGGAGCGCGAACGCAAGGTGACCGAGCTGCTGCACCTGGTCGGCCTGGAGGGCAAGCGCGACGCTTATCCGTCGCAGCTGTCGGGCGGGCAGAAGCAGCGCGTCGGCATCGCCCGCGCGCTGGTGCACGATCCGCAGATCCTGCTCTGCGACGAAGCGACCTCGGCGCTGGACCCGGAGACCACGCAGTCGATCCTCGCCCTGCTGCGGGAAATCAACCGCCGGCTGGGGCTGACCATCGTACTGATCACCCACGAAATGGCGGTGATTCGCGAGATCTGCGACAGCGTGGTGGTGCTGGAGCGCGGCGAGATGGTGGAGCGCGGGCCGGTGTGGCGGGTGTTCGGCGACCCGCGCCATGCCGTCACCCGCACCCTGCTGGCACCGCTGCAGCATGGCCTGCCCGAGGATCTGCTGCTGCGGCTGCAGGCGCAGCGGCAGCGCGCGGACGACCGCGCGCTGCTGGAACTGCGCTTCACCGGCGAACGCGAGCCGGACCTGGCCGCGCTGATCGCCAGCCTGGGCGGCGAGGTATCGCTGATCGCCAGCAACGTCGAGCGCATCCAGGGGCGCACCCTGGGCCGCCTGCTGCTGACGGTGCGGGGCTCGGCGCGATCGGCCGACAACCTGCTGCACCGCGCGCACGCGCATGTCGACCGCGTGGAGGTACTGGGCTATGTCGCTGCTGCTTGAACGGCTCTGGCAAGGCCTGATCGACACGCTGCTGATGGTCGGCGTGTCGGCGGCGATCGCGCTGCTGGCCGGCATCCCGCTGGCGGTGTTGCTGGTCACCAGCGGCAAGGGCGGCATCTTCGAGGCGCCGCGCCTGAACGCCGTGGTCGGCGCCATCGTCAACCTGTTCCGGTCGGTGCCGTTCCTGATCCTGATGGTGGCGCTGATTCCGTTCACCCGCCTGATCGTCGGCACCACCTACGGCGTATGGGCGGCGGTGGTGCCGCTGACCATCGCCGCCACGCCGTTCTTCGCCCGCATCGCCGAGGTGAGCCTGCGCGAGGTCGACCACGGCCTGATCGAGGCGGCTCAGGCCATGGGCTGCCGGCGCTGGCACATCGTCCGCCACGTGCTGCTGCCGGAGGCGCTGCCGGGCATCGTCGGCGGCTTCACCATCACCATCGTCACCATGATCAACTCCTCGGCCATGGCCGGCGCGATCGGCGCCGGCGGCCTCGGCGACCTGGCCTACCGCTACGGCTACCAGCGCTTCGACACCCAGGTCATGGTCACCGTGATCGTGGTGCTGGTGGCCCTGGTCAGCCTGATTCAGATCAGCGGCGACCGGCTGGCACGGCGGCTCAACAAGCGCGCCTCGTAGCTCGCGAACGGCCGCTACCAGCGAGCCGGCGCCGGGAGTTCCCGGCGCCGGCCCAATCACGCCGCGCTCCATCTACATGGAGTTCACGCCCCGGCCAGCGCGCGTTGCGCCCGCGCCGCTTCCAACTGCCGCACCAGCGGCAGCACCCGCTCGCCGAAGTACTGCACTTCCTCCAGGTAATGCAGGAAGCCGGCCAGCACCAAGTCCACACCCACCGCCTTGAGGGCGACGATGCGCTCGGCGATCTGGCGCGGAGTACCGATCAGGTTGGTCTTGAAGCCGTCGTTGTACTGCACCAGGTCCTCGAGCGTGGACTTGGCCCAATTGCCCTCGCCCTCGGGGCTGGCCTTGCCGGCTTGCTTCACCGCGTCGCCGAAGGCATTGACCGCCTCGAAATCGGCCTTGGCGATGATCTCGTCCAGCACCGCCCGCGCCTCCTCCTCGGTGTCGCGGGCGATGACGAAGGCGTTCACGCCGATCTTCACCCGCCGCCCTTCCCTGGCCGCCTTGGCGCGGATGTCGTCGACCTGCGCCTTGATGCCTTCCAGCGTGTTGCCGTTGGTGAAGTACCAATCCGACACCCGCGCCGCCATGTCGCGGGCGGCGCGCGAACTGCCGCCCTGGAAGATCTCGGGATGCGGGCGCTGCAGCGGCTTGGGTTTGAGGGTGTAGTCGTGGAAGCGGTAGAAATCGCCCCTGAAGGTGAAGCGGTCTTCGGTCCAGATGCCCTTGAGCGCGCGAATGAACTCCTCGGAGCGGCGATAGCGCTCGTCGTGCTCCAGCCAAGGCTCGCCGATGGCGTGGAATTCGCCCTTGAACCAGCCGCTGACGATGTTCACCGCTATCCGCCCGCCGCTGAGCTGGTCGATGGTGGCGAGCTGCTTGGCCACCACCGCCGGGGTCCACGGCCCGGGCAGGATGGCGGCGATCACTTTCAGCCGCGAGGTGGCGGCCAGCAGCGCCTGGCTGAAGGCCACCGGCTCGTGCTGGTACTCCGCGCCGTAACCGGCGGTGAAGCGGATCTGGCTCAAGGCATAGTCGAAACCGCTGCGCTCGGCCAGTTGCGCCAGGGCGCGGTTGTAGTCGACATCCCAACTGGTGCGCTGGGTGATCTTGCTGACCACCAGGCCGCCACTGACGTTCGGCACCCAATAGGCGAACTTGATGCCGTCCGGCTGCTGTTCACTCATCGCTGACTCCTCCATAACGCGGGTCTGACACGGGGCGAAACGAACCACGGCAATGGTTTTGCAGCCGTCGTGCCAGGCCCCGCGCCAACCCGGCGGTCGGCACGGAAGCGGCGCCGGCGCTGCGTTCCGGGCGCTTCGGCGGCACCCGAGCCAGAAGCGCGCCGGGCGGCGGCGACCAGGAAACTTCATCCGGCCGTGGCCGGGAGTCGGAGAAACCGCATCCCGGCACGGGCAAGCAGCCCGTCATATTTGACGGCCCACGCCCTCGATGTCGCCTCGTCTAGGCTCGCTGTGGAGAAGCGGTCTTCGTGCGGCTGACCCGGCCATTTAATTCCTTGATGGAATATCAAGAGACAAATTTATTACTTGTGCGCATGTCGGCGCCGGCTATCCTACGAAGCGAGTCCGCCAATACCAAGGAACCCCGCCATGCCTTCCATCGCCCATGCCCAGAGCAGTGACGCGCGCGCCCGTCCGTATCTCCCGGACGCCGGACTTGCCGATCTGGCTTGCGTGATGGTGCCCGGCTGGCACGGCTCCGGCCCGGATCACTGGCAGCGCCGCTGGCTGTCGACCCTGACCGCGCCAGTGGTGGTCGAGCAGGCGGACTGGGAATACCCGACGGTGGCGGACTGGACCGCCACCCTGGACCGCACGGTACGCGCCCTGGCGCGGCCGGCGCTGCTGGTGGCGCACAGCCTGGGCTGCATCACCGTCGCCCACTGGGCGGCGCGCTACCGCAGCGACAAGGTCATCGGCGCGCTGCTGGTGGCGCCGGCGGACGTGGAGCGGCCCGGCGCGCCGGACGCCCTCACGCCGTTCGCGCCGATTCCGCGGCAGCCGCTGCCCTTCCCCAGCCTGGTGATCGGCAGCAGCAACGACCCGTCCGCCAGCGCCGAACGTGCCGCCGGTTTCGCCGCCGACTGGGGCGGCAGCTTCATCTGCCTGAAGGACGCCGGCCACATCAACGTCGCCTCCGGTCACCGCGACTGGGTGGAAGGCCGGGAACTGCTAGGCAACTGGGCACGCAGCCTGCGCTGACGATCCTCCCCATTCGGCCGCCCGGACCGCGTCCACGCGCGGCGCCGGCGCGGCCGTTTTCTGCGGGCGACCGATAACCGGGCGCCAGGTCCGACCCTGGCGCCCAGCACGGCGTCAATCCAGGTCCAGCTCGCGCACGATCTCTTCCTTCAGCGCCTGCACCTCCGGCGCCGAGCGCCGCCGCGGACGCGGCAGACCGACCGCCAGCTCGCGCTGCACCCGTCCCGGATGGCGCATCACCACCACCCGGTCGGCCAGCACCACCGCCTCCTCGACGTCGTGGGTGACGAACAGCAGGGTGAAGCGCGCATCGGCCCACAGCGCCAGCAGATGATCCTGCAGCTTCATCCGCGTAAACGAATCGAGCGCGCTGAACGGCTCGTCCAGCAGCAGCACGGACGGCCGCCGCACCAGCGCGCGGGCGATGGCGGCGCGCTGCGCCATGCCGCCGGAGAGCTGGCGCGGCAGCGCGTCGGCGAAGCGGCTCAGGCCGACCTGTTCCAACACCTGATCGATGCGTCCGTCCTGCTCCTCGCGCGGCAGGTCCAACAGCGCCAGCCGCACGTTCTCCCGCACCGACAGCCACGGCATCAGCCGCGGCTCCTGGAACACCATGCCGACTTCCTCGCTCGGACCGACCACGTGCCGGCCACGGATGCTGACCCGGCCCCGGCTGGGCAGGTCCAGGCCGGCGACGATGCGCAGCAAGGTGGACTTGCCGCAGCCGGAGGTGCCCACCAGGGCAACGATCTCGTGCTCGCCGACCCGCAAGCTCAGGCCGTCCAGGGCGCGGTGCGCCACCCCGGCGGGATCGTCGAACTGCTTGGCGATGGCGCTGAGCTCAAGCATGACCGCCCTCCACCGCGCCGAACGAGTCCTGCCAGCGCAGCAGCCGGCGCGACAGCCGCTCCAGCAGCGCGTCGCTGAATTTCCCGGCCAGGGCGAACAGGGCCAGCGAGCCGATGATGACTGCCGGACGACCGGTCATCTGCCCGTCGACCATCAGGAAGCCCAAGCCCTGACTGGCGCCCATCAGCTCGGCGGCGATCACGAACATCCAGCCTAGCGCCAGGCCGGCGCGCAGCCCCACCAGATACGACGGCAGCGTGGCAGGCACCAGGATGCGGCGGATGATGGCGACGCGGGACAAGCGGTTGATCCGCCCCACCTCCACCAGCTTGCGATCGACGCCGAGAATGCCGGTCATCAGGTTGAGGTACACGGGGAAGAACACTCCCACCGCGATCAGCACCACCTTCGAGGTCTCGAAGATGCCGAACCAGAGGATGAACAGTGGCACCCAGGCCAGCGACGGCACCGCCTTGAGCGCCTGCACGGTGGGATCGAGCAGTTCGCGCGCCAGCCGCGAGGCGCCGGCCAGCGCGCCCAGCAGCGTCGCCGCCAGCACGCCGAAGACGAAGCCCAGCGCCACCCGCCCGGCGCTGACGGCGATGTGGCCGGCCAGCTCGCCCTGGCGCCAGAGCTCGACCAACTCCTCCAGCACCGCGCCGGGCGCCGGCAGCAGATGGGCGGGCACGATCCCGCCGCTCAGAACCCGCCAGAGCACCAGCAGCGCCAGTGGCAGCAGCAACCCTCGGCCAACCCGCATGACGCGCGGCACGCCGCCGATGGCGCCGGCCAAGCGCCGGCGCCGGACGATGGAAGTCTCGGACACGGCTCCTCCCTCACTTGACCGCGACATCGACGCCGGGCAGCGGCGCGGTGTATTCGTCCACCAGCCGCGACACCGACACGTCGGGCTTGATCACGCCGATCTTGCGCAGCACCTCGGCCGTGGCCAGGAAGTTGGCGCGGTGCGCCGCACCGACCCTCGGATCGCGCAGGTCCGTGCGCTCCTTCAACTGCAGCGCGGCTACTTCCGGCGGAATCTTGGCCGCCGTCTCCAGCACCTTCCGCAGCTCCTCGGGGTTGGCCAGGGCGTGGTTGCGGCCGCGCTCGTACACCTCGATCACCCGCCGCACCAACTCCGGGTGCGCCTTGGCGAACTCGTCGCGGACGTTGAGGATGCCGTAGGTGTTGAGTTCGGCGTCGCGGTGGAACAGCACCGCGCCGATCTCCACCTCTGCCCGCGCCATGTGCGGGTCCAGTCCGGCCCAGGCGTCGACCTGGCCGCTCTGCAGCGCGCGGTAGCCGTCCTGGTGCTGCAACAGCACCGGCGTGATGTCGCGCTCACTCAAACCCACCGCGTCCAGCGCCCGCAGCAGGAAGATGTGCGGGTCGGTACCGCGGGTAACGGCGACGCGCTTGCCCTTGAGATCGCGCACGCTGGCGATGCCGCTGTCCTTGCGCGCCACCAGCGCGGTCCACTCCGGCTTGGAGTAGACGTAGGCGGCCTGGATCGGCAGGCCGTTGGCGCGCCCGACCAGCGCGGCGGAACCGGCGGTCGAACCGAAGTCGATGCTGCCGCCGCGCAGGAACTCGAGCGCCTTGTTCGAGCCCTGGCTGTGCACCCAGCGAATGGCGATCCCGTCCTTGGCGAACGCCTCCTCCATCCAGCCCTTTTCCTTGATCAGCAGGCTGACCGGGTTGTAGTAGGCGTAATCCAGGCCGATATGACGCGGCTTGTCGGCGGCGGCCGCGCCGCCGGCCGCGGCGGTGCCGAGCACCGCCACCAGCAGTCCGGCCAACAGGGAGCGGCCCTTGCCGCGCGGAGCGAACCGGCCGAAGACGGCGCGCGGGTGGAATCGAGTGGTCATGGATAGCGAACCTCCGTGAGAGTGGCGAGACGCCGCCGGCGGTCCGGTAGGCATGGTTGCGCGGTCGGCGCCGCGTGCGGCGCCGGCCGCCTGGTCAGGAATAGAAGCCGGGCGTGGGCGGCTCGTCGTTCAAGGCCCAGCGCCCCAGTTCCGCCAACTTGTAGTCGAGCGGATCGTGCAGGCTGTGCGTGCGCAAGTTGCGCCAGAAGCGGTCGAAGCCGTGCCGCGCGGCGGTGGCGCGTGCGCCCATGACGTCGAAGATGCGGCTGGTCAGCGCCAGCCCGGTGCGCGCCGCGGCGACCTTGGCGGTGGCGACGGCCACGGCCGCGCGCGCCCGCTCCTCGGCGGTCAGCGCCAGGTCCTTGCGCCAGGCCGCCTCGAAAGCGGCGGCGGCGGCGTCGGCCAGCACCCGCGCACCCTCGAGTTCGACCCAGAACTCGCCGTAGTGGCGGATCACGTACGGGTCGTCGACGGCGCGCGCCACTCCGGACGCATACCAGGGCCGGCTTTCGCCGCGGGTGTAACGGCGCGCCTCGGCGAATGCGCCCTCCGCCAGCCCCTGGTAGATGTTCACCAGGATCAACTGCGCCAGGCAGGTACGCAGCGAGGCGAACGGACTGCTCAACGGCCCCGGCGTGTCGAGGATCTCGTCGGCCGCCACCGCCACCTGGCGGAAGCTGACGCTGCCGCTGTCGGTCTGGCGCTGGCCCATGTTGTCCCAGTCGTCATGCACGACGATGCCCTCGCGGCGGCTGGGAACGGCGGCGATCACCAGCCGGGCGGCGCCTTCCTCGCGCGCCGACACGATCAGCATGTCGGAGTCGCTGGCACCGGAGCAGAAACTCTTGTGGCCGTCGATGATGCCGCCGGCGCCGCGCCGCTCGAAGCGGCTGCGGTTGTCCAGCGGATTGAGGGCGTTGCCCCAGAACCAGTTCTCCGAGGCGGTGCGGCGGTACAGCTCCTGCCACTGCTCGGGACGGCCGAACAGCCGGGCGGTGGCCAGCATCAGGTGCTGGAAGCCGAACAGGTGGGCCAACGAACCGTCGGCGCGGGCCAGGATCCGCACCGCCTGCAGCACGGTCGGCCAATCGGCGCCGTGGCCGCCGTACGGCCGCGGGATGGACAGGGACAGCAGACCGCTGGCGCGCAGGCGGTCGCGTTCGTGCTTGGCGGTGCCGCCCTGACGGTCACGGGCGGCGGCGCTGGCGGCGAATTCCTCGGCTAGCCGCTCCACCGCCCGCAACGGGTCGGCCGGGCGGGGAGCTGGCGCGGTCGGTACGGCGAGTTCGGACAAGAGCGCGGTCTCCGGTAGCGTGGATCGGAACTCGCTTCACAGCAGAAGGCATGCCAATCGCGTCAAGCCCACGCCCGACCGGACAGTATTGCCCACCCCTCCCCCGCTGCCCTCCGTGAAATGATCAACAACCGGGAACTGACGCAGAAAACCTGTGATATTTCGCGGCTATAACACCCTACGCACCCACTTCTGCCCCCTCTTATGCCCTAGAGCGCGCACCAACGTTGGTTTGCCGCCTTGCTGGCATACCCCTTGCTCAACCCTGTCGGCAACGAGGACCAAGCGCCTCAGGAACGAGGAGACCTACGACTCATGTCATTTCGCGAAGCCACTCCGCCTCAGGGCACGGAAGAAGTCTTACGACAAATTCGGCAGAGCCTGCCGGAGATCCGGTTCGGCTCGATCGAGCTCACCATCCACGACGGCCGCATCGTTCAGGTCGAGTACAAGCGCAAGCAGCGCTTCGTCGACAGCCGCGGCCACAACGTCAACTAGCGAGCGGGCGGAGATCCCCAGAGATGTCGAACCATACGCTTTCAACGTTGTTTCGCCGCCGGCTGCTGCCCTGGCTGGCCGCCGCGCTGACCCTGGTTACCGGCGCCGCCCAAGCCGCGGAATGGCCCAAGGAAGTGACCATCGGCTACCAGAAGTACGGCACGCTGATCATCCTCAAGTCGCGCGGCGACCTGGAAAAACGCCTGGCGCCGCACGGCGTCAAGGTTAACTGGGCGGAGTTCTCCGCCGGCGTGCCGCTGCTCGAGGGTCTCAACGCCGGCCGGGTGCACTTCGGCGTCACCGGCGAGACCCCGCCCATCTTCGGCCAGGCCGCGCGCGGCTCGCAGACCACCTACGTCGCCTACGAGCCGGCCTCGCCCAAGAGTGAGGCGCTGCTGGTCCGCAAGGACTCGCCGGTCAAGTCGGTGGCCGACCTCAAGGGAGGCAAGGTCGCCGTCGCCAAGGGCTCCAACGCGCACTACTTCACGCTGGTGGCGCTGCGCAAGGCCGGCCTGGTGCCGGGCAAGGACGTGCAGCTCGCGTTCCTGCCGCCCTCCGACGCCCGCTCGGCGTTCGAGCGCGGCGACGTCCAGGCCTGGGCGATCTGGGACTACTTCTACTCCGCCGCCGAGGCGGACGGGGCCCGCGTGCTGCTGGATGGCGAAGGGCTGGTCGACAACCACGGCTTCTATCTGGCGCCGTCCAGCTTCCTCGAGCGCTATCCGCACGTGGTATCGCTGATCCTCGAGGAGATCACCAAGGTCGACCACTGGACCACCGCCACCCCGGCGGCGGCGGCCGAGCAGCTGGCCCGCGATTTGGGTGGGGTGACGCCGGCCGTGCTGGAACGCGCGCTGCGCCGCGCCGGCTTCGATCCGCAACCGATCACCCCGGCCATCATCGCCGCGCAGCAGCGCATCGCCGACACCCTGCACGAACAAGGCCTGATCCCGACCCGGCCGAACGTCGCCGACGCGATCTGGAACTGGACCCCGACCCGAACCGCCGCTCACTCCCAGCACTGAGGCTATGACGATGAATATCTTCTGGTTTCTTCCTACCCATGGTGAAGGCCGCTATCTGGGCACCGCCGAAGGCGCCCGCCTGGTCGACCACAACTACCTGACGCAGGTAGCGCAGGCGGCTGACCGGCTCGGTTACGGCGGCGTGCTGATCCCCACCGGCATCACCTGCGAGGATCCGTGGCTGGTGGCGGCCTCGGTGGTGGGCGCCACCCGCCGGCTGAAGTTCCTGGTGGCGCTGCGTCCGGGCGTCACCAGCGCCGCCCAGGCGGCGCGGTTGACCGCCACCCTGGACCGGCTGTCGCAGGGCCGCGTGTTGGTCAACGTCGTGGCCGGCGGCGATGCCGCCGAACTGGCCGGCGAGGGCATCTTCCTCGATCACGACCAGCGCTACGCCGCCACCGAGGAGTTCATCCACGTCTGGAAACGCCTGTTGGCCGGCGAGACGGTCGACTTCGAGGGCAAGTACCAGAAGGTGAAGGGCGCCCGCCTGTTGTTCCCGGGCGTGCAGCAGCCGCACCCGCCGGTGTATATCGGCGGCTCGTCGCCGGCGGCGCATGACTTCACCGCGCGCGAGACCGACCTGTACCTGAGCTGGGGCGAGCCGCCGGCGGCGGTGGCGGAGAAGATCGAGGACGTGCGCCGCCGCGCCGCCGCGGTCGGCCGGACGCTGCGCTACGGCCTACGCCTGCACGTGATCGTGCGCGAAACCGAAGCCGAGGCCTGGGAGGCCGCCGACCGGCTGATCAGCCGGCTTGACGACGCCACGGTCGCCGCCGCCCAGCAGGCTTTCGCCAAGTCGGACTCCGAAGGCCAGCGCCGCATGGCCGCTCTGCACGGCCGCGGCAAGGCCCGTAGCCGCGAGGCGCTGGAGATCAGCCCGAACCTCTGGGCCGGCGTGGGCCTGGTGCGCGGCGGTGCCGGCACGGCCCTGGTGGGCAGCCCCGAGCAGGTCGCGGCCCGCCTGAAGGAATACGCCGCGCTCGGTATCGACACCTTCATCTTGTCCGGCTACCCACACCTGGAAGAGGCCTACCGGGTGGCCGAACTGCTGTTCCCGCTGCTGCCGGTACAGCGGCCGCAGGACGTGGTGCAAGGCGTGTTCAACAACGGCCCGGTGGGCGACACCGGCACGCTCGACTGGAAGCGCCCGGCGCGCGAGGCGGCGTCATGAGCGCCGCCCGCGTCGTCGGCCGGCATGGACGCCGGCTAGGCCGCAGCGGGCTGCCCTGGCTGCTGCCGGCCGTACTGCTCCTGGGCTGGCAGCTGGCGGTATCGCTGCAGTGGCTGTCCACCTCCATCCTGCCGTCGCCGCTGGAGGTGGGCCAGGCCGCCTGGGAACTGACCCGCTCCGGCGAGCTGTGGCAGCACATCCTGATCAGCAGCCAGCGCGCAGCGCTGGGCTTCGTGATCGGCGCCGGCATCGGCTTCACGCTGGGCTTGCTGAACGGCCTGTCGCATCGGGCCGAAACGCTGCTCGACACCAGCGTGCAGATGATCCGCAACGTGCCGCACCTGGCGCTGATCCCGCTGGTGATCATCTGGTTCGGCATCGGCGACGCCGGCAAGGTGTTCCTGGTCGTGCTCGGCGTGTTCTTCCCCGTGTACGTCAACACCCTGCACGGCATCAAGTCGGTCGATCCGGGCCTGATCGAGATGGGCCGCAGCTACGGGCTGGGACAGATAAGGCTGTTCCTGGACGTGATCTTCCCCGGCGCGCTGCCGTCGATCTTCGTCGGCGTGCGCTACGCCCTGGGCTTCATGTGGCTGACCCTGATCGTGTCCGAGACCATCGCCACCACCACCGGCATCGGCTACATGGCGATGAACGCCCGCGAGTTCATGCGGCTCGACGTGGTGGTGCTCGGCATCCTCATTTACGCCGTGCTCGGCAAGCTCGCCGACACCGTCGCCCGCCTGCTGGAGCGCCAGGCCCTGGCCTGGCATCCCGGCTATCACCCGCGCTGAATCGACAGGAGAGCGCCATGCCATCGCTACAACACGGCAGCCATCCCGACACCGGCGCAGCCCTCAGCCTGCGCGGCATAGTCAAGCGCTTCGGCGAACTGCCCGTTCTCAACGGGCTGGCCCTGGACATCGCGCCGGGCAGCTTCGTCGCCGTCATCGGCCGCAGCGGCTGCGGCAAGAGCACATTGCTGCGGCTCATCGCCGGGCTGGAGCAGCCTGACCAGGGCGAGATCCGCATCGACGACAAGCGCCACAAACGGCGCAACGACGATGTCCGGGTGATGTTCCAGGACGCGCGACTATTGCCATGGCGGCGGGTTATCGACAACGTCCGGCTCGGCTTGCCGGCAGGGACCGCCCCTCTCGCCGACGAGGTGTTGCGGCAGGTTGGATTGGCACAGCGCGCGCGCGACTGGCCGAGGGTACTTTCCGGCGGCCAGAAGCAACGGGTAGCGCTGGCCAGGGCGTTGGTGCACGAACCTCGCCTGTTGCTGCTCGACGAGCCGCTGGGCGCGCTGGACGCGCTGACCCGGATAGAGATGCACCGTCTGATCGAGCGATTGTGGCTGGAGCACGGTTTCACCGCGGTACTGGTGACCCATGACGTGGCCGAGGCGGTAGCGCTGGCCGACCGCGTGGTCCTGCTCGAGGACGGCGTGCCGGCGATGGACCTCGAGATCGACCTGCCACGGCCACGACGGCGCGATGCCGCCTTCGCCCGCCTCGAACAACACATCCTTGGACGGCTGCTGGGCGCGGGCGACCCGACCGCACTGCCCGCGCCCGCGGCCGCCCTCCCACGGCTGAGGAGATCCGCATGAGCGTAGACTGTTGTATGAGCGCGCCGTCATCGCCGGTCGCCGATGTCGCCATCATTGGAGGCGGCTTCAGCGGCACGGCGGTGGCGGCGCAACTGCTGCGGCGGGCGAACACCCCGCTACGGCTGGTGTTGATCGAGCGTTACTCCCACCAGCTGCACCGCGGCGTGGCCTATGCCACGCCGCTTGCCGATCATCTACTCAACGTCCGGGCCTGCGACATGAGCGCCTATCCGGACGACCCCGACCATTTCCTACGCTGGGTGGCGGCGCGGGACGATTTCCAAGACGAGCTCCCGCTAGCCGTCCGCTTCCTGCCACGCGGCCTGTACGGCGACTATCTATCCGAGCTGGTCGATCATGCCGAGGCGTTGAGCCCGGTCGGCAACTGCTTGGAGCGTTGCCTCGCCGAAGCGACGGCCGTAACCGCCACCACCGCGGGTGCCATTGTGCAATTGGCCGACGGCCGCCGCCTGGCGGCCCGCCACGTTGTGCTGGCGCTGGGCAATTCGTCGCCGCGGCTGCCGCCGGCCCTGGCCGCGCTGGCCGATTCCGAACGCATGATCGCCGATCCATGGGCCGGCACCGGCCTGGACATCCCCACCGACGCGCGCTGCCTGGTACTGGGCAGCGGCCTCACCTCGGTCGATTGCCTGCTCACCCTGCTGCGCCAGGGCCACCGCGGCCAACTGTACGCGCTATCCCGACGCGGGTTGTGGCCCCAGCCGCACGGCGACCCGGTCACCGCCGCGGAACTGCCCGACCCGCTGCCACCGCGACTGACGGCACTGACGGCGTGGCTGCGCCACCAAGCCGCGGCGGTAAGCGATTGGCGCCCGCTGGTCGAGGCCTTGCGCCGCCGCAGCGAGCAAATCTGGCAAACGTTGCCGGAGGCCGACCGGCGCCGCTTCCTACGCCACCTCAAACCTTATTGGGACGCGCATCGGCACCGCATCTCGCCCTATGCCCAGCAACGGCTGCAACGTCTGCTCGACGACGGTCGACTGCACGCGCTCCGTGGGCGAATCGTTGCCGGCAGCAGGCATGGAGCAACCTTGCGCGTGGAGTACCGCCCCTATGGAAGCCGCGGTACGCAAATCCTGGAGGTTGATCACGTGATCAACTGCACGGGCCCCGACAGCGGCGTCGGGCCAACGGCTCACCCATTGGTCAAGGACCTGCTCGCGCGCGGGCTCGCGGCACGGGATCCGCTGGGTCTCGGCTTGCTGGTGGACGAGGACGGCCGTCTTCTCGATGCCGCCAACCTTCCCTCGCCCGTTCTATCCCTCCTCGGCCCACCTTGCCGTGGCCCGCGCTGGGAAAGCACGGCCGTGCCGGATATTCGCAACCAGGCCCTGGCGATCGCCGAGCGACTGCTGCGCGAGATCCACTCTCCCCGGGAGCGGGTTGTAGCGGCACGGCCAGACCTGCGAGCGGCGCCGCTCGGCGCCCCAGCATAAATAACGGCTTTGCCGTTATATTTCACGGCAACCCGTGACGGGCGCTATGGCGCCCGTGATATATGCATATTCCTCCCCTGCACCCCGCCAACTTATTCCTCGTCGTTTTAGAAACCGCGAAGTCTGGCACGCCGCTTGCTTTTCCTTCCGCACCCGTATCGCTCGGGATAGCCGCACAGGCGAGGAGTCAGCATGGAACCCGTTCATACCGTCGCTTCCGGCGAGTTGGAGCAAACGCTCGCCCTGCTCAACGAGATCCTGAAAGGGATGCGCTTCGGCGCCGTGGAGCTGACCGTGCACGACGGCCGGGTGGTGCAGATCGAACGCAGGGAAAAGCTACGCCTGGACCGGCCCGGATCCGAACAACGCCTGCCACGGCAGGCCCGGCACGGCTGACCGGACGCCCGGAAGCCACCACGCAGAACGCAGATCACAGGAACAATGATGAAAAAGCATCCGCTCTACGTCGCAGGCCTCGCCCTCGGCCTTGCATCCCCGCTCGTCTCCGCCGCCGATGCGGCGCCCTCCGTGCAACTGTACGGCCGCTTGCATGTCTCCGTCGGTCAGTACGACAACGGCGACGATAGCGAAACCAACGTCACCTCCAACGCCAGCCGCCTGGGCGTGAAGGGCCAGCAGGATCTCGGCCAGGTCACCGCGATCTACCAGATCGAGTCGGACATCAACGCCGACAAGGGCAACACCCAGCTGGCGACCCGTAACACCTTCTTCGGGCTGAAGGGCGGTTTCGGCACGGTGCGCATCGGCCGCTTCGACAGCCCGGTGAAGGACATCAACAGCGGCATCGATCTGTTCGCCGACGCCCTGGGCGATCTCGACAACATCTCCCGCCGCGCCTACGGCCGCGACTTCGACAACCGCGAAAACAACGCCATCGGCTACACCTCGCCCAGCTTCGGCGGCTTCACGGTCAACCTGCAGTACGCCACCAACATCGACAACGCCAACGCCAACAACCCGGACACCGACAACGAAGCCATCGCCGCCTCGGTGGCCTACAAGCAGGGACCGGTCTTCGTCGCCCTCGGCTATCAGCGCTTCGGCGAGGACACCGGCAACGGCGACGACTCCCCCAGCCTGGTGCGCCTGGGCGGCTCCTACGACCTCGGTTCGCTGCGGCTGATCGGCTTCGTGCAGCAGGGCTGGGACGACCCTCGGCTCGAGGACAGCCGTGCCTACGGTGTGGGCGCCCGCTACGGCTTCGGCGACTTCGCCATCAAGGCGCAGTACGTCGCGGTCGACCCGGACGCCGACGACCGTGGCGCGCAGCAGATCGCGCTGGGCGGTGAATACAAGCTTGCCAAGAACCTGACCACCTATCTGGTCGCGGCCTACGTCGACAACGACGACGCGTCCGCCCTGATCCCCTGGCGCGAGACCAGCGACGGCGACTTCGCCGGCGTCGCCGGCGAGAAAGCCTACGGCGCCGCCATCGGCGCGATCTACAACTTCTGAGGTACTCAGCGATGATCAAGCATCCGTTCCGCCATCTCGCCGCCACCGCCGTGCTGGCGCTCGGCCTGACCGGCATCGCCAGCGCCAAGAACGTCGAGCTGCTCAACGTCTCCTACGACCCGACGCGCGAGCTCTACGTCGAGTTCAACAAGGCCTTCGCCGAGCACTGGAAGCAGAAGACCGGCGACACCGTCACCATCCGCCAGTCGCACGGCGGCGCCGGCAAGCAGGCGCGCGCGGTGATCGACGGCCTGGAAGCCGACGTGGTGACGCTGGCGCTGGCCTACGACATCGACGAGATCGCCCAGCGCACCGGGCACTTCCCGGCCAACTGGCAGCAGCGCCTGCCGCACAACAGCAGCCCCTACACCTCGACCATCGTGTTCCTGGTGCGCTCCGGCAACCCGAAGAACATCAAGGACTGGGACGATCTGGTGCGGCCCGGCATCCAGGTGATCACCCCCAACCCCAAGACCTCCGGCGGCGCCCGTTGGAACTATCTGGCGGCCTGGGGCTACGGCCTGCGCAAGTACGGCAGCGAGGAGAAAGCCGAGGAGTTCGTGACCGAGCTGTTCAAGCACGTGCCGGTGCTCGACTCGGGCGCCCGCGGCGCCACCAACACCTTCGTCCAGCGCGGCATCGGCGACGTGCTGCTGGCCTGGGAAAACGAAGCCTTCCTGGCGCTGAACGAGCTCGGCCCAGGCAAGTTCGACATCATCGTGCCTTCGCTGTCGATCCTGGCCGAGCCGCCGGTGACGGTGGTCGACAAGGTCGCCGCCAAGCATGGCACCACCGAGGTCGCCAAGGCCTACCTGGAGTACCTGTACTCGCCGGTCGGCCAGAAGATCGCCGCCAAGAACTACTACCGGCCGATCTACCCCGAGCACGCCGATCCGGAGGACGCCAAGCGCTTCCCCCAGGTCGAGCTGCTGACCATCGACAAGGACTTCGGCGGCTGGCAAAAGGCGCAGCAGCGGCACTTCGTCGACGGCGGCACCTTTGACCAGATCTACGCCCGCAAGCGCTAAGTCGGGACACCAGGATCAAGCGATGTCGACCGCTGCTGCCTTTAGCTTCAAGCGTCCCAGCGTGATACCCGGCTTCGGGCTCACGCTGGGCTTCACCCTGGCCTACCTCAGCCTGATCGTACTGATCCCGTTATCGGCGACGTTCCTGAAGTCCACCGAACTGGGCTGGAACGGCTTCTGGCAGACGGTGACCGACCCTCGTGTCGTGGCCTCCTACCGGGTCAGCTTCGGCACCTCGCTGCTGGCGGCGGTGGTGAACCTGTTCGCCGGGCTGCTGGTGGCCTGGGTGCTGGTGCGTTACCGCTTCCCGGGCAAGCGCCTGATCGACGCGCTGGTGGACCTGCCGTTCGCCCTGCCGACGGCGGTGGCCGGCATCGCCCTGACCGCGCTCTATGCCGGCAACGGCTGGGTCGGTCAGTTCCTGGAACCGCTGGGACTGAAGGTGGCGTTCACCCCGGTCGGCATCACGGTGGCGCTGATCTTCATCGGCCTGCCGTTCGTGGTGCGCTCGGTACAGCCGGTGCTGCAGGAGCTGGAACCCGAGTTGGAGGAGGCGGCGGCGAGCCTAGGCGCGAGCCGCCTGACCACCTTCCGCCGGGTGATGCTGCCATCGCTGATGCCGGCGCTGCTTACCGGCTTCGCTCTGGCTTTCGCTCGCGGACTGGGCGAATACGGCTCGGTGATCTTCATCGCCGGCAACATGCCGATGATCTCGGAGATCACCCCGCTTCTGATCATCACCAAGCTGGAGCAGTACGACTACGCCGGCGCCACCGCCATCGCCGTGGCGATGCTGCTGATCTCCTTCGTCCTGCTGCTGCTGATCAACCTGTTGCAATGGTGGAGCCGAAAACGGCACACGGAGTGATCGTCGATGACCTCATCTCACTCACCGGTGCTCACCGAAGCACCCTGGCTACGCGTGACGCTGATCGCGCTGGCGCTGACCTTCCTGGCCCTGTTCCTGCTGCTGCCGCTGGCGGCGGTGATCACCGAGGCACTGCGCGGCGGCATCGGGGCTTACTGGCAAGCGATCGTCGAGCCCGACGCGTTGGCCGCGATTCGCCTGACGCTGACCGCGGCCGCCATCGCCGTGCCGCTGAACCTGGTGTTCGGCGTCTGCGCCGCCTGGGCCATCGCCAAGCACGAGTTCCGCGGCAAGAACCTACTGACCACCCTGATCGACCTGCCGTTCGCGGTGTCGCCGGTGATCTCGGGCCTGATCTACGTGCTGATGTTCGGCCTGCAAGGCTGGCTCGGCCCCTGGCTGTCGGAGCATGACATCAAGATCGTGTTCGCCGTGCCAGGCATCGTGCTGGCCACCGTGTTCGTCACCTTCCCCTTCGTCGCCCGCGAGCTGATCCCGGTGATGCAGGAGCAGGGCAACGACGAGGAGGAGGCCGCGCTCACCCTCGGCGCCAGCGGCTGGCAGACCTTCTGGCGGGTCACCCTGCCCAACGTCAAGTGGGGCCTGCTGTACGGGGTGATCCTGTGCAACGCCCGCGCCATGGGCGAGTTCGGCGCGGTGTCGGTGGTCTCCGGCCACATCCGCGGCCAGACCAACACGCTGCCGCTGCACGTCGAGATCCTCTACAACGAGTACAACTTCATCGCCGCCTTCGCCACGGCCTCGCTGCTGGCCTTGCTGGCGCTGGTCACCCTCGCCGCCAAGAGCTTCGTGGAGTGGCGCGCGGCTCAGCATGCCGCCGCCGCCCGCCTCGTCTCCGATCAACCCGCTGTCGCCGGGAGCACCGCATGAGCATCGAGATCCGCAACCTCAACAAGCACTTCGGCGCCTATCACGCGCTGCGTGACATTTCCCTGAATTTCGGCAGCGGCGAGCTCACCGCCCTGCTCGGGCCCTCGGGCTGCGGCAAGACCAGCCTGCTGCGCATCATCGCCGGCTTGGAGCAGCCGGACAGCGGCCAGGTGCTGTTGCACGGCGAGGACAGCACCGACCGTCACGTGCGCGATCGGCGGGTCGGTTTCGTGTTCCAGCACTACGCCCTGTTCCGGCACATGACCGTGGCCGAGAACGTCGCCTTCGGCCTGACGGTGAAGCCGCGCTCCGAGCGCCCGTCCAAGCAGGCCATCCGCAAGAAGGTGGCCGAGCTGCTGGACCTGGTGCAGCTGGGCTTCGTCGCCGACCGCTATCCGAGCCAGCTGTCCGGCGGCCAGCGGCAGCGCATCGCCCTGGCCCGCGCGCTGGCGGTGGAACCCAAGGTGCTGCTGCTGGACGAACCGTTCGGCGCGCTCGACGCCAGCGTGCGCAAGGAGCTGCGGCGCTGGCTGCGGCGCCTGCACGACGAGATCCACGTCACCAGCGTGTTCGTCACCCACGACCAGGAAGAGGCGATGGAAGTGGCCGACCGGGTGGTGGTGATGAACAAGGGCGTGGTCGAGCAGGTGGGCACGCCGGACGAGATCTACGACCAGCCGGCCACCGCCTTCGTCTCGCGCTTCCTGGGCAGCGTCAACCTGTTCCACGGCCGCGTGCACGACGGCTGGGCGCAGATCGGCGGGCTGCGCCAGCAGGCGCCGGCGCATGTCAACGGCAGCTCCGCGCCGGCCGTGGCGTTCCTGCGCCCGCACGAGATCGACCTAAGCGATCAGGCCGAGGGCGCCATCGGCGCCGCCACCATCAGCAGCATTCGCAGCGTCGGCCCGCTGCTGCGGCTGGAGCTGGAACGCGACGGCGGCGAGGGACTGGTGGAAGTGGAACTGCCGCGCGAGCGCTACAGCGCCGGCGCGCTGCCCATCGGCCGCCGGGTGTACATTCGGCCGCGGCAGCTGCGGGTGTTCGTGGAGGCGAACGCGTCGTAACGGCGCGAGGACATACGCAAGCTTGAAGAACCGGACGCCCGCCCCGCCTACGCGCGGGCGGGCATGCCCAAGGAAGCAGCCCCCGGGGTCGCGTGCACCCCGCCGTTCGGCAACCCACTACGCCCGGCCCCGCTTATCGAGCCAGGAAGCCAGCACCCCCACCGCCAACGTTCCCAACACGATCAGCAGACTCAGGTTGGCGCCGATGTGGAGGCCGGTGTCACCAATGGCCCGGTTCCAGCTCTCCACCCCCAGCTTGAAGGCGATGAAGAACAGCAGCGCGATCACCGCCTTGTCCAGGTGCACCAGGAATCGGCTGAGCGCGGCCAGCACGAAGTAGAGGCTGCGCAGGCCGAGGATGGCGAAGATCATGGCGGCGTACACCAGCAGCGGCTCCTGGGTGACGCCGATCACCGCCGGCACCGAGTCGAAGGCGAACATCAGGTCGGACGTCTCGATCGCCAGCAGGCACAGAAAGGCAGGCGTGGCGAAGTAGGCGGCGGTGCTGCGGCCGTGCACACGCACGTCCGGGTCGGCGCGCTGCAGATCCTCCACCAGCGCGCGGGTGATGAAGAAGCGGTCCAGGTGCAGGCGCGGAAACACCGGCAGGATGCGCCGCCCCATCTTCACCGACCAGTGGTCGGAGTAGTCCTCCAGCTCCTGCTCGCCGCCGCTGGTGAGCATCTTCCAGCCGCTCCAGGCCACCACCGCCGCGAACAGGAAACCCACCCAGGCACTGGCCAGGAACAGGCTGGTGCCGAGCAGCACGAACACCGCGCGGAACAGCAGCGCGCCGATGATGCCCCAATAGAGAATCCGGTGCTGCAGCGCGCCCCTGATGCCGAACGAGGCGAAGATCGCCATGAACACCATCAGGTTGTCCACCGACAGCGTCTTCTCCAGCACGTAGCCGGTCAGGTACAGATCGGCCCAGTGCCGGTCGAAGCGCAGCCACAGATAGGCGTAGAAACCGAGCGCCAGGGTGATCCAGAAGCCCGACCACAGCATCGCGTCGCGCAGCGAGATTTCCTTGGCGTGGCGGTGCGCGGCCAGATCGAGGTAAACCGACAGGGCGATCACGCCGAAGAAGATCGCGATCGCTTCGAGGGGAAAACCGAAATGTTGCACGGGTCCTATTCCTGCTGGCCGGCGATGCGCGGCAATGGTAGCTGTGGTGTCGCTGCGCGTTCGGTCAAAGCGACGCCAGCAAACGCTCGATCAGCCGCTGCGCCTGCGCCCGGTAGCCGCCGCCGAACAGGTTGAGGTGATTGAGCACGTGGTAGAGCTGGTAGAGATCGCGCCGCACCTCGTAGCCGGGGTCGAGCGGGAACGACGCCCGGTACGCGTCGTAGAAACTGGGGGTGAAACCGCCGAACAGCTCGGTCATGGCGATGTCGCTCTCGCGGTCGCCGTAGTAGCAGGCCGGGTCGAAGATCACCGGCGCACCGGTGAGATCCGAGGCGGCGTTGCCCGACCACAGATCGCCGTGCAGCAGACTCGGCCGCGGCCGGTAGCCAGCGAACAGCGCGTCCAGCCGTTCCAGCAGCGGCGCCGCCTGCTCGGCCAACGCCCGATGGCCGTTGGCGCTAGCCAGCTGCAGCTGGTAGCCCAAGCGGTGGCGGCGGAAGAACGTCACCCAATCGTCCTCCCAGGCGTTGGTCTGCGGCGTGGTGCCGATGGTGTTGTCGCGGCCCCAGCCGAACCGCGGGCCCTCGACCCGGTGCAGCGCGGCCAGCTGCTCGCCCAACCGCGCCAGCACCGGCGCCGTGGCCGCGCGCAGCAGGATGTACTCCAACACCAGGAAGGCATAGCCGTCGGCCTGGCCCAGCGTCACCACCGCGGGCACGCGCGGCGCGCCGGGTTGGCGCAGGGCGTTCAGCCCCTCGGCCTCGGCCTCGAACATGGGCAAACGCTCGGCGCGATTGAGCTTGACGAACCAGGAGCGCTCGCCGGCATCGAAGCGGAACGCGCTGTTGATGCTGCCGCCGCCGATGGGCCAACCCTTGCCTGGCGGCAGGCGCTCGCCGGTAGCCTGCGCTATCGCTGAGCCGACCGCGTCCCAGTCCATTGCTCGCTCCCCTCGTCCGCCTAACCTTGCAATCGCCGCATGCTAGCAAATGATCCGGGCGGGCTCGCCGCCGCCGTCATCGCGGCTGCTCGAGAATGGCCCGCACCGCGGGATGAGTGAGCTTACGCTCTACCGAGATCGCGTAGTAGGCCTCGCGCACGGCCTCGGTCCGCCCCACCACCACTGCCTGGTGCTGGCGGCAGATCTCGGCCTCGATCACGGTCGGCGCGGGAAACACGCCGGCGCCGTGCTGACCGAAGGCCTTGAGCAAGGCGCTGTCGTCGAACTCTCCCACCACCCGCGGCTGGATGCCGGTCTCGTCGAACCAGGTCTCCAGGGTTCGGCGCGGATAGGTTCCCGCCGCCGGCAGCAGCATCGGCATGCCATCCAGGCAGCGCGGGAAGTCCGCACCGAACCGCGCCGCCAGCGCGGGCGCGGCGAAGAAGCTCAGCCCCGACTCGCCGAGCAGCCGGTTCAGCGCCTTGACGCTGGTGGCCGATCCGATCGGCCGATCGGCCAGCACCAGATCGACCTGATGGGTGGCAAGCTGGCCGAGCAGCGTCTCCAGCGTACCCTCGCGGCACACCAGGTGCACCGGCTCCTCCAGGGACAGCGCCGGGGCGAGCAGCCGCTGGCACACCACCTTGGGCAGCACGTCGACGATGCCCACCACCAGCGGCCGCGCGTCCGAGGCCGTGCCACCGCTCAGGACCTGGCGCAATTCCGTCCCCAGCGAGAACATCTCGTCGGCGTAGCGGAACACCAGCTCTCCCGTGGGCGTGAGTTTGAGCCCGCGCCCGACCCGCTGGAACAGCTCGGCCTTGAGCTCCTGCTCGAGGATGCGCAGCTGGCCGCTGACGGTTTGCGGCGTCAGGTGCAGCCGCTCGGCCGCGGCCGCCACCGAGCCCTCGCGGGCGACGGTCCAGAAATAATGCAGGTGGTTGTAGTTCAGCGGCCTCATGCGGCGCTCCACATCGGGAATTCCGAGCAGTCTCCCACAATAAAACGATTATTCCTCATTCATGGCGGTTGCTAACATCGCCACGTCCGCCTCGGCTCCGCCGCCGGCGCGACCACACCACCGAATGCTTCACGAGGAACAACATGAAACGGGTGCTGCTTTTTCTTGCCACCAACCTGGCGGTGATGGTCGTCCTTGGCATCACCGTCAACATCCTGGGGGTGAACCGCTTCCTGAGCGCGCAGGGCATCAATCTGCCCATGCTGCTCGCCTTCGCCGCCGTGATCGGCTTCGGCGGCGCCTTCATCTCGCTGCTGATGTCGAAGTGGGTCGCCAAGATGTCCACCGGCGCCCGCGTGATCGAGCGCCCCAGCAACCAGACCGAGGCCTGGCTGTTGGATACCGTGCGCCGTCAGGCCAAGCAGGCCGGCATCGCCATGCCCGAGGTGGCGATCTACGACTCGCCCGACGTCAACGCCTTCGCCACCGGCCCGAGCAAGAACAACTCGCTGGTGGCGGTGAGCACCGGGCTGCTGCACGCCATGCGTCAGGATGAGGCCGAGGCCGTGCTGGCGCACGAGGTCAGCCACATCGCCAACGGCGACATGGTCACCCTGACCCTGATCCAGGGCGTGGTGAACACCTTCGTGATCGCCATCGCCAGGGTGGTGGGCTACGCGGTCGACCGTTTCTTCTCCGGCAACAGCGACGAGGAGTACCAGGGTCCGGGCATCGCCTACTACATCACCAGCATCGTCTGCGAGATCGTGTTCGGCATCCTGGCGTCCACCATCGTCATGTGGTTCAGCCGTCAGCGCGAGTACCGCGCCGACGCCGGCGGCGCGCGCTTGGCCGGTCGCGACAAGATGGTGGCCGCCCTGGAGCGGCTGCGGCAGATCCACGAGCCGTCGCACCTGCCCAACCAGGTCGCCGCGCTGGGCATCAACGGCGGCATGAGCAAGTTCGGCAAGCTGTTCCTGTCGCACCCGCCGCTGGAGGAGCGCATCGCGGCGCTGCGCAACGCGGCCTGATCCGGTCGCCGCGGCCTTCCTGAACGAGGCCGTCATCCCCATCCCCTCTCCCGGGACCGGGAGAGGGGCGTTCCGCGCCGCCGCCGCGGCATGCACCTAGCGAGGACCGCATGGATTCGATTTGGCCCTGGGTGGGCTTCAACCTGTTCGTGATCGTGCTGCTGGCGCTCGACCTCGGCCTGCTGCACCGCGACGACAAGCCCATCACCGTCCGCCACGCGCTGCTGCTGAGCGTCGGCTATATCGCGCTGGCGCTGATCTTCGCCGGCGGCGTGTTCGTATTCATGGGCGACGCCGCCGGCTACCAGTTCGTCACCGGCTATCTGATCGAGAAGAGCCTCAGCGTCGACAACATCTTCGTGTTCGTGCTGATCTTCACCCACTTCGCGGTGCCGCCGCAGTACCAGTACCGGGTACTGTTCTGGGGCATCCTCGGCGCGCTGGTGCTACGCGCCACCTTGATCATCACCGGCGCGGCGGTGATCGAGGCCTTCCACTGGGTGATCTATCTGTTCGGCGCCTTCCTGATCTTCACCGGCATCAAGATGTTGGTGGCGGTGAGCGAGGAACCGGACGTGGAGAACAACCGGGTGGTCGGCTTCATGCGCCGCCACTTCCGGGTCACCGAGGCCTTCGAGGGCAGCCGCTTCTTCGTGCTGCGCGACGGCGTGCGCTACATGACGCCGCTGTTCGTGGTGCTGGTGCTGGTGGAGCTGACCGACGTGGTGTTCGCGCTGGATTCCATTCCGGCCATCTTCGCCATCACCACCGACCCGTTCCTGGTCTACACCTCCAACGTGTTCGCCATCCTCGGCCTGCGCGCGCTGTACTTCGCGCTGGCCGGCATCATCCACCGCTTCCACTACCTCAAGTACGGGCTGTCGCTGGTGCTGGTGATCGTCGGTCTGAAGATGATCCTCAACGCCTGGTTCGACGCCAAGATCATCCCCACCGAGGTGGCGCTGCTGATCACCGCGCTGCTGATCGGCGGCTCCATCGCCTTCTCTATGTGGAAGACGCGCGGTTTGCCGCCGGAGCTGGCGGCCAAGGAAAGCGGGCGCTGGTGGGTGCCCGGCAGCCCGCCGAAGAAGCGGCCGGAGCGGAGCGAGACCAAGGAATAGCGAAACGCGGCCCGGCGTCGGCGCATCTGCGGGGATGCGCCCGGCCTTTCCGGCATCGTCACGCCACGGCGAACGATCGCCGCGCGGGGCTCGCGCGGCGCGATTACCCGTCCAACGGCAGGGGCGGCACGATCAGCCGCATCGCGCGGCGCTTGAGGCCGGCCGGCAGCGGCAGGGCTTCCAGCGCGTCGGGGTCGGCGCCGCGCCAGGACAGTGCGTCGGGCGCGACGGTCAGTGGCGCGGCGCAATCGATGGTGGCGAGCCGGCGCGAGAGGTAGGCCTGCTCGCGGTGCTCGCTAAGCAGCCGCTGCAGACGGGCGGCGCCGCGCAGGCCCAGTTCGGGGATGCGCGCAAGCCCGGCGTAGATGCCGTCGAGATCGTCGAGATTGGCCAGCAGCGTGGCGGCGGTCTTGCGGCCGATGCCCGGCACGCCGGGGATGTTGTCGACCGCGTCGCCGGCCAACCCGAGCAGGTCGATCATCTGCTCCGGCCGCACGCCGAATTCGCCGGGCACCGTCGCCGCATCCAGCATCCGGCCACGGCCGGGATCCCAGAGCCGATCCTGGCCGCGGATCAACTGCGCCAGATCCTTGTCCGCGCTCAGATACAGCATGTCGAAACCGCGCGGCCTCGCCTGCTCCGCCAGGGTGCCGATCAGGTCGTCCGCCTCGTGCGTGGGGCTGGCGAAAGGGGCTATGCCTAGGGCGGCGCAAAGCTCGCGGCACACGCGGAACTGGTAGATCAGCTCGAGCGGGGCTTCCGGCCGATTGGCCTTGTAGGGCGGATACAGTTCGTTGCGGAACGACTGGCTCAGGCTCTCGTCGAAGGCCGCGGCGATGTACTGCGGATTGCGCTGCTCGAGCAGTTCGCACAGGAAGGTACCGAAGCCAAGCACGGCGTTGGCGGGCGCGCCCTTGGGGTCGCGAACCCGGTCGCTGACGGAGAAGTAGGCGCGGAAGACGAAGACGCTGGCGTCGATCAGGTGCAAGGTCGGCATGGGCGGGCACTATACTCGAGCCCGGCCGCGAGCGCTGCGACGCACTGCCCCACCGGCATCGAGCGGCGCCGACGACGGCAGCCCTTCAGCGAGCACCGCGTGCGCGTACTCCGGCGTGGCCTCCCGGAGCACGCCGCACGCGGCTCTGGCTACGCTCAAATCACCGCGACTGCCGCCGGCAGTGTCGCCACCACGTGATGCGCCTTGCCCAGCAGGCGTGCGCCACACTCGTCGTCGCCGCCCAGGCGCGACAGTTCGCGCACGGCCCAGGCCATGACGCTGCGCTCCAACCGCGGGTCCGCGTAAACCGCCAGGCGCACGCTGCCGGCGTCCACGGACATCTCGCCGTCGGCCAGGCTCTGCAGCAGGGTACGCAACGCGGAAGCGCTCAGGGTAAGTTCCCAGTTCGGCCGGGCGCGCTCGTCGCGGTTGGTGAGAATGTAGATATCGTCCGACCGCCCTGGCGGGTCGAGTCGAAGCTGGCGGAGTTCGAGCAAGCTGTTCGGCAGGACGTGCAGCTTCGGTCTCATTCAGGGTCCCTCCTGATTCTTGATTATTGTGAGCTGAACACGAACAAACAGTAGAACTGCCGGAGGAAACGCCGGCCTCAGTATTCCTTGGCCGTCCCCACAACCTTAAGCGTAGCAGCCCTTTACATAGCTGCCGCCATGGCATCAAATGCCGGTCAGCGTCACCCAACATGGACGGCCCCAAGACCGCCGCGCGCGGCCTTGGGAACTAGCAAGAACGGGCCAGGAAGAGCCCTGGAGGAGAACAGGCCGCCGGCTACGTCAGCGGCCGCCCGTATGCAGCAAATGCGCAAGATCATCATCGCCGACGACCATCCATTGTTCCGGGCCGCGCTGCAGCAAGCGCTGCCGCAGGCAATCGGGGAAGTCCGGTTTGTCGAGGCCGACTCGTTCACCGCGCTGCAGCAAGCCGCCGAATCGCATCCGGACGCCGACCTGGTGCTATTGGACTTGCAGATGCCGGGCGCCAGCGGATTCTCCGGCCTGGCCCATCTGCGCGGCCAGTATCCGGCGCTGCCGGTAGTCGTGATCTCGGCGTTCGAGGACGCCAAGGTCGTGTACCGCGCCATCGACTACGGCGCCGCCGGCTTCATTCCGAAGTCCGCGCCGCTGCCGGTGCTTGCCGATGCGTTGCGCACCGTGCTGGCCGGCGACGAGTGGCTGCCGCCGGACCTGCCGCCGCGCGGCAATCGCGTGAGCGACGCCGAGCGCGATTACGCCAACCGGCTCGCCCAGCTCACCCCGCAGCAGTACCGGGTGCTGGAATTGATGACGGCCGGCCTGCTGAACAAGCAGATCGCCGACCGGCTGGAGGTGAGCGAGGCGACCGTTAAGGCGCACGTCACCGCCATCCTGCGCAAGCTCGGGGTGCATAGCCGCACTCAGGCGGCGGTGGCGTTCAGAAGCCTGGCGATCGAGGCCGAGGCGATCTGAGCGGTCTCGCCGGCGCACGGCGCTCCGCCGGGGACCGCGGGACCGAAGACGACGCGCTGGTCGCATGCCGCACCCGCGACCAGCGCGTGGCTGCTCAGCCCAGCGTCCCCGTTCCCGCCCGCTGGCGGAACTGGCTCAGCACCGCGCGCAGCGCCGCCGGCTTCACCGGCTTGTTGAGGAACTGATAGCCGCGCTCGCGCGCGGCGGCGCGGATCGACTCGCTGTAGTCGGCGGTGATGAGCACGCCGGGCACCGGATAGCCCAGCCATTCGCACAATCCGTCCATCAACTCGATGCCGTTGGCGCCGCCGTCGAGGCGGTAATCCACCAGCATGGCATCGAGTTCGCCGCCATGGAGCTCGACCGCGGCCTTGGCCGTGTCCAGGTCGACGGCGGTAATCACCCGGCAGCCCCAGCCGGCGAGCAAGCTGGCCATGCCGTCGACGATGCTGGGCTCATTGTCCACGCACAACACGCTCAAGCCGTGCAGTCCGCCCACGGCCGGCGCCGCCGCCGGCGCCGCCGCGGGCGCGGCCGCCTTGCTGCGCGGCACCTGCACCGCGAACACGCTGCCGCGGCCTTCCCAGGACCGCACGCTCAAGGGATGGCCGAGCATCCGCACGATGCGGTCGGCGATGGCCAGCCCCAGCCCCAGGCACTTCTCGCCCTGATAGTCGTGATAGCCGAGCCGGTGGAACTCCTCGAAGATGCGCTCGCGCTGATCCTCGGGGATACCCGGGCCGGTGTCCCACACCTCGATGCGCAAGTCCTTCCCCACCCGGCGGCAGCCCAGCAACACCCGGCCCTGCGGGGTGTAGCGGATGGCGTTGGAGAGGAAGTTCTGCAACACCCGCCGCAACAACTGACGGTCGCTGCGCACGACGCAGCGGCACGGCACCATGTCGAAGCTCAGGCCGCGATGGCGGGCCAGCGCGGTGAATTCGACGCTCAACTCGCGCAGCAAGTCGTCCAGCGCGAAATCGCTCAACTGCGGCTTGAGCGCGCCGGCATCGAGCTTGGAGATATCGAGCAGCTCACTGAGCAGGCCCTCGGCGCTCTTGAGCGAGCTCTCGATGTTGGCGGCCAGCCGGCGCGCGTCGGGGTCGTCCAGCCGCTGCGCCAGCGCCGAGCAGAACAGGCCGGCGGCATTGAGCGGTTGCAGCAGGTCGTGGCTGGCCGCGGCCAGGAAGCGGGTCTTGGACAGGTTGGCGCGCTCGGCCGCTTGCTTGGCCAGGCGCAGCGCCTCGTTGGTCTCGGTCAGCGCCTGGGTGCGCTCCTCCACCCGCCGCTCCAGCGTGGCCTTGGCCTCCTGCAGCGCGCGCTCGGCCATGACGCGGTCGGTCACGTCGTGGAACAGGGCGAAGAAGCCCACCACCTCGCCGCGCACGTTGAAGTCGGGAATGTACGTCGCCGAGGCGTGGCGGACGCTGCCGTCGGCGGTGGGCAAGTCCACCTCGAAGGTTTGCGGCTTGCCGGTCAGCACCGCCTGCGAATGCGGCGCGCGGGCGCGTAGGTACTCGTTGGGCAGCACTTCGTCGGTGCGCCGTCCCAGGATCGCCTCGCGCGGCAGCCGCAGCAGGTTCTCGTAGGCGCGGTTGACGAAGCGGTAGCGCTGGTCGCGGTCGATGTAGGCGATCAGCACCGGCACGTTGTCGGTGAAGATGCGTACGCTCTGCTCGCTCTCGCGCAGCGCCTGCTCGGTGTGCTTGTACTGGGTGACGTCGAGGTAGGTGGTGACGAAACCGCCGCCGGGCATGGGGTTGCCGCGCACCTCGATGACGGTGCCGTCCGGCCGGGTCCGCTCCACCGTGTAAGGCTCATGCCGGCGCAGGATCGCCATCACCCGGGCGACGTAGTGGCGGATGGTGGTCTCGTCCTCGGCCGGGCCGTACTCGCCGTGCTCGGCGTTGTAGCGGATCACCTCGGCGATGCGCCGGCCGACCTTGACGAACCCGTCCGGATAGCCGAACAGCCCCACATAGCGCCGGTTCCAGGCCACCAACCGCAGCTCGCTGTCGATCACGCAGATGCCTTGCGGCACGCTCTCCAGCGTCACCGCCAGCAACTCGCGGTTGAACTGCAGCACCTGCGACGCCTCGCCGACCAGGGTGGCGACATCCTCCAGCTGCAGGTCGCGGCCGCGCAGGGCGGAGGCCAGCACCACCCGCGCCGACGAGGCGCCGATGACACCGGCCAGCACCCGTTCCAGCCGGTCGAGCAGCGCCGGATCGGCCCGCTCCAGGCCCATCAGCTGCCGGCCGCGGCCTTCGGCATAGGCGGCGAATACCGACTCCGCCCGCTCCGGACCGAGGAAACGCTCGGCCAGCACCTGCAGCTCCTCCACCGTCACCGAGCCGCGCGCGTTCCAGGCGGCCGAATCGACCCCGCCGCCGCTGCGCTCGACGAAGGCCGCGGCCTGGCTACGCTCGATCAACCGGCGCTGGCCACTCAAGGAGAATCCGACATAGCACACCACGTTGGCGAGCATGCTCCAGATCACGCCGTGGGTGGCGGTATCCAGCCCGTCCAGCCCAAACAGCGCCACCGGCCGCAGCCATTCGATGCCGAACGGCCCCAGCTCGAGCAAGTGCATCGGTACCAGGCCGGCTTTAGCCAGCATCGGCACCAGCAAGGTGTAGACCCAGACGGCGAAGCCGGCGCTCAGCCCGATCAGCGCGCCGCGCTTGCTGGCGCGCTGCCAGTACAGGCCGCCCACCAGCGCCGGCCCGAACTGCGCCACGGCAGCAAAAGCCAGCGTGCCGCTGGAGGCGAGCGCGACGTGCTCGGCGGTAAGCCGGTAGTAACCGTAGCCGGCGAGCAGGATCAGGGTGATGGCGCTGCGGCGGATCCACAGCACCAGCCCCGACAGATCCTTGCGCTGATTGAGCGCCAGCCGCCGCGAGCGCAGCAGCAGGGGCATGATCACGTCGTTGCAGACCATGATCCCCAACGCCACGGTGGCGACGATGACCATGCTGGTGCCGGCCGAGAAGCCGCCGATGAACGCCAGCAGCGCCAGATCCGGCCGACCCGCCGCCATCGGCAGCGTCATCATGTAGGTGTCGGGATCGACCGCGTCGGGGCCGAAGTGCAACAAGCCCGCCACCGCCACCGGCCAGACGAAGCAACTCATCCCCAGCAGGAACAGCGGGAACAGCCAGCGCGCGGTGCGCACGTCGCGCGGGTTGGCCGCCTCCACCACCGCCGCGTGGAAGTGGCGCGGCAGGGTGAAGATCACCACCGCGCTGAGGAACACCGCGGTGAAGTAGGCGGCGGTGTACTGACTGCTGTCGCCCGGCGGCAGCGGCAGCGGATTGGCCTGGATTCGCGCCGCCAGGTCGTCGAAGCCGTCGAACATGCCGTAGGTGATGAACCCGCCCACCGCCAGGAAGGCCACCAGCTTCACCACCGACTCGAAGGCGATGGCCAGCATCATGCCCTCGTGGTGCTCGGTGGCGTCGACGTGACGCACGCCGAACAGGATGGAGAACGCCGCCATCAGCAGCGCCACGTACAGCGCGGTGTCGTGCAGCAGCGGCACCGAGTCGGCCACCAGTTGCACGTCCGACGCGGTCAGGATCTGATAGGTCCAGGAGATGCTCTTAAGCTGCAGCGCGATGTAGGGAATGATGCCGATCACGGCGATCACCGCCACCAGCGCGCCGAGCGCATGGCTCTTGCCGTAGCGGGCGGAGATGAAGTCGGCGATGGAGGTGATCTGCTGCTGCTTGCCCACCCGCACCAGCTTCTCCAGGAAGCGCCAGGCGAACAGGAACAGCAGGTACGGTCCGACATAGCTCGGCACCATCAGCAGCACCGTGCCCAGCGGCGGATTGGCCGCCCAACCGAAGCTGGCGGCCTGCCCCACGGTGCCGAAGAAGCCCCAGGACGTGCAGAAGATGCCGAAGCTCAGGCTGTACACCAGCGGCCGGCTGGCCGGCTGATGCTGGCGCGCGCGCAGGTCGCCGTAGTAGGCGATGGCGAACAGCATGCCTACGTAGACGAGGGCGACCGGGACGACCAACCAGGGCTGCAGCATCGTGGTGACAGGGCTCGTTGCCGGGGGCGTGGCGGACTATCGGTCGGTTATATACCGCGGCGGCGGCGATGTAACGGCACCGCGTTCCCATCCGGGCTGGCTCTCGCTGGGACGAACAAGACGGTGCGCTCCGCGCATCCTAGCGGGAATGGGTCGCGCCTGGGCGGCCTGGCTGCCGCCCCGCGGCGCGGGACGGCAAGCCGAATCGTCAGCCCTTGGCGCCGGTCTGCGTCGCGGCCGCGGGCTTCTCGCCCGAGCGCGGCTTGCCCGGCTCGGCGCCGGAGCCGAACTGGCTGCGCAGCAGGTGCTGCAGCTCGCCGACGAAACCGCGGCGGAACAACAGCACGCAGACGATGAAGGTAATGCCGATGATCACCGTCACCCAGGAGCCGATGGCACTGAGCTTGGAGTGCAGCGACACCACCGTGAAGGCGCCGACCATGGGGCCGAGGATGGTGCCGAGCCCACCCAGCAGGGTCATGAGGATGACCTCACCGGAGGTGGCCCAGTGCACGTCGGTGAGCGAGGCGAACTGGAACACCAACGCCTTGGTGGCGCCGGCCAGGCCCGACAGCGCGGCCGACATGACGAAGGCCACCAGCTTGAAGCGGCTGACGTCGTAGCCGAGCGAGAGCGCGCGCGGCTCGTTCTCGCGGATCGACTTCAGCACCTGGCCGAACGGCGAGTCGACGATGCGGTTGATCAGCCAGAAAGCGCCGAGGAAGATCGCCAGCACGAAGTAGTACATGTTCAGCGGCTGGTCGAGGTCGATGAAACCGAGTAGCTGCCCACGCGGGATGCCCTGCAGGCCGTCCTCGCCGCCGGTGAACGGCGCCTTGAGCGCCACGAAGTAGACGATCTGCGCCAGCGCCAGGGTAATCATGGCGAAGTAGATGCCCTGGCGGCGGATCGCCAGCGAACCGAACACCAGACCCAGTAGGCCGCCCACGGCCGCGCCCAGCAGGATGCCCAGTTCCGGCGGGAAACCCCAGACCTTGATGGCATGACCGGCCACGTAGGCCGCGCCGCCGAAGAACGCGGCGTGACCGAACGACAGCAAGCCGGTGTAGCCCAGCAGCAGGTTGAAGGCGCAGGCGAACAGCGCGAAGCACAGCAACTTCATCACGAACACGGGGTAGAGCACGTAGGGCGCCGCCAGCCCCAGCACGATCAAGACGACCCAAAGCATGCGGTTCATCGCTCTACTCCTTACCGAACAGACCGGCCGGCCGCACCAGCAGCACCAGCGCCATGATCAGGAACACCACCGTGCTGGCCGCCGGCGGGTACACCACCTTGGTGACGCCCTCGATCATGCCCAGGCTCAGGCCGGTGACGATGGCGCCCATGATCGAACCCATGCCGCCGATCACCACCACCGCGAACACGATGATGATCAGATCGGCGCCCATCAGCGGGCTGACCGCGTAGATCGGCGCCGCCAGCACGCCGGCGAAGGCCGCCAGCGCCACGCCGAAGCCGTAGGTGAGCGTCACCAGCAGCGGCACGTTGACGCCGAAGGCCTCGACCAGCTTGGGCTTCTCGGTGCCGGCGCGGAGGATGGCGCCGAGCTTGGTGCGCTCGATCAGGTACCAAGTGGCGAAGCACACCGCCAACGACACCACCAGCGCGAACAGCCGGTACTTGGGGAAGAACATGAAACCGAGGTCGACCACGCCTTCCAGCATTTCCGGCTTGCCCGGGTACGGGGTGCCGGCGGTGTTGTAGAAGTTGGTGAAGAAGCCCTGCAGCACCAGGGCGATACCGAAGGTGAGCAACAGGCCGTACAGGTGGTCGAGCCCATACAGCCGCCGCAGCATGGTGCGCTCGATGATCACACCGAGCGCACCGACCACCAGGGGAGCCAGCAGCAGGGCCCACCAGAAGTTGATCTGGAGATCCGGCATGCCGAGCCACGGACCGAGCTGCGTGAGGCCGATCAGCGCCACGAAAGCGCCGAGCATGTAGAAGGCGCCGTGCGCGAAGTTGACGATATTCAACAGCCCGAAGATCACCGCCAGCCCAAGACTGAGCATGGCGTAGAAAGCGCCGTTGTTCAGGCCGAGCATGGCCTGCGTCAGGATTACGTTGGCGGAGATGGCCATGGGTTAGCTCCCCAGGAGGTCCCTCGAGTTACTTCTTCACCAGCGGACGCTGGCTGTTTCCAAGCGGAATGAACGGCTTGTCGGGTCGAGTCGCGGCAGCGCGCCGCTTGTCGCCGAAGACCGCCCTGTCCGGCGGCGCGGTCGGCGTCCGCCCCGTCCCGCGCCGGCGGCGCGGGACGGCAATCCGAGTCGGCCGCCGGGAGCGGCCCGGCGGCGGTTCGGCTTACTTCTTCACCAGCGAGCACTGGCTCTCGGACAGGGGCATGAACGCCTTGTCCGCGGGGATGGTGCCGACGATGTCCAGCAGATCCCACTCGCCCTTGGAGTCCTTCGGCGACTTCACCTTCATCAGGTACATGTCGTGCACCACCCGCCCGTCGGGCCGCAGCTTGGCGTTCTTGTGGTACATGTCGCTCATGGTCATCTCGCCGAGCTTGGCGCGGACGGCCTTGCCATCGTCGGTGCCGGCCGCCTCGACCGCCTTCAGGTACTGAAGGACCGAGGAGTACACGGCCGCATGGGGACTGGTCGGCATGGCCTTGGCCCGCTCGAAGAAGCGCTTGGCGAAGGCGCGCGACTCGTCGTTCTGATCCCAGTACCAGCTGTCGGTGAACTGCAGGCCCTCGGCCGCCTTCAGCCCCAGGCTCTTGACGTCGCTGCTGAACACCAGCAGGCCGACCAGCTGCTGCTTACCGCGGCCGATGCCGAACTCACCGGCCTGCTTCACCGCGTTGGTGAAGTCCTGACCGGCGTTGGCCAGGCCGATCACGTCGGCGCCCGAACCCTGGGCTTGCAGCAGGTAGGAGGAGAAGTCGGTGTTGGGGAAGGGGGTGCGCACGCCGCCCACCACCTGGCCGCCGTTGGCCTTCACCACGTTGGCCGCGTTCTGCTCCAGCGAGTGACCGAAGGCGTAGTCGGAGGTAATGAAGAACCACTTCTTGCCGCCGTTCTGGATGATCGGATTGGCGGTGCCCACGGCCAGCGCGTAGGTGTCGTAGGCGTAGTGGATCCCAAACGGCGTGCACTCGGCGTTGGTGAGCGCGGTGGAGCCGGCGGAGGTGTTCATGGTGATCACGCCCTTGGCCGAGGCGAGCTTCTGCACCGCGATGCCGACGCTGGAGGTCACCAGGTCGGTGATCATGTCCACGCCCTGCTGGTCGATCCATTCGCGCGCGGTGGAGGAGCCGATGTCCGGCTTGTTCTGGTGGTCGGCGCTGATCACCTGAATGGGCTTGCCCAGCACCTTGCCGCCGAAGTCCTCGACCG
>Ga0182741_1000815_pt1 | contig 44106 bp, 42 predicted proteins | sample eDN5th37CBELigOP_FD_128874 | JGI IMG/M metagenome (GOLD analysis project Ga0182741, IMG submission 128874) | Enriched Organic Plus compost microbial communities from Emeryville, California, USA - eDNA 5th pass 37_C BE-Lig OP (version 2) (version 2) ... | reverse complement strand
CTAGTTCACGCGGATGAGCGTCTGGTTCATGGGGGGCGTAATCGCGCAGGTGAGGAATCGCTCCAGATACCTCGGCGCGCAGCTCACGGCAGCGGGGAGGGGCCTTCACTCCCCATCTCCCCGCACCGGCACACGCAGCCACGCCGACAACAGCGGCGGCCACGCGACCATGCTGCAGCGCAAACCCACCGTCATCGTCAGTCTCGCCAGCGCCAATGCCGGGTTCGCCCAGTGCTTCACGGGGATCTCGCTGACCGAAGGCGATCTCTTCTCAGCCGCCAACTTCGTGCTCCCCCTGATGCGGGAGGCGCTGAAAGCCGGCGTAAGGGTCTTCAAGGAGCAATACCGCGAGATCATCGAGGGCCTCGAACGCGTCGGTTTCAAGCACGACTACGGCGAGGACAACACCGGGTTCGTTCTGAAGTTCTACAACCAGCGGGGCGGCGGCTACTACTTCATCCTGGGTGGCTCCGAAGCGATCGCGGACGGACGAATCGCTCTGATCCAGAACGAGAATGTGGACGGATTCGTCGCGGACGGGCTTCGACTGGCGGACGGAAGCGTCCTTCCTCTCGACGCGGTGGTCTCCGCCACGGGGTACCAGGGCCCCGAATCGGAAGTCGTGAGCCTTCTCGGCACCGCGATCGTCGACCGAGCCGGGCGCGTCGGCGGCTTGGTGGGGTTGCTCCCCGGCTATGAGGCATCGGCGGCAACCGCCAAAGTGAGCGTCAGATGACCCGTACCGCGCGGCCCGGACGAGCGAAGGCGGAGACCCGCAAGTTGATCGCGCTTCTCGGACCCGATGCCGGTGAGGAGAAGCGGCTCATCGATGGGTTGCGGTCGATGGTCGTCGAACCGGGAATCCTGCGAATCCGTCTCAACGCGCCGGCAGCGACCGGTGGCGACGTTCCCCCCGCGGGCGGCATCGGCGGACTGGTGGAAGCGTGGGGGGAAAAAGGCGCTCTGGAACGGCTGGCTCACGATCTGCGCACGCTCAGCACAACGCTTGGGGCGTATCTCGTCGACGTATCGGAAGAGAAAGGGCACGACGTCGTCCCTGAATCGGGCAGCGCGCGCAAAGTCGTCGGCATTCTCCTGCGCAAATGGGACCAGTCCGCGCGCGACACCAGGGCGCGATGGGATGAGCATGTTCCGCTCGCGTTGCGCATCCATCACGGGGCGACGTCCTACACGCGCAACTGGGTCTCCCAGCCACTGGCGGATAGCGCCGACGTGTTCGGGCTCGCGATGCTGCGCTTCGCCTCCACCGAGTCACTCGACCACGGATACTACGTCGCGCCTGAGTTGGAGAGCCGCGCGGAGCTCGCGCACGACATCGCCCGCTTCGTGGGAATCGCCATCCGCCTCACGGTCCGCGAACGCCTCATCGAACGCTGACTCGATCAGGCCGAGAATACCCACGTCGTCGTACGGTGCGCGATCCGCCACCCGTCGGGCGTGCGAACGAGCTGGTCGGTGTACTGCAAGATCCTAGACGGCGGCACAGCAGGAGCCGGAAGAGGGCCCGTGTGCGGCGTGGAGTAGAAGGTCACCTGCGACACGACGGTGGCGGCATTGGACGAACTGAGGGTGACATCCATCCCGCCCCCAACGTGCAGGTTGACCCTGCCTTCCGGGAGATTGGCCATCGTAGTACGGATGACCGCGCGACCCTTCATCGGTGCCGCGCCGCCCGGACGCTCCCACACGCCGTCCTCCGTGAATGAGTTCACGAACGCGTCGACATCGCCCTCATCGGCAGCACGCCGCGCCTTCTCCACCAGATCCATGCACGCCAGCTTGTCCAGCAGATCCGCCTGAACCATGACCTCTTCCTTCGCTTCCATCTTTCGCCGCACGCCTGATCCCCTCGAGGTCGGCAAGGTCCTTCGCTCGTTCTTCTATCAGTACCGCCGAGCGCGCCGGATCGAGGTGCACACGCAATTGGCGTCGTGCCGCACCCTGGAGGAAGGTCTCCGCCGCTTCCGCTGGATCGGCGCCTGCCGCGATTCGCTGCTCCTTGATGGCTCGGTCCTGCCCGCCTGCGTCATCGAACGCCGGCGCTCGCGCGAAGATCTCCGAGCGCACCCCGGAGGGAATGGCCACTGTCATCACGATGTGCGGCGCGACACCATCCAGATCATGGGCAGCGACCTCCGTCAGGGCCATTACTGCATGCTTCGAGGCCGCGTACGGCGCAGTGAACGGCACCGTCGTGAGCGCCGCGGTGGAGGCGACGTTGATCACGTGAGCCACCCCGGGCTGCGACACCATGCGCGGGAGGAATGCGTGGAGTCCGTAGAAGACGCCGTTCAGGTTGACGTCGATCACGCGTCGCCACGCGTCGACGGGCATGTCCCACACCTTCCCGTGCACGGTGATGCCGGCGTTGTTGACCAGAAGGTCGACGCGACCCCAGCGAGACCACACCGTCTCAGCGAGTCGCTCCAGGTCTGCGGGTCGCGTCACGTCCACTGGCACCGAAACTGCGTCGACACCCTGCGCTGCCAGATCTCGCGCGTGCTGTTCGGTTCGCGCCCTGTCGACGTCGGCCAGAGCGATTCGCATGCGACGAGCGGCTGCTCGTTCCACAAATCCTCGCCCCAAGCCGGAGGCGGAACCGGTGATGACCGCCACGCCCCCCGCGAACGGATCGCCGGTCACGCGGCGGCAGCCGTACGAACAGCCGCGTGACCGACCGGCTCCGCGGCGCCCACGGGGCTGAACAGAATCATCGCGGGCGGCGCTTCCTGGGCGTCCAGCGCCGGACTCATCCGGAATCGGCCTTCTGATGCTTTGACCCGGATGTCACGCACGACGGCCTCCGGATCATCCGACTCGATCTCATAGATCGCCGCATAGCGTTGCGCGAAGAGCGGCTGGTCGGCATCGCCCTCCTGAAACGTGATCTTTGTCCGGTTGCTCAGATCGTCGACCCCGTAGCGGCTCGCAGCGATGATGCCGGGCACGAGCTCGACGAGTTCAGGCAGATGCACGCCGTCGTACCAATCGTTGAACTCCGCTTCCACGGCTCGCGACGCGGGATTCGTCAACACGAGCAGCAGTGCCTTGGTCATGAACGTCCTCCTCGACGTCGAAGAAAGTGGGCGCCGTCACGTGCGTAGGGCCCTCGTGGACGAGACTAATCATCATGTTGTTTTCAATGCAACAGTGTTTCTCCACACCGCGGCCACACATACGCCAGCCGCACGCTCCTGCCGAAACCGCGCGAATCTTGCTAGGCTTGCCTCGAATATCAGGGTCCTTAATTTCCGGAGGTTCAAGGTGAGCCCGATCTTGACACGAGACGCAGAGCGTCCGTTCCCGCTTGCCGACGATCCGGTGGGCCTGGCTCGATCCCTCGCGCCTCGCGTCCGTGCTCTCGCCGCGGAGGCCGAGTCCACCGCGACCGTCCCCGCGGAGCTCGTACGGGCCTTTTACGAGGGAGGGCTGTACTCTCTGCTGATTCCGACGGAACTGGGCGGCGGCACCGGGCACGGCGAAGCGACGCCCGCCGAGGTCCTCGGCGTCTTGGAGGAGCTTGCCGCCGCCGACGGCTCGACGGCGTGGGCGCTGATGGCGACGATGGCTGGAATGGGGGCGAACTACGCCGCGATTCCGGATGAAGGCATCCAGCTCGTACTCGCCAGCGGTAACCCGATCACTGCCGGCGAAGCCGCACCGACCGGCGTCGCCCGCCGCGTCGACGGCGGATACATCGTGTCGGGCCGCTGGCGGTACGCCAGCGGCAGCAGTGCAGCGGGATGGTTCCATGCCGGGTTCACCGTCGTCAATGACGAGGGGGAGCCCGTGCGAGATGAGCATGGCGCAAGAACCGTGATCTCCGGCCTGACCCCATCGTCCGACGTCGAACTGTGCGGCGATTGGGACGTCTTGGGCCTGGTGGCGACAACGAGCGTGGACTACGCGATCACAAACCATTTCCTTCCGGATGCCCTCGTGCGAAGTCGGAGAATCCTCCGAGGGGACACCCTCCACCGCGCCGGCGTGCGCTCGATGACTTGCATGGCGCATACGGGTGTCGCGCTCGGTCTCATGCGCGGCGCACTGGACGAGTTCGCGGAGTTCGCGAGGGCCAAGGTACGCCCTCCGAGCGGGCTCCTCGCCCGGCAAGAGGGCCAGCAGAGCGACTTCGCGAAGTGGCGCGCCGCCTACCGTTCCGCGCGCGGATTCGCGCTCGACGCGCTCGACTCGCTCCGCGACACCGTGGCGGCCGGGGCTACGGCGACGCCGACGCAGCAAGCGGATGTGCGCCTGTCGGCGACGTACGCGATCTACCAGGCAGCCGACGTCACCCGCGACATCTATCTCGCCTCGGGCGGCGACGGTCTGCGGAACGGTCGAGACAACCGAATCCAGCGATTCTTTCGAGACGCTCACGCGGCCAGCCAGCATATGCTCACCGATGCTCGCCACGTGTACGTCGAGACCGGACGCATATACCTTGACCCGCCGGGAATCCCCGGCACCTTCATGCGGCCGCTCGATGCAGTCTTCATGCCCCCCATCGTGTGGCCCGCTGACGCGTAGCGTCTCGGCGCACGCATCCCGTCCCGATTCGATGAGGACCCGATAGATGATGAGAAATCTCGACCGACTGCTCAACGTCGCGGACTACGAGAAGGCGGCGTACCGCCGACTTCCTGTTCCGATCTTCGACATGGTCAAGGGCGGTGCGGGCGACGAGGTGACGATGCGCGCGAACCGCTCCGCACTTGACGCGATCACCCTGCGGCCGAAACCATTCGTTGATATCACAACCCGCAGCCTCGACACCGAGATCCTCGGCGTGAGGACCCCGATGCCGATCATGCTCGACCCGTGCGGGTACCAGCGTCTGGTACACCGTGACGCGGAGTTCGCGGTCGCACGGGCCGCCGGCAGCGAAGGTGCGATCTTCGTCCTCAGCACCGTCACGAGCTACCCGCTGGAGGACGTGGCGCACGTCGCCACGGGACCGAAGTGGTTCCAGCTCTATCTTCCCCCCGGCCCCATCAGCGAGACGGAGGATATCGTGCGGCGCGCTGACAAGGCAGGATTCGATGCGCTGTGCCTAACCGTCGATACGACGATGCGCGCACTGCGCGAGCGGGATGCACGGCACAACGTGAAGATCCCCATCAAGTTCGGGCCCGGTCTACTGATGAGCGGCGCCGTTCGTCCCGGCTGGGCACTCGACTTCGTTCGTGGCGGGGTCGGTCGGGGCAACTCCGGATTCAACTCCAAGATGCTGTCCATCAAAGCGGCCGGGAGCAAGCTCTCGAGCACGATGCGGCCGGTGACGCTGGATGATCTCAAACTCGTCCGAAAACTCTGGAAGGGGCCGCTCGTCGTCAAGGGCGTCCTGCGCGGCGACGAGGTGGACTCGCTCATCGACCTCGGCGTCGACGGGTTCGTCGTATCGAATCACGGCGGTCGCCAACTCGACAGCACGCCGGCCACCATCACAGCATTGCCCGAGGTCGTGGACGCGGCGGGCGGACGCGCCGAAGTCTTCCTCGACGGTGGCATTCGGCGCGGCACCGATGTCGTGAAGGCCCTCGCACTGGGCGCCAGAGCGGTGCTCATCGGTCGCCCATACGTCTATGGCCTCGCCACAGCCGGCGAAGAGGGCGTCCGCCGCGTTATCCGCATCCTTCGCGACGAAACCGAGAACGCGATGGGTCTCGTCGGGTGCCGCGACATCGCCGAGATCACACGGGACCGTGTACGAGTGCCGGGCGACCCGGAACCGACCCGCGCCGGCCAGGACGTCGTCGTGGTCGCGTAGCAGCCCCAGCACCGGACGAGTGCGAGAGAGGAAAACTGGCGCTCCTGGGGATCGCTGGGCGGTTGGGTCCGAGTCCCTGCTTCACTTCCGGCTCGCTCGACTTGTCGCACAACGCGCGGGGCGGCGACCGCTGTGACCGGGCCCTGCGCATCTCTCGCCGCACGGTCGTACGTGCATGGGCTTCCGTCTCCCCGGCCACCGCACACGCGTTCTTCGCGGGAAGGCGTCTGGGGATCCGCGGGACCGACGACTTCTTTGAAGTGCTCGGCCAGGGGCGCCCCTCGTGAATGAGTCAGCCCGGGAAGAGATCTCCCAGATTTCAGCGCGTATGCACTCCCGATCGACAGACAGGAGTGGCATCGACTGCCCGAAGCCTTGGTCGGCGGATAGGGTCTGGGTATTGGCGCGCGGTAGCACCCCGGCGTCGTCGTCACCGGTATGACGCGCCCCCTGCTCTACGAGGAGGGTTCTCAAGCCGTGACATTAGCGCGATACCCGCAGGGCCGGCAGGGGCAGCCGGCGGGCGTCGCCGAGGGAGCCGTATACCTGGCATCTGACCGCGCGGGGTTCGTCACCGGAAGCGCGCTGGTGTCGACGGGGGCTTCCTCGCCTGGTGACGGGCGATACCGGGTGCGCGCTCCCTGTTCAGATCCCCGACGACGGCGACCCGCCACCTGCCGCCGTATCTCCGAACGGCCTCAGTGGCGTCTCGGGAAGAGCCCACCTCTCGGCGATCGTGCCCATGGGCGTGAGGACGACGACCGGCAGTTCGCGGGCCGTGCGCGCCTGATAGTCGGCGTACCCTCTGTAGTACACGGACACGTATTCCCATAGACGCTCCCGCTCTTCGCCCTCAGCCACTCGCCATGCTCCGGTGAAGCGCTTGCCGAGAACCTGCCATTCGACGTCAGACCGGGCGATCAGATTGAGAAACCACGCGGGATGCTTATCATAGCCCCCTTTCGACGCGACGAGCACATACTCGTCGGCCCACGCGGCGTACGTCAGCGGCACCAGGATGACGCGCCCGCTCTTGCGACCGACCGTGCGAAGAATCAGGTGGAGCATCGTCTCGCTGCCGCCTGACGAGGTCATATCGCGGATATAACCGGTGCGACCGTCCGTCTCAAGATAGTTGCGGACATGCTCGTCGAATGCGCTCGCGCGCTGGCTCAGCATGGCCCGCACGACCGCCTGGCTCTCTTCGTGCCCCGTCGGCATCCCGCCCTGACCTCTCTGCAAGGCCCTCCAGGCTTCGCGCCATTTGCCATCATTCGCCATGTCGATGTCTCCTTCGTCCAAACCTCGCTGCTGGTACCAGCTGAAAATGCGTATCGGGGGTCAGGCGCCGTGATCTGCGAAAAATTCCAGGAGAACGTGATTCATGTAGTCCGGGCGTTCGATATGCGCGCAATGTCCGGCACGGTCGACCTCGATCGCGCGCGCTCTCGGGATCTGCTTCGCAAGGTCGAACGCGTAGCCGCGACCCTTCACCTTGTCGTCAGCACCCGCGACAAGGAGAATCGGCACCGTCCATCCCGAGTAGTCCAGCGCGTTCCGATGGACGCGGTCTCGAGCCGTCTCCCGATCGATCGGGGCACGCAGGCGCGCGGCGGAGCTGCATTCCCATGCGCCGACCACCAGTGACGCGTCATGGCGGCGCCGCACATAAGCGTCATCGCGTGACCACACGTCGTCGGCGAACAGGGCCCACACCACGCGTCTCATCGACTCAAACGTGCAGTCGTAGTCGTAGAGCGCGGCGCGGGCTTCATTCTGCGGCACGGCACCACCGCCGCTGATGGCGACGATCGCGCTCGGCTGGAGTTGCGGAGAGCTCGACGCGGCATCCCGGATGAGGAAGTTCGCTCCCATCGAGTTCCCCACCATCGGCACATTCACCAGCTCGAGATGGCGCAGCAGCTTCCCCATGTGCGCGATCTTGAATCGGGCGAAGTCCACGAAGTCGTGGACCTTCGCCGTACGCCCGAAGCCGATCCATTCTGGCGCGTACACCGTGTGGTGGCGCGCGAGGGCGGCGAAGTTGTATTCCCAGCTCAGCTCCGCGGTCGAGCCGTACTCACCGCTGTGGAGCAGCACGACCGGGCTGCCACTTCCCGCCCTCAAGTAGTGCGTCTCGAGGCCATCGATCTCGATCAGATGCGACTCGGCATTATAAGGCTCTGGTACAGGAACCGGCATATCTCTCCTTCAGCATTGAGGCGTCCTTGTCGGACCAATCACACGGGCGTCGCGAAGACCACCGTCGTGACCCTCTCGACGAACCGCCACTCGCCGTCGACTTGAGCCACGCGGTCCCGGTACTCGACCATGCGGCTGAGCCCGGTAGACGACACCGGCAGGAACTCCACGGCCGGCCCGGTGAACTCCAGCGTCTGCGACCGCAGCCGTGCACCGCGGAGCGAGTCATCGAGGTCGACCAGGATCCCACCCGTGACGTGTCGGATCGTCCGCGCCGCAGGGCGCCGCGACATGAACTCACGGATCGCGTCGCGCCCGCGAAGCGGGGCGACATGGGGGCGCTTCCAGACCGCCTCGGGAGCGAATAACGCGACGAACTCGTCGATGTCCTGCTCGTTCACAGCGATGGTGTATCGCTCGACGAGGTCGCGGCATTCCTGCGCGGCAATGAGGCGCTGCCACTCGGTGGAATCGGGGCACGTCATCATCCGCTCGTTCCTGCGGCGATCTGCGCCATGAGATCGGGGAGGAAGAGCGCGATCTGCGGAAAGACGATCAGGAGCACCAGGAAGAGCACCGCGACGGGGAGCACCCAGCTCACGCCGACGAACACATCCGTGAGGCTGAATCGCACACCCTGGTTGACCTCCTTCGCCTTGGCGATGCCGTGGACGATGAACAGAAGCATGGCGTTGGGGGGAATGATGATTGCGAGCTCGCCCAAGAAGGCGATGAAGACGCCGAACCAGAGGGGCGAGATGTCCATCGCCGCCAGCGTTGGCAGGAGGATGGGCACGGTGAGCAGCATCATGGCCAGCGAGTCCAGGAACATGCCCATGACGAGGTAGACGACCATCATGATCAGCAGGAACGCAATGGGCGTCAGATTCGCGTCGATGACGGTCTGCGCCAGCTCCTTGGTGACGCCGCTCAACGTGAGCATGGCCGTCAGCGAATACCCTCCGATGAGGATGAAGAAGAGTGCGCCCGAGCTTCTCACCGTGTCGACAGTGGCGACGGCCAGCGCCTTCAGGCCCTTCCTTCCCGGCAGTTTCCACAGCGTGATGAGGACGGAGAAGAAGGCAGCAGCGGCGCCGACCTCGGTGGCCGTGACCCAGCCGGAGAACATGCCGACGACGATGACGACAATGAGCACGACGACGGGCCAGGTGTTGAGAAGACTCCTCCACCTGTCGGTGGAGACGGTCACCGGCTCGGAGTTCGGCGGGAAGACGGCGCTCGGTCCTCGGCCCACCAGCGCCGGCCGGGCGACCGCAAGAGCGATGAAGAGGGCACACATCAGGACCAACACGAGAAGGCCGGGTACGACACCCGCAATCAGCTGCTGCCCGACCGAGACCTCGGCGAGTCCCGCATAGATGACGAGCAGGATGCTGGGGGGATGAGCTGACCCGTCAGCCCGGACGAGATGACCGCCGACGCGACGTATCGCGGCCGATACCCGCTGCGCAGCATCTCGGGGATCCCGATTCGTGCGACCGCGTATACCTGCGCGATCGTGGAACCGCTCACCGCTGACAGCGCTGCTCCCGCCGCATTCGTGCCAACGGCCAGCCCTCCAGGAAGCCAGCTCAGCCAATCTCGCGCGGCCGTGTAGAGGTCGGTCGTCACGCCGGACCTCCAGATGAGGAGTCCCATGAACACGAACATGGGGATGACGGTCAGCGACCACGATGCGGTCGAGTCGTAGGCGATGGTGCCGAGAAGACCCTCCACAGGGCGGACCCCCCGGATGGCGAAGATTCCGACGACAGCCGGGATGATCATCGTGAGGGCGAGCGGCATTCGCAGCAGCAGCAGTGACACAAGCATCACGACCCCGGCGATGCCCACTGTCTCCTTCGGGACGTCGCTGAGCATGACCGCGCCCGAGCCGATCGCGACCGCAATCAAGGTGGCGAGGACGATCCAGCCGCCGACGCCGCCTCCGATCGCACTCCGGGACCGGGGTATCGCCTCCTCGGCGAGTGACGTTGCATCGTCCTCACCAAGTTCCCGCTCGAGCTCACTCTCGGCATTGTCAGGATCGGCGAGACCGGGCAGGAAGATCTGCGCGACGAACACGTACGCCAGCAGGGCGAACGTCACCGGGACTACGAATCCGACCCACCAGATTGGCAGAAGGGATATGCCCGCAGTCTGACCGATTCGCGCATTCTCCATCGCCTCGTCGAGGGAGTACCAGGCGAAAGCGAGACAGACAAGAGCAGCGATGGCGTTCGTCACGATCGCGAGGACCACCCGCGCGGCGGGCGGGAACCGGCTGAAGAGGATGTCCGCTCGCAGATTCTCCATCGCGATCTGCGCGGCGAGGATGCCGAGCATCGCGAGCACCGGCATATACCAATACTGGGTGATCTCTAGGGTGGCCGGCAGCGGGTGGTTGAAGACCTTTCGCGCCACTACGTTCGCCAGAACATGGAACATCATCACGATGGTCGCCACGCCGGCGATCGCTCCGGCAACCAGCCCGATCGCCGTGTTGACCCGCCCCAGGGTTCCCTCCCCGCGCTTGCCTACGACGATCGAGGTGTCGGGCGCTGCTGCCGACTCCGATACGGGTCGAGTGCTGGTCGCATCCACGTTGACACACCTTTCAGGATCCTCAATTGGATCGAGGTCATCCTGCCACAAGTTCACTGACGCTCAAAGCGGGAACGACGCCTCACTTCAGACCGCTTTCAAGATCGTCGCGGTGCCGAGTCCACCGCCACAGCACATGGTCACGAGCGCACGGGCGTGGCCCTTCAGCGCAAGCTCAAGAGCCGCCGTGAGCAGCAGGCGCGTCCCAGTCGCACCGACCGGATGCCCGAGCGCGATGGCGCCGCCGTTCGGGTTCGTCTTGTCATGGGTGAACCCCGTCTCCTGCAGCCATGCACCCATGACGCTGGCGAACGCTTCATTCACCTCGGCGACACCGATGTCATCGGGAGTCAGCCCGGCGCGCGCCAAGATCTCTTTCGTCGCGGGGATGGGGCCGGTCAGCTTCATCACGGGATCGACGCCCACGAGCCGCTGATGCTCAACGATCGCCAGCGGACGCAGCCCGTGCTTCTTCACATACGATTCCGACGCGAGGATGATCGCAGAGGCACCGTCGGTGATCTGCGATGAGTTGCCGGCCGTCAGCACACCGTCGGGGCGGAACACCGGCTGCAGATTGCCCAGGGCCTCCAACGTGCTCGCCCTCGGCCCGGTGTCTGCGTCGGCATCCCCGACGGGATGAATCTCCCGGGCAAACCGACCAGACGCGATCGCTGTCGCGGCCCGCTCCTGGGAGGCCACCGCGAGCTCATCGAGATATCGGCGACCGAGCCCCCATTGGTCGGCGATCCGCTCCGCGGACTCGCCCTGACTCGTCACCTCGAACAGGTCTCGGTACTGCGGCGAAAGCGGGTCACCCCAGCCTTCATGGACATCCTGGCCGAGAGGGTGCCGAGACATGAGCTCCACACCGTTGGCGACGACGACATCCAGGGCACCGGTGGCGATGAGCCCGGCACCATAATGTGCCGCCTGCTGGCTAGACCCACATCGGGCATCGACGGTGACCCCGGGCGTCTCGATCGGCAGGCCTGCAGTGAGCCACGCCGTGCGGCCGATGCTGTTCGCCTGGTCTCCTGTCTTCGTCACGCAGCCGGTGATGACCTGGTCGACGTCGGTCGCAGGAATCCCCGCCGCCGTCAGAACCGAACGAGTGAGATTGCCGAGGAGGTCGGCCGGATGTGCTCCAGCCAGGGCCCCTCCTCGCTTCGCAAACGGTGTGCGTCCTCCGCTCACTAGGTACACCGTGTTCATGACGCCCTCCCAAGTGCGTGATCCAGAAGTTCTCGGACGCGCATGACGTCCTCGGCACCGATCGGTGCGAATGCCGGCGGTCGGCGCTCGACATAGCTCGACACGCCTTCTTTAAAGTCCCCGTGCTCGCGCAGTGTGCGCCACAATGTCAGCGCCTCGACTCGTGACTCCTCGAGGGGGCCGCGTAGCGTGCCCCAGAGCTGCTGCTTGGTCACCGCCATCGCCAGCGGCGAGCAGTTCTCGGCGATCTCCTGCGCATAGGCGATCGCGTCGTCGACGGCGTGACCGGGCTTAGAGCACCTCACGAGCCCCATCTGTGCCGCCTCTTCACCGGAGATGACGCGGCCCGACATCAGAATGTCCACCGCATGCGTGTGCCCCACAAGGGAAGGAAGCAGCATCGCGAGACCGTGTTCAGCCATGATGCCGCGACGCGGGAAGGATGCCGCGATCCGGGAATCGGCGTCCGCGAAGCGCACGTCGGCCATGCACGCCTGAATAAGCCCCGTTCCTGCGCACGCGCCGTGGATCGCCGCGATCAGGGGCTTTACCATCGTCGTGGGCAAAGTCTGCGGCTCTCGCTTCTCGGGGGCGTTCCCGCGATCACCGTTGCTCGCTCGGGCGAGTTGGCTGGAATCCGCGCCAGGGCAGAAGTGCCTGCCGGCGCCAGTGACGACGATCGCGCGGATATCCGGCGACTCATCCGCTTTCCGGAGGAGGTCGAAATATCGGTGCTCCAGCGCGGTGGTCCATGCGTTCGCGCGATCGGGTCGGTTCCAGGTAATGGTGGCAACGCCCCGTCGAACCTCGTACAGGACGACCTCTTCGTGTCGCGGGTCATCCTTACTCATCGAGTGCCTCGCTGCTCCGACCGGTCGATGAACTCGCGGACGATGCGCTGATTGTCGTCACTCAGGAACGTCTCACTCTCGGCAGTCATCGCCACATCGAGCACGCCGAATGCCGCCCGCTGAATATGCAGGTTCATCGCCTTCTTGGTCTCCTGGATCGCCTGACGCGGCTGAGCCGCGAGGCGATGCGCCATCGCGAGCGCGCGATCGAGCAGTTCTTCATCCGGGACGACATGGTTTACAAGCCCGATCCGATGAGCTTCCTCGGCGGTGATGCGGTCTCCGGTGAAGATGTACTCCTTTGCGCGCACCAGGCTCATCATGAGCGGCCACAACGCGGCGCCGCCGTCTCCCGCCACGAGGCCGATGCTCACATGGGGATCAGCGAAGAACGCCGATTCCGCCGCGTAGACCACGTCACCCATGGCGGCGAGGCTGCAGCCCAGACCGACCGCGGGACCGTTCACGGCCACGACGAGAGGCAGGGGAAACGTGGTCATCGCGTCGATGATCCGACGCGCGTTCCGCAGGCGGTGACGACGACGATAGTCCGGGTCCGCGGCCACGTTGGGAAAGTTCTTGATGTCGCCGCCGGCCGAGAACGCCTTTCCCTCGCCCGTCAGGACGACCGCACGAACGTCGAGGTCGTCGGCGATGTTGTCCCACACGACCAGCAGCGCATCCTTGATGTCCTGCTGGATGGCGTTGCGCGATTCGGGCCTGTTCAGCTTCACGATCCGGACAGGTCCGTCTGACTCGACGATGATCCCGTCATTGGGCACGTAGGACATGTGTCTTTCCTTCGACTCGAGACTCTCCACGCTGGGCGGAATGGCGGCCGTCACGACTTAACGCTCGCCGGGTTCAGGCGCTCGGCCGCGTCGCGGCGCAGATCGCGCCGCAGAATCTTCCCGGATGCCGTTCGGGGGATGGAATCGACGAACAAGACGCGCACCGGCCTCTTGTAGGTGCTCAGCCGCGCTTCAAGCCATACAAGGATGTCACTTTCGGATACCTCGCCGTCCGGCACGACGAAGGCGACCGGCACCTCTCCGCGCTGCTCGTCGGGTACGCCCACGACGGCGACGTCCTTCACGCGATCGAAGCCCAGCATCGCGCCTTCGACTTCCGCGGGCGCGACCTGGAGTCCGCTGACCTTGATGAGGTCCTTGATGCGATCTGTGATCGTGAGCCAACCCTCCTCGTCGAGTTTGCCGACGTCCCCGGTCCGCAGCCATCCACCCTCGAGAATCACTCCTTCATTGGCGGACTCGGGCAAGTAGCCCATCATCCGCGCGGGACTTCTGGCGAGAATCTCGCCTTCCTGTCCCACAGGAAGGTCAGCCAGGGTGTCGACATCGACGATCCGTACCTCGCCATCCGACCGAGGTGGACCCACCGTATCGTTGCGGCAGAGCTCCGGATACTCGGCGGGGTTGCACGTCAACCCCAGCAGTTCCGTCATGCCGTAGCCGACCACCCAGTGGACGCCAGTTCTCTGCGTGACGAGATCCGCGACGGGAAGGTTGACGGAAGTGGCACACCATACGAGCACACGGAGCGAACTGAGGTCGTACTCCTCCAGGTCAGGAAGCTGAGCCATTTTCTGCGCGACAGGCGCAACAAGCATCGAGTGAGTGATTCGCTCGTCCTGGATCTCCTGGAGCATCGCGCGCACATCCGAAGTCGCCGAGATGTGCAGCTCCGTGCCACCGAGGACGGATCCGATGATGGAAGAGACACCGAAGCCGGTGAACACGGGCAACGGGAACTGCTGCCTGTCGGGAAAGCTGTGGCCGAGCGCGGACTTCCAGTTGATCACCGAAGCCCCCAGTGAGTAGTGGCTGTGGCGCACCGCTTTCGGCAGTCCTGTCGTCCCCGAACTGAAGAACAAGACCGCCTCGGTGGTCTCCCAGTCGCGTTCGAGGCGTGGGACCGGCTCCGGAGAGGACTCCTGGATGAGCGACCAGAACGAGCCCGAGTGCCCCGGGTCGATCGTCAGGAGCGGAAGGCCCGACATCTCCACCGCGGCGCGCGATGTGGCATCCGACACGATGCGGACGGGGCGCACCAGTTCGATCGCATGCTGCACCTCTTCGCTGTTCCAACGCGGGTTCGCCGCAACCACCGTCCCACCGGCCCGGAGAATGCCGAACAGAGCGATCGGCCACTCCAGGATGTTGGACAGCGCCAGATAGACCCTCTCGCCGGCCTTCAGCCCCGCTTCCCTGAGCCCGTTGGCAAGCGAATTGGAGAGTGCATCGAGCTCCCGAAAGGAGAGGCGCTCGCCACCGCACTTCAGGGCGGTCGCTTCAGCGAAGCGCGCAGCCGTCACCTCGAGGTGGTCCGCGAGGTTGCAGCGCGGGTAGTAGAGCCGGGGTCGTGGAATCAACTGCAGCTCCTCCTTCGTTCGTCGGTGGCGGCATTCAAGGCACCGCCCCGATAAGAGTATCCTATTTATAGGATGCTGCTAGATGCAATTTAGAGTCTCTCCGTCGATTCCAGCCGGTCTGACGCAAATCCAGAGCACTCTATATCCCTCAGTCGCGTGCTACGGGATGACGACCGCCTTCGTCACCTCTCCGAGACCGAGTCGGCGGATGGCATCCGCCGTACGCGTCAGCGGCTCGCGGAGGGTGACAAGGTCACCGATCCGGTGCCGGCTATGCAGGGACGCCGCCAGCTCGACCGCCCTCCGCCGCTGTGCCGGAGTGGCCCCAAGATTTCCGATAATCCGCAGCGCGCGATTGTTGATGATCACCGGGTTGATGGACACCTGCCGAGCCCCGGAGAAGAGCCCGGTGACAAGATAGCGACCGGCTCGAGCGAGCAGTTCGAGCCCCTCCACGAACGCCTCTGCAACACCTGCCGCCTCGATCACGACGTCCGCGCCAGCGCCCTCTGTGAGTTCCATGACCCGATTGCGTCGTTCTCGCGGAGTCGTCGCATCTAGATCGATGGTGGTCGTGGCGCCCAGGCGGTCAGCCCAGGAAAGGCGGTCTCGAGGCGTGCCGATGACGATCAGCTGTCGAGGCCCAGACATGGCCGCGAGCGCCGCCGAGGCGAGCCCGACCGGCCCACTCCCCTGCACGACAACGGTGTGCTCGGGGCTGATCGGCCCCAACCGGTCGGCGCCGGCGAGCGCGGTGGGCAATGCGCATCCGAGTGCGACGAACGCCTCGTCCGGCACAGCATCCGGGAGTCTGTACACCTCTACGCGGCGCGACAGCGTCGCGTAGTCCTGATACCCCGCTGAGTTCGGCTCGAGCGCAGAGGGCGGCCACGTCTCTACAAGACAGACCCGGTGCTCGCCGCGCAGGCAGGCTGCACACTCGCCGCAGCCCGCGGAGGCTGGATACCAGACGATGCGATCGCCGACCGCGAGGGGGGACCCCGCTGAGTCAACCACACGGCCTTCGCCCAGAGCATGAACGACTCCCACCGGTTCGTGCCCGAACGCATACGCGTAGGCGCCCGGTGCCACGTCCCCGGCCAGCCGATGCGCGTCCGTGCCGCACACCCCCGCCATCGTCACCCGGGCGACGATCTCCCCGACCACCGGCGGGGAAAGCGGCCCCTGAAGCAGCTTCAGCCCCAGGGTCCTCGGCTCGAGCGCAATCGTCCGGCGTTCCACAGCTTCACCAATGACCGACGTCGGCGAGCGGATCCACGCGAACGTCAATGAAGGCGGGCCCATCGAGACCATCGATCAGCTCAGGGATCTTCGCGAAGTCGTCGAGCGACCGGATCGTCAGCGCGCGGGCTCCCATCGCCTCGGCGAGTGGCCCGAGCTCGGGCCACTCCACCAGCGAGTGTTTCGGGTCTTCCCCGTGATTCCTGAGCTTCGTGTACTCGGCACCGTAGGCACCGTCATTCAGTACAACGACAAGGAGCGGAAGCCTGTGACGCACGGCCGTGGACAGTTCCAATCCTGACATCATGAAACCGCCATCCCCCATGATGCCCACCGTAAGACGCGACGGATCGGCTACCGCGGCGCCAAGCGCGGTCCCCAGACCGAGGCCGATCGAGCCGAACGTGCTCGTGTGAGTGAAGTGCAGCGGCCACTCAACAGAGAGGTATCGCCAGGCAGCCACGAGGAATCGGCCGACATCCGAGACGACGATACGGTCCGTGGGCAGCACCCGGTCCAGTGCGATTACAGCGGACCGGACGTCGACGGTGCCGTCCGAGGATTTGTCGTCGAACTCGGACTCGGGTGTCCACTCCGCCAGAAGCGGCGCGAAGCGCTGCGCCCAACCGCTCGGCTTGAACTCCGCCTCCGTCAAATAGCCCGTCAGCGTGGCAGCCACCTCCTTCGCGTCGCCGATGAGCAGCTCGTCGACACGCAGGAAGATGCCGACGTTCTCAGCCGACGTGTCGACTTGCAGGACGCGCTTGCCCTTGAAGAGATCACCGCGATCCGTCGTGTATCGATTGAGCCCGGCGCCGAACGCGATGATGACGTCGGCCTGCCCGATCGCGTCCAGCGCGATCGAATGCCCGAGCGAACCGATGATTCCGAGATTCAACGGGTGGCCCTGGAAGAAGTCGCGGCCGAGCAGAGACGTCGACAGCGGCGCGCCCAACGCATCAGCGAACGCGATGATCTCGTCGCGGGCGCCGGAGAGAGCTGCCCCACGCCCCGCGAGCACGAGAGGCCGACCGGCCCCGGCGATGAGATCGAGGGCTCGCTCGTACGCCGCGTCGTCTGGACGCGGCGGTAGCTGAAGGAGTGGCGGAGCAGGCTTGATTGGATGCCGCTCCGCGTCCAGCTGCATCAACTCGTACGGGAAGTTCAGCACGATGGGGCGCCGCTCGACCGTCGCCCGCTGGATAGCGCGAGCCAGATCCGCTTCGATGGAGTCGAGGCGGTAGACGCGCTCGTAGCCGGCGCCAGACGGAGCCACAACCGCACCGATGTCGAGGGCCTGGGTCCAGGTGCGCTCTGCCGGCGTGTCACCGGTGATGACGACGATCTGGCTGCGGTTGCGGCCTGCTTCCGTGAGCGCGGTGAGTGCGTTGGTGAAGCCGGGGCCGTGTGTGACCGTGGCGAACGCGACCTCCCCACTGATCCGATGGAATCCGTCCGCCATCTCGATGGCGCCCGCTTCGTGCGTGGCACCCAGGTATCGTCCGCCGGCGACGTCCTGATAGTGCGCGAGGATCTGCATATTCGCGTCGCCCATCACTCCGAACAGTGTGTGCGCCCCCTGTTCGACGAGCGACTCGGAAAAGATCTTGTACGCCTTCATCCGTTGTAAACCTCCCAGGTGTAGTTCACGCCAGCGCGGCGCACGTATCCCCACTCGAGACCGGCAAAATGCGACCCTGAACAGCGAATTCCTTCACTTGCGAGCCACTCGCGCGTCGCTACCGTCGAACGGGTCGCGCACTCCGGCTCGAGATGACTTCGAAATGACCAGCCGTGCAGGAGCTCCGGAATGGAATGGGCGATGTCGCCCAAGAGCGCCCCCCGCTCGCCTCGCGACTCGATGATGAGCGCAGACGTTCCCGGGGTGTGGCCCGGCGCATCCCAGCACGACAGACCAGGGACGATGCCTCCTCCGGGTTCCCACAACTCCAGGCGCTCGGCCACCGGCGCCAGCCGGACGCCCGCTCGATCCGTCTCCAGCCTGGTGGCATAGTGCTCGAACGGCGCCGGCGCGTAGTCGGTCGCCATGAAATGCTCCCAGTCCCGGCGGTGTGCACGATACGTGGCATTGGGGAACATCGGCGCACCGTCCTGCGACGCCCACCCGATGTGGTCGAAGTGAAGGTGAGTGAAGACGACGTCGTCGATGTCCTCGCGACGTACCCCCACCGCAAGGAGTGCACTGTGCAGCCCACCGCCGATGGAAGGGGTCACGGGCGCCGGCCCGATGCCCGTGTCGACCAGAACCAGGCGGTCGTCAGGCATCACCAGTAGGTATGAGCCGATTGTAAAGACGAACTTCCCACTCGCCTGATCGACGAAGTCGGCCACCGCCGACGCCAGCTCCGACGCCGGGACATCGGGATACATCGCGTCGGGTGCTGCAACGATCTCACCGTCGACGATCGGGAGTATCTCCACATCCCCGATGCGCATGGGGGGCCGTATCCTTCCGGTCACCGTCGACTCTCCAATTCGGCCACTGCGGCGGCCACCTCCTTCAGCGGAACCTTCCCGGGGATCGCCACGCCGGACTGCCAGGCCATCGGGTCTACGAACGTGATCTGCTGGCCGTCATGACGAATGATGCGCCCGCTGAACCCCGCAGCGTCGCTCATGAGGTAGACCACCAGCGGAGCGATCACCTCGGGCGATGGGCTCGCGGGCACCGCGACCTTCGATGCGCCGAGGCTCGTGTCCTTACCACTTCGTTCCGCCGTCATCCGGGTCTGCCCACGAGGCATGAGGCCATTCACACGCACCCCTGTCCCCGCAGTCTCGACCGCCCAGCCGTAGGTCAGCGACGCCACCGCCCCCTTCGTGGCGCCGTAGGTACTCACGCCCGCAAGCCCGAGAAGGCTCCCGGACGTGACATTCACGATGGCACCGGACCCCTGCTCCACGAGCGCCTTGAGCGCGTTCACGCCGCAGAAGAGCGCACCGAGGACGTTCACCTCCACGATCCGTCGCAGCGACGACTCGTCCTCCTCCCAAGGGAGGCGATCGTGGATGACGCCAGCGTTGTTCACGAGACCGTCGAATCGTCCGAACGCCTCTGCGGCTGTGCGGGGCAGCGATTCCGCAACCGCCCATTCGGCGACCGAGCCGACAACCGCGACCGCCCGCCCCCCGTCGGCCCCGATGAGCCGCACCGTCTCGCGACACCCGGCATCAGAGATGTCGTTGACCACGACGGCGGCTCCATAGGCGGCCAGTTCCACGGCGTACGCACGGCCGAGCCCGCCGCCCGCGCCCGTGACGACATAGGTCTTTCCGGCAAGCTCATTCATTCGGGCCTCCTCGACTGCGTGCCGACGGGGATCTGCGCGGCTACGGGCAGAGCGTTGTCAGCAGGCACAGAGAACCTCACCGGCGACTTCCGGCCACGGGAGCTGGTGAGCCGCTTGGTCGCCAGCATCCAGCTGTACAGCGCCGAGCTATCCCGCCACTGGGTGACGATCTTCCCGTTCGGAGCCTTGAAGTAGTTGTTGCCGGACTGCCACGCTGTGCCTTCCATCCGCCGCTGGATCCACACCTGGTATCGATCGGAGGCCCGCTTGCGGACCTCGATCGACGTCCAGCCCTGACGCTCCGCGCGCCGGATCTCGGCCGCGATGAATCGGGCCTGGAGCTCCAGCATCCGCGTGATCGGCGCGCCGCCGTTCGTATTCGGACCGTACATGATGAAGAAATTGGGGAATTGGGGGACTGTGATGCCCAGGAAGGCGAACGCCGCATCTCCCCACACTTCGTGGAGATCCGCACCGTAGCGACCTGTCACCTTCAGTGAGGAAAGGTAGTCAGCCGCCTTGAAGCCAGTAGCGTGGACAAGGACGTCCACCTCCGTCTCGCGGCCGTCCCCGGTGACCACGCCTGTCTTCGTCAATGCGACCACACCGCCTGTGACCAACTCGACGTTCGGCAGAGTCAGCGCTTGCAGAAAATCGTCGCTGACGACCCGGCGCTTGGCACTGAACTGATACTTGGGTGTCATCGCCTCCCTGAGATCCGGCCGATCCTTGAAGACCTCGTCCAGGTACCGCACTGCGATGCGCTCGAACTCGAGGTTCCGTTTGCTGCCTGCCATATAGATCGGGTGGTAAATGTGATGCCAGTCGCTCCTGACCATGTCGAGGGTGCGGCGAAGCCGCCGGCGAAGCCTGCTGCGATTCTTCCGCAGTTCCTCGGGGGTGTAGTCGCGGGCATGCTTGGGGAGCACCCAGCCGGGTTCGCGCATGAACACCTTGAGTTCACGCACCCGGGGCGCAACCCCGGGAATGATTTGCGCCCCGGTGGAGCCGACGCCGACCACCCCCACCGTCTTGTCGCTCAACGCGAGGGAGTGGTCCCACTCCGACGAGTGCATGAGTCGCCCCTCGAACATCTCGACCCCCGGCCACGTCGGCCGCTTCGGGTCACTGAGCATTCCGACTGCGCTCACGACGAACTTCGCATCGATCGTCTGGCCTTGCCGCGTCGCGACGACGTATCTCTCCCGGGCGCCGTCCCATGCGACACTTTCGACGCGCGTGTTGTACCGGAAGTGCGGGGCCAGTCCAAACTCGTCGACGGTGCTCGTGATGTACTCGAGCAACTCGACCTGACCCGCGTGCGTCCGGCTGAAGGAGCCGGGACGGAAGGAGTACGAGTAGATGGAGGAGGAGACGTCGACTTCGGCGTTCGGATAGTCGTTCGTCCACCACGTTCCTCCGGGGCCCGGGTTCTGTTCTAGGATCACGAAGTCGTCGATGCCGGAACGCTTCAGGCGCACGCCCATGGCGATGCCCCCGAAGCCTCCTCCGACGACGAGCACCTTCACAGAGGCACCGTGGTTCACCATCGAACCGTCTCCTAACTTGCGCCAACGCGGCGACGTCCGTTCCGAAGATCAGGTTATCAGGATACTCAATAGGCGGAGATAGTCGCACCATCCTCGAAACGCGCCCTCAGAGCCTTCGCAGCGCGCGCCGCAGCCGCATCCGCCTCGGGCCACGCGCCGACAAGGTTTAGGAAACCGTGAATCTGCGCGGCCACATCGTCGAGCTCGACCGGCACGCCCGCCATCTTGAGACGATCCGCATACGCGCACCCCTCATCATGGAGGGGGTCGAATTCGGCCGTCACGACATATGCGGGCGCGAGCCCACCGAGATCAACGCAGTAAGCAGGAGACACGAGAGGCTGATCTGGCGATCCGGGCGCGTAGGCCTGCCAGAACCAGCGCATCTGGTCATGATGAAGCGAATAGCCGGTGGCATTCCGCCGATGCGATGGCGAATCAGCGCGAGCCTCGAGAGGCGGATAGAGCAGCATCTGCAACGATGGCTGCTCGCTTCCCACATCACGCAACCTCAGGGTCAGCGCCGCCGCGAGATTAGCACCCGCACTGGACCCGGCAACCGCGATCCGGGCAGGATCTCCGCCGAAGCGATCGATACCCGCACGCACCCACGCGTAGGCCGCGACCACATCATCGAGCGCGGCAGGGAAGGGATACTCCGGGGCGAGCCGGTAGTCGACGCTCACCACAAGCACCTCGCCCTGATTGGCGAGGCGTCGGCAGATCGCGTCGTTGCTGTCGAGATCCCCCAATACCCAGCCCCCGCCATGAAAGAAGAGGAGCGTCGGTAGCGGCCGCCCGAGGCGGGGGATGTAGAGTCTCACGGCCGGCCCTCCGGGCACCCGCCCCTCCCGCACTTCACGCACCGGCTCGACATGCGTCCGCGCGGGCTTTCGCCTCCGAGCGCGGGCGAGCCACTCGCACGCCACATCCTCGTCCTGCAGTGCCGATGCCGGAAAAGCGGCATCCCGCGTCGCGTCGAGGAACGACCGCACGTGCTCAGGAAGGCTGGGCCCGCTCGCGCCAGCGGGCGCCGCCAGACCAGGCTCTCGCATCACTCCTCCTTCAAGGCCCCTGACGCGCAGGTAGCAACTTCGGCAATCTCTCGGCAGCCGGTCGGCACACTTTGAGGATGCTCAATATCGGAGGCCCCTTCCCCAAAAGGAAGCGCCGAGACTCCAGGACAAGGTCGCCCTCCTCACCGCAGCCCCCGCCCCGACGGGTGCGCTCCGGAACCTCCCGAAGGATGCGCCGGCGACGAGGTTGACCCAGAGACAGCTGAGCGCGTCCGCCTGGTCACCCCCAATGCGCCAGGCCGGCACTCACCGCGAGGCAGCGGAGGCCGCCGCGTTCCGGGCCCCGGAGCGGCATAGTTGGTCACCGGCACCGACCGCGTCACGGACGGCGGATACGTCGCATTCTGACTCATTGGGGGTGCTGCCGCGGCGGCCCTCGGGACCGGCGCGGCAGCACTCTTCGAGCCGACCGATCGTCAGTTCGGACGGTGCTCCAAGATGAAGTCCTGCGCCATCTCGTCGACGAAGCCCGCAAGATCCGGATCGTTATCGGCGAGCCACGCCCCAAGGTCGTTGAGCGTGACGTCGGGATCGAACCCGAATGACTCGATCACAGCAAGCCAGTCGGCCGCTGCGGCCTCGAGGATCTCGACCAGCGCCTCGCCGTTGACGTCCGGAGCATCGATCGCCTGCTGTCGAAGCGGATCATTTCCGTTCTTGACCAGCGCGTCCTGAATGTCTCCGGCGAAGTCGATCGCGCGGCCTCCGCTGCTCTCGGCAGCCTGGATCGCATCGAGCAGCGACTCCCACGTAGTCTCGACCGTTCGGGCGAAGAAGAGCGTCTGGCGGTCCCAGATGAGCTGTCGCGCGACGAGCGGCAGGGAGCTGAACCAATCTGCATTTGCCCCGAAATTGCCTGGCGTGTGGACGATGCCCGCCTGGGGTGCAAAGTGAACGAAGGGGGCCACTTCCATCACGCCGAAGAGGTGAGCATACCCCGGGTTCGTGTTGGTGCACTGGAGCACCCCCCGCTGGATCGACTCGAATACATCCGTGAACGGGACTGCGACGGGCGTCATGCCAATGGCCTGAAGCTGCAGCCCCGCAGCGGGCGAAGACGCCTGCGACTGAAGGCCTTGCGCGCCCGCCAGGGACTCGATCGGGTCACCGCAGATGATTGCCGTCGGAGCAGTCGAGTTCGCCAGCCAGATCGGTTCGATGCCGTCCGAACGGAACTCCTCGACGATCTCGGGCGTCGCCCACGCCGCTGTGTTCAGGTATGTGTTCGCGTGCAGGGTCGCGACGAGCGGCGACTGCGACGTGAGGTAGGTCAGGTTGGACATCGTGCTGAAGGCCGGGTATTTGGCCGGATCGTACGTCGGAAGAATCGGGCCCATGTCGAGCGTGCCGTCCGAAATCGCCTCATCAACCTCATTCGCTGCGGCGTATGCGTAGGCGTACCCGAGATCGACGGTGATCTTTCCGCCCGAATACTCCTCCAGCGACTCGTAGTACTCCTCCCACGCGATCGATCCCAGAGATCCCTGCGGTCCCGGCGTCTGAGCGCGGATCTCGAACGGCTCCACGTCCTCGAACGCCGCGATCCACTCCTCCTTCGAAGCCCCGAACTCCACCCCCGCCTGAGGACCGCCCGCGTCGGGAGCGTCCGTTTCCGGACCGGGGCTCGCGCAGGAGGAGAGCAGGAGCACGCCGACTCCGGTGGTGGCCAGAGCGCTGAACAAACGCTGTCTTCCTCGGAACATGTTCTTGCCTTTCTTGGATGCATCCAGCTGTGATGCTCGGGTTGATATCACATTCGTTTGGCCGAGGGCCGCCCTAGGAGTCGCGCGACGGCACGTTCGCGCCGCGCTCGGAGTCGGGGTAAGCGACGCTCTCGGCCACCGCGGCCCACATTTCCTTGATGCGCTGAAGATCAGCCCCCCCGACGGCCTGAAACGCTGGACTTCGCCGCTCCACGAAGCTTGCGATCCCCTCCTTGAAGTCACCGTGCTCACGAAGCGTGCGCCAGAGCGTGAGGGCCTCGAGTCGCGACTCCTCGAGCGGACGCCGCAACTCCTTCCACAGTTGCTGCTTGGTTACCGCCATCGCCTGAGGAGAGCAGTTGTCCGCCAGATCGCGGGCGTAGGCGAGCGCGTCCGACAACGCCGCGCCAGGATCTGACAACTTGACGAGACCGAGCTCGGACGCCTCCACGCCGGAGATCACCCGCCCAGAGAGCAGCACATCGACGGCGCTCGCCCAGCCGATCAGCGCCGGCAGAAGGACGGCCAGTCCGTGCTCGGTCATGATCCCGCGCCGGGGAAATGCGGCTGTGATGCGGGAGTCGGAATCGGCGAAGCGCACGTCGGTCATACACGCCTGGATCAGTCCGGTTCCCGCACAGGCGCCATGGATGGCGGAGATGATCGGCTTGAGGATGGTCGTCGGCACCGTCTGGGGCTCGCGCGCCTCCGGGTCGTTCGCGCGGGAGCCGTTGCTGGTGTCTGCGAGCAGGCGAGTATCCATCCCCGGACAGAAGTTGCGCCCAGCGCCCGTCACAACGATCGCCCGCACGTCGGACGACTGGTCTGCGAGACGGAGCAGGTCGAAGTAGCGCCGTTCCAGGGCTGGAGACCAGGCATTCGATCGGTCGGGCCGATTCCAGGTGATGAGGGCAACGCCATCACGCACCTCGTACAGGACGACGTCGTCGCCCTCTTTCATCTTCGCCATCCGCATCACTCCCGCGGCTCGGTGAGGCTTCCAAATCTAAACAGCAGACGGATTTGTCGGCCCGAGCCCACCATTCCAGTCCGACACAACGCAATCATCAGGCATTCAGTATGCTTAAATCAAGCCCGGCGCTCCGGAACGGCGGATGCGGCGGAAGGAGCGGGAGGACAGCCATGGGATCAGTGCGGAAGGACCGTGTAGGCGGGATAGAGACCTGGACGCTCGATCTGCCCGACCAGCGCAATCCGATCACCGGAGCCGAGACCATCGATGCGATCGTCCAGTTCATCGCGGAGGCGAACGCCGACGAGCAACTCCGTTGCATCATCCTCACGGGCGCCGGCAGCGCGTTCTCGGCGGGCGGAAACGTTAAAGATCTGAAAGCGAAGCGCGGGTTCTTCGGCGGAAGCCCTTACAGCCAGACCCAGGGATACCGCAGCGGCATTCAGCGGATCCCCCGCGCGATGCTCGAACTCGAGGTTCCCATCATCGCCGCGGTGAACGGAGCGGCCGTCGGCGCAGGATGCGACCTCGCGTTGATGTGTGACCTGCGCATCGCTTCGACCACGGCCTTCTTCGCGGAAAGCTTCGTCCAACTCGGCCTGATCCCCGGAGACGGCGGAGCGTGGCTCCTAGCTCGCGGCCTCAGTCCCGCGCGGGCCGCCGAGGCGGTGCTGACGGGGGACCGGATCGACGCTGCGACCGCCCTGGAATGGGGGGTGCTCAACGCGGTAGTCGAGCCCGATGACCTTCTGCCCGAAGCCCATGCCCTCGCCGCCAGGATCGCGAAGAACCCACCACTTGCCGTGCGGATGGCCAAGCGGCTCCTGCGCGAATCCTCATCTCAGGACCTCCGGTCGGTCTTGGAGTTATCGGCGTCCCTCCAGGCGATCGCACACCACACGACGGACCATGACGAGGCTGTTCGGGCTGCTTTCGAGAAGCGGCCCGGACTCTATATCTCCCAGTGAGCAGCGAACGCACCATGAAGGATCTGACGCCCCCTATCATCGCCGAGACGTCCGAGCTGGCAGCGCTGCGCGCCGAAGTGCGCGCATGGATCGCAGAAGAGGTGGCAAGCGGCGGCTTCGTTCCCGATGTCGACTCGTGGATGTCCAGGTGGGATCGCGAGTTCACGCGGCGACTCGCGTCCAAGGGTTGGCTCGGGATGACCGTCCCCGTCGAGTACGGCGGTCACGGCCGCACCTTCCTCGAGCGGTTCGTCGTGACCGAGGAGCTCCTCGCGGCGGGCGCGCCAGTCACGGCGCACTGGTTCGCCGACCGGCAGGTGGCGCCGTCGCTGCTGCGCTTCGGCTCAGAGGAGCAGAAGCGCAGGTTCCTCCCGGCCATCGCTCGTGGCGAGATCCTCTTCGCGATTGGGATGTCCGAGCCGGACAGCGGCTCCGACCTGGCAAGCGTGCGTACGAAAGGCACGAAGGCCGACGGTGGATGGACCGTGACCGGGTCGAAAGTGTGGACGTCCAACGCACATCTCGCCGACTGGCTCATCGTGCTGGCCCGCACGGCCCCGCTGGACCCCCGGCACCGGCACGACGGTTTGAGTCAGCTGCTCATCGATCTCCGCCAGCCCGGCGTGACGGTGCGGCCGATCCGTTCGCTCAACGGAGAACACCATTTCAACGAAGTGTTCCTGGATGCCGTCTTCGTCCCGGATGACCTCGTGCTCGGCGAAGTGGGGCAGGGGTGGGTCCAGGTTACGAGCGAGCTCGCGTATGAGCGCAGCGGCCCGGAGCGCTTCCTCTCCACGATGCCGCTCCTTGAAGCGCTGCTCTCGTCGCGACGAACCGAGCGGCAGGCTCCGCCTCCCGGACTCGGCCGCTTCTTCGCGCGGTTGTCCGCACTGCACACGATGTCCGCGTCGGTGGCCGGTGGCCTGTCGCGTCATGAGCGCCTGGATGTGGCGGCCGCCCTCGTGAAGGAGCTCGGCACGGCGACAGAAGCCGACCTTGTCGGATGGGCGGGGGATATGGTCGACGAGTGCACGCCGGAACGGCTGCGCGCACTGACCGACCGTGCGCTGCTGGCCAGGCCGGGGTTCACCCTCCGCGGGGGCACGAACGAGATTCTGCGCGGAGTCATCACCCGAGAGTTGGGACTGCGATGAGCATGCAACCGACACAGATCGATCCAGAACTTCAGGCGCTCTTCGACCAGATTCTCGCCGACTGGCGCGTGCGCCGCGCCGACGGCGAGCACGCCACCGACCTCGACCGGGAACTGTGGCAGACGCTTTCGAATGCCGGCATCACGAGTCTCCTCTCGGGGGGTCATGGTGCAGGGTGGCTGGAGGCGTCGGCTCTACTCCGCACGACGGCCAGTCACGCCGCCCCCGTTCCCCTCGCAGAGCACGACGCGCTCGCCGGGTGGCTGCTCGCTCGAGCGGGACTGCCGATGGACGAAAATCCGCGCACCGCCGCGGTGCTCGACTCGGCAGGCGGCGCGAGCCGCGTGCCGTGGGCGTCCCAGGTCGACTCGATCGTCGTGGCCTGGCGCGGGCCGGAGGGCACGGAACTGGTGGCCGACGTGCCGCGCGCACAGTTCCGGATCGAGCAGGGCCGGGATATCGCAGGCCAGCCACGGGACGCGATCCGCATCGATGTGGATGGGCTCGCGGGCACCGCTGTGCCTGACGGAAGCATCGACCAGCTCGCTCTGCGCGGGAGCCTCGCGCGGTGCGCACAGAGCATCGGCGCGATGGAGCGAGCACTCGAGCTTTCCATCGAACACGCCGGAGCACGTCATCAGTTCGGCCGTCCGATCGCTGCGTTCCAGGCAGTCCAGCAGCTCATCGCCCGGTCAACGGGCGAGGCGGCTCTCGCACGTGCTGCGGTCGAGGCAGCGGTGCTGTCGGCATCGGACGGGTCCGTCACGGAACGCTGGGTCGGTGCCGCACGGTCTGTAGTGGGTCATGCCGCATCTCAGGTCGTTCGCGACACACACCAGGTTCTCGGCGCGCTCGGAACGACTCTCGAGCACGAGCTTCGCGAGCACACCCGCCCGCTCTTGGCATGGCAGCAGGAATTCGGGTCGCTGTCCTCATGGGATGAACGCCTGGCGCAGATGCTCGTGGACTCGGGCGAGACGGTGTGGGACACGATCGTCCCGGTCGTCCGCTGATCGCGACGACGGCAGCGAAGTTCAGGGATACCAGGCGCGCACGGCCTGGGCGAGAGGCCGTGCGTTGTCGAGCGCGGGCGGACGCGCACCTGCCTCGACACTCTTCAACTCCAGCACAATGCGCTCATGCGTGGGGGCGCTCATCCCAAGCTCTCGCGCACGTCGGACGATCCACCCGTTGAGGTGATCGATCTCAGTGCGGCGACCACGCATGATGTCCTGAAGCAGGGACGCCCGATTCGCCTTCTTTCCGACACGCTCGGCGCTGATGACGCGCATGATCGCTACGACTTCGGCCCACGCCTCCCCGACGACCGAGTCAGCCGAGATGAGCAGAGGCTGCGAGATCCTTCCGAGCACCGGCGAGGCAGATACTCCCTCCGCCGCTGCGAGCATCGCCGTCTCGTGACCGAGGGCGATGATGACATCGAGCGTGAGCGACTCAGACCACATCCTGTCCGACCACAGACCGGTGAGTCCGGCGAGCGCGTTGGACATCGAGTTGAGAGTCAGCTTTCCCCATCGCTCTGGCCAGGCATCGTCCACGAGCTTCACGCCGCCGAGTGGCGAGAACAGCTCGCCGAGCGCTTCGATCACCGCGCCGCTGCGACCCGGGGCGAGATGGCCGATGACGATGGAAGGCGCGTCCTCCGCGCTACTCCGGCGCACGCGGCCGGCATCGATCAGGTCCGCGCCGAGAGCGACGACGCACGCGACCACCCGCTCCTCTCCCACGGTCTCGGCCACACTGGCATCATTCATGCCGTTCTGCGCCGACATCACGATCGTGTCGCTATGCAGATGCTCCCTCGCGAGAAGTGTTAGCATCCGGGTGTCGTACGATTTCCCGGCGATGACGATGACATCGGCCTGTCCGAACTCCGCCAACTCTTCGAGGTGGATTGCGCGCGGATGCGCGACGAAATGACCCTCGACCGCCTCGACTGTCAGGCCTCGGTGACGGATCGTCTCAACGTTCGCGAACCATCCATCGGCGACGGTAACGTTCCGACCGCTTCGGGCCAGGTAGCCCGCCAGCACGGACCCGACGCCCCCACCACCGATGATAAGAACTCTCACGGACGCGCCTCCTCACGCTGCGGATGAATCTTGAGAATCGGGCCCCGGTTGTCATCTGCGAACGGATCCTCGATGATGTCGGCTATCCGCGCGCCGATCTCGGTGTCGCTCAGCCACACCGGGTGCGCGGCGAGACGATTGCTATGGCCGCGGACTTTCGAGACGATCAAGAGCTCCCGCACCGCTGGACCGGCCGTCCCGACTTCGAGGGCCAACGTCCGGTAAAGCATCCGCTCCGCCGCCTGACTCATCGAAATCACTGCTTGGCCGGCGCCGACGAAGTCCGCCATACCGCCGCCGACCCCGAGAAGCAGTGACTCCGGTCCGAGAAGCGGGACGAAAGCCTTTATGACCGCCAGATGCGAACCGAGATACTGCTGCCAGTACGACGCGGCGAGGGCATAGTCCGTTTCGAGCACGGTCACGGCACCCCAGGGTGTGCTGATCGCATTGACGACTGCAAGCGGAGCATCGCGCACGGTGGACTCGGCAAGCTCCCTGGCGCCCGACTCGTCGCCCACAGACGCCGCGACGATACGAAGCCGCGGAGACTCGTGTGCGGCGGCCAGTTCCTCGAGCCCTTCTTGGCTGCGTGCGACGGCTGTCACTGTCCATCCACGCGCGAGGCAGGCCGCCACCGCGCCGCGTCCGACATCACCCGTCGCGCCGATCACGAGTACCGTGCGAAGCGCCGCACTCATGAAAGGGGCAGCGGCGTCGGCGGTTCAACGCTGTAGTCGTAGAAGCCCCGGCCCGATTTGCGCCCGAGTCGCCCCGAACTGACAAGAGGCGTGAGGACCCCGATGGTCTTGCGGTCCCCCTCTTCTCCGTGCAGCTCGAAACGATTCGTGCGGGTCTGCAGTACAACGTCCAGCCCAGAGAAGTCGGCGAGCATGAACGGTCCGAGCGGCCACCCGAGACCGTTCTTCACGGCGATGTCGATCTGCTCGAACGAGGCGACGCCGTCGGAAAGGAGGCTGAACGCCTCGCGCGAGGCCTGACCGAGGATGCGGTTCACCACGAATCCGTCGACATCCTTGTGCAGAACGACCGGCTTCCGCCTCATCCGCTCGGCCCAGGCCACGCCGGCTTGGAGGATGTCAGGGCGGGTATCCGGCGAGGCGACCACTTCGACGAGGTCCATCCGCACGACGGGATGGAAGAAGTGCATGTTGAGTGCGCGGTCCTTATACGAAGCGTCGCCGACTATCGTGGCGGCGCGGATATGACTCGAGTTCGTAGCGATGCCCGCATGTTCAGGCAGCAGCGACGCCAACTGATCGAAGACCGACTTCTTGATGTCCGCCCGCTCGACGACGGCCTCGATGGCCCAGTCGCAGGCCGGCGCCGCGGACTCGATCGAGTCCGAGAAATGAAGCCGCGCCGCGGTCTCATCCGCCTCAGCCTGAGTCGCCCGCCCCCGCTCGACGTCTCGGTCGAGGATCGCCGACACCTCTGCGCGTCCGCGATCGAGCGCATCCGGCGAGATGTCGACAAGCTCGACCGGAATTCCGCTCTTCGCAGCCTGCAAGCCGATCTGCGCACCCATCGTTCCTGCGCCGACGACCAGGAGCTGTCCATCCGCGACGTTTCTCATGTACTCATTCCTCTCATCAAGTTCGCGACCGCCGGCGCCGCCGCTAGCTCGCGATCGACGCCCACAGGTTCTCCGCGCCCGCCGCGAGGACCCGCTCGCCGGCGAGTTGTGTCCACTGACGCTGAGTGCGTCCTTCATCCCGCCACGCCCAAAGTCGTCGCGTGAATTGGTGCAGCGGATACTCCCTCGTGTATCCGATGGCGCCGTGCAGCTGGTGCGCGTGCCGAGACACCGGAGCTACCGCAGCCGCACATCGCACCCGGGCGGCGGCGACGGGGAACCGCGATGCACCCCCGAGCTCGAAGTGCATGGCAGCCGCCGACGCCGCCGCTGTGGCGACGCTGATCTCTCCCGCGACGACCGCAGCGAGCTGCTTGACCGCCTGGAATGAGGACAGCGGTCGGCCGAACTGCTCCCTCTGGCGCGTGTAGGTTGTGACGAGCTCGCCCACCTTTTGCATCGCGCCGACGAGCGCCCAGGACTGGGCGAGGGCCTCCGCGTCACGGACCGTCTCGCGCGTCCCGGCCGGAGCGATGCCGTGCGCCACCTGGTCGACGTGGACGGAGATCGCAGCATCAGCGCGGGGCTCGCCCGCCACGTTGGTGCGTTCGGTCCAACTGAGCACCGAAGCATCGAGTTCAACGGCAACGTCCTGGTCGCCGTTCTCGGCCACCACGATGAGGTTCTGAGCCTGCCGCGCATACGGCACGCTCTCGATGGAGCCGCGGACGACGCCGCCCTCGGCCGTTTCTTCCACCGCGAGGCGACCATACAGCGCAACCGCGGTCGCCCCCGGTCGGTGCGGAAGCTCGAATCGCCGACGCGACTCCGGCCCGACGACGAGGGTGTGCGCGAGGGGAACGGGCGCGGCATATCCGGCCGCGACTCGGACGATCGTGAGAGCGTCGCGCAGCCCCCCGCCGGACCCACCTGCCTCCTCGTCGACTCCCACTGCGGTAAGCCCGAGTTCGTCGAGTGACGCCCACAGGTCCTGCGACCAGCCCCCCTCAGCCGCCTCCACGGTCTCGGTCGTGCACTTGTCAGCAAAGACATCCGCGAGGAGCGCAACAAGATCCTCGTTCACGGCATCGGGCTCGTTCACATTCCCACCTGCTTCGCGATGATGGAGCGCAGCACCTGAGTGGTGCCACCCCTGATGGTGAAACCTGGAGAGTGGTTGAGCGCCTCGTCGAGGAGGACCTGCAGGCGCGAACCCGTCGCGGGCGGGCGCCGGAGAACCTGCCGGATCATCTCCACCGATTCCTGCTCGAAAGTGGTCCCGATGTCCTTCGCCGTGGCTGCGAGCAGCGAGGGGCGCTTTCCCTGATGGACTGATGCGACCACGTCCTGTGACAGTGTGCGCATCGCCCACAACTGGCTCGCGAGGCTCCCGGTCACGGCGATCCTGTCGGCGACATCTTCATCGCTGCTCTCTGCGAATGCCTTGATCAGAGCGACGGTGCTCATATAGCGCTCGGGGCCGCTGCGCTCGTCGGCGAGCTCAGCTGTCACCTGGGACCATCCGCCGTGCTCGACGCCGAGGAGCATGTCGCCCTCCACTCGCACGTCTTCAAGGATCACCTCGTTGAAATGATGCGAGCCGTTCGATAGGTAGACAGGACGGATAGTCACGCCAGGAGCGTGAAGGTCCACGATGAACTGCGAGAGCCCATCTTGACGACTGGATCCCGGCAGGCTTCGGCAGAGCGTGAGCATGAAGTCCTTGTGATGCGCACCGCTCGTCCAGAGCTTCGCGCCACTGATCGTCCAGGAGCCGTCTGCCTGCTTCGTCGCCGCGGTTCGAACGGAAGCAAGGTCGGAACCGCTGTCCGCCTCCGATAAGCCGAGGCAGAAGAGAATCTCTCCGGACGCGAGGCCCGGAAGGAAACGGCGTTTCTGCTCCTCCGTACCGTTCCTCAGCAGCGCGGGCCCCACCTGGCGGTCCCCTGCCCAGTAAGCAGAGACCGGCGCGCCGGCGGCGAGAAGCTCCTCCATGACCACGAAGCGCTCCGCGGCCGTCCGCCCGTGACCTCCGTACTCGACCGGCCAGGTCATACCGATCCAGCCGCGACGCCCGACTTCGCGTGCGAACTCCCGGGAGAACCCGGTCATCCAGCTGTTCACCGCCGGCTCGAACCTTCCCTGCGCCAGCTGCTCCGCGACGAACTCGCGGACCTCCTGACGCAAGGCGGCCAGCGGCTCCTCGACGAGCAGGGCTTCCTCGGCGGTCATCGTCCGGTCCATTTTGGCTCCCGCTTCTCCGCGAACGCGCGCGGTCCTTCCCTCGCGTCCTCCGTCGTCCGAACGAAACGGACATTCGCGTCATTGACATCCCATGCCGCCGCCTCGAGTGATCGCCGTGAGGATCCGGCGATTGCCATCGTCCCCGCGATCGCGAGCGGCGCCGCCTTCGCGATAGCCATGGCACGGTCGACGGCGGCCATCATGAGCTCGCCGGCGCCCACGACCCGATTCACGAGCCCCCACCGTTCGGCGTCGGTCGCGGTGAGCCGCCGCCCCGCCAGCAAGACATCGTTGGCGATCGCCCGCGGCACAGCGAGGGGCAGCCGCACCGCACCACCGCCGCCGGGGATGATGCCCCGCTGGGGCTCAGGCAGCGCGAACCACGCTTCTTCCGCTGCGATCACCAGGTCGCACGCGAGCACGATCTCGAAGCCACCGCCCAGCGCTGCCCCGTTCACCGCCGCGATGAGCGGCTTGGACCGTGGATACCGCGTGATTCCCGCGAATCCGCCGTCCGCCCCGCCGAGCCGGGTCGCCACCCCCTTCCCGGCCTCGATGAGATCCATGCCGGCGCAGAACGCGGCGGTGCCCGCTCCGGTGATGATTCCCACCCGCAGGGTCGGGGTCGTCTCAAGATGCTCGATCGCGCGGTGTAGGAGCGTCCGCGTCTCGCTGTCGATCGCATTGCGGCGCTCCGGCCTGTTGATCGTGATTACGAGGACCCCGTCGTACTCGGAGGTCAGGACAACAGATTCACGCTCGCTCATAGCGCCGCCTTTCCTTCAGCGACTCGATGCCACGAGTTCACCGGCAGGATCTCGGGCACCCCCGCCGCGCAGGCGGCTGCCGCGACCCGCGCGTCGAGATCGGAGTGCGAGACTAGATGCGCCAGAAGCTGCCCTCGCCGGAAGTAACCGGCGAACTCATGTTCGATCGTGTATGCGACAGCGCCGAGCACCTGCAGCCCGACCCGCGCGGCGACGGTGTATGCCCGGGCCCCAGCCCCCGCCGCGACCAGTGCGGCGAACACCGCACGCTTCGCCCCACGGTCGACACGCAGTTCTGCGAGGGCGGCGCGTACGAGGGACTGCCCAGACGCCGTAGCCACAGCGGCGTCCGCCAGAAGCTGCTGGACCGCTTGGAACGAGGCGATGGGGCGGCCGAACTGCTCACGGATGCGCGCGTGGTCTCTCGCGACACTCAGAATCTGCTCGGCGACTCCGGTGAGTTGCGCGCCGATCGCGATATAGATGTGGCATTCGGGCCTCGTGTCGGTCGCGAGGACGGCGACGCCCTCATCGAGAACCGCGGCCTTGACGACGCGCAAAGTCGGGTCTATGGAAGCAACGGGCATCATCGGAGCGTCCCCGGGCAGGAGGAAGGCGCCGGCACGACCGGGCCGAACATACAGCCAGGCGGCCGGCGTCGCCCGCGGCGCCAGGCCGAGCGTCTGAACTCCGACGTCGAACAGCAGGCCGATCTCCCCTGGCGGCAGCTCGGCATTCGCGCCACGGAGGCCGTGGATGACGAAGGCTTCAACCGTGGCCCCCGTACCCAAGAGCGCACCCTGCGCTTCGAAGAGCGCCGGCACCGCCACGTCGGGCACCGCATCGAACATGTCGAAGATGCCGAACTCGTCGAGTTCTGCCAGGGAAGGGCCCTCACCTGCGGCGTCGAAAAGATGCTCGACCGATTTTCGAATCTCGCTGTAGCCGCCATCGTCGACCGGATGTGACAATCTCACGAGCGCACTCCTCTCAGCTCGAGCACTTGATCTGCGACAATCGTGCGCTGGATCTCGGCCGAGCCCCCGTAGATCGTCGCCGTGCGGCTGTGCACGAAGTCGTGAAGCCGCTCCGCCCAGTCCTCGCGCCCGTCATCGACGGCCACAGGAAGGTGGGCGACCACGACATCCTGAACCGAGCGCTCCGCTTGCGAGAGCAGAAGCTTGTCGATGGACACCTGCGGTCCACTGCTGGCGCCTGCCACAAGGGCCTCGATGGTGGCGAACGACCGCGCACGAAGGGCCGCGACGTCCTGATACGCGGCACCGAACTGGGCCTGCCGATCAATGACCGTCTCAGCCGCGAGCTTCCGAAGAACGGTGAACAGCATCGCCTGGCGGATCCAGCCGAACATCCCGCGCTCCCACTGGAGCGCGTGCTGGGCGACCGCCCAGCCCTGGTCAATCTCGCCGATCACGCGATCGTCTCCGACGCGCACATCCTCGAAGAAGATCTCGCCGAAGTGCTGGGTGCCGCTCATTTCGTCGATCGGGCGGAGCGAGACGCCGGGCGCATCGCTGTCGACGAGCATCATCGAGAGTCCGCGATGGCGGGACTCCTGTGATCCGGTACGCACGAGGACCACGCAGCGATCTGAGCCGAAGGCTCTGGTGGACCAGGTCTTCTGCCCGTTGATGACCCACTCGCCACCGTCACGCACCGCCTTCGTCCGCAGGGACGCGAGGTCGCTTCCTGCGTTCGGCTCAGAGAACCCCTGGCACCACGCCTCGCGCCCCGAAATCAGGCCGGGAAGATATCGGGCCGCGAGGTGCGGGGCGTACTTCATGAGCGCGGGCGCCAGAACCTCGACCACGTTGACCGTTGTTGGGACCGGGAAGCCGTTCTGGCCGAGGAGATCGTAGACGGCCGCTCGAAGGACCGCGTCCCCGCCACTGCCGCCGTACTCGACAGCCCATCCCCGCGAGAGCCATCCGGAGTCGAACAGCGCGGCCTGGTAGGCCTTCTGAGACTCGATGTCCTCGCCGCTCGGCTGGGGCGTGAGCGCAGCACGACGCAAGTCTGCGATGCGCTCACCATTGGCGGCGAGCCATTCATCCCACTCGCCGGCCAGGCCGACGGTGCTCGCTGTACTGTTCATACCTCTAGATATATCAGTATCCTCATTATCCGTCGAGTCTTCGCCTAATATTTAGGATGCTCCATGCCGCGACGCGACATAACCGTATACTCTAAGTTTCGGCAGCGGAACACCCGCCCATCGGCCGACGGGAGGATTATGGCCCGCGTATCAGTCCAGCAGCCGGCACTCGGCGTGCACCTCGTGGCAATGAGGGGTGACGGACGCAACCCGCTCGATCTGGAACTCACCCAGGAACTCGCGGAAGCACTAGAGGACCTCGACCGCTCGCCCGACTGCCGCGCAGTGGTTCTGGCATCTGACGATCGGCACTTCTGCGCCGGCGCCACCTCCAAGTTCTCGTCAGGAACGCCCCGCTGGAGCACCCGCGACCTTTACGACATCGTGCCCCGCCTGCTGGGCGTAGACGTGCCAATCGTCGTGGCTCTCAACGGGGCTGCCGTCGGGGGAGGGTTGGGGCTGGCCCTGATCGGCGACTGGGTACAGATGGCATCCGACGCGCGAGCGCAGGCGAACTTCACACGCCTCGGATTCACGCCCGGCTTTGCGCTGACGCTGCTCCTGCCCGAGCGCATGACGGGCCAGCGTGCAACCGAACTTCTCATGTCGGGACGGCCGGTGGACGCGGAAGAGGCGGTCAGAATCGGTCTGGCCGACGCCCTCTCGGATCCTGAATCCCTTCGCGAGGATGCGATAACGCGAGCCGTAGAGTTCGGCACAGCAGCACCGCTCGCTATTCGCGCGGTCAAGGCCGTCCGACGCGCACACATCAGGAGAGCTCTTCCCGAGACTTTGACCCGCGAACTCGAGCTGCAGGGACACTTGAAGTCGACAGATGACTACGCCGAGGGCATCGCCGCAATGAGCGAACGACGCCCACCGCGTTTCCTGAGACACTGAGGACGCCCGCACCGACACCCCCGCCTGAGGCCAGGGTCGGCTCGATGCGGTCGGCTGCGACGGAGGCCGCTGTCACCGGAACGCACGCACGAACTCCGTCATCACTTCGCGTCCGCTCACTCCATCCGGCGAGTGGACGGCATCGCCGATCGGGACGCGGCGACGGCGGCGGATCCGCCATCGCCCGTCGACCCGACGGAAGTCCCAGTGGTTGTAGGCGGCAGTGTGAATTCCGAACGATTCGGGACCGGTGCGAACGAAGACGATCGAGTAGCACTCCGCCCAGGCCGAGTCACCGTCGACGCGAATGATGAGGTTATGGCTCGTGTGCTGGGAACCGCGGCCCTCGACGTGACGCTTGTGTCCGCCGAGAGGATCATGAATGAACTCGTAGAGCTGATGCCACCCCCGATGCATCCGACCATCCCCGATGTCATACTCCCCGTCGTCGGTGTACTGGGCAACGTATTCCTCGTCGTAGCCGAGGTCCGCGGTGAACCCGTATCGGGCAACCACTTCGCGGATCTCCTCGCGATCTTCCATGTCCTTCAGTCGGCGCTCGAATTCCGATATCCGACGTTCTGTCTCGTCCATGGGGGAAGCTCCTGGCGACATGTGACCTGACAAGTTGCTCGAAACGGTATACTCTTTTCGCTGGACTCTGCAAGAGTCGAGGTGTTCGGACGCGCCCCCTCCTCGGAGGGCCCCACACGAGAGGCGACATGAATGACGACAACGGAGTGGAGCGAGCGGGTGGCGCTCGTGACGGGAGCGGCGAGCGGCATCGGGCGCGCGACAGCTCGTCAACTCGGTGAGCGAGGGGTGGCCGTCGTCGTCGCCGACCTGAACGAAGATGGCGCTGAAGCCGTCGCGAATGAGGTGCGCGCCGCGGGCGGTCGCGCTGTCACTGTGAAGACGGATGCGTCGCGACCTGCGGATCACGAGCGCGCCGTCGCCCTGGCGACGGCAGAGTTCGGGCGCCTCGACCTGGCAGTGAACAACGTCGGCATCGGCGCAAAGTCCGGGGCGCTGATCGCAGACAGTGCCCCGATCGCCGACTGGGACGATGTCATCCGGACCACCCTCAGCAGCGCGTATTACGGACTGCGCGCGCAGATCCCCGCGATGCTGTCTACTGGCGAGGGCGGCGCGATCGTCAACCTCACCTCGATCACCGGGGTTCTGGCAGTCAACCGAAATGCTGCATACGTCGCCGCCAAGCACGGCATCATCGGGCTGACGAAGGCCGCCGCACGCGAATACGGGCCGCAGGGGATCCGGGTCAACGCCGTCGGCCCGGGGTACATCAACACACCGGTCTTCGCCGACCGGCCAACCGAGCGCCTCGCTGCGATCGCCGATCAGCATGCGCTACAGAGGTTCGGCGAGCCCGACGAGGTCGCCGCCGCCATCGTATTCCTGCTCTCTGCGCAGGCCTCATTCGTGACGGGCGCGACCTACATGGTGGATGGCGGCTACACCGCCGGGCTGAGCATCGGTTCTCGGGTCACCGAGCCGGCGGAGGGCTCCGGATCCTGATCGGTCTGTGTGCATGATGCGGCACACTGCCCCGCCCCTCAGTTCGGCGCGCGCCCTGAGAGCTCTTGGGTGTGAAGACGGGCCCGCGTCGCCCCACGGGCGGAGATGAGAGAGGAACCACCATCCGTCAGGATGCATTGACCGGTGATCCACTCCGACCGCATGACGTTCACCACCGCATCGGCGATGAGCTTCGGCGTGCCCACACGACCCAGAGGCGTCATCTCCTCGACCTGCCGACGCCATTCATCACTTTCCGCGAGGCCCTGAGTCATGGACGTGATCGTGGGGCCGGGACCGATCGCATTCACCCGGATGCCGTGCGGTCCGAGCTCGATGGCCGCGACACGCGTCATCTGGTACACAGCCGCTTTTGTCGCAGAGTAGAGGGAGAGTACGGGGTCCGGGACCACTCCCTGCACGCTCGAAACGGTGACGATGGACCCGTCCAGCCCGGCCTCGATCATTCGCCGGGCGATCGAGCGAAGCGTGAGGAACACCCCTCGGACATTGACGCCGAACGCCGCATCCCATGCATCGACGGGGATGTCCGTGATCGGCGCCGGGTAACCCCGCACGCCGGCGGACGCCACGTGGAGGCTCGGTATCCCGAACCGCCTCTCCGTCTCATCCAGGGCGGCGAGCACCGACGCTTCGTCGCTCACGTCGCAGTAGACGTCGTAATCGCCGGCGACATCCCAGGCCACGGCAGTGGCACCCTCGTCGCGCAGCGCTTCGACACAGCCCGCCCCGATGCCGGACGAGCCCCCCGAGACCACCGCCACGCGTCCTTCGAAGATCCTCACCGCGTGCTCCTCTCGCACATGCGCCAAAATCAGGGTACCGAATAGGAACGAATCGCGCGACCCGCAGATCACGACTCCGAGACCCGCAGCGGGTCCGGGTGAGGTCGCGTCAAGAGAGCGACGACGATGCCGATCGCCGCGACCGCACCGATCCCGGCGCCGATGCTGAACGCGAGAATGATGCCACGGTTGGATGGAACGCCCGTTGCCGTCATCGTGGCGGCGAAGACACTCCCCGGAATAGCCGCACCCACGGTGTTCCCGGCCGTGCGCATGACGGCATTGAAGCTCAGCGCGCTCCCGACCCTCCACGGCGCCACTCGTCGCGAGATGAGAACGGGCATGGCTCCGAACGTGATCCCGGTCCCGAAACCGCACATCAAAGTGCCGATCAGGAGCTGCCACAGTTCGTCGTGACCGACGGCGAGAAGTGTCAGCGCTATCGGCAGGCACACTGCGCCTGCGGGCAAGAGAAGCGACGGATCGACGCGCCGGCGGGCCCATTCGAAAACCCGACTCGCAGTTATGGTGCCAACCGAGAAGGGAAGCATCACCAGACCCGCCCATACGAGCGGCACACCGGCGCCGTACCCACTCCCGGAAGGCAACTGTGTCACGAGGCTCGTGACCGAGAGGCAGATGAACATCGTGACTCCGAACGCGAATCCTGTTCCGTTCGCGAGCAGAACGTCCGGATCACGCATGACTCGGACGTCCGTCAGCGGATATGCGGCGCGTGTCTCGACGATGACCCACAGCACCAGCGATCCAATGAACACCAGCCCGAGGAGGATTACCGGCGCGGACCCCCAACCGAAGGCGGGGGCCTCGGCGATCAGAAGGATGAGCGCCCCGAGACACGCGCCAAACAGCACCGCACCGGCGAGGTCGAACGGTTGCCGCGTCACTGCGGGGTCAGCGCCGCCCGGCATCGCGATGAGGACGACGATGGCGACGGTGATCACGAAGACGATGGCGAACACGAAGGCGGAGCGGAAGCCGAACAGACCCGACAGCACCCCGGTCAGCGGATATCCGAGTCCCAGGCCGGTCGCAGCGGTGATCGCGAGCGCAGCGATGCTTCTGGGAACCATCGGAGAAGGAAGCTGGGTCCTAGCGAGCGCGATGGCGATGGGTCCTATCCCGAAGGTGAGGCCTTGCAGCGCGCGCCCGACCAGGAATACCCCGAAATCCGTCGCGAGCGACGCGATGATCGATCCCACGAGCACGATGGCCAGAACCGTCAGCAGAAGCGCCCGCTTGTATCTGCCGTCGATCAGTCTGCCGACGATCGGCGTGGTCACCGCTCCGCACAGCATGTTCACCGTGAGCATCCACTGAGCCGTCGCGACGGGAATGCCAAACTCAGCGGCCACTGATGGTACGAGCAGCATTCCGAGCGAACTGGCGATCGACATGCAGATGGCTGCATAGCCCAGGGCGAAAAGCAGAATACCGGGGCTGCGAATCATCGACTCCTCCGCCAGGCAGAGCATGGACATACACGAGACACTCCGCCTCCACCCCACCCGCGACCCCGCATGCTGACCGGCGGGCTAACTGGCCAGTGACATATTCGAGGTGAGATGACGGATGAAGCGCTCCGACGCCTCTTCGGACGTCTCGGCCGGCAGCCCGATGCTGAGGTGACCCGCGATCGAGCCGAACCGTGCAGTCGCCGTCGCAGCGGCCGCCTCCGGATCCCCCACGATGGCGAACGTGCCGAGCATCTCGTCGTCGATCAGATCAGCCATGGCCTCCCAGGCCCCACGGCGCGCGAGCGACCCAAGCTGATCGGCCACCGACCCCCAGCCATGAAGCTCCATCACCCCCCGATATGCGGGGGTGGAGGCGTAGAAGGCGATCCTCCGGCGGACGGCGTCGGCGGCGCGGGCTCGGTCCGATTGCGTGATCCCGACGGCCACGAGAGGCGACGCGACCACGTCGGCGATCGCTGCGCGGTGTGCCCGCTCCGCCCCACGGGTGAGAGCCGGAAGGGCGACCTCCCGCAGGTACTCCTCGGAACTGAAGGGATGCACGACGTAAGCGTCACCGACTTCGCCGGCGACCTCGGTCATGCGTTCACCCACCCCGGCGATCCAGACGGGCGGTGGGCCGAACGGCATGCGCCCCGGGCTGAAGGCGGGGGTAAGGAGCGTGTGCGAATAGAACTCGCCTCGGTACTGCAGCCGACCCGATTCGAATCCATCCCAGATCGCCCTCACAGCGAGGACGAAGTCCCGCATTCTGGCGGCCGGTCGCCCCCACGGCATGGAGAAGCGCCGCTCGACGTGCGCCTGCACTTGCGATCCGAGCCCGAGCACGAACCGGCCGGCCGAGACCCGTTGCAGATCAGCCGCCTGCATCGCGAGCGTCATGGGACTGCGCGCGAACGCGATCGCGACGCCCGACGCGAGTTCGATCGTGTCGGTGGCTCGCGCGGCGAGTGCGAGGAGGACGAATGGATCATGTGCGAGTTCGGGGACAGAGACCCCGCCGTACCCCCGCTCCTGCGCACGCCGCGCGGATAGCTCGATTCGTTCCGGCGTGCTGACGTCGGAATCGAGTGCGAGCAGGATGCGACGGATCATCGGGCGAACCTGGGGCCACGCGAGCCCGTTCTGGCTATTTGCTTCATGAAGCCCCCTAGCGCGGCTCGTCGGCACGTGCGATCCTAATGAGGATACTTAAATATTAGTCCGGTGTCGATCGGATCGAGGGGATCAGATGCAGAACAATACCGGGGGCGACAAGTCGGTCGTCCTGGTCCACGGAGCGTTCACCGGCGCGTGGGAGTGGGAGCCCGTCGTCGAACGACTGCGAAAGGAAGGCATCGCAACCATTGCGGTCGACCTCACCACGCAGGAGCACGGCGGATCGCTGCGCGCCGATGAGGAGCGGGTCCGCGAGGCCGTGCGCGCCTCGCACGGTCGCATCGTCCTGGTCGGGCACTCCTACGCGGGCATCGTCATCACCGGAGCTAGCGCCAAGCAGCCGAAGATCTCGGACCTGGTCTACGTCGCAGCGGCACTTCCCGCGGAAGGGCAGTCCCTCACGGCATCGGGCGGCGTGGCCCCGACCGGGAGCGCGCCGGGTGAACTCATCGCGGTCGATGCGGAGGCCACGATCCACCGACTGTTCAACGACGCGACGGCAGAACAGGTCGCGTGGGTGAAACCCCGCCTCACACCGTTCGTGCGCCACGCGATGGATGAGATTCCATCCGGCTACGGCTGGAAGGAACATCATGTCACCTATGTCCTCTGCGCCCAGGACGCGGCGATACCGCTCGAGGTTCAGAGACGATACGCAGAGCCAGCCGCCGATCGGATCGCCCTCGAGGCCGGCCACTCGCCGATGGTGACACGCCCCGACGAGCTGGCTGCGATCTTGGCCGACATCGCTCGCCGGCCCTGATTCGCGCACGACGGAAGCGGTCAGCAGGTGCGCCGTTCGGTGAGGACTCCCGGCCGCGGCTTCCCGAGGCGAGCCGATGGCACTGCACCATCCCATCGAGCGCGCACGCATCAACCCGACAAAGGAGACACGAGATTGCAGAACACTTCGATTGACTCACGCACGTTCCGAGACGTCCTCGGTCACTCCCCCACCAGTGTGGCCGCCGTCACCGCGCTGGACGCCTCCGGGGCCCCGATCGGGATGATCGTCGGGACCTTCACCTCCGTATCGTTGGACCCACCCCTGGTGGGGTTCCTGCCCGACAAGAGTTCGACGACGTTTCCGAGGATCCGCGAATCCCGATCCTTCTGTGTCAACATCCTCGCCGCTGGACAGGAGAGCGTGTGTCGGGCTCTGTCGGCGAAGTCGGATGACCGATTCGCAGAAGTCTCGTGGCGGCCGGCCCCTTCCGGCGCGCCGATCATCGACGATGTCGTCGCGTGGATCGACTGCGTACCGGAATCATCGGTCGAGGCAGGAGACCACTACTTCTTCACGGGACGCGTCATCGACATGGCGGTCGAGCGGCCCACATTCCCGCTCGTGTTCTTCCAGGGCGGGTTCGGGGCCTTCGTATCCCGCTCGACCGTGATTGAGACAAGAGAAGGGCTGGCAGACCAGATCCGGCTGGCGGATCTTGCACGGGAGGAGGTGGAGAGCCTCGCAAGATCTGCGAGCTCAGAGTGTCGGCTGATCGCCACCGCGGACGAGCGTCAGGTCGTCATCGCCTCGGCCGACGGAGCGAACCGGGCCCCCTCCTCCCTCGTCGGCGTTTCCATGCCCATGGTGCCCCCCTTCGGCCAGCTCTTCATGGCGTGGGAGTCCCCGGACAGCATCGAGCGATGGTTGAACTCGGCACCGACACCCATGGATGCTGAGCGGCGTACGACGCTCATCGAAGAGCTCAGCGCCATCCGTCGCGACGGATTGATGCTGCGATTCACGGACGAGTTCGCGAGCGAAACTTCCGCGGCACTCACCGCAGTCGCCACCCACGGTCAGACTCCCCGGCTCGAACGCGAGTTCGCGAGTATCGGTGCCAAGATCGATCGCCTGCGCATCGGCATGGATCACCTCACCGACGACGCCGCGGCTGAGGAGACGCGATTCATGTTCGCTCCCATCTTCGACCCGTCGGGGCGCCCCGTCGCCGGACTAATGCTGGTGAACCTCCCCGCTCGCCGCAACCTCGCTTTTGTCCGCGAAGCCACCACGCGGCTGCTGGAGTCAGCGGCGAGAATCAGCCGCCGCCTCGCCGATTCGGTGCCGAATCGATCGTGACGCAGCCGACGAGGCCGTGAAGCCCGTCGGGCCGTACGGCGTCACCTCAGTCACAAAGACCTCCGGGAACGAACTGCGGGCGCGGACACCCACATCGTTCTCGGAGGTCTTCGTCTGCCTCAGCGCTGACAGCCCGCCGGAAAGAACAACTAGCTGTTCTTCCCCGACACGTTGTGAACGGCTGAGGTAGGCGAAGACCTCCGGGAACGATGTGGGTACCACCCTCACATCCGCTCCACGGAGGTCTTCGTGATTCACGCTAACGCGCCTTT
>Ga0182741_1000814_pt1 | contig 44137 bp, 44 predicted proteins | sample eDN5th37CBELigOP_FD_128874 | JGI IMG/M metagenome (GOLD analysis project Ga0182741, IMG submission 128874) | Enriched Organic Plus compost microbial communities from Emeryville, California, USA - eDNA 5th pass 37_C BE-Lig OP (version 2) (version 2) ... | reverse complement strand
GACGGGCAGCTGGTTGCAGTACTCGACGGTGCGCTTGATCTGGTCGATGTCGCTGAAGTCGATCTGCGGGTCGATGCCCTGCGTCAGCATGTTGATGCCCAGTGCGACCAGGTCGACGTTGCCCGTGCGCTCCCCGTTGCCGAACAGGCAGCCTTCGATCCGGTCGGCGCCGGCCATGTAGCCCAGCTCCGCCGCGGCGACGGCGGTGCCGCGGTCGTTGTGCGGATGCAGCGACAGGATGACGTTCTCGCGGTGGTTCAGGTGACGCGACATCCACTCGATCGAGTCGGCGTACACGTTCGGCGTCGCCATCTCGACGGTGGCCGGCAGGTTGATGATGACCTTGCGCTCCGGCGTCGGGACGAAGACCTCCATCACCTTGTTGCACACCTCGACGGCGAACTCGAGTTCGGTGCCGGTGTAGCTCTCGGGCGAGTACTCGTAGTAGACGGTCGTCTCGGGGACGGTGGCCTCGTACTGCTTGCACCAGCGGGCGCCGTTCATCGCGATGTCGATGATGCCCTGCTTGTCGGTGCGGAACACGACCTCGCGCTGCAGGATGCTCGTCGAGTTGTAGAGGTGGACGATCGCCTGCTTGGCGCCGCGGATCGCCTCGTACGTGCGGGCGATCAGTTCTTCGCGGGCCTGCGTCAGCACCTGGATCGTGACATCGTCGGGAATCAGGTCCTCTTCGATCAGCTGGCGCACGAAGTCGAAGTCGGCCTGGCTCGCGCTCGGGAAGCCGACCTCGATCTCCTTGTAGCCCATGCGGACGAGCAGGTCGAACATGATCCGCTTGCGCTCGGGGCTCATCGGATCGATGAGCGCCTGGTTGCCGTCTCGAAGGTCGACGGCGCACCAGCGCGGGGCTTTCGCGATGCGCTTGTCGGGCCACGTGCGGTCGGGCAGGTCGACCCGGATCTGCTCGTGGAACGGCCGGTACTTGTGGACCGGCATGGACGACGGCTTCTGGTGGTTCTCCATGATGGGGGCTGCTTCCTCGTCAGATGTTGCGGGCCAACAGCAAGCTCCGCGACGAGAAAGGCCCTAGAACGAAGCCTCGTCGCGGCGGCTAAGAAGAAGAAGCGAGCCTGCGCGCATGGGTCGAGAGTACACCCGCTCATGGGGCGGATGCCAATTGCGGATGCCGCTGGGCGAGGCATCCGTGGCGGAAACCTGTGCCAAAGGTAGGAGATGGTTCGCCCGTAGGTCGCCTTCGTGAGAATCCTCCTGTGCTCGGACCATCCCCTACCTCGAGTCCACGCGTGAGACGAGCGCGCAGTTCGCGACACGTTACGGGTATGAGTCCTCGCCGACGAGTCTCCGTCCTGCGCGCCGCCGCGCTCTCGATCATCGCGGCCGGCGCCTTCGCGCTGTCCGCGTGCGCGACGCCCTCCGCCGACGCTCCCCCGCCTGGAGCGAGCCTCGACAACGCCTGGCCCGACCCGCCGACCGGCGAGGTCGTGGCGACGGGAACCGTACTCGACAAGGGCGGCGAGGCCGAGCTGTGCGTCGGGCCCGTCGCCGAATCCTGGCCGCCGCAGTGCTCCGGCTTCCCGCTCGCGGGGTGGTCGTGGGAGGGCGTCGAGGACAGCGAGACGTCGGGCGACGTGACGTGGGGCGCATACGCGGTGACGGGAACCTTCGACGGCGAGACGTTCACCGTGACGCAGGCGCCGATCATGCTCGCGCTGTACGACCCGATGCGCCCCGACGACCCCTCCGACGGCATCGAGGGCGAGACGTCGGAGGCGCGCCTCCTCGAGATCCAGGAGGAGCTGCCGTCGAAGATGGGCGACGCGTACCTGTCGTCGTATCCCGATCGCGGCTATCTGTGGGTCGACGTGCCGTGGGACGACGGCACGTGGCAGGAGGCGGTCGACGCCGAGTACGGCGAGAAGGTCGTGTTCATCCAGTCGATGATGCGCGCAGTGTCGGGTTGAGCGGTCGTTGCGGATGCCTCAGCTGTCGCACTCGCAGATGAGGTTGTACTCGACGACGCGGTCGCCCTCTTGGGGGCGCGCCCACGCCTCGGCCTCCGCACGATTCGCGAACCGGCGCGGAGCGAGTCTTCCGTTCGCCATGAGGACGCCGACCTCGATCTCTTCGCGTGGGTCGGTCCACGGCAGCGGAGTCGTGCCCGTCTCCATGTTCGCGAGTCTACGCCGCGTGCACAGAGAGGGGGTCAGAACCCGAGCCGCCCCAGCTGCTTCGGATCGCGCTGCCACTCCTTCGCGACGCGCACGTGGAGCTTGAGGAAAACCTTGGTGCCGATGAGCGGCTCGATCTGCGCGCGCGCCTTCGCGCCGACATCGCGCAGGCGGGCGCCCTTGCGGCCGATGATGATCGCCTTCTGGCTGTCGCGCTCGACGATGATGTTCGCGTAGATGTCGGTCATCGAGCCGGTGTCGCGCTCTTCGATGTCGTCGATCGTGACGGCGATGGAGTGCGGCAGCTCGTCGCGGACGCCCTCGAGCGCGGCCCCGCGGATGATCTCGGCGACGCGGTCCTCGAGCGACTCGTCGGTGACCACGTCCTCTGGATAGAGCGCCGGCCCCTCGGGCATGAGCGTCAGCAGCTCGTCGGTCAGCACGTCGAGCTGGTCGCGCGTGAGCGCCGACAGCGGGATCACGGCGGCCCAGTCCTCACGGAGGCTGTCGACCTCGATGAGCCTCTCGGTGATCTGCTCGCGGGTCGCGGCATCCGTCTTCGTCACGATCGCGACCTTCTTGGCCCGCGGGTAGCCGGTGAGCGACGCGGCGATCCGTCGGTCGCCGGGGCCGACCTTCTCAGGAGCGGGCACACAGAAGCCGATGACATCGACGTCGCCGAGCACCTGCTCGACGAGGTCGTTGAGGCGCTGGCCGAGGAGCGTTCGAGGCTTGTGGAGCCCCGGTGTGTCGACGATGACGAGCTGACCGCCCGCACGGTTCAGGATGCCGCGGATCGCGCGGCGCGTCGTCTGCGGCTTGTCGCTCGTGATCGCGACCTTCTCGCCGACAAGCGCGTTCATGAGCGTCGACTTGCCCACGTTCGGGCGGCCGACGAACGTGACGAAGCCCGAGTGCGTGACGGTCGACTGCTCGTCCGAGACCTCCGCAGGTTCAGACATCCCGTTCCCCTCTCTTCACGATGCGCACCTCGCCGGTGCGCGGGCGCACGGTGCGGATCTCGCCCGTGCGCGGCGATCGGCCGTTGAGCGGGTCGTCGGCCGCCTCGGGGGCGGCGCCTCGCTCGACGAAGACCGTGCTGATGCCGCGGCCGCGCCCTCGTGAGGCGCCGCCGGTCATGATGAGTCCCGCGTACTCGGCGGTCGCGCCGGGCTGCGGGATGCGGCCCAGCGCCTTGCCGAGAAGGCCGCCGATCGAGTCGACGTCCTCGTCCTCCAGCTCGATTCCGAACAGGTCGCCGACCTCGTCGAGCCCGAGGCGCGCGCTCACGCGATAACGGCCGGGCTCGATCTCGGTCACCTCGTCGGCGCGCGGGTCGTACTCGTCGGCGATCTCGCCCACGAGTTCCTCGATGAGGTCCTCGAGCGTGACGAGGCCGGACACGCCGCCGTACTCGTCCACCACGAGGCACACGTGCACGGCGTCGCGCTTCATCTGCTGCAGCAGCGTCTCGGCGCGCATCGACTCGGGCACGAACACCGCCGGACGGCTGATCGGCGTGATGGGCGCGTCGCGCCAGCCGTTCTCGTCGCGGAAGCCGAACTGCACGAGGTCCTTGAGGTACAGCACGCCGACGACGTCATCCGCCTCGTCGTCGACGATCGGGATGCGCGAGACCCCCTTGTCGAGGAAGATCCGCATCGCCTCGCGCGTCGACGCGTGCGCGTCGACGGTGACCATGTCGGTGCGCGGCACCATGACCGCGCGCACATACGTGTCGGTGAAGTCGAACACCGAGTGGATGAGCTCGCGGTCGTCCTCTTCGATGAGCTCGTTCTCGGCGGCCTCATCGATGATCGAGAGCAGCTGCTCCTCCGATGCGAACGACGAGCCGCGCGATCCGCCGGGAGTGATGCGTGTGCTCAGCGCGACCAGGCCGTGCGCGAGCGGGCCGAGGATGATGCGCACTCCCCGCACGACCGGCGCGGCGCTGAGCAGCAGGCGGCGCGCGTGCTGGCGCCCGAGGTTTCGAGGACCCGTCCCGACGACCACGTACGACAGACCTGTCATGAGCAGCGCCGCCGCGAGCATCGCCCACCAGATGTTCTCGAACAGCACCGTGAACGCGACCGTGATGAGCACCGCCGCGGTGGTCTCGGCGAAGACGCGGATGAAGACCACCGCGTTCTCGTGCGCCTCGGGATCGTCGGCGATGCGGCGCAGCGACGTCGCGTTGTGGCCGTTCGAGGCGAGCTCCGCGAGGTCTGCCCGCGACGTGACGCTCAGCGCCGCGTCGATCGCCACCATGAACGCACCGAAGACGATGAGCAGCAGCGCTGCGACGAGCAGGAGGGCTTCGGTCATGCGCGGCCGCGCCGGCGTTCCGAGTTCTGGAACGCGGCGATGAGGCTCTTCTGCAACCCGAACATCTCGCGCTCCTCCTCGGGCTCGGCGTGATCGAACCCGAGCAGATGCAGCAACCCGTGCGTCGTGAGCAGCACGAGCTCGTCCATCGTGGAGTGCTTCGCCGCGGCCGCTTGCGTCTCGGCGACCTGGGGGCACAGCACGATGTCGCCGAGCAGTCCCGGGGGCGTCGGCATGTCCTCCGTGCCCGGTCGCAGCTCGTCCATGGGAAAGCTCAGCACGTCCGTCGGGCCGGGCTCGTCCATCCACTGCACGTGGAGCGCCTCCATCGCACCCTCGTCGACGAGGAGGATCGCGACGTCGGCATCCGGGCTCACGTGCAGCTCGGCGAGGTTGTGCTCCATGAGTCGCAGCAGAACGGTCTCATCGACCTCGACGCCCGACTCGTTCGTGATCTCGATCGTCATGAGCGACCTCGCTTCGGCAGATGGTCACGCGGTCCGCCCGGCCGGGCGGACGCCCGTCGCTCAGCCCGGTTGGCGAACTCGGATGCCTCGTCCCGCTCGCGCCTCGCCGCGAGCCGCCGCTCGTCGTACTCGCTGTACGCGTCGACGATCCGCCCCACGAGCGTGTGACGCACGACGTCGTCGCTCGTGAGGTACGCGAAGTGGATGTCGTCGATCTCCTTCAGCACGCGAGTGACGAGCCGGAGCCCGGATGCCCCCTGCGGGAGGTCGATCTGCGTGATGTCGCCCGTGACGACCATCTTCGTGCCGAAGCCGAGGCGCGTCAGGAACATCTTCATCTGCTCGGGCGTCGTGTTCTGCGCCTCGTCGAGCACCACGAAGGAGTCGTTGAGCGTGCGCCCGCGCATATACGCGAGCGGAGCGACCTCGATCGTGCCGGTCGCCATGAGCTTCGGCACGAGCTCGGGATCCATCATCTCGTTGAGTGCGTCGTACAGCGGCCGCAGGTAGGGGTCGATCTTGTCGGTGAGCGTGCCCGGGAGGAATCCGAGGCGCTCCCCCGCCTCGACGGCCGGACGCGTCAGGATGATCCGGTTGACCTCTTTGCGCTGCAGCGCCTGCACGGCCTTCGCCATCGCGAGATATGTCTTGCCCGTGCCGGCGGGGCCGATGCCGAAGACGATCGTGTTCTCCTCGATCGCGTCGACGTACGCCTTCTGGCCGAGCGTCTTGGGGCGGATGACCTTGCCGCGCGTCGACAGGATCGCCTCGCCGAGCACCTCGGAGGGGCGGGGGCCGCCCTCGGACTGCAGGATGCGGTTCGACGACGTGACGTCGGCCGGGTCGAGCCCCTGCCCGGCTTTGGTCATCGCGAGCAGCTCGTCGACGAGCGCACGTGCCGCGGCGACCGCCGACGCCTCGCCCGTGAGGGTGATCTCGTTGCCGCGGACGTGGACGTCGACATCGGGGTGCTCTCGCTCGACGACGCGCAGCAGGCGGTCTTGAGGACCGAGGAGCTGCACCATGGCGACTCCGTCGGCATAGACCCGCTCGACGGCGGGTTCGTAGTCGGTCAAAGACTTCTCTCTTCCAGTCCTCCGGCGAGGACGTGGGCATGGACGTGGAACACGGTCTGGCCGGCGTTCGCACCGCGGTTGAAGACGAGCCGGAAGTCGCCGTCGGCGTGCTCGGCCGCGAGGGTGTTGGCGAGCCCGATCATCTCGGTGAGCAGGTCGGGGTCGCCCGCGGCCAGCTCGACGACGTCGCGATACTCCTGCGTCTTGGGGATCACGAGCAGGTGCACGGGCGCCCGCGGGTTGATGTCTCGGATCGCGAACACGTTCTCGGTCTGCGCGATGATCTCGGACGGGATCTCTCCGTTGTAGATGCGCGTGAAGATCGAGGGTTCGCTCATGCTCCGAGTCTAGCGAGCGACCCTTCGACAGACTCCGGTACCGGCCCGATCCCCTGCCGGTCGGCGAGCCTGTCGGACCGTCCCTACCAGCGCCCGAGCGCCGCGTTCACGATCGCGAGCGCGGCCGGCCCTGCGGTCGACGTGCGCAGGACGGTCTCGCCCAGGCGAACGAGGCGCGCACCCGCATCCGCGAAGGCCTGCAGCTCCTCCGGCGCGACGCCGCCCTCCGGACCGACCACGAGCACGATGTCGCGCGAGCCTGCCCCGTCGAGCGGGACGGTGGTGAGCCGCTCCTGCCCGGTCGGCTCCAGGACGAATGCGGATGCCGCCCTCTCCCCGATCCGCTGCACGAGCTGCTTCGTGGTCGCGAGCTCGCCGACCTCGGGCACCCACGCGCGGTGCGCCTGCTTGGCCGCCTCGCGAACGATCGTCGCCCAGCGCGCGCGGCCCTTCGCGGCCTTCGCGGCGTCCCACCGCGACACGCTGCGCGCAGCCTGCCACGGCACGATCTCGTCGACGCCGAGCTCTGTCGCCGCCTGAACGGCGAGCTCGTCGCGGTCGCCCTTCGCGAGGGCCTGCACGAGCACGACGCGCGGTGCGGGCCGCGCCACATCCGTCCGCGCGTCGATCCGCACGACCACCTCGCGGGGCGCGACCGACTCACACTTTCCGGTGAGCCAGGCACCGTGCCCGTCGCCCACGGTCACCTCCTCGCCGACCCGCACACGGCGGACCGCCGCCGCGTGGTGCGCCTCGGCTCCTGTGAGCACGACCGTCTCGCCCGGGCGGGCGAGCACCTGCGCATCGAGGAGGAAGTGCAGCGGCATCCGTGTCAGCCGTTCCGGAAGCGGTCGCGCAGCTTCGCGAACAGACCCTGCTGGAAGTGCGCCAGGCGAGGGGCCGGCGGCTTGGTCTTCTTCGCGAACTCCTCGATGAGGGCGCGCGACCGGCCGTCGACGCGCGTGGGCGTCACGACGTGCACGCCGATTCGGAGGTCGCCGCGCTGCGTGCCGCGCAGCGGAGTGATGCCGCGGCCGCGCACCGTGATGACGTCGCCGGACTGGACTCCGGGGCGCAGCTCGATGTCGACCGGGCCGTCGAGGGACTCGATCGTGGTGGTCGTGCCGAGGATCGCATCGGGCATCGATACCTCGAGGGTCGCGAGGAGGTCGTCGCCGTCGCGGCTGAACACCTCGTCGGGTGCGACGGTGACCTCGATGTAGAGGTCGCCGTTGGGGCCGCCGCCAGGGCCGACCTCGCCCGAACCGGGAAGCTGCAGGCGCAGCCCCGTCTCGACGCCGGCCGGGATGTCGAGCGACACCGTGCGGCGCGCGCGCACGCGGCCCTGGCCCTGGCACGTCACGCACGGGTACGGGATGGTCGTGCCGTAGCCCTGGCACACGGTGCACGGCTGGCTCGTGACGACGTTGCCCAGCAGGCTGCGCACCTGCCGCTGCACGTAGCCCGCGCCGTGGCAGATGTCGCACGTCACCGGGCCCGTGCCCGGCTGGCAGCACGAGCCCTGGCACGTCTCGCACAGCACGGCCGTGTCGACCTCGATGTCGCGGTGCACGCCGAACACGACGTCCTTGAGCTCGAGCGTGATGCGCACGAGGGCGTCCTGACCGCGCTCGCGCCGCGACCGCGGCCGCGCCGCGCGCGTGCCGCCCGCCGCCCCGAAGAAGGTCTCGAAGATGTCGCTGAAGCCGCCGAATCCGTTCGCGCCTCCGAACGGCGAGTCGTCGCCGCCCATGTCGTAGCGGCGTCGCTGCTCGGGGTCGCTCAGAACGTCGTACGCGTGCGTGACGAGCTTGAACCGCTCGGCCGCGTCGTCGCCGGGGTTCACGTCGGGATGCAGCTCGCGCGCGAGCCTGCGGTACGCCTTCTTGATCTCTTCCTGGCTGGCGTCGCGTGAGACGCCGAGGACCTCGTAGTGGTCAGCCAACATTCGCCTTCCCGCCCGCGTTCCGCGGGATCGATCGTCACGGATGCCTCGTCAGCGGGAGTTCTCTTCGTGGAGCATCCGGGTGAGGTAGCGCGCGACGGCTCGCACCGCCGCGAGGTTCGTGGGGTAGTCCATGCGCATCGGACCCATGACGCCGACTCGCGCGACCGAGCCCGTCGCATCGTAATCGCTCGCCACGACAGACGCCTCGGCCAGCCCGAACGGCTCGTTCTCGCGTCCGATGCTCGCCGCGAGCCCCTGGTCGTCGGCGTGCATCTCGCTCACGAGGCGCAGGAGCGTGACCTGCTCCTCGATCGCCTCGAGCAGCGGATAGATGCTGCCGCGGAAATCGGCCTCGCGCCGTGCGAGGTTCGCCGCGCCGGCGAGTACGAGACGGTCCTGCCGGAACTCCTCGAGCTCCTCGCCGACAGCCCGCAGAAGATCGAGCGCCGCCTCGTCGAGCGGGCTCGTCTGAGCCGATGCCGGTGCGGCGGACGCCTCCGCAAGCCGCTCCTCGACGAGCTGAGAGCCGTCGCGGACCGACCGGCCGACGATGACGGCGGAGACGGCCGCGCGGAGGCGCTGCACCTCCTCCTCGCCGAACTCGCCGCGCACGGTCGCGAGGCGCTGCGAAACACGGCCCGTGTCGGTGACGATGATCACGAGCATGCGACCGCTGCCCAGCTGCACGAGCTCGATGTGCGACACGCTCGCGCGCGCGAAGGACGGGTACTGCACGATCGCGACCTGGCCGGTGAGACGGGTGAGGGCGCGCACGGTGCGCACCAGCAGATCGTCGAGGTCGCCGGCGCCGTCGAGGAACGACGTGATCGCCGCGCGCTGAGCCGACGTCAGCGGGCGGAGCTCGGCGAGATGGTCGACGAACACGCGATAGCCCTTGTCGGTGGGCACGCGACCCGAGGAGGTGTGGGGGGCGACGATCAGCTCTTCGTCTTCGAGCTGCGCCATGTCGTTGCGGATGGTCGCCGCAGACACGCCGAAGGCGTGCCGCTCGACGATGGACTTGCTGCCGACCGGCTCGTTCGTGTCGACGTAGTCCTGCACGATCGCCCGCAGGACCTGGAGGCCGCGTTCGCTGACCATTCACCCTCCCGCCTGGCACTCTACTGTCGTGAGTGCCAATTCTAGCGGACGACCTGGGGCATCGACCCAGAAACGCGGGCTCACAGACCCGGCGTCAGGGCCCGCACGACGGCGTCGGCGAGCAGTCGGCCGCGCAGTGTCAGCACGATCCTCCCGTGGAGGGCCTCCGCGCCGTCGATGAGCCCGTCCGCGATGAGGCGGGCCACTGCGTGACGGCCTTCCCCCAGCAGCTCCGACACGGGGTACCCCTCGCGGATCCGTGTGCCCAGCAGCACTCCCTCGAGCGCGCGGGCCGCGGCATCCGTCCTCTCCCTGCCCGCCGCAGCCGTCTCGCCCGCGGCGAGGCGCTGCGCGTACGCGGCGGGGTGCTTCACGTTCCAGAACCGCACGCCCGAGATGTGGCTGTGCGCGCCCGGGCCGAAACCCCACCAGTCGTGACCGCGCCAGTACGCGAGGTTGTGGCGCGAACGGTGCTCGGGGCCCCGCGCCCAGTTCGACACCTCGTACCACTCGAATCCGGCCGCGCCGAGCAGCTCGTCGGCCAGCTCGTACATGTCGGCCTGCAGGTCGTCGTCGGGCGCCGGCACGTCGCCGCGACGGATCTGACGCTCGAGCTTCGTGCCTTCCTCGATGATGAGCGCGTACGCCGAGATGTGATCGGGAGCGAGCGACAGCGCCGTCTCGAGCGAGAGGCGCCAGTCGCCGAGCGACTCCCCCGGCGCCCCGTAGATGAGGTCGATGCTCACGTCGAGACCCGCGCGGCGGGCGGCTTCGACGGCCGTGCGCACGTTCGCCGGCTCGTGCGTGCGGTCGAGCGCGGCCAGCACGTGCGGGACGGCCGATTGCATTCCGATCGAGAGTCGGGTGACGCCGGATGCCGCGAGCTCGGCGGCCGCGGCATCCGTCACCGTGTCGGGGTTGGCCTCGACCGTGACCTCGGCACCCGTCTCGATGCCGAACGCGTCCCGCACTCCCGCGAGCATGCGCGCGAGGTCGCCGGGCGGCAGGAGCGTCGGCGTCCCGCCGCCGAAGAACACCGTCGACGCGGGCCGCAGCGGACCCTTCGCCGCCAGGACGCGCTGTGCGAGCGCGACCTCGCCGAGGAGAGTGTCGGCGTACTCGTCCTGCCTTGCGCCGCGAAGCTCGCTCGACGTGTACGTGTTGAAGTCGCAGTAGCCGCAGCGCACGCGGCAGAACGGCACATGCAGGTACACGCTGAACGGCGTGGCGGGATCGATCGCCGCCTCGTCGGGCAGCGCTCCGTCTGCAGGGACCGGCTCGCCGATCGGCAGCGCGGCGCCCATCAGGCCGGAGTCGCGTACAACGGCGAGATCGCGCGCAGGTACCGCGTGAACAGCTCGCGCCGCCGGCGGCGCACGAGCCGCGGGAACAGGCGGTAGAACAGGCCGACAGGGCGGTCGAACGCCCGCACCGTGAACCACACCTCGTCGTTGTCGTGCCAGTCGAGCATGAACGACTCCTCGCCGCTGACGACCGAGTCGCCGACCGTGCCCAGCGCGAACCCGACGCGACGCGGCTCCTCCACGGCGAAGATCACGCGCAGCTCACCGCCCGCGCGCATGCCGCGCACACGGCCCTCGAGCTGAATCGTCATGCCGCCGCTCACGAACGGCGTGCCGTCCGAGTCGAAACGCTGCTCGACCTCCATGCGGCTCGGCGCGATCGGGTTGCCCTCGCTGTCGAAGCTGACGCCCGAATACATGGGCCCGGATGCCGGGCGCACATCCGCGAGCGTCAGACCCGCCCCGCGCTGCGCGGTCCACGACATGAGCGCCTCGCTCGCAGTGTGGAAGCGGGACTCGCCGCTGCCGATGCGCCACGACGACTCCGCCGGGATGCTGCGCTCCGGCGGGTACTGCATCAGATCCGGCGCCTGCGTCGCCCCGACGGCGGCGTAGTCGACGGTCTCGTCCTTGAACGTGCCCCGGCGCATGGATTCCAGCCTACTTCGCCTACTTCTGGCCCTTGCCCTCGACGTCGCCAGAGAGAGCGGCGATGAACGCCTCCTGCGGCACCTCGACGCGACCCACCATCTTCATGCGCTTCTTGCCTTCCTTCTGCTTCTCGAGCAGCTTGCGCTTGCGGGTGATGTCGCCGCCGTAGCACTTGGCGAGCACGTCCTTGCGCATCGCGCGGATGTTCTCGCGGGCGATGATGCGCGCACCGATCGCGGCCTGGATGGGCACCTCGAACTGCTGGCGCGGGATGAGCTTGCGCAGTCGCTCGGTCATCATCGTGCCGTAGGCGTAGGCCTTGTCGCGGTGCACGATCGAGCTGAACGCATCGACCTTGTCGCCCTGCAGGAGGATGTCGACCTTCACGAGGTCCGCCTCCTGCGAGCCGTTGGGCTCGTAGTCGAGGCTCGCGTAGCCCTGCGTGCGGCTCTTGAGCTGGTCGAAGAAGTCGAAGACGATCTCGCCGAGCGGCATGTTGTAGCGCAGTTCGACGCGATCCTCGCTGAGGTAATCCATGCCGAGGAGCGAGCCGCGACGCGACTGGCACAGCTCCATGACGGTGCCGACAAAGTCCTTCGGCGTGAGGATCGCCGCCTTGACCATGGGCTCCGACACGGACGCCACCTTGCCGTCGGGGTACTCGCTCGGGTTCGTCACCGTGACGTGCTCCCCGGTGTCGGTGGTGACTTCGTAGACGACACTCGGAGCGGTCGTGATGAGGTCGAGGTCGAACTCGCGCGCGAGGCGCTCCGTGACGATCTCGAGGTGCAGCAGCCCGAGGAATCCGCAGCGGAAGCCGAAGCCGAGTGCGACCGACGTCTCGGGCTCGTACTGGAGCGCGGCATCCGACAGCTTGAGCTTGTCGAGCGCCTCGCGCAGCTCGGCGTAGTCGCTGCCGTCGATCGGGTAGATGCCCGAGAACACCATGGGCTTCGGGTCGGTGTAACCCGGGAGCGGTTCGGCGGCGGGCTTGCGCTGGTTCGTGATCGTGTCGCCGACCTTCGACTGGCGCACGTCCTTCACACCCGTGATGAGGTAGCCGACTTCGCCGACGCCGAGGCCCTTCGTGGGAATCGGCTCGGGGCTCGAGACGCCGATCTCGAGGAGTTCGTGTGTCGCCTTCGTCGACATCATCTGGATGCGCTCACGCGGCTCGAGCTTGCCGTCGACCATGCGAACGTACGTGACGACGCCGCGGTACGCGTCGTAGACGCTGTCGAAGATCATGGCGCGGGCCGGGGCATCCGCCTCGCCCTTCGGCGCCGGGATGTCGCGCACGATGCGGTCGAGCAGCTCCTCGACTCCCTGCCCCGTCTTGCCCGACACGCGCAGCACGTCGTCGGGGTCGCCGCCGATGAGGTTGGCGAGTTCGAGGGCGAACTTCTCGGGGTCGGCAGCCGGCAGGTCGATCTTGTTGAGCACCGGGATGATGTGCAGGTCGTTCTCGAGCGCGAGATACAGGTTCGCGAGCGTCTGCGCTTCGATGCCCTGCGCTGCGTCGACGAGCAGGATCGCGCCCTCGCACGCAGCGAGCGACCGGCTCACCTCGTACGTGAAGTCCACGTGGCCGGGCGTGTCGATCATGTTGAGCGCGAACGTCCCGGCCTCGGTCGCCCACGGCATCCGCACCGCCTGCGACTTGATCGTGATGCCGCGCTCGCGCTCGATGTCCATGCGGTCGAGATACTGCGCGCGCATGTCGCGCTCGGCCACGACGCCCGTGATCTGCAGCATCCGGTCGGCCAGGGTCGACTTGCCGTGGTCGATGTGGGCGATGATGCAGAAGTTGCGGATCAGCTCAGGAGGGGTCGCGGACGGCTCGAGAGGCTTCAGGGCGCGCGGTGACATGTCCCGTCGATTCTACGTGGGCGGGTCCTGACCGATGGCCGAGGGCGGTGACGGATGCTGCGGCCCGACGCGCGGGCCGGATTCTGGCACAGTCCCACGGATGCCGCGACCGTTGCCGCGACCGCCGTCGCGCACCGCATAACCTGATTCGCATGGTCGTGCAGGTCGTCCTCGTGCACGGCATCCGCACGTCCGCCACCATGTGGCGCGCGCAGCTCGAGTACGTGACCGAGCGGGGCAACCCGGTGACCGCCGTGGACCTCCCCGGCCACGGCTCGCGTATGACGGAGCTCTTCACGATCGAGTCGGCGTTCGAGACGATCGACAAGGCGGTGCGCGACGCCGCGGAGCGCGGGCCCGTGCTGCTGGTGGGGCATTCGATGGGCGGGCTCCTGTCGATCGAGTACGCCGGCGCGGAGGATCCGCCTCCGGTCGCGGGATTCATCGCGGCGTCGTGCACCGCGATCCCGCGCGGGGTGGGACTCACGACGTACCGCCTGCTGGCGCGCGGGTTCGACCGACTGCCGGGACGCGGTCAGCGCATCGCCGACCTCGTGCTCGACCGCACCCTGCCGCCGGAGACCCGCATGGATTTCGGCGCCGGCGGCTACGCGTACGACGCGCAGGACGTCGCGCTGCGCAGCCTCTCGGTGCTCGACCTGCTCGCGGCGCTGCACCGCATCGAGGTGCCGATGTGGTTCGTGAACGGCCAGTACGATCAGCTTCGCGTCAACGAGCGTCTCTTCACCCGTGTCGCGCGCCACGCGGAGCTCATCGTGATCCCCCGCACGAGTCACCTCGTGACGGCGATGAGGCCTCGCGTGTTCAACGCGGTCCTCAATCTCGCCCTCACGACGCTCGAGCACCGGGAGTCATAGGAGCGGCGCGAGACCTGGTAAACTCACTCTTTGGCTTGCGTGTGGGTTTCAATCCCTCACGACCGCCGTGCGGCATCCCTCTCCTGCCACTCGGCACTCCATCGAAATCCTCTGAACGAAAGAACGTCGACACGTGGCGAACATCAAGTCGCAGATCAAGCGCAACAAGACCAACGAGAAGGCGCGCGAGCGCAACAAGGCCGTGAAGAGCGAGCTGAAGACGCTCGTGCGTCACACCCGCGAGGCCGTCGCGGCGGGCGACAAGGCCGCCGCCGAGAAGTCGCTCAAGGTGGCGACCCGCAAGCTCGACAAGGCCGTCAGCAAGGGCGTCATCCACAAGAACCAGGCTGCCAACCGCAAGTCGGCGATCGCCAAGCAGGTTGCGTCGCTCTGATCCGAGCAGCGTCGAAGAGGCCCGTCCCCGAGGGGGCGGGCCTTCTCCGTGCCGTTACGAGCCGTAGGGCGCGCGCGTCGCGATGACCGTGACGAGACGCTCGAGCGAGAACACCGGGTCGCGCGAAGCGCCCTTGACGTCGGCATCCGCCTGGGCCGCCGCCATGATGGCCATGCCGAGCGATGTCTCGTTCCAGCCGGAGAGATCGCGCCGCGCCCGGTCGACCTGCCAATCCTTGAGTCCGAGGCGCGCGGCGAGCGCCTGGGACGGCTCGCGGCTCCCGGCGACGCGCGCCATCGTGCGCAGCTTAGAGGCGATCGCCGCGACGAGCGGAACCGGATCGGCGCCCGACGCGAGCGCGTGTCGCAGCGCGATGAGCGCGTCACCGTAGCGTCCCGCGATCGCGGTGTCGGCGACGGTGAACGCCGACGTCTCGACGCGACCGCCGTAGTACCGCTCGACGATCTGCTCGGTCACATCGCCCGGTACGTCGCTGATGAGCTGCTGGCACGCGGCCGCGAGCTCGGTGAGGTCGTCGGCGAAGGCCGACACGAGCGCGCGCAGTGCGGCCGGCGCGATGCGCTTGCGGGCGGTGGAGAACTCCTCGGCGGCGAAGTCGAAGCGATCGGAGTCGCGCTTGATCGCGGGGCAGGGGACCTCGACGCCACCGCCGTCGCCCGCGCGGATCGCGTCGAGGAGCTTCTTGCCGCGCACCGTCGCGCCCGTGTGGCGCAGGATGACCGTCGCCCCTTCCTGAGGCGCGACGAGGTACGCGAGCGCTTCGCTGAGGAACGCGTCGGAGCACTTCTCGACCCCCGAGACGCGCACGAGGCGCGGCTCGCCGAAAAGGGACGGCGACGTCACCGCGAGCAGCGTTCCGGGGGCGTAGTCGTCGGCCCGCAGGTCGGAGACCTCGAGGCTCGGGTCCTCCGCGCGGAGGTAGTCGCGCACGCCGGCGATCGCTCGTTCGGCGCACACCTCTTCGGGGCCGGAGACGAGCACGATCGGGGCCGGCTGCGGGTCGCGCCACGAGAGCTGCGGGATCGCTGAGCGCGTCGCTCCTCCACGGCCGCCGCCACGCCCGCGCGACGACGAGGACCGGCCCGCCGGGGTGCTTCGAGCCGCTGCCATGCCGACCAGCCTACCGACCGGGTCGGACGCGTCAGGCGGCCCGCGCGGCCCGGCTCGGCGGGCGCGGCAAGACCGATGACCGAATCAGCTTCGGCTGACGATCAGGTATCTGTCGTCGTTGATCGGGCCGCCCCAGTACGACGGGTGATCGAGCGCACGGAACTCCACGTCCTGCCGCTGGTCGCGGACGATTCGGAGGCACTCCTGGGCTGTCAGCCCGGCTCCGGTGTGCCAGCGTCCTTCGACGAGGATCAGCACTCCCGTCGGCGTGAGGAGCTCGATCCATTTCTCCAGGGCCACCGCAGGATCGGGCATCGCCCACAGCACGTGGCGCGATAGGACGACGTCGAACGTTCCCGCAGGGAGCGGAGGGTCGGCTGCATCCGCCACGATGAAGTCGGGCTGCGGGTGCGCTCGCCCGACCTTCGCACGGGCGCGGCGAATCATCTCGGGCGAGAAGTCGACGCCCGTCACGAGGTGCCCGCCCTCCTCGGCGAGGAGAAGGGACAGCGTGCCGGTCCCACACCCGAGGTCCGCCACCCGGAGCCCTCGACGATCCAGGAGGGGAAGCAGCAAGTCCGCCCACGCGCGGCGGACCTCCGGGACGCGCAGTCCATGGTCAGCCGCGTCGTCGAAGGTCTCCGCCTGGGCGTCCCACAGCGATCTCGCGTCTTGAGGCATCCGCCAATGCTCGCACCAGCCGCGGACGCGCAGGCGGGCTGCGGGCACCGCCCACGCCGGCATCATGCGCCGTCGCGCGTTCACGCCACAGCATGACGCGCCCGCCCTCCTCCCACACGGCGACGAGCCCGTCGTCATCCGTGCGCCCCACTTTCGCGCCCAGGCCCTCGAGCACGGCGAGCGTCTCGGCTCGCGGGTGTCCGAAGGGGTTGTCGGCGCCGACCATCACGACGCCCACCGCGGGCCTCGCCAGCTCGTAGATTCCAGGTTCCTGGTCGGCACTGCCGTGGTGGGCGACCTTGACCAGCGCGTAGGGCGGGGCGAGTGACCCGGATGCCACGAGCGCTCGCTGCGGCGACGCGGAGAGGTCTCCGAGCAGCAATGACGCCGGGATCCCTCCCCCGCGCACATCGAGCACGACGCTCGCGTCGTTGCCCGAGGGGAACGCCCGACTGTCGGCGCGCGGCCACAGCACGCGCCAGTGTGCTTCGCCGAGGGAGCCCGCCATTCCGGCCGTGGCTGCGATGATGCGGGATCCCGCCGCGTCGAGCCGGTCGAGAAGGTCTTGGTCGGACGCGGAAGACGGAGGCCCGTGGAGCGTCATGTCGACGCGGTCGATCACGGCATCCGCTCCGGCGGCGTGGTCGAGGTCGAAGTGCGTGAGCACGAGAAGGTCGATGCGATCGACACCCGCCTTCGCCAGGCACGCACCGAGCGCCGTGGGGTCCGGCCCCGCGTCGACGAGCGCAACGGCTCCCATCGAGCGCAACAGCAGCGCATCGCCTTGACCGACGTCGCACGCGATGACACTCCAGGTCGACGGGATCGTCCAGCGACCGGCGACACCGGCGAGGGCGGCTGCGCCCGCGGCGACTCCGACGGTCACCGCCACGAACGCGCCGGCGACCACGCGCGTGCGGCGCGCGCGCACCGACAGCCCGATGAGCAGTCCGACCGCGGCACCCAGCGCGGCGAGCGTCGCGAATCCGGGCAGCCCGTCGAACCACGGCAGCTGTCCTCCGGGCAGCGCTGCGAACGTCATCGCCGTGCCCGCTATCCACGCACCCGGCAGCCACGCGATCGCCGTGAGCCCGTACGCGAGGAGCGGCACGGGCGCCGCGAGGCACGCGAGCAGCCCGACGATCGTCGCAGGGGCCGCGGCCGGCGCGGCGAGGAGATTGGCGATCACGCCGTACAGCGGCACGGACGGCGCGACGAGCGCGAGCAGCGGCCCGCACGCGAGCTGTGCGGCGAGGGGCACCGCGAGAGCCAGCGCCAACGCACGCGGCATCCACCGGCTGAGGCCCTTCGCGAGGGGACGCGCGAAGAGCAGAAGCGACCCTGTCGCCGCGACCGAGAGGGCGAACCCGAGCGAGGTCGACAGCCACGGGTCGGCCACGACGAGCACCGCGACCGCGAGGCACAGCAGCGAGAACCCGTGCCCGCTCCGACCGAGCGCGACGCCGAGCATCGCCAGGGCGGCCATCACTCCGGCGCGGACGACGCTGGGTTCGGGCGTGACCAGCACGACGAAGCCGCCGAGCGCTGCGAGGGCGACGGCGACACGGATGCCGCGCGGCGCGCCGCACAGAGCGCCCATCCAGAACGCGATCCCGACCACGAGCGCGCAGTTTGCGCCCGACACCGCCGTCAGGTGCGAGAGCGACGAGGACTTCATCGCGGCGTCGAGCTCGGGAGAGACCAGCGACGTATCGCCTACGGCAAGCCCGGGGACGAGCTCGGATCCCGGCGCCGGAAGGTCCCGCGCCGCAGATACCAGCCCACGCCGCAGCGCTCCTCCGACGCCCACGACCCCCGATGCGCTTTCGACGACTTCGACCTCGCGTGCCGTCAACACCAACACGGCACGGTCCCCCGGCGATCCGTCGCGGACGGTGCCGCGTGCGACGATGTGCGCCCCGACATCGAGCGGCGCGGCGCCCGAGACATCCACGGGGTCGACGCGGATCGTCACGTCCGTCGACGCCTCCCGTGTCTCCGGCCCCGCCGACACGCGCGTTGCCACCGCGTCGAACGTCACCCGCCCGTCGGCACGACGCTCGACCTTCCCCGTCACCACCGCCTCGGCCGTCACCGCGCGGCCGCCGTCGAGACCGAGCGAGGCCGCGTCACTTCGCGCGGGCAGTGCGAACGTCACGTGCGACGCGGCCGCAGCACCCGCCACGAGCGCGAGCACCGCGACGACGGCCCAGCGCGCGGCATCCGTGCTGCGTCGCCGTCGACGCGCCGTCCGCACCAGGCAGACGAGCAGCACGAACGCCGCGACCCACGATCCGAGCGCGACCCAGCCCGCCGTCACCGGCACCGTCGTGCTGAGGCCGGCGACCGCCCACGCTCCCGCCGCCACCGGAGCGAGTTGCACGTTTCTCCAGCCGGTCGACACGATCACACCGTCACGACGTCGCGAAGCGCCTCGAGCATCTTCTCACCGATACCCGGTACCGCCAGGAGGTCTTCGACGCTCGTGAAGCGTCCGTTCGCGTCGCGCCAATCGAGGATGCGCTGTGCCATCGCCGGACCGATGCGCGGCAGCGATTCGAGCTCGGCCGCCGACGCCGTGTTGAGGTTGATCCGCCCATCGCCCGATGCCCCGGTCCCCCCGGAGGGCACCTCCTCCCCCACGCGCGGAACGACGAGTTGCTCGCCATCGCTGAGCGGCCGCGCGAGATTCACCGCCGCCCGGTCCGCGTCGTCGACGAACCCGCCCGCCGCCGCGATGACATCGACCACGCGCGCGCCGGCATCGAGTCGATACAGGCCCGGCGCGACCACGGCTCCCGCGACGTGCACATAGACGGATGCGGCGGCCGCGGCATCCGTCGTCTCACCGCCCACCGGATCGACCGTCACCGCCTCGACCGGTGAGGCCGCTCCCCGCAGGATGCCGATGCCGACCGTGATCGCGAGCGCGGCGATCACCAGCACGATCGCGGCACCGACGCCGAGCCGACGACGACTCGGAAGCGCGGGCGGATCGTGCTCGGGAACGGACACGCCCTGACGCTAGGAGGCGTCGCGCGCGCGAGTGAACGCCGTCGTGCGAACCGTGCACGACTTCGCCGCGGGAACGGCCTGGGGAGGACTCGCCGACTCACGAGAACTCGGGAAACGCGCACGAAACGAGCGGGTCACCGCGCCGACCCGCGCCTGTGTCATCGTGGTCTCGACGGGAAGGGAGCGTCGATGACAACGGGTCGGGATCTGCTGGTGCTGCATATTCGGGATGAGCGTCCGCACGCGCCCGACTACCAGCGGCTGCTCGATGAACTCAACATCGCCGCGATGCGTGCGTTCACCGATGCGGGGTGGATGCCCACTCTCCTCGCGGCCGCCCGGCGGGACCCCCGCGAGGTGCTCGACCGCGCCGGTGACGCGGACGCCGTCGTGATCATGGGCGGTGAAGACGTCGACCCTCGCCTGTACGGCGGCGCGCTCACCTACCCCGGCAGCGGTCAGCACGAGCCTGAGGTCGACCGCACGATGATCGCGGTGATCCAGCAGTCACTCGACCGCCGCTCGCCGCTTCTCGGCATCTGCCGAGGGCATCAGCTTCTCAACGTCGCCCTCGGCGGCACGCTCATCGAGCACATGGGCGGCCATCGGGGGTCAGGTTCGAGCCACTTCGTGCGCACCCGCGTCGCCGTCGCGTCCGATGAGCCCGACCCCGCGGCGTTCGCCGTCGGCGACGACGCGCGGTGCTCGCACCACCAGGCCGTGCGCGAGCTCGGCGACGGGCTTCGCGCGGTAGCGCGCGCGGACGACGGCGCGATCGAGGCGATCGCGCACCGCGAGGCGCCACTGCTCGGGGTGCAGTGGCACCCCGAGCACCCTGATGTCGCGGGTCACCAGCTTTCGAAGCTGGTGGACCGCTGCGTCGCCCGGGCGACGGCGACCGTCTGACCCGCCGCCGCGTCAATGCGTGCTGAAGCTCACGACCTTGGGCGGACGCACGACGGCACGCGTGATCTCACGGCCGGCGAGCGATCGCTGCACCTTCTCGTTCCCACGTGCGAGCGCTTCGAGTTCTTCGGCGCCGATGCGTGCCGACACGTCGATCGTCGCGCGCACCTTGCCGTCGATCTGCACGACCGCTTTGACCGTCTCTTCGACGAGCAGCGTCGGGTCGGGGTGGCGCCACGTCACGAGGCCCACGAACGGCTCGTGACCCAGCAGCTCCCACATCTCCTCGGCGGTGTGCGGCGCGAACAGGTCGAGGATCATCGCGGTGACCTCGGCGGCCTCGCGCACGGCCGGATCGGCGGGACCCGCGCCGGTGTCGATCGTCTTGCGGATCGCGTTGACCAGTTCCATGAGGCGAGCCACGACCACGTTGAACTTCGTCTGCTCGATCAGACCCGGGGCATCCGCCAGCAGTCGATGCGTCACGCGACGCAGCGCCTGGTCGCCCTCGGCCCACACGACGTCGGGGTCGCTCGTGACGTCGGCGGCCACGCGCAGCGCGCGCGCGAGGAACTTCTGCGCGCCCGTGGTCGAGACGTCGGCCCAGTCGATGTCGTCTTCGACGGGGCCCGCGAATGCGATCGCGGTGCGCACGGCGTCGGCGCCGGGGTCGATCATGCTCGACGCGAACTCGACGAGGTTCCCCTTGCTCTTGGACATCTTCGAGCCGCCGAGCAGCACCATGCCCTGGTTGATGAGGTTCGAGAAGGGCTCGGTGAAGTCGATGTAGCCCATGTCGTACAGCGCCTTCGTGATGAAGCGCGCGTACAGCAGGTGCAGGATCGCGTGCTCGACGCCGCCGATGTAGTAGTCGACCGGAGCCCACTTGGCGGCCTCGGCCGACGAGAACGCCTGGTTCGGGTCGTTCGGCGACAGGAACCGCAGGAAGTACCACGAGCTGTCGACGAACGTGTCCATCGTGTCGGGGTCGCGCAGCGCCGGCTCGCCCGTCTCCGGGTCGACCGTGTTCATCCACTCGGTCGCCGCCCCCAGCGGCGACGTGCCCTTGGGCGCGAGGTCGAGACCCTTCGCGTCGGGCAGCGTCAACGGCAGCTGGTCGTCGGGGACCGGCACGATGCGGCCGTCCTTGGTGTGGATCATGGGGATCGGCGTACCCCAGAACCGCTGGCGCGAGATGAGCCAGTCGCGCAGGCGGTACGACTTCGCGGCGCGTCCGACGCCCTTCGCCTCGAGCTCCTCGATGATGCGGGCGATCGCGTTGCGCTTGCTCAGCCCGTCGAGCGAGCCCGAGTTGATCATGCGGCCCTCGCCCGTCAGAGCGATGCCGGTCTTCTCGGGGTGGATGTCGGCCAGCGACGCCTCTTCGACCGCCGACTCGAGCGGCACGCCGTTCTCGTCGGTCGGGATCACCGGGATGGCACCCGTGATCGGCGCCGTCGTGTCGACGACGACCTTGACGGGCAGGCCGAAGGCGCGCGCGAAATCGAGGTCGCGCTGGTCGTGCGCGGGCACGGCCATGACCGCGCCGTGGCCGTAGTCGGCCAGAACGTAGTCGGCGGCCCAGATCGGCAGGCGCTCGCCGTTGATCGGGTTGATCGCGTAGCGCTCCAGGAACACGCCGGTCTTGGGCCGGTCGGTGTTCTGGCGCTCGATCTCGCTCTCGCGCCCCACGGTGTCGAGATAGTCCTGGAACCGCATGCGGACCTCGGGGGATGCGCCGGCCGCCAGCTCGGCCGCGAGATCGCTGTCGGGCGCCACCACGAAGAACGTCGCGCCGTGAAGCGTGTCGGGGCGGGTGGAGAAGACCGTGACCTTCTCGTCACGACCCTCGATCTCGAAGTCGATGTCAGCGCCCACCGAGCGGCCGATCCAGTTGCGCTGCATCCGGATGACCTTCTGCGGCCAGAAGCCCTCCAGCTGGTTCAGATCGTCGAGAAGGCGGTCGGCGTACTCGGTGATCTTGAAGTACCACTGGGTCAGCTTCTTCTTGATGACCTCCGCGCCGCAGCGCTCGCAGCGGCCGTCGACGACCTGCTCGTTCGCGAGCACTGTCTGGTCGTTCGGGCACCAGTTGACGGGGCTGTCCTTGCGATAGGCCAGTCCGCGCTCGTACAGGCGCTGGAACAGCCACTGGTTCCAGCGGTAGTACTCGGGGTCGCTCGTGTGCAGGATGCGCGACCAGTCGTACGACGAGCCGTACTCGCGGAAGCTCTTCTTGTGCTGCGCGATGTTGGCGTAGGTCCACTCGCGCGGGTCGGCGCCCCGCTGGATCGCCGCGTTCTCAGCCGGGAGGCCGAACGAGTCCCAACCGATCGGATTCAGGACGTTGTAGCCACGGTGACGCCAGAAGCGCGCGACGATGTCGACGTAGGCGTAGCTCTCGGCGTGGCCCATGTGCAGGTCGCCCGACGGGTACGGGAACATCCCGAGCACGTACTTGCGCGGGCGGGTGTCGTCGTCTCCGCCGGCGCGGAACGGGTCGGCCGCCTCCCAGCGAGCCTGCCACTTCTGCTGGATCGCGTACGGGTCGAACGCACCGCCGCCGGCATGCGCAGCGGTGTCGGGAGGAAGGGTCTGAGACACGGGTGATGCCAATCCTGGTATGTCTGGGCGCGCACGAAGTCGCGGAATATCCAGGTTACCGGAGAGACCGACACCGCTTCCCCGGTGCGCACCGCACCGGACTCACCACCCGGGCGGGAGGGTGGCTCCGATCGCGGCGAGCGGCGCGCGCGCCTTGATGCCGACCTCGGCGACCTCGGCGGGCGGATCCGACCGCCACGTGATGCCGCCGCCCGCGCCGACGTACGCGCCGTCCGCGTGAGCGACGATCGAGCGGATGACCATCGCGAGGTCGAGTGCCCCGTCGTCGCCGACCCACCCGAAGCATCCGGAGAACACGCCGCGCGGACCGCGCTCGAGCTCGTGCAGGATCGTCATCGCCGACAGCTTCGGCGCACCGGTCATGCTCCCCGCGGGGAACGCCGCATCGAGCAGACCGCCGAGCGTCGTGCCGGGCAGCAGTCGCCCCGACACTGTGCTCACGAGCTGATGCACCGCGGGATACGACTCGACCTCGAGCAGGCCGTCGACGCCCACGGATCCGGGCTCGCACACGCGCGACAGATCGTTGCGCATGAGGTCCACGATCATGACGTTCTCGGCGCGCTCCTTCTCGTTCGCACGCAGCTCGGCCGCGAGCGCGGCGTCCTCGTCCGGCGTCGCCCCGCGCGGTCTCGTGCCCTTGATGGGCTTCGTGCGCACGGTTCCGGCGCCCACCTCGAGGAACTGCTCCGGACTCGCACTCGCAAGCGCCACCCCACCGACCCGGATGAACCCGCCGTGGTGCGACGGCGTCACCGCGCGCAGGCGGCGGTATGCCGCGACCGCGTCCACCGGCCGATCGAGCGTGAAGCGCGTCGTGAGGCACAGCTGGTAGGCATCGCCCTCGCGGATGTGGTCGCGGCACCGCTCGACGAGCCCCGCGTACTGCTCGGGGAGGTGGCGGGCCGATGCCTCGATCGCCGTCAGCGGTGGAGAGACCGGATGCGGCGCCGCAGCGCGCCGCGCGAGCGCAGCGAGGCTCGCGGCATCCGTCTCTTCGCCCACCGCCCATACGCGCCCCGACGCGTGGTCGAACGCGAGGAACGTCTCGGCACGGAGCCACGCGGACTGCGGCACAACCGGATCATGCTCCGCGGCGGGAGCGCCCGCGCGGGCCGCCGCCTCCTCGTACGACAGCCAGCCGACCCAGCCGCCGCGGAACGGCACTCCGCCGCCCTCGTCGGTCGTCGGGCCGCCGAGAGCCACCGCGCGGACGGAATCCGGATGCGTTTCCCGCCGTCCGGTTCCGAGAAAGCTCCATCCCGCGGTCGCCGTCGGGCCGGCGTCGAGCCAGAAGACGTCGTGGCCGGGGTCGGCGAGCGCGCAGAACACCGCCTCGGGATCGACCCAGGCGTCGAGCGGGACGGCTGGGTACTCCTTCGACACGCCCTCTAGGTTACGGGGGGCGCGGGGTGGCGCCCGACGGTCAGGCGGGAGAGCCGCACCGCGCGGGGTTCTCCCCGCGAACTCCCATAAGCGCGTCCGCGATCCCCCGTAGTCTCATCCCGTGAACGAGTTTCTGACGTGGCTGCTCGACATCGTGCAGAGCGTCGATCCCGTCCTGCGGACCTTCCTCGCAGGCCTCGCGATCATGCTCGAGACCAGCGTCCTGATCGGCCTCTTCGTCCCCGGCGACACGGTCGTCATCGTCGCGGCGACCGCTGTCGGCTCGCCGCTGGAGGCCGCCCTGCTCATCATCACTGTCGTGATCGGCGCCCTCATCGGCGAGAGCATCGGCTTCTGGCTCGGACGCGTGCTGGGGCCCGCGATCCGGCACTCGCGCTTGGGCAGGCGGATCGGCGAGCGCAACTGGGAGCGCTCGGAGCGCTATCTCCAGCGCCGCGGCGGACCGGCGATCTTCCTCTCGCGGTTCCTGCCGGTGCTCCACTCGCTCGTTCCGCTCACCGTCGGCATGAGCGGGTACCGCTACGGCCGCTTCCTCGCCTGGACGGCGCCCGCGTGCGTCGTGTGGGCGGTGCTGTACGTGTCGGTCGCGGCGTCTGCGGCCGGCACCTATCGCAGTCTCGCCGACAGGCTGCACTTCGCGGGGTACATCTTCGTCGGCGTCATCGTCCTCTTCCTCGCCCTCGTGCTCATCGCGAAGAAGGTGATCGAGCGGATCGAGCGTCGTCACCTCGACGGTGACGAGGCGGCGGATGCGGCATCCGAAGACGCCGACGATGCCCTCGCCGACCTCGAAGACGACCGCGACGCCGTCCTGCGTGCAGATGGCTTCGAGGAGGACATGAAAGACTGAGGGGATGCCCGAGATCGCCAATCCCGCCCCCGAGACGAAGGTCTTGTGGCTCGCGCGACTCGAGTATCGCTTCCACGCGTGGCGTGAGCGCCGTGCCCGCAAGCGCGGGCACCTGCCCACCGTGATGCCCTTCCCGGGCTATGGCGGGCCCGATTGGGTGCGCGTCGTCGGGCGCGTGATGATCGTCCCTCCGGGCAAGCGGACCGAGTCCGGCGAGTACGCGAGCGTGCGCGGCTGGCGCAGCTTCGTCGCGGTTCCGATCGGCTTCGCGCAGGTCACCGTCACGATCGGCGATGTGTCGCACGAAGTCGTCGCCGACCGGGGCGGCGTCATCGACACCGTGCTGCCCGCTACGCTCGAGCCGGGCTGGCAGACCGTGATGATGTCTGTCGAGGGCCAGGAGCCGGTCGAGTCCCGCGTGTTCATCGTCGGACCCGACGTGCGGTTCGGCGTCGTCTCGGACGTGGACGACACCGTCATGGTGACGGCACTTCCTCGCCCTCTCGTCGCAGCCTGGAACTCGTTCGTCGTGGACGAGCACGCGCGCCAGCCCGTCGCCGGCATGGCGGTGCTGCTCGAGCGCATCGTGCGCGAGAACCCCGGCGCACCGGTCGTCTATCTCTCGACCGGTGCGTGGAACATCGCGCCGACCCTCACGAGGTTCCTCACGCGCCATCTCTTCCCGCCCGGCGCGATCCTGCTCACCGACTGGGGGCCGACGCACGATCGGTGGTTCCGCAGCGGCAAGGCCCACAAGGCGTCGAACCTGCGGCGCCTCGCATCCGAGTTCCCGCACGTGCGGTGGCTGCTCATCGGCGACGACGGCCAGCACGACGACGAGCTCTACACGACGTTCACGAGCGAGCACCCGGGCCATGTCGTCGCCGTCGCGATCCGCCGCCTCTCCCCCGCCGAAGCCGTGCTCGCGGGTGGTCGCACGGTGGTCGACGATCACTCGGCCGCCGACGTCCCCTGGGTCACGGGCGCCGACGGCGCCGAACTGCTCGAACGCCTGGAGGGAGTCGGCGTCGTCCAGCGCTGACCGCGCAGATCCCGACGTCGGACTCCCCGCGTAGGCTGGCCGCATGTGCGGACGTTTCGTCGTGGCGGAAGTCGGATCCGAGCTGGTCGGCGTTCTCCGGGTCGACGTCGAAAGCGATGACCTGCCCGAGCCGTCGTACAACATCGCGCCCACGAGTCGTGTCGCGATCGTGCTCGACTCGGCCAAGACCGACCCGCCGACGCGACGCCTCGAACCGGCGCGGTGGGGGCTCGTCCCCGCGTGGGCGAAAGACCTCTCGATCGGCGCCCGCGCGTTCAACGCGCGCGCGGAAGAGCTCGAAGACAAGCCCATGTTCCGCCGGGCGCTCGAGAAGCGGCGCGCGATCGTGCCGGCATCCGGCTACTACGAGTGGAAGAAGGCGGGCGACCAGAAGATCCCGCATTACATCCACCCGGCCGACGGGTCGCCGCTGTTCTTCGCGGGGCTCTACGAGTGGTGGAAAGACCCGACCAAGCCCGACGACGACCCCGACAAGTGGGTGCTGAGCTTCACGATCCTCACGCGCGACTCGATCGGCAACCTCGGGTCCATCCACGACCGCATGCCGCTGTTCCTCGACGTCGACCACGCCGACGCATGGCTCGACACCGCGACCGACAACGTGCGCGACGTCCTCGACGCCGCGATCGACGCCGCCCCGGCGGTCGCCGACACGCTCGACAACTACGTCGTGAGCAAGGCCGTCGGGAACGTGCGGAACAATTATCCCGAGCTCCTCGAACCCGCTGAAGAGTGAGCCCGCCCATCGCCGACTCGGACTGCCCGCCTACCCTGGAGTGGTGACCTCACCGACCGTCGCAGAACCGCACACGCGCCTCGGTGCGGACGCGTGGCGCGCGAGGGAGGCCGCGCACATCGAGCGCGCGGACGCGCTCACAGCCGGCCACCGCGATCGCGCCGCCCGCGGCGAACGGCACCCCGTCGAGGACTTCCTCTTCACGTACTACTCGTACAAGCCCGGGCTGCTGAGGCGCTGGCACCCGGGTGCGGGCGTCGAACTGGCGGATGCCGCCGCCACCCCGCGTGCGACGTGGCGGTGGTACGCCGAGGGCTCCGAGCCCGGTTCGCTCGTCGTCGATGCGAACGGGTTCCTCTCCGAGAAGCACGACCTCGTGGGTGCGGTCGAGCGCATCCTGCGGCTCACGGCCGGTCGGGCGGGGCGCTTCGGATGCTTCGGACTCCACGAATGGGCCATGGTGTACCGGCAGCGGGAGCATCGGCATCCGGTCCCCTTGCGGCTCGGGCAGGCCGAGACGGATGCCGTCGTAGAAGCCGCCGATCTGCGCTGCACGCACTTCGACGCGTTCCGGTTCTTCACTCCCGAGGCGGTGCCGCGCAACAGCGAGACCCCCACACGCGCGCGCCAGCCGGAGCTGGAGCAGCCGGGGTGCCTGCACGCCGGAATGGACCTGTACAAGTGGGCGGTCAAGCTCGGGCCGATCGTGCCGGGTGAGGTGCTGCTCGACGCGTTCGAGCTCGCGCGCGACATCCGCGTGCTCGACATGGCGGCCTCTCCCTACGATCTGCGTGAGTGGGGCTACGAGCCCGTCGCGATCGAGACGCACGAGGGCAAGGCCGAGTACGTGCGGAGGCAGCGCGGCTTCGCCGAGCGCGGCCAGGCGCTGCGGGCGCGACTGCTCGAGGCGCTCGACGACGCGCGGTCGGTCGCTCGGGCTGCTGAGCGAGCCGCCATGCCGGGCCGCTGAGCGCCCCTATCCCGCCCCGGCCGCCTCGCAGTCCCCGCAGGGCACGAGCCCTCGACCCGCCGCTGCGAGCTCCAACCGCAGCTTGGTCACACGCGTCGCCGCGTCTTCGAGTCTCTCGGCCGGGAGCGCCCCCGACTCGACCGCCGCGACGATGCCGTCGACCACGCGCGGGACCGTGTCGGCCGTCGAGAACATGACCGCGAGCACCATGTCGTTGCCCGCGGCAAGCGCGGCGACGGCATTCGCGATCGGATCGCGGTACTCGGGCACGCCGGACGCCTCGAGCATGCCGAGGTCGTCCGTGATCGTGACGCCCTCGAAGCCGAGCTCTTCGCGCGCGATGCGGTGCCACTCCACGGACAGCGATGCCGGAGCCGCGTCGACGGCGGTGAACGCGAGGTGACCGAACATGAGCAGCTCGGCTCCCGCGTCGAGGCCAGCGCGGAACGGCATGCCGTCGGCGGCCTCCCACTCCGCCTTGGGCATCGCCGTGGCGGGGATGAGCGTGTGCGAGTCGCCGGGCGCCGCTCCATGGCCCGGGAAGTGCTTGAGCGTCGAGAGAGCGCCGGATGCCTCGCCCTCCACCGCCGCCGTCACGCGCTCGGCGCTCGCCTGCGGTGTCGTGCCGAGCGCCCGGCGATAGATGAAGCTCGACGGATCGGGCGCCACGTCAGCGACGATGCCGAAGTTCACGCCGATCCCGGCACGCAGGAGCAGCGCGCCGCGCCCGGCGAACGCGTCACGCGACGCGGCGGCCGGCTCGTTCTTGAGGGCGAGTGCTGAGGGGAACGGGTCCCACCCGAGCCGCGCGACGTCGCCGCCCTCCTGGTCGACCGCGATGAGCGGGGGCAGCGCGGGATCCGGTGTGAGAGCCGTGGTGATCGCGCGCAGCGACGCCTCGTCGCCGGGGATGTTGGCGCCCATGAGGATGAAGCCGCCGATGCCGGTCTGCGTCATGTATGACGACAGCGTTGCGGCATCCGTCGTCGGGATGTGCCCCATGACCACACTCGCAGCGAGCTCACGCGTCGACATGGCATCGACGATCTCGGCGGCACGCTGTGCGAACGCACCCGCATCCGCCGGGCGCACGACGACCGCACCGCCCTCGGGCGGCTGCTCGTCGGCCCGCACCGCGACAGGTGCGAGCGCGGCGCACGCGGCGAGAGCGGATGCCACCACTCCCGCTGCGAGCCGCCGCCGTCGCCGATCCACGGCTCAAGCCTAGGTGTCCCGCGGCGGTATCATCACGCCACGGTGGCCCCTCTACGACAGCGGGGCCGCCAGCGACTCTGGGGAGGACCGAAGTGTCCAACGACTACACCGGCGTCCGTCGCATGACCGACAAGACCGCATCCAAGCGGTGCGCCGCTCGGCTGCTCGCCATGCGTCGCACGCTCGCGCCGCTGCGCCGCCGCCGCAGCGACGGCAGCCTCCTGCTCGCGACGTGGAACATCCGCGACTTCGACTCGAACAAGTTCGGGTGGGGTCCGCGGCTGCCCGAGAGCTTCTACTACCTCGCCGAGATCGTCTCGTCGTTCGACCTCGTCGCCGTGCAGGAAGTCACGCGCGACCTGCGTCCTCTGGAGAGGCTCCTGCGGATTCTGGGGCCCGACTGGGACTTCATCGCGACCGATGTGACCGAGGGCACGAGCGGCAACAGCGAGCGGATGGCATTCCTGTTCAACCGCGATCGAGTGCGGTTCCGCCGCATCGCGGGTGAGATCGTGCTGCCGCAGGGCCAACTCGTCGTGGGTCTCACCGGCGAAGGCGCGGAGCGGTCCGACGACTCCGGGCTGCAGTTCGCTCGCAGCCCCTTCCTCGTCTCCTTCGCGTCGGGGTGGTTCTCGTTCTCGCTGTGCACGGTGCACATCTACTTCGGCGACGAGAGCGGTGCTCGGCTCGAGCGCCGCATCGCCGAGATCGACCGTCTCGCGGCGTTCCTCGCGAAGCGGCAGGACTCGGCCTCGCGTGCAGCAGGAGGAGCGCCCGCGGGCGAGAACTTCATCGTGCTCGGCGACTTCAACGTCGTGAGCCCGGAGCACCGCACGATGCAGGCGCTCCGCAAGCACGGATTCGAGGTCCCCGGGCCGATCGACGGAGGCAACATCCCCGATCGCGAGCACTTCTACGATCAGATCGCGACCCGCGTGCGCGACGACCGCTTCGAGGTCGTGACCGGCGGCATCGTGAACCCGTATGCCGATGTGTTCCGCGACGAGGACCTCGAGACCTACCGCCCGTTCTTCGAATCGCGGATCCCGGAAGACGCCGACGCCAAGAAGGTGCTGTCGACGTACCGGCAGTGGCGGACATGGCAGATGTCGGATCACTCCCCCCTGTGGGTCGAGATCGCGACCGACTTCGCCGACAGCTACCTGGAGCCGATCGCGGCGGACTGACGGCGTTGAGCACCACGGGTCGGCTCGATACCGTGAATCGGCATGTGGAAGCCCACCGCGCTCTTCCTCGCCCTCACCACGGTGCTCAGCACGGCGTTCTATGTCGTGATCAACGTCACCGGCTCACCCGCCCCGTGGGTGCTCGGGCTCATGTGGATGCCGGCCCTCGCAGCCGTTCTCAGCTGCACCATCCTGCGGCGCCCCTTGCGATTCCTCGGCGGCAGCCGATGGAGCGGCCCGTTCGCCATCATCGCCTACATCGTGCCGGTGCTCTACGGACTCGCGATCTACGTCCTCGTGTGGGTCACGGGCATCGGCGGATTCCCGAGGCTCGACTCCGTGGACGCCTTCGCCCGGACCGCCGGCATCGAGTCGCTCTCCGATTCGGCTCGCATCCTCCTGTTCATCGTGGTGAACGCCGCCGTCGGCATGATCACGGGCCTCCTGGCCGCAACAGGAGAAGAACTGGGCTGGCGCGGATTCCTCGTGCCCGAGCTCTACCGGAGCATGGGGTTCGTGGGCGTCGCCATCGTCAGCGGCGTGATCTGGGCCGTGTGGCATTACGCGATCGTCGGGGTCGTCTACCCCGATGTCGAGCTGCCGCTCTGGTACTGGGTGCTCATGTTCTCGGTCGCCGCCGCGGGAGTCGGCACCCTCGCGGCGTGGCTGCGGCTGCGCACCGCCAGCCTGTGGCCACCGGTCATCCTCCACTCCTCGTCGAATCTCTGGATGCAGTCCATCCTCGATCCGCTCACGGTCTACCGGGAGGTGACGGATGCCGTCGCCGGCGACCTCGGCATCGGGGTCGCCACAGCCGGGCTCGTCGTCGCGATCATCGCGATCCTGCTGCGAAAGCACCTTCCGTCGTCCGAGCAGTTCGAGCGCCTCAACGGCGTGCCTGCCTCGCTCGAGGACCGGCTCGCCCCGGTCGCCGACCGCTGAACCGCTCGAGGATGGCCGGGGTCAGTGCCGCGCGACGATCGCCGCGGCATCCGTCCCCGTCGGAAGCACGCCGTACTGCGCGCCGCGGTCGTCGCCGAGGCGCGCCGCCACGAACGCCTCGGCGGCGGTGTCCGGAGCATGGCGCAGCATGAGCGATGCCTGGAGCGCGAGCGCGAGATCTTCGGCGAGCCGCCGCGCCTGCGCCTGTGCTGTATCGGCCTCCGCTCCGCGGAGCGACCGGAGGAGGCCGAGCGTGCGCTCGACGTGGGCGTCGAGTGCGACCGAGGTGCCCCGCGTTGTGGAGAGCTCATCGGCGAACGCCTCGGCGGCGTCGGGCTCGCGCGTGAGTGCGCGGAGCACGTCGAGCGCGATGACGTTTCCGGATCCCTCCCACACCGCCATGACGGGCTGCTCGCGGTACCGCCGCGCGAGCGGGAACGCCTCGGTGTAGCCGTTGCCCCCGAGGCACTCGAGCGCCTCGTACGCGTGATGCGGGCCGCGCTTGCACACCCAGTACTTCGCTACAGGTGTCGCGAGGCGGCGGAGCGAGATGTCGCGGTCGGAGGCGTCCGCCTCGAACAGCTGCGCGAGGCGGAGCCCCGTCAGCAGAGCCGCCTCGTACTCGAGCGCGAGGTCCGCGAGCACGGCCGTCATCGCGGGCTGCTCCGCGAGACGGCGCCCGAACGCGGACCTGCCGCGCGCGTGCCACACCGCCTCGGCGACGGACTGCCGCATGCCGGCCGCGGTGCCCAGAACGCAGTCGAGTCGCGTGCGCTGCACCATCTCGATGATGGTCCGGATGCCTCGCCCCGGCTCGCCCATGAGCGAGCCCACCGTGCGGTCGAACTCCACCTCGCTCGACGCGTTCGAGCGGTTGCCGAGCTTGTCCTTCAGTCGCTGGATGCGGAACACGTTGCGCGTTCCGTCGCGCAGCACGCGAGGCACGAGCAGGCACGAGAGGCCTTCGTCGCCGCCCGCGCGCCTCGTCTGCGCGAGCACGAGGAACGCGTCCGACATGGGAGCCGAGCAGAACCACTTGTGGCCCGTGATCACGTACTCGTCGCCGCCGACGTGCTCGCCCGACGTCGTGTTCGCCCGCACGTCCGAGCCGCCCTGCTTCTCTGTCATCGCCATGCCGAACAGCGCGCTCGACTTCTCGGCGGCGGGCAGCAGCCGCGGGTCGTACTCGCGCGAGTAGAGACGCGGCAGCCACTCGGCCGCGAGCGCAGGAGCTTCGTTCAGGGATGCGACAGCGGCGTGCGACATCGAGACGGGGCATGCGTGTCCTGGCTCGACCTGCGCGAACAGCATGAACATCGCCGCCCTCGCGACGCTCGACCCCGGTACCGGGTCGGCCCATGCCGACGTGTGCGCGCCGCGCGCGACAGCCTCGCGGATCACACGGTGATATGAGGGGTCGTACTCGACCTCGTCGGTGCGGCGACCCCACCGGTCGTGCGTGCGCAGCACGGGCTCATGCGTGTTCGCGCGCTCGGCGTCGGTCTGGAAGCCCGCGGATCCGGTGAGGCGTCCCGCGTCGTGAAGTGCGGCATCCGCCCACCCGGCGCCGAATGCACGGACGGCATCGGCGAGCGGCGAGTTCGAGCTGTACTCGTCGACGTCGACGCGCGGGGGCGCTTGATTGGTCACCTCGTGGGTCACGACTTCACCGTACCGTCGTGTGCCGACGACGACGGCCTCAGCCGACCGGGGCGATCGGCAGGCGCAGGAGGAGGTCGTCTTCGGGGCGGGGCGATCCGCGTCCGTCGGTGTTGTTCGTGAGCACCCACAGCGATCCGTCCTGCGCGACGACGACGTCGCGCAGGCGCCCCTGCTCGCCCACGAGCGCGGCGACCGGGTCGCGCGCGGCAGCGCCCGCCTGGGTGTCGACGATCCAGAGGCGTGAACCGCGGAGTCCCGCGATGAACACCGTGTCGCCGACCGCTGCGATGCCGCTCGGGCTGGCCTCGGCCGTGGTCCACGTCGCGACGGGCTCGACGAAGCGGCCGTCGCCGCCGACGCCCTCGACGATCGGCCACCCGTAGTTCCCTCCTGGTTCGATGCGATTCAGCTCGTCCCAGGAGTTCTGGCCGAACTCGCTCGCCCACATCGCGCCGTCGGAGGTCCACGCGATGCCCTGGACGTTGCGATGGCCGAGGCTCCATACGGCGTTGCCGAATGGGTTCCCCGGAGCAGCATCGCCCTCGGGAGTGAGCCGCAGGATCTTGCCGTTCGGCGAATCCGGGTCCTGCGACGAATCGCGGTTGGACGCGTCGCCCGTCGTCACGTAGAGCATCTCGTCGGGGCCGAACGCGATGCGGCCGCCGTTGTGGTTGCCCGCTCGCGCGATGCCGGAGAAGACGACCTCCGGCTCACCGAGCGCGAGCGCCCCGGTGTCGCCGGTGAGCGGCATCCGCACGACCCGGTTGTCGTCGGTCGCACCGTGATACGCGTAGAGCCACCGCGCGTCTCCCTCCTCTCGCACCGCGAGGCCGTGCAGCCCCGCCTCGCCGCCCGCCACGACACCGGGGACGACCCCCGCATCGCGCAGCTCTCCCGACGGCGTGAGCTCGAGGACGCGCCCATCGTCGCGCTGACTGATGAGCGCTCCCCCGGCGTCTAGCGGCACAACCGACCACGGAGAGCGCAGTCCCGTCGCGAGCGTCTCGGGATCGCCCTGCGGTGCCCACCACCCTTCCGACGGCTCGGGGGCGGTCGGGCTCGCGCTCGGTGCCGTTGTGCGCGCAGCGGTTGGCGGCACGGGCTGGGGAGGAGTCGACGGGGCACACGCGCATGCCGCACCTGCCGCCGCGGCAAGCAGCACCGCCGCGAGTGCGCGTCGAGCCTGTGTCATCCGCCGTCGGCTGCTCGCTCGACGGCGGCGATGTCGATCTTCGTCATCGAGAGCATCGCCTCGACGGCGCGGTGCGAGCGTTCGGGGTCGGGGTCGCGGATGAGCTCGATGAGGCGATCCGGCACGATCTGCCACGAGAGCCCCCATCGATCCTTGAGCCAGCCGCACGGCTGCTCCTGACCGCCGTCGGCCGTCAGCGCCGCCCAGTAGCGGTCGACCTCCTCCTGGCTCTTGCACGACACGTACAGCGAGATCGCCTCGGTGAAGGGGAACTGCGGCCCCGCGTCCATCGCGTAGTAGTCGCGACCGGCAAGGCGGAAGTGCGCATGCATGACTTTGCCGCCCATGCCCGGCACCTCATCGGGGTACTTGCCGACCGACACGACCTCCGAGTCCGGGATCAGCGACGTGTAGAACGCGATCGCCTCCTCGGCATCGTCGTCGAACCACAGGAACGGCGTGACATCGCTCATGGACTCAGACTTCCCCTGCGGTCGCGGCGGCGCAAGGGAGGGCACGACGGATGCCGCGGCCCCGAGGTTCGCGCACCCGCAGTCCCTTCGGCTGCCGTTCGGCAGCCCACCGGTTCATGTCGGCGCCGAAGGCGGCGTCGCGCAGCGGCTCGGGACGTCGTGCCGTGTGGACGATGTGCAGACCCTGCGGGCTCGTGACGGTGAGGTCGCGGGTGTTCCGCGCACCGCGCCTGAGACAATCGGTGTATGGCGCGCTCGGCGAGACCCGCATCCGGCACACGCCGCGAAGCATCCGCCCGGCGCCGAGCCGGTGCGACACGTGCCCACGCGCGGAGATCCCGCCGCACCGCGCCTCCGCAGCGCCGTCGCACGGCGCAGCGGGCGCGCCGGTGGCGGATCGCCCTGATCACGGCTGCATCCGCCCTCGCCGTCGCCGCGGTGATCTCCGTGATCGCGATGGTCGGCCTTGCTGCGCGAGCGCTCGGCGACCTCGGCGCGGGACTCGGCGGCATCGGCGAGGCGATCACGGACCCCGGACCGTTCGACCCGCTCGCCCGCTACGACGACGAGCAGCTCGCGAACGCGGGAACGATCGTCAGCGCCGCGTGCGACCTCGGCCTCGGAATCCGGGATCAGGCCATCGGCGTGATGACGGCGATGGGCGAATCATCGCTGAGGAACATCGAGTACGGCGACTGGGAGACCAGCGGCGTCACGAACCCGGACGGGTCCCCGACCACGTCGATCGGGCTCTTCCAGCAGCAGGACGGCTGGGGCACGCGCGAGCAGCGCCTCGACCCGTACACCTCCGCGACGATCTTCTTCGAGGCGATGCTCCGCAAGGTTCCCGACCCCGAGCGTCAGCAGCTCGAACCGACGATCGTCGCACATCGCACGCAGATCAACCGCGACCCCGACCACTACACGAAGTACTGGGACGGCGCGATCCGCATCGTGGACGAGCTCCGCGACCGCGGCGTCGGATGCGGCGGATGATTCTGCACTGGTCCCTGAGCGCGAACTCGGCGTTTGTGGAGGGCTCGGCCAGGTCTGTCTGGTGAACTCGACATGCGCGGCACGTGATGAACGTCATCTGTGCGCCACCGCGCACGGATGACTCATGGATACGACGACCGCTCCCCCGCTTCCCACGCCCTCGCCCGCTGTCGCGGCGACGCTGCCGGGGCGGTCGTACGAGCGGGAGCGCACGGAGGGCACGGCCGTTCTCCGCGGGCTGCTCTATGCGACGGTTTTCGTGGTGCTCGTGTACGGGCCGATCATCGCCGGAGTCGTCGCCGTGGTGCACCTGGTGAACGCCGGACGGTGAGGCTGTCACCGGTTCACCGAGCACCGCGGAGTCAGCTCCGCGAATCCCGCTCTCGACCCCCATGTGCGCAGCATGATGCGAGGATCGGGGCATGGCGATGCACCCGTCCGACTCCCACGCCCAGCGCGCCGCGGAGGTGGTGATCGTCGCGGCGTTGAGCAAGCAGCTGGGCGTCCCGCTCCGCAAGCTGTCCGTCCCCACCGGCAACGGCGGGCGGGTCGAGTTCGACGGCGCATCCGAAGATCTGACGGTGCTCGTGGAGGCGTACGCGCACCAGGGAGCGTTGCGGGGCGCGCAGCCGAAGAAGCTCGCGACCGACGCCCTGAAGCTGACGTGGATGGGCGGTCAGGTCGGTGCGAAACGGCTCATCCTCGCCGTCGCCGACGAGCAGGTGGAGGCGTACCTGCGGCGCCCGAGCGCATGGCTGACGCAGGCGCTCACCGACCTCGGCGTAGAAGTCATCCGGGTGAGCGTGGACGACGCGACGGCGGCCGCCCTCCAGGAGGCTCAGACGACGCAGTACCGGTAGCTGTCGCGCAGATCCCTACGGCGAACCAAAACCCCCGAACATTCGGGGGTTCCATGGTGGACCTGAGGGGACTCGAACCCCTGACCCCCTGCATGCCATGCAGGTGCGCTACCAGCTGCGCCACAGGCCCGGATGCCGCTCCGAAAGCGCTCGGAACAACTCGTCCACTCTACTACACGCGCGAGCGTGCCTCGAACCACGGCCGGTGTCGGACGGCTCCCCTATGGTGACCTCGTCGAAGGGAAATCCATGATCACGCTCGGCAACATCACCTTCTACGCCGACGACCCGCCCGCACTCGCCCGGTTCTGGTCCGACGTCTTCGGCTACCCCTACCGGGAGTTCGACGGCCCGCTGCGGCAACAGCTTCTCGATTCCGGGCTCACCGAGGAGGATCTGGCGAAGCGCGGGCTGGCCGAAGACCCTGAGGGCAGGGGCCCCCGTCTGTTCTTCCACCACGCGTCCGAGGCGAAGTCGGGTCGGAACCGTATCCACCTCGACATCAACGTCGTCCGCGAACCGGGCGATGAGGCCGCTCTCGATGCCGAGAAGGATCGACTCGTGTCGCTCGGTGCAGAGCTGGTGCGACTCGTCGAGCAGACGTGGGGTCCGTGGCCCGAGCGGTACTACCAGATGCGCGATCCCGAAGGGAACGAGTTCTGCCTGCAGTAGACGCGGAGCCCTCCGTCGGCGTTCGCCCGGTCAGTCCTCGGCCGATGCGCCCTGCGTGACTTCCACGGGCACAAGGGGGCAGTCCTTCCACAGGCGCTCCAGCCCGTAGTACACACGCTCCTGCTCGTGGAAGACGTGCACCACGAGGTCGCCGAAATCGAGCAGCACCCATCGAGCTTCTGTGCGCCCCTCGCGGCGCAGGCGCTTGTAGCCCGCCTCGAGCAGCTTCTCCTCCACTTCGTCGGCGATCGCCGCCACGTTGCGCTCACTCCGACCCGACACGAGCAGGAAGATGTCGACGAGCGGCAGCGGCCCTGACACGTCGAGGGCGACGAGGTCTTCGCCGCCCTTCGAGTCCGCGGCAGCCGCCGCGATCGCGAGCATCTCGCGCGCCTGGTCGGTCGCCGCCATCAAAGCACTCCCGTCACGAAGGCGAGGATCAGAACGCCGACGAGCGCGAGCGCGAGGGCGCCCGCCGTGATCGCGAGCGAGATCATGAGACGGCTGCCCTTCTCGGGCGTGGGGGGCTTGATGATCTCGCCGGGCGTCTTGACGGTGCTGATCGCAGCGCTCGCGGCGATCGGCGTGGGCGACGAGTGGGCCGGCAGCTCACCGTCCACCAGGACCGCGTCGACCTCCTTGCCGTCCGCCGTTCCAGGGATCGCCCCCGTCGAGCCGAGGCCCTCGGGCAGGTTGAACGTGCCCGTGACGAGCACCTCGCCCGTCGCGGCGACCGGCGCGACGATGCCGGAATGGTCGGGCTGCGGCACGATGAGCGCGTTCGGCGTGCCTGAGGATCCGCTCGTCGATGCCGAGGTGATGAGCTCGTCGAACGACGGCGGAAGCACGACGTTCGGTGCGCCCTCGGCCAGCAGACCTGCTCCGAGCTGCGAGTTCACGCCACGTTCCGTCGTCGGGGAGCTGGTGTCGGACCGGTCCTCAGGACGCTCGGGTGCAGGCTCGAACGTCGGTGCGGGGGCGGACGGCGCAGATGCCGCAGCCGACGGAGCGGCAGGGGCCGCCTCTTCGGCGAAGCGCTCCTCGGTCGCCCCGGCAGCGCTGAGCAGCCAGGACGGCACGCCGCTCTCACCCGTCTCGCTCGTGGGCTCGGCCTGCGGAGCGGGCGTCTGCGGTGCAGGCGCCTCCGGAGCGGGCGTCTGCGGTGCGCGTGCCGGAGCACCGAACAACGGCGACTTCGGCGTGGCCGAGCTGCCGAACGTCGGCGGCTTCGGCGCGGAGGTCTCGGTCGTCCGGACCGGCCACACCCGAGCGGGCGGCTCGGCCACAGGCGCCTGCGATGCGGCGACCGGGGGTGCCGCATCCGGCTTTGCGGCAGCCGGCGCGTCGGTGGCCGCCGACGTGTAGCCCGCGGCGACCTCAGGCGTGATCACCGGCACGGATGCCGTCCGGATGCGCTCCTGCTGGCGCGCCTGGCGGCGGGTCAGCGGCGCCACACCGAGCTCGACCGCGGAGTCGGCGACCGGCGGCGGCGGCAGCACCGGCGGGTCAGCCGGACGCGCGAGCGGGACGACAGGGGTAGACGCGACGGGTGACCCGGAAGACGCCGCAGTCGGGACGGAACGGGCCGGAGCGGACTGGTCGGGTCGCGCGATGGGAGCCGAGGTCACGGGCGGCGTCGGAGCAGCGGAAGCGTCGGCGGCCGCGGCATCCGCCGTCACGATCGGCGTCGCGCCGGTGTTGCGGATCTCGCGCAACTGCTTCCGTGTGAGTGCTGGGGTAGCCGGCTGCTCAGGTGTACTCATTCCTTGCTCCGGTAAAGATGATGCTTCGCAATGTATTGGACGACCCCGTCGGGCACGAGATACCACACCGGGTGACCGCGACGGACGCGATCCCGGCAGTCCGTCGACGAGATGGCGAGGGCAGGAACCTCGAGCTGACTCACATCGTCGCTCGGGAGTCCGTCTGTGCTCAGCACATGGCCCGGACGCGAGACGGCGACGAAGTGGGCGAGGTCCCACAACTCATCATGGTCTCTCCAACTGAGAATTTGCGCTATGGCGTCTGCGCCCGTGATGAAGAAGAGCTCAGCCGTCGGGCGCTCCGATTTGAGATCGCGCAGCGTGTCGATCGTGAAGGTGGGACCCTCGCGATCGATGTCGACCCGGCTCACGGTGAAGCGCGGGTTCGACGCTGTCGCGATGACCGTCATGAGGTAGCGGTGCTCCGCGGGCGACACATCGTGCTTGTGCCATGGCTGGCCCGTCGGCACGAACACGACCTCGTCCAGATCGAACGACTGAGCAACCTCGCTCGCGGCGACCAGGTGCCCATGGTGGATGGGATCGAACGTCCCACCCATGACCCCGATCCGCGGGGCTCGTTCACCCGACATCCAGTGCGGCCTAGTGGCCGTGTTCCACCCGCTGGACGTCGTTCGCGTGAGCCCGCGCGTAGGCCTCCGCCTTCGGCGAGTGGCGGTTCGCCACGTTGCGGTACGAGAGCGTCACGAACGCGAGGAGCGTGAAGATCACGAGTGCCACGATCCCGTACACGGCGGTCTCGGCAGCGACGTTGCCGGTGTGCTCGGACTCTTCTGCTGCGAACGCGATCAGCGAGGCGAGGGTCATTCGGGCTCCGTTTCCATCGTGCGCCGGATGGCGCGCCCGTCCAGTCTAAGCCTCACTCGCGGACCTGTCCGGAACCGCGCGCGATCCACTTCGTGCTGGTGAGCTCCGCGAGGCCCATGGGGCCGCGCGCATGGAGCTTCTGCGTCGAGATGCCGACCTCTGCGCCGAAGCCGAACTCCCCGCCGTCGGTGAATCGCGTCGACGCGTTCGCCATGACGACAGCCGAATCGACCTCGGCGAGGAAGCGCTCGGCGTTCGCATCGTCCTGCGTGATGATCGACTCCGTGTGGTGTGTCGAGTAGCGGCGGATGTGCGCGAGAGCCTCATCGAGGTCGTCGACCACGCGCATCGAGAGGTCGAGGCTCAGGTACTCGGTCGCCCAGTCCTCGTCGGTCGCCGGCACCACGCCCTCGGCGAGCGCCGAGACGCGGCCATCGCCGTGCACCGTCACGCCCTTCTCCTGGAGCGCCGCCACAACCGGCGAGACGAGGCGCTCGGCGGCGTCACGGTGCACGAGCACCGTCTCGACGGCGTTGCACACGCTCGGGCGCTGGACCTTCGCGTTCACGACGATGTCGCGCGCCCACTCGAGCGGGGCGCTCGCGTCGAGCACGATGTGAACGACGCCGGCGCCGGTCTCGATGACCGGGACGGATGACTCGGTGACGACAGTCTCGATGAGCTGCGCGCTCCCTCGCGGCACGAGCACGTCGACGATGCCGCGGGCCTGCATGAGCTCGCGCGCGCCCTCTCGCCCGAACGAGTCGACCGTCTGGATCGCCTCGGGGTCGATCCCGCGACCGGCGAGCGCCTCGCGCATCGCGTCCACGAGAGCGGCGTTCGTGAGCTCGGCGGCGGTACCGCCGCGCAGTACGACGGCGTTGCCCGATCGCAGCGCGAGGGCGGCGATGTCGACCGTCACGTTCGGGCGTGCCTCGTAGATCGAGCCCACGACCCCGAACGGCACCGAGACCTTCGTGAGCGCCACCCCGTTGGGCAGCACGCGCTCATCCAGCACGCGGCCGACCGGATCCGGCAGGGCCGCGACCTCGCGCACGGCCGACGCCAGCGAGGCCACGCGCGGCTCGTCGAGACGCAGACGGTCCTGCAGGGCGGCGCTCAGCCCCGTCGCTCGCCCGCGCTCGAGATCCTCGACATTCGCGGCGACGATCGCGGACGCGGCGGCTTCGATGGCGTCGGCGATCGCGAGCAGCGCGTCGCGCTTCTCGGCGTCGGTCAGGCGCCCCACACTCCGAGCGGCCTCCTTCGCGAGCAGCATGCGGTCGCGGGCGGTCGTCGTGGTGGTGGTCATCTGGCCAGTTTATCGGCGGGCAGAGAGGTCGAGATCGTGCGCAGAGGCCCCGTTCCGGCAGGCCACGCGGGTTCGGGGTTGGGGGCGAACCAGGTGCCGATCTCGTCGCCGGCGAGGGCGCGGCCGACGAGGTCCGCACTCGTGACGAGGACGCCGACACCGGATGCCGCGGCCAGCCGCGCCGCAGAGACCTTGGTCGCCGCTCCCCCGGTTCCGACGCTGTTGACCACGACCGAGCCGAACTCGAAATCGTTCAGATCATCGCCGTAGGCGATGCGGTGGATGGGCCGCGCGCCGGGCTCCTCCGGCGGCCGCGTGTAGAGCGCCTCGATGTCGCTGAGCAGCACGAGGGCATCCGCCCCGATGAGCTGCGCCACGAGCGCCGCGAGGCGGTCGTTGTCGCCGAACCGGATCTCGTGTGTTGCGACGGTGTCGTTCTCGTTGACGATCGGGAGGATGCGCAGTCCGAGGAGACGCTCCATGGCGCGGCGCGCGTTCGAGCGATGGGTCGGGTTCTCGAGGTCGCCGGCGGTGAGGAGCACCTGGCCGGCGACGACGCGGAATGGCCGCAGCGCCTCCTGGTACCGGTAGATGAGGACGTTCTGGCCGACGGCGGCGGCCGCCTGCTGCGTCGCGAGGTCGGTGGGCCGCTCCTCGAGCGACAGGAACGGCATGCCGGTGGCGATCGCACCCGATGAGACGAGGACGATCTCGGTGCCGCGGGCGTGGGCGGCGGCGAGCGCCTCGACGATGGACTGGATGCGAGGGGCGTTGTCACCGCTGATCGATGACGATCCCACCTTCACGACCACCCGGCGTGACCCGGGGATGTCCTGTCGTTCGGCTGCGCTCACTCATCCTCCTCGTCGATGTCGTCGATGTCGTACGCGCGCGCGGCGAGGCGCTCGGCCTCGAGCTCGGCCCGCGCCTCGGCCTTCGCGTCCATGCGCTCGTGGTAGCGCTCGCGGCGCTCCGCCGTCGTGCGCCGCGTGGATCCGTCGAGTCGCGGATCGGTGCCGCGCGGCGCGGTCATCAGCTCGGCCACGGACGACAGCGAGGGCTGCCAGTCGAACACGACGCCGTCGTCGCCGCCGATGATGACGGTCGAGCCGGGGGTCGCGCCCACGCGGTAGAGCTCCTCTTCGACGCCGAGGCGCTCGAGGCGGTCGGCGAGGTAGCCCACGGCCTCATCGTTCTGGAAGTCGGTCTGCTGAACCCAGCGCTCGGGCTTCGCCCCTCGAACGCGGTACACCGGGCCGTACGTTCCGCCCTCGACGCACACGGCGAACTCCTGCTCTGCACCTTTCGGCCGGATGACGATGCGCTCCGGGGCGGGCTTGACCGCTTCGGCGGCGCGGTGCTCGGCGACGATCTGAGCGAGCGCGAATGTGAGCTGACGGAGCCCCTCGTGGCTGACGGTCGAGATCTCGAAGACGCGGTAGCCGCGTTCTTCGAGATCGGGGCGCACGAGGTCGGCGAGGTCTTTCGCCTCGGGCACGTCGACTTTGTTGAGAGCGACGAGCTGCGGTCGCTCGAGCAGCGGCACCTGGCCCTCCGGCACCGGGTACGCGGCGAGTTCCGCGAGGATCACATCGAGGTCGGTCAGCGGGTCGCGCCCCGGTTCGAGCGTCGCGCAGTCGAGCACGTGCACGAGCGCCGTGCATCGCTCGACGTGCCGCAGGAATTCGAGCCCGAGCCCCTTGCCCTCGCTCGCGCCCTCGATGAGCCCGGGAACGTCGGCGACGGTGTAGCGCACGTCGCCCGCCTGGACGACGCCGAGATTCGGATGCAGCGTCGTGAACGGGTAGTCCGCGATCTTGGGCCGCGCGGCGGAGATGGCCGCGATGAGGCTCGACTTGCCCGCCGACGGGAAGCCGACGAGCGCGACGTCGGCGACCGTCTTCAGCTCGAGGATGACATCGCCTTCCCAGCCCGGCGTGCCGAGCAGCGCGAAGCCCGGGGCCTTGCGCTTGGGAGAGGCGAGGGCAGCGTTGCCGAGGCCGCCGAGGCCGCCTGGCGCGACCACGAAGCGCATGCCGGGCTCGATCATGTCGACGAGGACCTCGCCGGACGGATCCTTCACGACTGTGCCGACGGGAACCGGCAGCTCGAGGGACTCGCCGTGGGCACCGGACCGGTTGTCGCCCATGCCGAAGCCGCCGTTGCCCGCGGCGCGGTGCGGCGAGTGGTGGTACGACAGAAGCGTCGTCACCTGCGGGTCGGCGACGAGCACGATGTCGCCGCCGTGACCGCCGTTTCCGCCGTCGGGGCCGGCCAGCGGCTTGAACTTCTCACGGCGGACCGACACGCAGCCGTTGCCCCCCTTGCCGGCACGCAGGTGCAGCGTGACGCGGTCGACGAATGTGACCATGCCGTCTCCCTCCTGCTGTGCGCCGGCCGTGCGGCCCGCGATGTTCCTGATTATGCGCAGTGAGGGGCGAGCCGAAGCCCGCCCCTCACCGTAGGTCCTGTCGAAGCGCCTGGATCACTCCGCGGTCGCGACGATGTTGACGACCTTTCGGCCGCCCTTGGTGCCGAACTCGACAGCACCCGCCGCGAGGGCGAACAGCGTGTCGTCGCCGCCACGGCCGACGTTGACGCCGGGGTGGAAGTGCGTGCCGCGCTGGCGGACGAGGATCTCGCCGGCGTTGACGACCTGGCCGCCGAAGCGCTTCACGCCGAGGCGCTGGGCGTTCGAGTCGCGACCGTTGCGGGTGGAGCTTGCGCCCTTCTTGTGTGCCATCTCTGCGTCTCTCCTGGCTTACTTGATGCCGGTGACCTTGACGCGCGTGAGCTCCTGACGGTGGCCCTGGCGCTTCTTGTAGCCGGTCTTGTTCTTGAACTTCTGGATCACGATCTTCGGGCCGCGCTCCTCACCGAGAACCTCGGCGGTCACCGTGACCTTGGCGAGCTTGTCGGCGTCGGTCGTGACGGAGTCGCCGTCGACGAACAGCACGGCGGGCAGCTCGATCTTGTCGCCGACCTTCGCGGCCTGACGATCGAGAACGACGATCGAGCCGACCTCGACCTTCTCCTGTCGCCCGCCGGCGCGCACAACTGCGTAAACCACTTCACACCTGTTTCTTCTGGGAGCGCACGCGCTCGGGATGTCATGAAAGACGTGGCGCGGATGTCTCGACGCACCAAAGG
>Ga0182741_1000809_pt1 | contig 44265 bp, 35 predicted proteins | sample eDN5th37CBELigOP_FD_128874 | JGI IMG/M metagenome (GOLD analysis project Ga0182741, IMG submission 128874) | Enriched Organic Plus compost microbial communities from Emeryville, California, USA - eDNA 5th pass 37_C BE-Lig OP (version 2) (version 2) ... | reverse complement strand
CGGTCGGGCTGCCGTCGTAGGCGATGATCGTGGCGCCGGTGATCATGGCATCAACGAGCATGTTCCACACCACCCAGGCGGTGCTGGCGGCGATGAACACCCGATCGGCGGGGCCGAGATCATAGTGCAGAGCGTTGGCTTTGAGGGATTCGAGGACGATCCCGCCGTGCGAGTGCACGATGCCCTTGGGCAGCCCGGTGGTGCCGGAACTGTAGAGAATCCAGAGTGGATGCTCGAAGGGCACCTGCTCGTAGCGGGGTTCCGCGTCGCCGGTGACCAGCTCCGCGAAGTCGAGCATTCCCGGCGGGGTCGGTGTCTGCGGATGCAGATTGCGGACGAGGATTGTGTGCTGCACGGTGGGCAGCTGGGCGCGCAGCTCGTCGAGCTGGTCGAGGCGCTCGATTGCCTTATGGTTGAACCGGTACCCATCGACACCGATGAGCACACTCGGTTCGATCTGTGCGAACCGGTCGAGTATGCCTTTGACGCCGAAGTCCGGTGCACAACAGGACCACACTGCGCCGACGCTGGCCGCGGCGAGCACCGCCACGACGGTCGGGGCGATGTTGGGAAGCACGGCGGCGATGCGATCGCCGGGGCGTACGCCCAGAGCCCGGAGGCGGGCGGCGAGATTGGCGACCTGGGATATCAGTTCGGTCCGTCCCAACTCGGTGCGGCTGCCCGTCTCGTCGAGCCCGACGATCGCCGGACCGGCGGCGTCGACGTGCCGCAGCAGGTTCTCGGCCCAGTTCAGCCGGGCGCCGGGAAACCAGCGGGCGCCTGGCATGGCACGGTCGGCCAGGATCGCGGTCGCAGGTTCGGACGCGAGCACGTCGAAGTACTCCCAGATCGAGGACCAGAACCCCTCGAGATCGCCCACCGACCAGCGCCACAGGGACCGATAGTCGGTGGTGACGACACCCTTGGTGTCGGTGAGCCAACGCTGGTACTCGGCCATCCTGCACGCAGCGACCCGCTGCGGTGCCGGTGACCACAACCGTTCTGGTGCGCACTCGGGCACGGTGGACCTATTCCTTCCGGTGGTACGACAGGTAGTGACTCTCGCCGTCTTCTCACATGGAGGTCAGCCGGCAGTGGTCTTGGAGAAGAGCGACAGGGGATGCGGTCGTGTGCCGACGACGAACCGGTGGCGCATCTCGCCGATCCCTTCGGCGCGGCTGACGAGCTCGTCATCGGCGCCGATGAGCCGCTTGGGGTCTCGGGTGAATCCGATGCCCGAGGGGGTGCCCGTGAAGATCAGATCTCCCGGTCGCAGCGGCACGATCGACGACAGATACGACACCAGGACCGGGATCGGGAAGATCAGATGCCGAGTGCGGGAGTGCTGCATGAGCTCCCCGGACAGGACGGTGCTGACCTCGATGTCGTCACGATCGGCGAACTCGTCCGCCGTGACCAGCACGGGACCGATCGGAGTGAACCCGGCGAAGGACTTGCCGAGGGAGAACTGCTGCGGCGGCGGTCCCGACAGTTGCAGTTCGCGTTCGGACAGATCCTGCCCGAGCGTCACACCGGCGATGTGGTCCCAGCCCCGGTCGGCCGGCACATGGTGAGCGTCTTTACCGATGACGGCGACGAGTTCGACCTCGAAGTCCACGGATCCACCGGGGTGTTCGATCGTGTCGAACGGTCCGGTGATCGAGGCGGGGAACTTCGTGAACACGAACGGGGTATCGGGCAGTTCGAGTCCCGATTCCTCCACATGATCGGCGTAGTTCACGCCCACGGCGAAGATCTGGCCCGGACGGGGCACCGGTGCCCGCAACTCCGATTCGATCAACGGCGGTGCAGTCGAAAAGTCCACCGTCCGGGCCCAGGACACGAACTCGTCCCAGCACTCGAAGACCTGCTGCGGGTCGGCCGCGAACCGGCCCGAACTGGCGGTTTCCACATCTACGGCTCGGCCGTCCGCGACGAGTACGAGCCGGCCGGATTGATTTGCCACGCGCATGAAACGAGTCCTTCGAGATGGTGGGAACGTGTCGACAACGGTCAGCTGGACAGCAGGTCAGCAGATCAGCTGGTCAGCGCGACCATCGGGTCGGGCAGGTTGGGGCTGGTCTCGAGAGCCCAGGTGTGGGTCGTGATCTGCGAGGCCGGCACGCCCGCGGCAAGGGCCTCGCGCATCAGTTCCGGGACGAACGACACCCCGACGGGGTTGTTACCGTATTCCGGGCCGTGCATGTACTCGGTCGCTTCGTCGGGGGTGGCGAAGTTGTCGATCTGCAGTTCGACGAAGTTGCCGTCCGGGTCCTGGTAGTACAGCGAGGTCGTCACGCCGTGCTGGATCGGGACCTTCGGTTCGATGCCCTTGGCCTTGAGCATGTCGTAGCGATCGAGCAGGTCCTCGAGGGTGTCGAAGGTGTAGGCCGTGTGGTGCATCCCGGCCGCTCCGGGATTGCGTGGCTCGAGCTCGACGGGGGCTCCGAGCAGTGCGACACGGTGATGCTCGTCGTCGAAGGTGATGAAGCACAGCCCGTGTCCTTCGTAGACCACGTGGGCATCGAGCACGGTGCAGTACCAGTCCCGCATCTCCTCGAGGCGACTGGTCTGCAGCACAACATGCGCGAACTTGGGGGTAGAGGCCATCGGGTTTCCTCCTCGATCGAATGGGGCATCTGTGCCCGGACGTCAGCATCGGTGCATGTGGAACCGGAATTCGTTTGAGGGCTGCAGGGTCTGCGGTGTAGCCGCCCAGGGAGGGGTACGGCTCATTGCGCCTCTGAATCCGATCTGCTGTGGTCCGTATCACGTAATCTTCCTCACAATTTCATGCGATATATTGGTTTCCTGCTACTGGCTGTGGACCAATAATTCCGTCGGAGTTTGGGCTGTAACCCAAGTGAGTGGTCCCGGCCTCGGACACGAGAGAGCATCTGAGGGGGTGCGGTGGCGCACTGGACCGAAAACCTGTCCGGACGACGTGCACGGCAGTCGGAGAAGGAATGGCTGAGTCCGGATGCGGAACAGGTCCGGAAGGTCCTCGGCGACGGAGCGGTGACCTGGTCGGTCGAAGTGGGGCAGGACATCACTGCGCGGATCATCGAGAGAATCCCCGTTCTCGAGGACGATGTCGCAGTTCGAGAAGCGATCCGACGAGCCACCACCGCCACGACTCTGCGTGCTCTGATGCTGGTGGCAGGCATGGTCGAGCGCGATGCCTCGTTGTTCAGTACCGAAGTAAGGGAGATCGCCCGGGATTTCGCGCGACGGGGAATGGAACTCGACGATCTGTTACGGACCATCAGGGTGGGATACGCCGTGCTCGCTGCCGGTCTGCTCGATGCCGCGCGTGCACTTCTCCCTCCTGAAGAGAGCAGTTCCGAGATGCGGCGGATCTCGGTGCTGCTGTTCGAGGTCCAGGACGACTTCAGTGCAGGAGCGGCATCGGCGTTCATCGAAGAGCAGAGCGTGTGGACCGCGGGTGTCTCCGCGGCACGACTGGAACTGGCGAACATGATCTTGCGGGGGGAGGACATCGACCCCGGCCACGCAGAGAAGGCGTTGGACTACCCGTTGTCCGGATCGCACATCGCACTCGTCGCCTGGACCGGGCCGCAATCCACTCGTGATCTGCGCGGCGTGGTCGATCACGTGCTACGCGACCTGGGTGCGGTATCGGCCTCCCTGATACTGCCGGTGGGCTTTCAGGCGGTATGGGCGTGGGGGACGGTAAGGCCGAACGCCCCACGCCTGCGACAGGAACGCCCGACCTTCGACGATGTCTTCGTGGTGCTGGGTGAACCCGGGGCCGGCATCGACGGGTTCCGGCAGAGCCACGTCGAAGCCAAAGCGGTGGAACGGTTGATCCGCTTACGGTCTGGGCAGACTCCGTGCACCGTCGCCCACGAAGACGTCGCCCTCGAAGCGCTTCTGCTGGCGGACCGGGCGGCAGCGACACGCTTCGTCGCTCGTATTCTCGGACCACTGGTACAGGACGACCCGCGGATGGCCGAGCTGCGGTCCACCCTCCGTCGGTATCTCGACGCGGACCACAGCCTGGCCAAGGTCGCTGCCCTGGAGCACATATCGAAGAACACAGTGACCTACCGCATCAACAAGGCCCTCGATCTGTGTGGCTATGCAGACGCCACGACGACCGACCTGCGTGCAGCACTCCGGATCCACCACTGGCTCGAAGAGGATGTGTGATCGATCAGAACCGGCCCTGACCGGGCAGATTGGTGTGCAGACCAACGGAAGCAGGCAATCTTAGGCTGCGCACCAATGCGCCGGGTGCACCCGTGCGTTCTAATTGTGTCCTAGAACACAGCCGATCACCTTCGTGAATGCAGGTAGCAGGTGTCGGCGCTTCATCGTCGGACCCGTGGACCCACCACGGACGATCAAAGGACACTTCCGTTGAGTTCGCTACAGGAATCGTTCAAGAACGTGATGGCGCAGGTAGCCACGCCGGTCGCTGTCGTCACCGCGGTCGACGGAGGACTTCCCGTCGGTACCACCGTCAGCGCGTTCCTGTCGCAGTCGATGAATCCGCCCATGATGCTCGTCTCGCTGGACAAAGGATCCGAGACACTCGAACTCGTCACCACCACAGGGAAGTTCGGAGTGAACATCCTATCCAGCGAACAACACGAAGCGGCACTGAAGTTCGCCACCAAGAACGGCATCGGCAAGTTCCACGGCGTCCGGTGGGACCTCGATCATGACCTGCCCCGGATCGCGGGAACGGCAGGTTGGGTGCCGTGTGATGTCGAACGGATCGTCGAAGCCGGCGATCACATGATCGTGCTCGGCCGCGTCGTTGCTGCCGTGCACCACGACAGCCGGCCGCTCACCTACCACCGCCGAGCCTTCGGCACCCACCGTGCGCTGGAAACGGTCTGACCGGACCGATCTCGACGACCTCGCACGCCCCGGTGCATCCCGCGCGCCGAATTCTTCGAGGAGAACACCGCCATGACCATCTCCGCACTCCGCCCGACGCGCTCGCACACCTCGTGGTCCTCGATGGACAACACCCTCCGAACCCTCGCGAAAGGAGAGCTGGTCATCCTTCGCCACGAGGATCGCTTCGTACTCGTCGGATGTGCCGGCACCGTCACCACCGAACAGATGGCCTTCATGGTCCGTCACGGAACTGGGTTCGTCCAGGTGGCACTGCACGAGCGGGATTGCGACCGACTCGGGATCCCCGAAGCGATCCCGAACGTGCGCACCCCGTCGTCGCCGGCCTACGGTCAGTGTGTCGCGGTCGATGCTGCGGCCGGCATCACCACCGGGATCTCCGGTGCGGATCGTGCTCGTACCGCTCGCGTCCTTGCCGATCCCCGTTCCGATGCGGACGACCTGCGCCGGCCCGGGCATCTTGTTCCCGTGCGCGTGGAGCCACAGGTTCTGTGCCACCGCAGAACCGCAGCCGCCTCGGCACTTGCGCTGACGGACACTGTGCGACCGGACTATTCGGGCGCGGTGTTCACAGAACTCGACAGCATCGACGATCCTTTCCGCACAGCCGACGTGGATGATGCCGAAGCCTTCGCCCGCCTACACGGTCTGGCACTGACAGGGTCGGCCCGCCCTTTCGAACGTCTCTACTGACCTGTTCACCCACCCACCGTGGTACCCGGACCGGCGCCGCTGATGCGTCGCGTCGCCTCCGGCCGAACACGACCGTCCCATCCCGAATTGAGGAAATCATGGCCACCACTGCCGAAGAACTGATCAGCCGCGCCGAGGCGCTCGTGCCCGTCATCGCCGAACGTTCCCAGAAGACCGAAGAGAACAGGGCACTGCTCGACGAAACGGTCACCGATCTCATCGATTCGGGGATCCTTGCGACGTTGACGCCCAAGGTCTACGGCGGGCACGAGCTCGGCCTCGACGTGGCCGCTGAGATCGTCCGCACCATCAGTGCGGCGTGTCCGTCCACGGGATGGGTGACCTCCTTTTACATCGGAGCCGCCTGGCGCATGAACATCTTCAGCCGGCAAGCCCAGCAGGAGGTCTTCGCCGACAAGCCCTATACCCTCACGGCCGGCACCGCCGCGCCGATCGGCATAGCGGAGAAGGTTGACGGTGGGTACCGGATTACTGGCCAGTCTGCATGGAATTCCGGTGCCGCACACGCGGAGTGGTTCACCTTCTCTGCTCTGACGACCGAGTTCGGTGACACCCCGGTGCCGTTGTGGTTTTTGGTACCCCGCAGCGACGTCGATGTGCTCGACACCTGGTACATCTCCGGGATGTCCGGCACGTCCAGCACCGATGTCTCGGTGGAGAATCTGTTCGTGCCCGAGTACCGTACGGGCCGTTTCGACCTCGCTCTCGAGGGCAGGGCCCCGGGGATGTTGCTGCACGAGAACCCGATGTATCACGTGCCGTTCTTGCCGTTCGGGTTGACCGAAGCGATTCCTGTCGTCACCGGCGCACTGCGGGGAGCGACCAGCGCGCTCGCCGAGCGCACCCGCACCCGGGTGGGAAATCTGAGCCAGCAGAAGGCGGTCGAGAAGCAGAGCATGCAGATGCGATTGGGACGCGCGCTCGCGGCGGCAGATGCTGCCGAGACATTGCTCGACTCGTACATGAAGCGCGTCACCACGTACCGGCCGGAACAGGCCGACCTGCGCGATCGGGCGCAGATGAGGCTGAGGGCGGCATACCTGGCCGATCTGTGCCGCAATGCCCTCAACGACATCGTTCGGGGCATCGGCGGCGACGGGTTCCGTACTTCGTCACCGATTCAGCGCATCCACCGCGATCTCTCGGTCCTGGCCGTACATGCCTTCCTCGACATCGACCCTGCTACCGAAGTGGCAGGACGTTTCGCCCTCGATCTTCCGGTGTCCGATCCGCTGCTCTGATTACCTCGCACAGAGCAGCCCACCTGCGTGATACCGACCGATGTTTGTCCGACCCGGAAGTGACCATCATGACCGTGAACTCGTCTGCATCCCCTGGCACCGCCCGGGAGATCACTCGTGGTCTCCTGCATGCCGCTGACACCGACATCACCCGCTTCTTCGAGTATTTCTCCCCGGACTGCGTTTTCCGGATGGGCAACAACGATCCCGTCGAGGGCCGCGAAGCGATCCAGCAGTGGGTGGCGGCCTATCTGGGCTCGGTGGCCGGAATGAAACACGCCGTCCTCGAACACTGGGGCGACGACGAGGTCGCCGTCTTCCGTGTGGAGGTGACCTACACGATGAACGACGGTGCCACCTTCACGCTGCCTGCGATCACCCGGACGCGGATCGAGGACGGAGCGGTGACCGAGTACCTGATCTTCATGGATCCGAGCCCTGTCGTCGCTGTCGGCTGACCGGAAACGAACGTTCGATCTGCACCGATGGCGCCGCCCTCGACAGGTGGCGCCATCGGTCACCCTCTTCTGAATTCCCCGTGGATGCGGTTCTGTTCTCAGCTCGTGCCGGGGTGAAACGTCGAAAGGAATTGTCATGAGTACTGAAGCGAATCGTGACTCACACACATCGGAACACGCCGCGACTGCGATCGACACGACCACGCGACGACCGGTGCTTATCTCCGGCGCGGGGCCCGTGGGCATGATCCTCGCCCTCGAACTGAGCCTGCACGGCATCAGCAGCACGCTCGTCGAACGAGCCCCGCAGACGACTCGGTTCCCGAAGATGGACCTGACGAACGCACGCAGCATGGAGCTGCTCAATCGCCTTGGTCTCGTCGAGGAGATCCGCTCGGTCGGAGTCGCCCCTCAGCACTCGCACGATGTCGTGTTCTGCACCTCGATGGCGGGACCGCAGGTGGGACGCTGGCACTACCCGAGCGTCGACGAGATGTCTGAGTGGATCGAGTCGAAGAACGATGGCACCACGCCGGCGCAAGCCTGGCAGCGCGTCACGCAGATCGAGGTCGAGAAGCTGCTCATGCGGCGATGCCTCGCCGACCCCAACATCGAAGTTCTCCGTCCGTGGCGCGTTACTGCCGTCACGCAGGACGGCGACTGCGCTCGGGTCGAGATCACCTCGGTCGACAACGACACCGTTCTCGCTCTCGACGCCGACTACGTCGCCGGCTGCGACGGTGCCTCCTCGGTCGTGCGGCGCGCCATGAACCTGAACATGGAAGGCGAGCGCGGAGTCATCACCTTCTGTCAGGTGCATTTCAAGTCCCGCGATCTCGAGACGTTGCACGCACACGGGCAGTTCTGGCACACCTTCTTCGTCGGCAGCGGCGTCGGTGCCATCATCGCACAGGACGAACGCGACACCTGGACCCTACAGACCAGCGCCATCACCGACGGGGTACGCACCGAGGACATCGACAAGCAGAAGCTGCTCGACACCGTCTGCGGACGCCACCTCGACATCGACGAGGTCCTGCAGAGCAGCATCTGGCACGCCAATGTGCTTGTAGCGGATCGCTATCGGCTCGGTCGTCTCTTCGTCGCCGGCGACGCAGCGCACGAGGTCATCCCCACCGGCGGGTACGGTCTCAACACCGGTATCGCCGACGCGATCAACCTCGGCTGGAAGCTCGCCGCCGTCCTGAAGGGCTACGCCGGAGATGCCCTTCTCGACAGCTACGAAGCCGAACGTCGCCCCGTCGCGGTCATGGCCCGGGACTGGTCGTTCCGCCACCTCGGCGTGCACGTCAAGGCCCAGGAACTCGCCGACCGTGAACTCATCGAATCCGACACCCCCGAGGCCGAAGAACACCGACGCACCCTCGCCGAGTACTTCGCCGCGAACACCGGGGAGCACGAGAGCTTCGGGGTGGAGATGGGCTACGTGTACTCCTCGCCGGTGATCGTCCCGGACGGCACGCCTGTCCCCGGCAACGACGGGTCGAGTTACATTCCCACCACGGTGCCAGGCGCCCGCGCCCCGCACGTGCGCCTGGCTGATGGGCGGTCGATTCTCGATGCCTACCGGGACAAGTTCACCGTCGTCAGTTTCCTCGGCGAGGAGCCCGTGCAGACGCTGGTGGAGGCAGCCGCCTCGACAGGGCTGGATCTTCAGGTGGTGGCCCTCGACGACGAGAATGCGCGGGCGGTCTACGAGGCCGATCTCGTGCTCGTGCGTCCCGACGGTCACGTCGCGTGGCGCGGAAACAGTCTGCCCAAAGACCCCGCGTCGATCATCGACAAGATCACCGGCCGAAGTGTTGCGTCGGTATCCCTCGCGGGGAGCGTCTGACGGCTTCGACCGTGACAGGTGCGGCTGCCGAGCCGGTGAAGTCGCGTCCTGCAGGCCGATCGATGTCCGAGGCCGGATCCCGTATCCCCGGAGGGATGCGGGGCCCGGCCTGTTCGAAGTCAAGTTGTCTGCCCTGAAGCCTTTCCTTCGGGGCCTGAGAGGTCGGTGTGATGCCCAGTTGATCGACCATCTGGCAGCCAACCGTCGTTTCGTAACCTACGGTCCAGCGCCTGAACCCTTCGGGTGGGGCTCGTCGGGGTCGCCCTGCCGATCGGGAGCGTCGACACCGTTCGCGGGGACCGGCGCCGTCACGGCTGCAGGCCCGATCGGATCGCGAACACCACCAACTGCGCCCGATCACGCGCGCCGAGTTTGAGCATCGCCCGCGAGACGTGCGTGCGGACGGTGTCGGGACTGACGACCAGCTCGTCGGCGATCTCCTTGTTCGACCGTCCTGTCGCCACCCAGGCGACGACTTCGCGTTCCCGCGCGGTGAGGTCATCGATGCGGGGGTGTGGTTGCACGGTGTCCTGGGTGTGGACGAAGTGCTCGATCACGCGTCGGGTGACCGAGGGGGCGAGCAGTGAGCCACCGTCGGCGACGATCCGGACGGCGTCGAGCAGCGCTGTCGGTTCGGCGTCCTTGAGCAGGAAGCCGCTCGCGCCGGCGTGCAACGCGTCGAAGACGTATTCGTCGAGTTCGAACGTCGTGAGCATCACGACGCGCACATTTTGGAGTGCGGGATCGGCGGTGATGCGGCGCAGTACCTCGAGGCCGTCGGGTGGCGGCATGCGGATGTCGCACAGGACGACGTCGGGGCGGGTCCGCGCGATGACGGTCAGTGCTTCGGCTCCGTCGCCGACCTCACCGACGACCTCGATGTCCGGTTCGGCGGCGAACAGTGTGCGCAGACCCACCCGCACGAGCGTCTGGTCGTCGACGAGCACCACCCGCACGGTCATGACTGCTCCTCCACGCTCTCGGCGCCGCCGACCGGCAGCACCGCCCGCACCACGAAGCCGCGGTCCGGTCCGGGAGCAGCGACCAACGTGCCGCCGAGTTCGGCGGCACGATCTGCCATCGCGTGAAGCCCGAGGCCGCCGGTGGATGTGGGCGTGGTGGGGCCGCGCCCGTCATCGGCGACCCGCACGGTCACCGTCTGTCCTTCACGCGTGATCGCGACGGTCACCGCGGTGGCGTGCGCGTGCCGCAGGACATTGGTCAGCGCCTCCGCGACGATCGAATAGGCGACGTGATCGACGTCAGCGGGCAGGGGACCGGCCGGCACCCGCACGTCCAGATCGAGGCCGGCGGCCCGGATCCGGTCGACGAGAACCGGCAGATCGGCCAGTCCGCGTTTCGGGCGGCGCGCGGCGACGTCCCCGGTGAGGGTCGTCAGCTCGGCCCGCAGGTCGCCCAGGGCGTCGCGGCTGGTGTCGCGGATGGCCACCAATGCCTCCCGCACCGCGTCGGGGTCGCGGTCGAGTACGTGCAATGCCACCCCGGCCTGCATCGCGATGACCGCGAGACCGTGCCCGACCCCGTCGTGCAGGTCGCGGGCGATGCGCAGTTGTTCCTCGGTCGCAGCGCGGCGGATCCGTTCGGCGTTCGCATCCCGCCGCGCCGACTGCCACCACCCCACCGCCGCGGCAGCGACGGCAAGAGCGGCGGTGCCCAGGGTCTGCCACAGCGCGATCCACCCGGACGAGCCGGTGACGAGCACGCGAGCGGTCATCCCCGCAACAAGAACCAGAACGGCGACGATCGTGGCGACGGCGAGGTCGCGGGCCGCTCGCACGCGTGCCGCCCCGAACGCCGCCAGGGCGGGCAGCAGGAAGATCGGTCCGTCGGCTCCCCCGGTCGCGAAGTAGACCCCCAGCAGCGCGGGCACCGCGATCAACGCAGCGCGTGGCCACCGCCAGAGCAGCCAGCGCGACTGCAGTACACACAGCGGCGAGTGCGCCCGCACCGATCATCGCGGCCGGCTCACGCATGTGGTTCGCTCCGAGTGTCGCCACGGTGACCAGGGCGGTGAGGAGGGCCCCCAAGCCGACACGCAGCATCCTCGGTTCTGCGGTAGCGCTGTGATCGGTACTCACAGCATCGACGCTAGCTGCGTGCGTCGAGTGGTGGTGTACGCAATTCTGCGTAGGTCGATGACGCTTCCGGGCGGACGACACCGGAGTGTCTGCGGCCGACGATCGAAGCATGACCGACAACATGGCTTTATCTACGACGACCGACCCGCCCGTCCGAACGGACTCGGCCGGTATCGATACCGAGATCGTGGTCGCGACGTCGGCGCTGACCAAACGCTACGGCGAGCGCGCCGCGGTCGACTCCGTCGACATGACCGTTCGGCGCGGGGAGATCTACGGATTCCTCGGTCCGAACGGCGCCGGGAAGACCACAACACTGCGGATGATCCTCGGCCTGATCCGCCCGACCTCCGGGTCCGTCCGCGTCCTCGGCCGACCCGCCGGCTCGCGCGAATCATCCTCATCCACCGGTGCACTCATTGAAGGGCCCGGCTTCTTCCCCTATCTGTCGGGACGGGCAAACCTGCGCACCCTGGCCCGTCACCGCGGGTTGAGCGATCGGTGCGTCGAAGAGGTGCTCGATCGGGTCGGGCTGGTCGACCGCGGCGACGATGCGTACAAGTCGTATTCGCTCGGGATGAAGCAGCGCCTCGGGGTCGCCGCCGCCCTGCTGGGGGACCCGGACCTGATCGTGCTGGACGAGCCCACCAACGGGCTCGATCCGAGCAGCATGGCCGACATGCGCGCGTTGATCGTCGACCTCGCCCGATCGGGGCACACCGTGATCCTGTCGAGTCACCTGCTCGGTGAGGTCCAGGAGATCTGCGACCGCGTCGGCGTGATCGCGAACGGACGGTTGGTGCGCGAATCGGCCGTGTCCACCCTGCTCGGCGACGCACTCCTGAAAGTGCGCGGTGTGCCCCAGGACCGGGTGATCTCGATCGCCTCGGATCTCGCCGGAGAGAACGGCTTCGAGATCGACGGCGACGCGGTGCTGCTGGATCTGCCACCCGAGCGTGCCCCCGACGTCGTCCGGGCGCTCGTCGCCGCCGAAGTGGCGGTGTCGTCGATCGGGCCGACCGAACGCACCCTCGAGGACGTGTTCTTCGAGATGACCACCACGTCCGCACCGATGAAAGGACTGTGAGATGTCCGCCTCGACACTCCGCTCACCCACCAGCACCGCTACCGATGGGGTAGGGCGCAACACCGTGGCGCGCAGTGTGCGCGCCGAACTGTTCCGCCTGCGGGCGTGGCCGGCGATGTGGGCGACGCTCGGCACCTGGTTCCTGCTCGCGGCCGTGTTCGGGTACGTGTTCCCCTACATCTCCTACACGACCGGATCGGCCGGGTTCTCCACCGAAGGACAACCCGCCGCAGCCTTGCTGCGGGAGATCCTGCCCGAGTCGATTCCCGATGTCCTGGTGCAGGGCACGCCGCTGTTCGGCGGTGCCCTTGTGCTCGTCCTCGGTGCCCTCGTCGCCGGGAACGGCTACAGCTGGGGAACCTGGAAGACGGTGTTCACCCACGGCCGGTTACGTCCGACGATCGGGGCACTGCTCGCCCTCGCGCTGATCGTGGCCGCCGTGGTGGTCCTCACCGCGATGCTGTGCACGATCATCTCCGTCACCCTCGCCACGATCGAATCCCAACCGCTCGTCTGGCCCTCGGCCACCGACCTGCTCCGCTCGGCGGGAACGGCCTATCTAGTGTTCCTGATGTGGGCAGCAATCGGCTTCGCTCTCGGTACTTACGCCCGCAGTGCAGCCCTGTCGGTCGGCCTGGGATTGGTGTGGACCCTCGTCGTGGAGAACCTGCTGCGCGGGGTCGGCTCCGCACTGCCACTGGTCCAGGACGTGACGGCCTTCCTGCCGGGCACGGCCGCCGGGTCGCTCGTCGGTGCGGTGACCGGCGCCGGAGCGGGCACACCGGGGGTGGTGGACGTGATCTCCGGACCCCGAGCAGCTGTCACCGTCATCGTCTACCTCGTGATCGCGGTGGTGACCACCGGAAGCCTGGTACGCCGCCGGGACGTGAACTGAAATCCCGAATCCCCCGGTGCGGGTGCGTGTGGGCACAGGTGAGCCGAGTCGGACGCTCCTGACATCCGCGCCACCACGGGGGAGGGCGGAGACTAAACTTCCCTCAACGGTGCACGTTCCGAGCGTCGGGTGTATCCCGATGTCGGCGCTGGCGACGAGGAGGATCTCTCCATCGGCCGCGGTGTGACCGGAAGGAACAGGGGAAGAGGCATGCAGATCGCGATCGGGCAGTTCGCCTCCGGCGAAGACACCGCCGCCAACCTCGCACGTGTCGGCGACTTGGTGAAGCAAGCAGCCTCGGCCGGTGCCCGTCTGCTCGTGTTGCCCGAGTACTCCATGTTCTCCGTGCCGACGATGGACGATCGATTCGTCGCGACCGCCGAACCCCTCGACGGACGATTCGTCACCGAGCTGGGACATCTCGCGGCAACGCACGACCTCCACATCGTCGTCGGGATGAACGAGGCCATCCCCGGCGAGGACCGCATCTACAACACGGTGGTCGCACTGACCCCCGACCGCAGCATCGCAGCGACCTACCGCAAGACCCATCTCTACGATGCCTTCGGTTACCGCGAATCCGACAGGGTGCAGGCCGGACCCCTCGCGACACCGGACACCTTCCGGATCGACGGACTGACCTTCGGGATGCAGACCTGCTACGACCTCCGCTTCCCCGAGGTGACGCGGACGATCGTCGACGCCGGCGCCGATGTGCTGCTGCTGCCGGCGGCATGGATGCCGGGCCCACTCAAAGAAGACCACTGGACCACTCTGGTGCGTGCCCGCGCCATCGAGAACACGCTCTATGTCGCTGCCGCCGACCAGAACGCTCCGGTGGGATCCGGGGCCAGCATGATCGTCGATCCCATGGGGGTGGTACTGGCCGGGCTGGGCGAGCGTGACGGCATCGCCGTGGCCGACGTCGATTCCGCGCGCCTTGCTGCCGTCCGCGCCAGGAATCCCTCTGTGGCACTGCGTCGATACGCGGTCGTTCCGCGATAGATGCCGCTGCGGTGGACCAGGGCCCCACCCGTCGAGTGCTCGATCCATCCGCAGGGCGTCAGCTCAGCACAGACGCATCGTCCACCGGCCCGGACGGCCATGGAATCGCGTAATGCTCAACGGCCGCACATCGATGCGCCAGAACGCGGACGCCGGAGCCTGCAGTGCACACACCGTCACCGCCCGGATCACCGCGGGATGGGTCACCACCGCAATGCGCTCGGGCGTTGCCGGTAGTGCCGTGAGCCAGCCGCCGACCCGCACCAGCAACTCTGTGATCGCCTCTCCGTCGGGCGGGCTGACGGTGGGGTCGCTCAACCACCCGGCCAGTTCGGCCTCGGGTACCTCGTTCATAGACGACCCGGCCCATATCCCGTAGTCGAGGTCCCGCAGAGCGGTCTCCACGCGTACCGCTCCGCCGAGGGCGCGCGCCGTGGCGACGGTGCGGCCCTCGGGTGCGCACAGCCAGCGGTCGACGACCGGTGCGGTGGCTCGTGCGAGTTCGCGTCGGCCTCGCTCGGATATCGGTTCGTCGGTGGGGAAGCGGGCCTGTTCGAGGGCGTGGGTGGAGGCATGGGCGATGAGGAACAGGCGAGCCATGGGGTGTCTCCTCTCGGCTTGACAGCGTCGACCGGGCGGTGCAATGGTTCGTCGGTACAGATGTGCCGAGGTGCAGGCAATCCGGTGGGAATCCGGAGCGGTCGCGCCACTGTAACCGAGGAATCGACGTTCCTCGGAAGCCAGAAAACTCCCGCGGCGCAGAACGGAATCGGATGGGACGCGTAATCCCAGGAGGATTGTCATGGCTGTTGTCCACACGCCCGACGAGTCGCTCGGCTCGGCCGCTCTCACAGCGGCATTCGCCGCGGTGCTCGTGCTCGCTCTTGTCACTCTCTACCTGGTCGGCTTCGACCAGGGCGCGGTCTCGCGCACCGGCATGTTCATGCACGAACTGATGCACGACGGCCGCCATCTCCTCGGTCTGCCGTGCCATTGAGAGCCGGTGACATGATGCGCGGAACCTTCTTTCAACTGCTGGTTCGCGGTCTGCTCGCGGGCCTGATCGCAGGCCTGCTCGCCGGCGCGGTCGCGTTCGTCGTCGGGGAACCCCACATCGAATCGGCGATCGCCCTCGAAGAGGCTGCGGCCGAGGCCGAACCGCACGACCACGGGACTGCGACCGGTCACGACCGCGACACCGCCGCTGCAGCAGAAGCGGGTCACAGCCACAGTCACGGTGACGACGCGCTCGTCGGCCGCACTGGCCAGAAGATCGGCCTGTTCCTCGCGACGACTCTGGCGGGTGTCGCGCTCGGCGCGATCTATGCGTCGGTCCTGCACTTCGCTCGTCGCCTGACGGATATGCCGGGATGGAAGCTAGGGTTGTTCGGTGCGGCCGGCGCCTGGCTCGCGGTCGACGCCGTGCCGTTCGCGAAGTACCCGGCCAATCCGCCGGCCGTGGGTGATCCGGACACGATCAACGAGCGCACCTTGTTGTGGCTCGCCTCCGTCGTCCTGGGTCTGGTCGCGATCGCTGTGGCCGTGGCGGTGTCCAAGGCGCTAGCCGGTCAGGAGCTGTACACGGTCCGGATCGCGGGTCCGTTGCTTGCCTTCCTCGTCGTGGTAGGCCTGGGATATCTCGTGCTGCCGAGCATCGACGAGGTCGGCGAGGGCTTCCCCGCAACGTTGTTGTGGGACTTCCGGGTCGCGTCGTTCACCGTGCAGCTGACCCTGTGGGCGGCACTGGGTCTGGCGTTCGCATACCTCACCGAGCGCGCCTCGCGGCACACCCTGGTCTCGGCCTGACGTCATGGGTGCGGGTCTGCTCGTCGCCGGAACGACCTCGGACGCCGGAAAATCCGTCGTCGTCACCGGTATCTGCCGATCCTTGGCGCGGCGCGGCCTGACGGTCGCGCCGTTCAAGGCGCAGAACATGTCGAACAATTCGATGGTGACGAGCGAAGGCGCGGAGATCGGCCGCGCCCAGTGGATCCAGGCGGTCGCCGCCCGCGCCACCCCCGAGGCGGCGATGAACCCGGTGCTGCTCAAACCGGGCAGCGACCGACGCAGCCACGTCGTGGTGCTGGGGCGCCCTGCCGGCACCCTCGAGGCCGGCGAGTTCGCCGGCGGCCGCACCGCTCTCGCCGAAGCGGCGTTCGGTGCCTTCGACGACCTGCGTGAGCGCTTCGACGTGGTCGTGTGCGAGGGTGCGGGCAGCGCCGCCGAGATCAATCTGCGGGCCCACGATTACGTGAACATGGGGCTGGCGCAGCACGGTTCGCTGCCGACGATCGTCGTCGGCGATATCGACCGCGGCGGTGTGTTCGCCTCGATGTACGGCACGCTGGCCCTGCTCGATGCTGCTGACCAGCAGCTGATCCGCGGTTTCGTGATCAACAAGTTCCGCGGGGACGTCTCGCTCCTGAAGCCCGGTCTGGATTCGCTCGAACAGCTCACCGGCCGGCCCGTTCTCGGTGTGCTGCCCTGGCAGCGCGAGCTGTGGATCGATTCCGAGGACTCGCTCGCCCTGACCTCCCGGCCCACCCATGACGGACAGGGGGCGCTGACCGTCGCGGTGGTGATGCTGCCGCGGATCAGCAATTTCACCGACGTCGACGCGCTGTGTCTCGAACCGGACGTGCGGGTGCGATTCGTCGACGATCCCCGCGTGCTTGCCGGTGCCGATGTGGTGATCGTGCCCGGCACCCGCGCAACCCTCGCCGACCTGGCGTGGCTGCGTTCGCGCGGCCTCGACACCGCGATCGTCGACCACGCTCGGCGCGGTGGACCGGTCCTCGGGATCTGCGGCGGATTCCAGATGCTCGGCACCCGCATCGACGACCCGCACGGCGTCGAAGGCACCCCCGGCGCCAGTGCGCCGGGTCTCGGTGTGCTCCCGGTCCGGACCGTGTTCGGGCCCGAGAAGGTGCTGCGCCTGCCCACCGGGTCGGCGCTCGGTGCGCCGGCGTCCGGCTACGAGATCCACCACGGACGCATCACCGTCGACGGGGGCGAGGCGTTCCTCGGGGGTGCGCGGGTGGGATCGGTGTTCGGCACCATGTGGCACGGCGCCCTCGAAGGTGACGCGCTCCGAGCGGCGTGGTTGGGGGAGGTCGCAGCCGCGGTCGGCCGCGACCTCCGCACCGGCGAGGTGAGCTTCCCCGCGGCCCGCGACGCGCGGATCGAGACCCTGGCCGATCTCGTCGACGAACACCTCGACGTGGAGGCCCTGCTCGCCATGCTCTCCGACAATCCGGCGCTGCCCGTGGTGACGGGGACCCTGCGGTGACCGTGCTGATCCTCGGTGGAACCGGTGAGGCCCGCGCTCTCGCTGCGGCTCTGGTCGACGGCGGGCTCGACGTCGAATCCTCCCTCGCCGGGCGGGTCCGTAATCCTCGCCTGCCGGTCGGGGCGGTGCGGATCGGCGGGTTCGGGGGCGTCGAGGGGCTGACCCGCTATCTGAGGGTGCGGGGCGTGCGGGCCGTCGTCGACGCCACGCATCCGTTCGCGGCCTCGATCAGCGCGAACGCCGCCGCGGCGTGCGCCGGTGCGGGAGTGCCGCTGCTGCGCCTGCAACGGCCGGGGTGGCGCGACGAGCACGGGCGGTGGACCTGGGTCGACGACCACGACGCGGCGGCCCATGCGGCTGCGACGGGCCGGCGGATCTTTCTCAGTACAGGTCGGCAGACCCTCGACCGGTTCACCGCCCCGCTTGCAGCGCACGAGGTGCTCGTGCGGGTCGTCGACCCGGTGACGCTCGCGTTGCCGCCGCGGTGGTCGGTGTTGCTCGGCCGCGGTCCGTACCGGCGCGACGACGAGCGGGCGCTGTTGCTCGACCACGGGATCGACACCGTGGTCACCAAGGACTCCGGTGGCGAACTCACCCGCGGCAAACTCGACGCCGCGGATGAATTGGGTCTGCGGGTGATCGTCGTGCGCCGCCCTGCCGCCCCGCGCGGTGTGGTCACGGTGGACACCGTCGCGGCAGCGCGGGACTGGGTCGGCGCACTCGTCGAGGCCTGATCTGTAGCGGGCTGATTCCGCGTCGATCGGGTGGAGCGCTCAGATCGCCACCGCGACAGCCACGGCGGTCGCCAGCGCCCCGAGTCCCACCGCCGACGCGAGTCGGGCGGTGCGACCGATGTCGGCGGGATGCGGGGCGGGACCGTCCCCGAGGGTGCCGCGGTCCTCGACGACACCGTGGTAGACGTTGGTGCCGCCGAGCCGGATGCCGAGGGCGCCGGCGAAGGAGGCTTCGACGGGGCCGGCGTTCGGGCTCGGATGTTTGCGGGCGTCGCGTCGCCACGCCCGGAGTGCACCGCGGTGGTCGTCGCCGAGCGCGACAGTGAGCAGGGCCGTCAGGCGCGCGGGAGCGAGGTTGAGCAGGTCGTCGAACCGTGCCGAGGCCCACCCGAACCGTTCGAGTCGTGGTGTGCGGTGTCCGACGCGGGCGTCGAGGGTGTTCGCGGCGCGGTAACCGAGCAGCCCGGCAGGGCCGAGCACAGCACCCCACCACAGTGGGGCGACAACGGCGTCGGAGGTGTTCTCGGCGACGGATTCGATGGTGGCGCGGGCGATTCCCTTCTCGTCGAGCTGGGAGGGGTCGCGGCCGACCAGGTGGGTCACCTGCCGACGCGCCGCCGTGAGGTCGCCGCCGCGGAGTTGCGCGTTGATCGTGCGGGCCTCGTGGCCGAGAGAGCGGCCCCCGAGCACGGTCCAGGTGGCCAGTGCCGTGACCGCCACCGACAGTGTGGGGTGGCGGCGGGTCGCACGGTCGGCGGCGTATCCGAGGGTGGCGGCGGAGCCGACGAGCAGCGTCGTGAACACCACCCCGGCGGGCCGGTGGTCGGCATAGAGCCTGTGTTCGGCTGCGCGGGCGAGTTTTCCGAAGCCGCTGACGGGATGCCAGCGCCGGGGATCGCCGAAGAGCTGGTCGGCGGCGTATCCGAGGGCCAGTCCCAGTGCCCGTGCCTTCACCGGATCGCCCTCCAGACATCGAGGAGTGCGGCGGTGGTGGCGGCATCACGCACCGCGATGCGGACCCAGTCGTCGCCGAGGCCGGGGAAGGTGTCGCCGCGGCGCAGCGCGAAGCCCTTCTCCCGCAGTCTCTCGCGAGTTCCGGTGGGGACCTGGACGAGTACGAACGGTGCGGCGGCCGGTGCGACAGGGGTGAAGCCGAGGTCGGTGAGGGCGTCGACGAGTACCGCCCGGTCGGCGGCGATCTCCCGCGCAATCCGTTCGGTTTCATCAACCGCGTCGTCGGAGGCGCACGCGAGCATGGCTGCGGCGGCGGGGGTGGACACCGACCAGGGTGGTTGCTGGGCGGCGAGGTCGGCGAGCACCACAGCGTCGCCGACGACGTAGCCGGCGCGGACACCCGGAATCGCCCACGTCTTGGTCAATGACCGCAACACCACGAGCCCCGGAACCCGAAGTCCTGTCAGGGATTCGGTTTCGCCGGGCACGGCGTCCATGAACGCTTCGTCGACCACGACGACCCGTCCGGGCCGGACCAGGGCCGAGATGGTGTCGGCCGGGTGCAGGATCGAGGTGGGATTGGTGGGATTGCCCACGATCACCAGGTCGGCGCCCTCGGGCACCGCGGCCGGATCGAGAACGAAACCGTCGTCGCGGCGCAACACGACCCGGGTGACCCGGTGACCCGCGGCGAGCAGGGCGGCTTCGGGTTCGGTGAACTGCGGATGCACCACCACCGGTGTGCGCCAGGTCCGGGCTCGGGCGAGCAGGGTGAAGGCCTCGGCGCCCCCAGCCGTCGGCAGGACCTCCTCCGGGCTGCGCCCGTGCCGGGCAGCGAGCGCGGCACGGGCCTCGCTCGGGTCGGGATAGCGGTCGAGATCGGCCAGGGAGGCGTGCAGGGCGTCGTCGAGCCAGGCCGGGCGGGGGCGGCGCGAGACATTGACGGCCAGATCGACCAGGCCGGGTGTCGCCTCCCGATCCCCGTGATGATGCAGATCGGGTTCACGTACCTGCCGTCGCGGCGGAGCCGACACGGGTTCGGGGGCGGGATGCGCGGCACGTGCCGCCTCGACGAACCGGCGTGCGAGATCCGGGTGGCCCGCCCAGTGGGTGTGCAGATAGGAGGCGTGCACGGTCGCGGTGGCGACACCGTCGGGCCGGCCGTCGAGCAACCATGCCGGAGATTGTGCGGATTCGACCGTGGTGCGGTGGAATTCGTGACCGGTGATGCGGGACCCGGCCGGGGCGAGCAGGGTGTCCTGCGGGGCGATCGCGGTGCGGTAGCCCAGGGTCAGGCGCGGGGTCATCCGCGCTGTAGTGTCGAGGGCGCCGACCATCTCGTGGCCGTCGACGTCGCGGCCGAGATACAGCAGCCCGGCGCATTCGGCGACGGTCGGCACGCCCGCGGCGATCGCCACCCGCAGGTGTTCGCGCAGGGGCACGTTCGCGGCGAGATCGGCGGCATGCACCTCGGGGAAACCCCCGCCGAGATAGATGCCGGCGGTGCCGGCAGGCAGTCGTTCGTCGCGCAGCGGATCGAACGGCACGGGCCGGCAGCCATGGGCGCGCAGCAGTTCCTCGGTCTCGGTGTACCGGAAGGTGAAGGCGCGGCCTCCGGCGACGGCGATCACCGGACCGTCGTCGGTGGGTGTGCCCGGTGACCACGGCGTGCCCGCCAGGTCGGGTGCGGCCGAGGCAATACCGAGGATCTCGGTGAGGTCGATGTGCTCGGCGATGCGCGCGGCGAGCCGATCCACCTGCCCGGTGGCGTCGGTGCGTTCGGCGGCGGGCACGAGCCCGAGATGACGGGAGGGGACGGTGACGCCGTCGTCGCGGCCGAGGACACCGAGCACCGGGATGCCGGTCGGTTCGAGGGCGCGGATCACCTCGTCCGCATGCCGCTGGGATCCGGCCTTGTTCAGGATCACCCCGGCGAGGCGGGTGCCGCGGTCGTAGGACGCCATCCCGTGCACGGTCGCCGCGACCGAGCGGGAGGCGTGCGAGATGTCGACGACGAGGATCACCGGTGCGGACAGCAACGCTGCGACGTGCGCGGTGGAGGCGTAGCCGTCGGTGCCGAGCATTCCGTCGTACAACCCCATGACGCCTTCGATCACGGCGATGTCCGCGCCGGCGGCGCCGTGCAGGAACAGTGGTGCGACGAGGTTCTCGCCGACGAGGTGCGGGTCGAGGTTGCGGCCCGGCCGGCCGGTGGCGAGCGAGTGGTAGCCCGGATCGATGTAGTCGGGTCCGATCTTGTGCCCCGACACGAGGTGGCCGGCCCGGCGCAGTGCGGCCATGAGACCGGTGGCGACGGTGGTCTTGCCGTGGCCGGATGCCGGAGCGGCGACGACTACCCGTGGAACTCTCACCACTCGATTCCTCGTTGGCCCTTCTGTCCCGCATCCATCGGGTGCTTGATCTTCGTCATCTCCGTCACCAGGTCGGCGACCTCGACGAGCTTCGGATGGGCCCGTCGTCCTGTGATCATGACGTGCTGGCGTCCCGGTCTCGAGGTCAGGGTGTCGACGACCTCGTCGATGTCGATCCACCCCCAGTTGATCGGGTAGGTGAACTCGTCGAGGACGTACAGGCCGTGTTGTTCGGCAGCGAGGCGCCGCTGGATCTCCCGCCAGCCGGCGAGCGCATCGGCGGCGTGGTCCTCGTCGGTGCCGTCCTTACGGGACCACGACCACCCCGATCCCATCTTGTGCCATTCGATGGGGCCGCCGATGCCGCGTTCGGTGTGCAGGTCGGCGAGGGTTTCGAAGGCGGTCTGCTCGCCGAGACGCCATTTGGCGGACTTGACGAACTGGAACACCGCGACCGACCAGCCCTGGTTCCAGCTGCGCAGGGCCAGGCCGAACGCGGCCGTGGATTTTCCTTTCCCGTCGCCGGTGTTGACCATCAGCAGGGGACGGTTGCGGCGCTGCCGGGTGGTGAGGCCGTCGTCGGGAACGACGAGGGGTTGTCCTTGGGGCATCAGGCGGCCCTTTCTCGAACGATTCCGGTGAGGGCGTCGGCGTCCACCTCGCCGACGGGGACGTAGTCGGCGCCGAGCCGCTCGGCGAGGCGGACCGCCAGCCCCATCCGGAACCGGCCGGTCTCGGAGTCGACCACCACCGAGGAGATGCCCTGTGCGGCGATGACGTCGGCGGCGTCGAGGGAGCGCTGTACGGCATCCGGGCCTGCGGTGGCCCGACCGTCGGTGACCACGACGAGCAGGGCACGTCGATGTGGCTCACGCACGGCGTGACGCCGGATCGTGCCGGCCGCTTCGATGAGTCCCTCCGCCAGCGGGGTACGGCCGCCGGCGGGCAGCTCGTGGAGCCGGGCGGCCGCGACGTCCACCGAATTCGTGGGCGGCAGGACGAGGGTTGCGCCGGTGGCGCGGAAGGTCACCAGTCCGACGGTGTCGCGGCGACGGTAGGCGTCGAGCAGCAACGACAGCACGGCCGTTTTGACCTGCACCATCCGGTTGCGTGCCGCCATCGACCCGGACGCGTCGACGCACAGCAGCACGAGATTGGCCTCGCGGCCCTCGATGATCTTGCGGCGCACCTGCCACCCCCGCTCGGCCAGGGCACTGGCGCGGATCGTCGCGGGCAGGTGAACCGGGCCGGTGTCGGCGCGGCGGTGACCCACGGTACGGCCGATCGTGGTGACCGCCCGCGACCGGCGCCCGGCCTCACCTCGCCCCACCCGGTCGACGGCGAACAACCGGGCCCGATAGGGATCGGCCGCCGACGAACGGGTCGTCGAGGTCTGCCCGGACGAGGCCGAAGGCGTGGGGCCGGAAGCGTCGTCGGGGGCGCTGTCCCCACCCCCGGGATCGTCGTCGGGGCCCGGATCGGGATCGGTGTCCGGGTCCTGTCCGCCGAGCAGGTCGTCGAGCAGGTCGTCACTGTTCGTCGGGGTGTCGAAGGGGTTGCGGCGTCGCCGGTGCGGCAGAGCGAGGCGGGCCGCGGCCGCGATGTCCTCACGGGTGACCTCGTCACGCCCGTGCCAGGCGGCGTGGGCGATCGCGGTGCGGGCGGTGACCAGGTCGGCGCGCATGCCGTCGACGTCGAAGGCCGCGCACACCTCGGCGATGGACACCAACGCGTCGTCGCCGAGGGTGACCCGCTGCGCGAGCTCCCGGGCAGCGACGATGCGCCGCGACCACTGCGCCTCCTGCTCGGCCCACCGGTCGCAGAACCCGGCGGGGTCGGCGTCGAAGGCCATCCGGCGCCGGACGATCTCGGCGCGGACCAGCGGGTCGCGGGGTGCGGCGACGTCCACGGCGAGCCCGAACCGGTCGAGCAGCTGCGGTCGCAGTTCCCCCTCCTCGGGGTTCATGGTCCCCACCAGCACGAACCGGGAGGCGTGCTCGACGGAGACCCCGTCGCGTTCGACGGTCGAGCGGCCCATCGCCGCGGCGTCGAGCAGCAGATCCACCAGGTGGTCGTGCAGCAGATTGACCTCGTCGACGTACAGCACCCCGCGGTGGGCCAGGGCGAGCAGACCGGGTTCGTACTCGGCGGTGCGCTGCGCCAACGCCTTTCCGAGATGCAGCGACCCGGTGACGCGGTCCTCCGCTGCTCCGACGGGCAGTTCGACGAGCCGCACGTGCCGCGTGTGCGACGGGGCATCCGCCGGATGCGGACCGTCCGGGCAGGACGGGTCCGGACCGGCCGGATCGCAGGAGAAGCGGCACCCGTCGACGACGGTGACCGGTGGCAACAGCGCGGCGTGGGCGCGCACCGTCGTCGACTTGGCGGTGCCCTTCTCGCCGCGCACGAGCACCCCACCGATCGACGGTGACACCGCGCACAGGGTCAGGGCCAGCGCGAGGTCGTCCGAACCGACCACCGCGCTGAACGGATACACGTGCACTCCGACCTCCACAGGCTCCCGCTGGGATGTTCACTGGAGCAAGCTGATCGAAGGCCGGTATTCGGACTTCCCGGTCGGACGCCGTGCGATCGCCTTCCCGGACCGTAGAGGTCCAGTGGCTGCGCGGATGCGCGTGATCGACGACTCCCGGGTCACCGCAGCGGGCCTGTGCCGGATTTGCACCGGCTTCCCCGATTATCCCCGTGAGGGGCACCTTCGATTGTCCTGCTGCAGCCGAGTCTAACCCCAGCCCGTGAGCTATGGTTCACCGCCATGGACTCACGGATCACCGTCGTCGGCATCGGGGCGGACGGGTGGCCGGGCGTGCCCGAGGCCGTCCGCACACGCATTCTCGCGGCACAGGTCCTGCTCGGCAGCCGCCGCCACCTCGATCTCGTGCCCGGCGACGCGGTCCGCGAGCCGTGGCCCTCGCCGCTGCTGCCCGGACTCGACGAGCTCCTCGACCGGCACACCGGCCGCGATGTCGTCGCGCTCGCGTCCGGCGACCCGCTGGTGTCGGGGATCGGCAGCACGTTGATCCGTCGCCTCGGCCGCGATGCGGTGGAGGTGATCCCGGCGGTGTCGTCGGTGGCGTTGGCCCGCGCCCGCATGGGCTGGTCGGCCGAGAACTGCGAGACGATCACGCTGGTGGGCCGCGAGATCGATTCGCTGAGGCGGGTTCTCACGCGCGGTCGCCGCCTCGTCGTGCTGGTCGACGGCGCGCGGGTCCCCGATGTCGCGACCCTGATGGTCGAGGCCGGTGTCGGCCGCTCCCGGGTCACGGTGCTCTCGCACCTCGGTGCCGCCGACGAATCCCGGATCGAGTCGACCGCAGCCGAGCTCACCGAGGCGCACGTTCCGTCGCTGAGCCTGCTGTGCATCGAGGTCGACGGCGGCGCCGGACTGTCCACGCTCCCGGGCCTCGACGACGGGGTGTACGAGCACGACGGGCAGCTCAGCAAGCGCACCGTCCGGCTGGCCGCGGTGTGCGCGCTCGCCCCGCGGCCGGGTGAAGTGTTGTGGGATGTCGGGGCCGGGGCCGGGTCCGTCGGAATCGAGTGGGCGCGTAGTGATCCGCGGTGCCGCACCCTGGCGGTCGAGAGGGACGAGCGGCGTGCCGATACGATCGAACGTAACGCGGCCGCGCTCGGTGTGCCGGCGACGGTGCGGGTCGTTCGTGGTCCCGCTCCGGCCGCGCTCGATGGTCTCGAGACCCCCGATGCGATCTTCGTCGGTGGGGGTGGCAGTCGCGAGGGTGTGCTCGAGGCGTGCTGGGATGCACTGCCTTCCGGTGGGCGGCTGGTCGCACATTCGGTGACCCTCGAGACCGAGGCCGTGCTGGTGCAGTGGTGGAAGCGCTGGGGGGGTGAGCTCGTGCGACTGTCGGTCGAGCACGCCGACCCCATCGGAGGGTTCACCGGCTGGCGTGCCCAGCGGCCGGTGGTGCAGTGGAGCGTAGTGAAAGGCGAGAGATGACTGTCCATTTCGTCGGATCCGGCCCCGGAGCGGCCGACCTGCTCACCGTGCGCGCGGTGAACCTGCTCCGGCAGGCTCCGGTCGTGCTCTACGCCGGCACCTATCTCGACGCCGACACCCTGTCGCACTGCCGCGGCGACGCCGAGCTGATCGACACCCAGCATCTGGATCTCGACGAGATCACCGCGCACCTCGTCGACGCCCATCGGCGCGGCCTCGATGCCGTGCGCCTGTGCTCGGGGGACCCGTCGCTGTACTCGGCGCTCACCGAACAGACCCGACGACTCGACGCCGCGGCCGTACCGTGGGACGTCACCCCGGGCGTGCCCGCCTACGCCGCGGCGGCCGCCGCGCTCGGCGCCGAGCTCACCGTTCCCGAACTCGTGCAGACGGTGGTGCTCACCCGCACCCAGGCCCGGTCGACGGCGATGCCCGACACCGAGGCCCTCGCGCGGGTCGCCGGGATCCGCGCGAGTCTCGTTCTGCATCTGGCGATCACCCGCGTCCGGGTTCTAGCCGAGGAACTCACGGCAGAGTACGGAGCCGACTGCCCGGTGGCGGTGGTGGCGTTCGCGTCGCGCCCGAACCAGATCGTGCTGCGCGGCACCCTCGCCGACATCGCCGATCATGTCGAGGGCGCGGGCCTGAAGCACACCGCGGTGATCGTCGTCGGCCGTGTGCTCGGTGTACGCGAGCAGCCCGACGTGGCGTGCTCGCACCTGTACGATCCCGCCCGCGAGCGTCACCGGGGCGAGTAGAGACCGAATCCGCGTATGCGGACACCAGGTTCGCCTCCCGCTACAGGAGGGCGAACCTCGTGTCGGTGTGTGAGCGTGTCGGTCAGTCGACGAAACGCTTCGTCCACACGGCACCGGACGGGGTGACCGATGTTCCCCGGGCGCCGATGATGAGCAGGCACTTCATGTCGATGCTCGCCGGATCCAGCTTCTCGAGTGTGGTGACCTCCACCGCTTCGGCGGGCCGTCCCACATCCCGTCCGATGACGACGACGGTGTCGGCCGGGCGGTGGCGCAGCAGGACGTCTTTCGCGTCGGCGACCTGCGTGGTCCGTGACCGTGACGCCGGGTTGTAGATCGCCAGCACCAGATCGGCCTCGGCGATCGCGGCGAGACGCTTCTCGATCACGTTCCACGGCTTGAGACGATCGGACAGGCTCATCACCGCGAAGTCACCACCGATGGGGGCCCCGGCCCGCGCCGCGACGGCCTGCACGGCCGAGACGCCGGGCAGCACGCGGATCGGCACCGATGCGTACTTGCTGTCCTGGGCGGCTTCGAACACCGCCGATGCCATGCCGAACACTCCCGCGTCGCCGCCGGAGACCACCGCGACCTTCTCCCCGGCCAGGGCGAGGTCGAGTGCGAACCGGGCTCGGTCCACCTCGACGGTGTTGCCGCTCGAGTGCCGCTGCAAGCCGGGCCGGACCGGGACGCGGTCGACGTACGGGCCGTAGCCGACGACGTGATCGACCTGGGCGAGTGCCTCCGCGGCCTCGGGGGTGAGCCATTTGGCGTCGGCGGGTCCGAGCCCGACGACCAGCAGTTCGTTCGACGAGGTGGGCGTGGCCTCCTCCGACACGGACGGCCGTGACCGGTCGGCGATCTGCCGGTTCTTCGGGGCGCGATCACCGGCGGTGAGGATCACCGAGAAGTACGGCACCGCATCCGCATCGACCTCGGTGACCGGCATGATGCGCTGCCGGTCCATCGACGCTCGTTCGACGTAGATCGCGTCGTCGAGGCGACCGGACTGCGCGAGCGCCTCGCGGACGGCGGGGAACGTCCGGCCGAGTTTCATGATCGCCGCGCCGTCGGTGTCGGCGAGGCGTCGCGCCAGTTCCGGGGCGGGGAGGGTGCCGGGCAGGATCGTGAGGACGTCGGTGCGGCGCACCATCGGTTCGGCGGCCGCCGCGGCCGCGGCGGACACCGAGGTCACGCCCGGCACCACCTCGGTCGGGTAGTGGGGTGCGAGCCGGTCGTGCAGGTACATGTACGAGCCGTAGAACAACGGATCGCCTTCGCAGAGCACCACCACGGTGCGGCCCGCGTCGAGGTGCGCGGCCAACCGGGCGGCAGAGGCGTCGTAGAAGTCGGCGATCGACCCGTCGTACCCACCCGGATGCTCGGTGGTGCCCGTCGTGACCGGGTAGATCAGCAGTTCCTCGATCACCCCGTCGGGGATCAGGTCGGCGGCGATCGAGCGGGCGATGGACCGGCCGTGCGTGCCGGAATAGTAGGCGAGCACATCGGCGTCGGCGATCAGCCGTGCCGCTTTGCGGGTGATCAGCTCGGGATCGCCGGGACCGAGTCCCACCCCGTAGAGCCTGCCAGGTGTCGTATCGGTCATTCCTTCTCCTGCGCAAGAGCATTGATCGCGGACGAGGCCATCGCCGATCCGCCGCGGCGTCCCCGCACCACCAGGTGCGGGATCTGCAGGGGATGCTCGAGCAGGGCGTCCTTCGATTCGGCGGCACCGATGAACCCGACGGGAACACCGACGATCGCGGCCGGGCGCGGAGCGCCGGCGTCGAGCATCTCGAGCAGATGGAACAGGGCGGTCGGGGCATTGCCGATCGCGACGACGGCACCGCCGAGGCGGTCGGCCCAGAGGGACACCGCCGCGGCCGAGCGGGTGGTGCCCCAGCGCTCGGCAAGATCCGGCACGCGTGGGTCGGCGAGCAGGCACACCACGTCGTTGTCGGCGGGCAGTCGGGTGCGGGTCACCCCCGAGGCCACCATGTTCGCATCGGTGAGGATCGGCGCGCCGGCGTTCAGCGCATCACGTGCTGCCGGAACAAGATCGGGATGGATCACCAGATCTCGGGTCAGGTCGGTCTGCCCGCTCGCGTGGATCATCCGCACGGCGACCTTCTCCGCGTTCTCGGGGATCGCGCTCAGGTCGGATTCGGCGCGGATCGTCGCGAAGGACCTGACGTAGATCTCGCCGCCGTCGGTGAGGTACTCGTACCGGCGGGGTGGAGGTCGAAGAGTCACGGTGCGCTCCTGGCGAAGACGAGGCTGTGAGGCGAGTGCGGTGCGCCACAGGCACGTTCGCACCCGACAACATGAATGCGGGATTCGAGGTGGTGTTCGGCGACGATCCGGTGAGCCGTCGCTCGGGTGTCTCCCCCGGCGAGGCTACACCCGGGCGCTCCCGTGCATGCCGTCACCCGCTGCCAGGGCGAGTCCGCGGTCGTGACGAACCCGGCCGACCGCAGTGTCGTGAGGTCCGTGTCCGGGGGCAGGACGAGACCGCGCCACGGGGTGACGATCACGTCGTGGCGGGGAAGGACGGCGACCATCGCCGGTGTGAGGATCCCCAGGGGGACCAGCGCCGATACCGCATTGCCCAGTTTTCCGTAGGACATGACGGCACCTGCCGGCCGAGGTAGCGCAACGGTGCCGCCGAGTTCGGTTCCCGAGCCGGGGAGTTGACGCACGTGCCAGACGGAGCCCCGGATCCGAGCGAAGCGATGGGCCAGCTGCAGGAGCATGTCCGGTACCTGCGTGAGAGGCACCGTCGGGCCGTCGAGACCACCGATGACGATGCGTGCGGTGTCGTCGTCCACCGCGACGGCCGCAAGGTCGCACCGCAGCGCCGCGATGTCGCCGCGACCATCGTCGAGGCCGAACAGGAACCGGCCCGGCAGGTCGGCCAGAGTGGGGTCGGCACACAGCCCCGCATCGAGGTCCCGCACGAGCGGACGGACATCGGCCAGGCCCCCCGTGAGCCCGGACAGTGGCGAGGCGACGATGTTGCGCACCCGCTCATGGGTGGCCGACGGCAACAGGCCCGCGGAGACCACCGCCTCGGTCAGCTCATCGGGGACGGCACCGCACGCGTCCAACGCGATTCCCCTGAGCTGCAGGTTTCCCCGCGAGGTCAGGTGCACGTCGCCGTCGGCGTGGTCGAGCGCAGTCCGGGACAATGCGTGGAGCGCGCCGTCGGGGACCTGACCGCCGGGAACCCGCAGGCGCACCAGCGCACCGTCCGCTGCGAGGTGCGGCCGGAGGATTCCGGGGCACCGATCGGGAGGAAGGGAGGGTGGGAGAGCGTCCACCGCCACATGGTTGCACATCGTTTATTGAGCGTGCGCTACGCTCGTAGTGCCGTGGTGCACGGGAAGCCGGTGGAAGACCGGCGCGGCCCTCGCCACTGTGAGCGGAGAGTTGCTCGCCCTCGTCCGTACCGGTCCGCCGGTGCGGAGGCCACTGGACCCAGTTCCGGGAAGGTCGGCGCAGCAGCGGTGACCCGTCAGCCAGGAGACCGGCCACGGCACGTGAGGTCCACGAGGGTTTTTGGAGACTGATCTTGGCTGTGCACATGTGTTCTCGGGTTGCGTCGTGACGCGCCTGGCTTTGCTGTCGACGTCCGACACCGACCTGCTGTCGGCTCGGTCGAGCGGCGCCGACTGGGTACTCGGCAACCCGTCGCGCCTCGACGTCGCCACCGATCTGCCCGGTCTGCTCGACGGCGCCCAGCTGGTCGTCGTGCGGATCCTCGGCTCCGCCCGGAGCTGGCAGAGCGGGCTCGATACCGTGCTTGCCGCCGGTGTCCCGGTCGTCGTCCTGGGCGGTGAACAGACCCCGGACGCCGAGCTCATGGGGCATTCGACGGTGCCGATCGGCATCGCCGCCGAGGCGCACCGCTACCTCGCGCACGGCGGCCCCGCCAACCTGGCGCAGCTGCACGCCTTCCTGAGCGACACCGTGCTGCTCGGCGGCGACGGTTTCGACCCTCCCGCCGAACTACCCGAATGGGGCGTCCTCGACCGGCCCGCAGCCCCGGTCGGCGAACACCTTCCACGGGTGGGTGTGCTGTTCTACCGCGCCCATCACACCAGCGGAAACGTCCAGTTCGCCCACGACCTCGCCGACGCGATCGACGCCACCGGCACGGCCCGCGGTGTGGTGATCCACTGCGCGTCACTGCGTGGCGCGCCCGAGGACCTGCTCGCCGAACTCGGCACCCTCGACGCCCTGGTGGTGACGGTCCTCGCGGCCGGCGGCACCAAACCGGCCACCGTCAGCGCCGGCGGCGAGGACGAGGCCTGGGATGTCGGGGCGCTCGCGGCGCTGGACATCCCGATCCTGCAGGCGCTGTGCCTGACGTGGAGCCGTGAGGATTGGGCGGAGTCGGACGACGGTGTCTCACCGCTCGATTCGGCCACACAGATCGCCGTTCCCGAGTTCGACGGCCGCATCATCACGGTGCCGTTCTCGTTCAAGGAACTCGACGCCGACGGTCTGCCCCGCTACGTCACCGATCCGGAACGGTGCCGGCGCGTGGCCGGGATCGCGGTCGCCCACGCACGACTTCGGCACGTGCCCCCGGCGCAGCGGCGGATCGCGATCATGCTCTCCGCCTATCCCACCAAGCATTCCCGGGTCGGCAACGCCGTCGGACTCGACACCCCCGTCTCGGCGATCCGGGTGCTGCGTGCCCTGCGCGAGGCCGGATACGACCTCGGTGACGGTTTTCCCGGGCTGGACCTCGCAGACGACACCGAAGCCGGCAACGCGCTGATCCACGCTCTCATCGACGCCGGTGGTCAGGACGAGGAGTGGCTCACCGCCGAACAACTGTCCGGAAACCCGGTGCGGGTGAGCACGTCCGACTACCTCTCCTGGACCAGCGATCTGCCGGACGAGCTCACCGACGCGATCACCGAGGCGTGGGGACCCGCCCCCGGATCGCTGTTCGTCGACGGCAGCGGCGACGAGGCGGCCATCGTGCTGGCGACCCTGCAGGCCGGCAACGTCGTGTTGATGATCCAGCCGCCCCGCGGTTTCGGCGAGAATCCGGTCGCGATCTACCACGATCCCGACATGGCGCCCTCACACCACTATCTCGCCGCCTACAAGTGGGTCGAGCACGGATTCGGTGCCGACGCCGTGGTGCACCTGGGCAAGCACGGATCGATGGAGTGGCTGCCGGGTAAGAACGCCGGGCTGTCCGCGGCCTGCGCAACCGACGCCGCGATCGGCAACCTGCCGCTGATCTACCCGTTCCTCGTCAACGACCCCGGCGAGGGTGCGCAGGCCAAACGCCGTGCCCACGCGACGATCGTCGACCATCTCATCCCGCCGATGGCCCGCGCCGAATCCTACGGCGACATCGCCCGTCTGGAGCAGCTGCTCGACGAGTACTCGAACATCGCCACCATGGATCCGGCGAAGCTGCCCGCGATCCGCGCGCAGATCTGGACGCTGATCCAGGCCGCGAAACTCGACCATGATCTCGGTCTCGAGGACCGCCCGCACGATGCGGAGTTCGACGATTTTCTGCTCCACGTCGACGGCTGGTTGTGTGAGGTCAAGGACGCTCAGATCCGCGACGGCCTGCATGTTCTCGGCGACGCCCCCACCGGTGAGGCGCGGGTGAACCTGGTGCTGTCGATTCTGCGGGCCGCGCAGGTGTGGGGCGGTAAGAGCAATGCCGTGCCCGGTCTGCGCACTGCGCTGGGGTTGAAGCCCGACGCTCCGCTGGTCGAGGTCGACCGGGTCGAAGCCGTGGCGCGGTCGCTCGTACAGGCGATGGAGGACGACGGCTGGAACGCCGCATCGTCCTCGCGCATCGTCGAAACCGTTCTCGGACACGTTGACACCGAGGTGGTGCGGGTTCTCGCCTTCGCTGCCGAGGAGGTCGTTCCGCGTCTGGCCGGTACCTGTGCGGAGCTCGACGCGGTGCTGCACGCCCTCGACGGTGGGTACGTTCCGGCCGGGCCGTCCGGGTCGCCGCTGCGGGGCCTGGTCAACGTGCTGCCGACGGGCAGGAACTTCTACACCGTCGATCCGAAGGCGGTACCGAGCCGGCTCGCGTACGACACGGGTGTTGCGCTGGCGAACGATCTGATCGAACGGTATCTCGCCGATACGGGGGAGTACCCCAAGTCGGTGGGATTGTCGGTGTGGGGGACCTCGGCGATGCGGACCGCCGGCGACGACATCGCCGAGGTGCTCGCGCTCATCGGTGTCCGCCCGGAGTGGGATGCCGAATCCCGGCGGGTGAAGGACCTGTCGGTGATCTCGCTCGAGGAGCTCGGCCGTCCGCGCATCGATGTGACCGTCCGGATCTCCGGGTTCTTCCGCGATGCGTTCCCGCACGTGATCGGGATGCTCGACGACGCGATCCGCATGGTCGCCGCTCTCGACGAACCGGACGAGCAGAACTACGTGCGCGCTCACGCGAAGCGGGACGAGGCCGAGCACGGGGATCCCGATCGGGCGGTGCGCCGCATCTTCGGGTCGAAGCCCGGCTCGTACGGAGCGGGCATCCTGCAGCTCATCGATTCCGGGAACTGGCGTACCGACGCCGATCTTGCCGAGGTGTACACCGCCTGGGGTGGTTTCGCCTACGGCCGCGGCGTGCACGGCGTTGCCGCCGCCGAGGACATGCGCGCCAACTATCGGCGGATCGCGGTGGCCGCGAAGAACACCGACACGCGTGAGCACGACATCGCCGACTCGGACGACTACTTCCAGTACCACGGCGGCATGGTCGCGACGGTGCGGGCGCTCACCGGTGCCGCTCCGAGGGCATACATCGGAGACTCCACCACCCCCGATCTGGTACGGACCCGGTCGCTGGCGGAGGAGACCGCGCGGGTGTTCCGTGCGCGGGTGGTCAATCCGCGGTGGATCGGGGCGATGCGTCGGCACGGGTACAAGGGTGCATTCGAACTCGCCGCCACCGTCGACTACCTGTTCGGCTACGACGCCACCGCCGGGGTCGTCGAGGACTGGATGTACGAGTCGCTCGCACAGAACTACGCACTCGATCAGGAGAACCAGGAGTTTCTCCGCGAGTCGAACCCGTGGGCACTGCGCGGGATCATCGAACGCCTCACCGAAGCGGCCGATCGGGGAATGTGGGGCGAACCCGATCCCGAGACGATGAGCCGGCTGCAGCAGACCTATCTCGATGTCGAGGGCGATCTCGAGGACCGGGGTTGAGAGTTCGGCTCATCGGTATCGGCCCGGGCGGGCCGGACGATCTCACGGTCGCGGCGGTGCGTGCCCTCGACAGCGTCGACGTCTTCCTCGTCGCCGACAAGAACAGGGGCGTGGACGACCTCGTGGCGTTGCGGGAGGAGATCCTGCGCCGGCACACCTCCGGTTCCCATCGGGTGATCGTGGTGCCGGACCCACCGCGCGATCGCACGCCACAGAAGTACGGCGCCGAGGTACGCGACTGGCATGCCGCCCGTGCAGCGGCGTACGAGAGCGTGCTGCGCGAGCAGGTGAGCGAGGACGAGACGGTCGGCTTCCTGGTGTGGGGTGATCCGAGTCTGTACGACAGCACCATCCGCGTCGTCGAACGTATCCTCGAGCGTGGGGTGGTGCGGTTCGAGTACGACGTCGTGCCGGGTGTGAGCAGTGTGCAGCTGCTGGCGGCACGGCATCGGCTGGTGCTCAACACCATCGGTGAGCCGATCACCATCACCACGGGACGCAGGTTGCCGCAGGACGTCGCGGCCGGTGCCGACAACATCGTGGTGATGCTCGACGGGGGACTGGCCTGCGCTCGGCTCGAGGGTCAGTGGGACATCTGGTGGGGGGCGAATCTCGGGACCGGGGACGAAGAACTCGTCGCCGGTGCCCTGACCGAGGTGCTACCTACGATTCGGGACGCTCGTGGCCGTGCCAAGCAGGCCCGTGGATGGGTGATGGACACCTACCTGCTGCGCAGGAGATGAGGCCGTAGCCGGCGATTCGTCCGGCCGGTCCACACGTCCGCGGTTTCCGCAGGAGTCGTGCTGTTCGCGGCGTTGCAGAGCCGATTGTCCGCTACCACCGTTTACGTTCGCGTTCACTCGTCCCGCCCCAGATGCCATGATTTTCTCCGGTGGCCAATGCCTGCTGCAGACACGGGAAGCGTACCGGGCACGGCCGGCAGATGAGTTTGGCGGTGCGCTCTCGTCGTGCGCGCTCTGCCGGTGTTTCGCTGTCGAGAGCGAAGAACGGTGCCGGTCCGAAGAAGCGGCATTCGGCGTGTGTCCACCAGCGTTCGGACGCGGGGGGTGCCGGATGCGCGGAGGCGTGGTCCGGGCGGCGGTGCAGGGTTGTGGGCGAGGTCGGGGTTGTCATCGGGGGATCTCGGGCGTGTAGGGGATGGTCGCGGCGCGGTTCTCGTCGATGTCGAGGGGGCGTCCGGCTTGTGGGAAGGCGCGTTGGGCGCAATCGGCTCGGTCGCAGACCTTGCAGCCGGGGCCGATCGGGACGGTCGTTTCCGGCTCGTCGAGGTTCAGCCCGCGGGCGTAGACGAGTTTGTGTGCGTGGGCGAGATCGCAACCCAGGCCGATGGCGAAACTTCGTGGCTGGGACAGATGTCCACCGGTGGGATGTTCGTCCGTGGTGCGCGCGATCCACAGGTACTTGCGTCCGTCGGGCATCTGGGCGACCTGGGTGCGGATGCGTCCCGGTGTGGAGAAGGTGTCGTGGACGATCCACAGCGGGCAGCTTCCGCCGACGCGGGAAAAATGGAATGCGGTGGCCGACTGTCGTTTCGAGATGTTTCCGGCCTTGTCGGTGCGGACGAAGAAGAACGGCACACCTCGCCGGCCGGGCCGTTGCAGGGTGGACAGTCGGTGGCAGACCGTTTCGAAACCGACCTCGAATGCGCTGCCGAGCAGGTCGATGTCGTAGCGCAACTCCTCGGCGGTACGCAGGAAGCGGCTGTAGGGCAGGATGAGTGCTCCGGCGAAGTAGTTGGCCAGGCCGATGCGTGCGAGTGCCTTCGATTCGGGTGGTAGGTCGCTCGCGGCCTCGACGAGGGAGTCGATGGTGTCCTTCTGGGTGAGGAACGCCAATTGCGTAGCCAGCTGGAAGGCGCGCTGGCCGTGAGTGAGCCGGCGCGCCAGGGACAGGGTTCTCGCGGACCGATCGTAGCTGCGTTTCGGTCCGGGTTCGCCAGGCGGATCCGTGCGGATCCGGACCGTGACGGAGTGTTCGTCCCGCAGCAGGCGCGCGAGTTGCAGGTCGAGCCCACCTAGCGACAACCCGTGGGAGGTGAACATCTCCTCGGCGGCATCGTCGAGCTCGGCAATGTGGTTGCGACGGTCGTAGAAGAAGTCCCGTACGTCCTCGTAGGGCATCGCCAGCGGGGAATCGACCGTACTGTCGGGTGTGGGGGACAGTCGTTCCACCTGTTCGGTGACCCCACGCAGCCGCCGGTGCATGGCGACCAGGGCCTGGGCCGCGGCAGGATGCCGTGTGACCAGGTCGTCGATCTCTGCGGCGGTGGTGTCGGCGGTGGTCGCGTGGTCGGCGAACACGTCCTGCAGGTCGGCGACCAGGCGGGCGTCGCTGTCGGCGGCGAAGAATCCCATGTCCAGGTCGAAGGTCGAGTTCAGGCGCAGCAGGACCGGCACGGTCAGGGGTCGCTGGTCGTTCTCCAGTTGGTTCACATAGCTGACGGACAGCTGCAGGATCCGCGCCAAGGCGGTCTGGGTCAGGCCGCGTTCCTCGCGCAGCCGCCGCAGTCGGGCGCCCGCATACAGCTTCTGCATGTGGACGAACGTAGCAAAAAGTATTTTCACAACTTCCACAGATTCGGTGGTCGTCCTTCGCACAAATATTCCTGTGCAAGCTGTTTCCCATCTTGTGCACCGTGCATAGCGTGCGAATGGAAAGCTGAACCGCTCTGGAAGGTCGTGTAGTGAAAACCCATCTCGTCCGTACCCATCGCTCCGCCGAGGACTTCCCCAAGCACGAGCACCTCGCCTGGAAGATCGCCGAGGTCGCCACCGACGCGGTCGCGGTGCCGAGCGAGACCGAGGAGATGATCGTCAACCGCATCATCGACAACGCCGCGGTCGCCGCTGCGTCGCTGACCCGGCGTCCGGTCACCAACGCCCGCACTCAGGCCCTGGCCCATCCGTACACGCCGGGATCGACGGTGTTCGGCATGGGCGGCCGCTTCTCACCCGAGTGGGCAGCCTGGGCCAACGGGGTCGCCGTGCGTGAGCTCGACTTCCACGACACCTTCCTCGCGGCGGAGTACTCCCATCCGGGCGACAACATCCCGCCGATCCTCGCGGTCGCGCAGCATGCCGGCCGCAGCGGCGCGGACCTGATCCGCGGTCTGGCCACCGGATACGAGATCCAGGTCGACCTGGTGCGCGCAATCTGTCTGCACGAGCACAAGATCGACCACGTCGCCCATCTCGGTCCCTCGGCCGCAGCCGGCATCGGAACCCTGCTCGGCCTCGACACCGAGACCGTCTACCAGGCGATCGGGCAGGCCCTGCACACCACGACCGCCACCCGGCAGTCGCGCAAGGGCGAGATCTCCAGCTGGAAGGCCTATGCACCGGCCTTCGCCGGGAAGATGGCGGTCGAAGCCGTCGACCGCGCGATGCGGGGCGAGGGTGCGCCTTCGCCCATCTGGGAAGGGGAGGACGGGGTCATCGCCTGGCTCCTCGGTGGGCCCGACGCCGAGTACCACGTGCCGCTGCCCGGCCCGGGGGAGGCCAAGCGCGCCATCCTCGACACCTACACCAAAGAGCACTCGGCCGAGTACCAGAGCCAGGCACCGATCGATCTGGCCCGGCGCATGCGCGAGCGCATCGGTGATCTGGATCAGATCGCGTCGATCGTGCTGCACACCAGTCACCACACCCACGTGGTGATCGGCACCGGCTCGAACGATCCGCAGAAGTTCGATCCGCACGCCAGCCGCGAGACACTCGACCACTCGGTCATGTACATCTTCGCCGTCGCGCTGCAGGACGGCACCTGGCACCACGAACGTTCCTACGCGCCCGAGCGCGCGCAGCGGCCGGACACCGTCGAACTATGGCGCAAGATCTCCACCGCGGAGGATCCCGAGTGGACCCGCCGCTACCATGCGACCGATCCCGACGAGAAGGCGTTCGGCGCGCGCGCGGAGATCACCTTGAAGAGCGGCGAGGTGATCATCGACGAACTGGCCGTTGCCGATGCGCATCCGCTGGGCGCGCGTCCGTTCTCCCGCGAGCAGTACATCGCCAAGTTCCGCACCCTCGCCGAGGGCGTCGTGGACCCGGCCGAGCAGGACCGCTTCCTCGACGTCGCACGGCGTACCCCCGAACTGGCCGCCGGTGAGCTGAACCAGCTGACCTTCACCGTCTCGGACGAGGTTCTCGCCCGTGCTCCGAAGTCGCCGAAGGGACTGTTCTGACATGACGGGTCTCATCGCCGCTGTCACTTCCGCAGCCGACAAACGTCTCACCCTCCGCACATCGCTGGCTTCCGAGTCGATCACCAGGCTCCCGGGTGCGATCAATCCGCTGACCGCCAAGCTGGTCCAGGAGATCGGCTTCGAAGGGGTCTACGTCTCGGGAGGCGCGTTCTCGGCCGCGCTCGGTCTGCCGGACATCGGCCTGACCACCCTCACCGAGGTCGCCGCACACAGCGCCCAGATCGCCCGCGCCACCGACCTGCCGGTGCTGGTCGATGCCGACACCGGCTTCGGTGAGCCGATGTCCGCGGCCCGCACCGTGACCGTCCTCGAAGGTGCCGGGGTTGCCGGCCTGCACCTCGAGGACCAGGTCAACCCGAAGCGTTGCGGGCACCTCGACGGCAAGGCCATCGTGCCGACCGACGAGATGGTGCGCCGGGTGCGCGCCGCCGTCTCCGCGCGACGGGACCCGAACTTCGTGATCTGCGCTCGCACGGACGCCGCCGGCATCGACGGTATCGATGCCGCGATCGAGCGCGCGAAGGCCTACGTGGACGCCGGAGCGGACCTGATCTTCACCGAGGCGCTGCACACTCGTGCCGACTTCGAGAAGTTCCGCGGCGCGGTGGACACTCCGCTGCTGGCGAACATGACCGAATTCGGCAAGTCCCAACTCATCCCGGCGCAGGCGCTCGAGGCCATCGGGTACAACGCGGTGATCTACCCGGTCACCACTCTGCGGTTGGCGATGGGCGCGATCGAACGTGGACTGCGGGTCATCGCCGAGGAGGGCACTCAGGAAACCCTGCTCGACGAGATGCAGACGCGTTCGAGGCTGTACGAGTTGCTCGAGTACGAGCGTTACAACGAGTTCGATTCCGGAGTCTTCAACTTCACCCTGTCGAGGAGTCAGTGATGACAGCTGCCCACCACGGTTCGCAGACGACCGATTCTGCTGTCCCCACCATCTACAAGGGACTGGCCGGTGTCGTGGTCGACACCACTGCCATCTCCAAGGTGGTGCCCGAGACCAACTCGCTCACCTACCGTGGTTACGCCGTGCAGGACCTGGCGGAGCACTGCAGCTTCGAGCAGGTCGCCTACTTGCTGTGGAACGGGGAACTGCCCGACGATCGGCAGCTCGAATCGTTCTGCCAGCGTGAGCGGGCGAGTCGGCGTGCCGATCGGTCGCTGTTGTCCCTGGTGTCGAAGATGCCCGAGAACTGCCATCCGATGGACGTGGTACGCACCGCGATCAGTTATCTCGGCGCCGAGGATCCCCAGGAATGGGACAACGATCCGAAGTCCAAGCGAGACAAGGCGCTGCGTATGATGGCGTTGTTGCCGACGATCGTGGCGGCCGACCACCGTCGGCGACGTGGCCTGGATCCGGTCCCCCCGCACCATTCGCTCGGGTTCGCCGAGAATTTCCTGAACATGTGCTTCGGGGAGATTCCGGATCGGCGGATCGTCAAGGCCTTCGAGGTCTCGTTGATCCTGTACGCGGAGCACAGTTTCAACGCCTCCACGTTCGCTGCTCGTGTGGTCACCTCGACCCTGTCGGACATCTACAGTGCCGTCACCGCCGCGATCGGCACTCTCAAGGGACCGCTGCACGGTGGTGCAAACGAGGCGGTCATGCACGACATGCTCGAGATCGGTGAGCCGGAACGGGCCGAGGAATGGTTGCGCGGCAAGCTGGCCCGCAAGGAGAAGGTGATGGGTTTCGGGCACCGGGTGTACAAGAACGGTGACTCCCGGGTGCCGACCATGAAGAAGGCATTTCTCGAGGTCGCCGCGCTCACCGGCGGCGAGAAGTGGGTGCAGATGTACGACATCCTCGCGAAGACCATGGCCGAGGCCACCGGCATCACGCCGAATCTGGACTTTCCCACCGGGCCGGCCTACTACCTGATGGGCTTCGACATCGAGGTGTTCACCCCGATCTTCGTCATGAGCCGTATCACCGGATGGACCGCGCACATCATCGAACAGGGTGAGTCCAACGCACTCATCCGTCCGCTGAGCGCCTACACCGGGGTTCCGCAGCGCCCGATCGTTGCCTGAACCCCACCTGAGCGGCATCCTGGGTATTTCCGTCACCGTCTCCTGATCCTCGGGGTGCCTCACGGTTCGGCCCGCATCGATTCTCGATGCGGGCCGAACTGCTTTGTCACATCATGCGAGGCGCTTCGTCGCCAACTCTGCGCCCTTGACCAGGGATTCGAGCTTGGCCCACGCGATCTGCGGGTGGATGCGTCCGCCGAGTCCGCAGTCGGTCGAGGCGATCACGTTCTCGGCACCGACGATGGTCGCGAACCGCTCGATGCGATCGGCCACCAGTTCGGGATGTTCGACGACGTTCGTCGCGTGGCTGATGACGCCGGGCACGATCTGCTTGCCGTCGGGGAGCTTCACGTCCTCCCACACCCGCCATTCGTGTTCGTGACGGACGTTGGCGGCCTCGAACGAGTACGAACCGGCGTCGATGTCGAGCATGGTTTCGACGAGGTACTCGAACTCGAGGTCGGTGGTGTGCGGACCGTGCCAGCTGCCCCAGCACAGATGGAAGCGGATCCGCTCCTGGGGCAGACCCCGCAGGGCGTGGTTCAGCGCTTCCACCCGGATGCGGGTGAAAGCCAGGTAGTCCTCGACCGTCGGCTCGGGGTTGATCTGGTCCCAGTTCTCGGCGATGGACGGGTCGTCGATCTGCAGGATCAGACCGGCGTCGATGATCGCTTTGTACTCCTCGCGCATGGCGTCCGCGCATGCCCAGATGAACTCTTCCTCGGTGGCGTAGTGCTCGTTGCCGATCCGGGAGGCGCTGCCGGGAGACAGTGACGTCATGAATCCGTTCTCGACCCCTGCGGCCGCCAGTGCGGCCTTCAGATTCGCGATGTCCGACGCGATGGCGTCGTGTCCGATGTAGGTGATCGGGCCCGTCGCGGTGGGGAACAACGGGGCTTCCTTGCCGACCGACACCCCGCTGTCGGGATCGTTGTACGCCTCGGCGAACAACGTCCAGTCCCGGCGGTCGGGGAAGGTGGTCAAACGCACGTTGCCGGGGGTCGACCGGACCGGGGCACTGCCGAACGGCCCACAGTCGGTCAGTTCGAGGCCTGACAGCCGCTGGAACGAGTACGACCACCAGGCGCCGTAGTCGACCGTCGACGACATGGCCTTGCCGTACTCGCCGTCACCGGGGGTGGTGATGCCGAGGTCGACCTGGCGCCGAACGAGCGCAGCGACCTCGCTGCGGAGCAGGTCCTCGAACTCGGCGGAGGTCTGGAGACGGAATCCGTCGGCGGCCTCGCGCCGCGCCCGGTTGGCGTCGACGAGTGCGGTGGTGCGGGGCAGGCTTCCTGCGTGGCTGGTGCGGATGTGTGAGTTGGACATGGTCCGGGATCTTCTTTCCGGTCTGGTGGTCAGCGGTTCAGTTCGGCGCGCACCGTGTGGGCGGCAGCGACGAGATTGGTCAACGAAGCGGTGACCTCCGCGGTGCCGCGGGTCTTGAGCCCACAGTCCGGGTTCACCCACAGCCGTTCGGCCGGCACGGTCCTCAGTGCTGTGCGCAGCAGTGCCGTGATCTCGTCCTCGGTCGGCACTCGCGGGGAGTGGATGTCGTACACCCCGGGACCGACGCCGAGGTCGAATCCGGCGGCGGCGAGATCGTCGAGGACCTCCATGTGTGAGCGGGCCGCTTCGACGGAGGTGACGTCGGCGTCGAGTTCGGCGATCGCGTCGATCACCTCGCCGAACTCCGAGTAGCACAGGTGGGTGTGGATCTGCGTGGAGTCGGCGACACCGGAGGTCGCCAGGCGGAATGCGCCCACCGCCCAGGTCAGGTAGCCGGGCTGATCGGCTGTGCGCAGCGGGAGCAGTTCGCGCAGCGCGGGTTCGTCGACCTGGATGATGCGCACCCCGGCGGCCTGCAGGTCCACCGTCTCGTCGCGGATCGCGAGGGCGATCTGATCGGCGGTGTCGGCGAGCGGCTGATCGTCGCGGACGAACGACCACGCGAGGATCGTCACCGGGCCGGTGAGCATGCCCTTGACCGGCTTGTCGGTCAGGGACTGGGCGTAGGTGATCCAGTCGACGGTCATCGGGCCGCGGCGGGCGACGTCGCCGTAGAGGATCGGTGGGCGCACACAGCGCGTGCCGTAGGACTGGACCCAGCCGTGGGAGGTGGCGACGAATCCGTCGAGTTGTTCGGCGAAGTACTGCACCATGTCGTTGCGTTCGGGTTCGCCGTGCACCAGCACGTCGAGCCCGAACTGCTCCTGCAGGGCGATCACGTCGGCGATCTCGGCGCGCATCTGCCGCACGTACTCGTCGTGGTCGATTTCGCCGGTGCGCAGCGCCGCCCGGGCCAGACGGATGCGGGTCGTCTGCGGATACGACCCGATAGTCGTGGTCGGCAGCAACGGTAGGTCGAGATGGCGACGCTGGATCTCGTGTCGCCGGTCCGCGGGGGTGCGGTGGCGATCCGCGGGAATCGAGGCGAGCACACCGCGGACCCGGTCGTTGCGCAGGCGCGGATCGGTGGCCCGCATCTGCAAGGCGGTGCGGGCAGCGTCGAGGCGGTCCGCGACGGCGTCGCGTCCTTCGCGCAGTGCGGTGGCGAGGGTGACGATCTCGCCGATTTTTTCGTCGCCGAACGCCAGCCAGGTGCGCAGCGACTCGTCGAGGTCCGGTTCCGCATCGATCGTGTACGGCACGTGCAGCAGCGAACATGACGACGAGACCGCTACGGTGCCTGCGGATCCGAGCAGGGTTCCGAGTGTCGACAGGGCACGTTCGAGGTCGGTGCGCCAGACGTTGCGGCCGTCGACGACGCCGGCGACGATCAGTTTTCCGGCGAGCGCGGGGACGCCGGCGAGACCGTCGGCGGTCCCGGCGACCAGATCGACGGCCAGTCCTTCGATTCCGGTGCGGGCGAGCCGATCCAGGGCCGGTCCGAGGCTGCCGAAGTAGGAGGCGACGAGAATTGCTGGCCGTCGCGGTGCCTGCGCCAGTGCGTCGTAGACCCGTTCGACCGCGTCGAGGACGGGTGTGTCGAGGTCGCGGACCAGTGCCGGTTCGTCGATCTGCACCCACTCGGCGCCGGTGTCGGCGAGCTGGGCGAGCAGCTCGGTGTAGAGCGGAACGAGGTCGGCGACGCGGTCGAGCAGCGAGCCGTGGCCGTCGACGGGCTTCGACAGCAGCAGGAAGGTCAGTGGGCCGAGGACGACGGGTCGTGCCGGAACACCGAGTGCGAGGGCCTCGGTGACCTCGGCAAGGAGCGCGGAGGCATCGAGCCGGAAGACGGTGTGGGGTCCGATCTCCGGTACGAGATAGTGGTAGTTGGTGTCGAACCACTTGGTCATCTCGAGTGGCGCGACGTCGTCGGTGCCGCGGGCGGCGGCGAAGTAACGGTCCAGCCCGTCGGGGATGTCGGCGACCCGGGGTGGCAGGGCGCCGAGCATGACCGCGGTGTCGAGGACGTGGTCGTAGAACGAGAACCCCCCGACGGGGATCGAGTCGAGCCCGGCAGCGTGTTGCCGAGTCCAGGTGTCGGTACGTAGTTGTGCGGCTGTCGATTCGAGGCCGGTACGGTCGAGGCGACCGGCCCAGTAGGCTTCGATGGCCTTCTTCAGCTCGCGGTTCGGTCCGATCCGTGCGGAGCCGAGCACGGTGGCGGTGAACGGGGATGCTGTCAGAGCAGACATCAGGATTCTTCTCCGGGTGTTCGTTGCGGGTGGTCTACCGCCCGACGAACGCACACCCCCGATGCGAGCCCCTCGACCTCGACCGTGGCCGAGGTGTCGTCGATCGGTGTGCGCGCCCATTCCACGAGGCGGCATACCGTCGGACACGGCGTGCCCGACACGATCGGCAGGTCTTCGGACTCACAGGCACCCGCCCGACCGGTGTCGGGGCGGACCTACTGGCCGTCGCTTCCCGGACCTGGTGGTCCAGTGCTCGGTGACGGCGGTTGTTCCTGTATACCGCTGCGGGACAGTCCCGGATTCCCACCGGGTTCCCTCTCACACCCGGTGCCTGTCGGCATCGGGTGCTTCGGCGCGCGCACGAGGTCTTCGGGGCTCCTCACGACGACATGCGGCGAACCGATCGCAACGCCGACTATACAAGGATCGCCTCCATCCTCGGCGTGTGTGGGCTCGGCGACACTCTACCAAGCCCGGAATGCGTTCCTCTGCATATGAATTCGGGAGTGTTAGGACCACCCGGTCGGCTCGGACCCGGTGGAAGGGTCCGAGCCGCCGAGCCGGAGACAGCGGGACTCAGCCGGTGACGGAGGTCCCCTCGGGGGAGTGCTCGGGCGAACGTCGGCGCTGCAGCAGACCGACCGCGACGTCGACGAGCAGGAATGCGAGCAGGCTCAGTCCCAGCAGCGGAGCGAACCACCCGACGGTCACCGCAGCAGCGACCACCGCGACGACGGTGACCGGGTGCAGGCGTCGCCACGTCCCACGCAGCGGTGGGCGCGCCGGCCGGCGCGATCCGCGG